>Ga0265293_10012942_pt1 | contig 10941 bp, 15 predicted proteins | sample Munlanlewell138R_FD_192505 | JGI IMG/M metagenome (GOLD analysis project Ga0265293, IMG submission 192505) | Leachate microbial communities from a municipal landfill in Southern Ontario, Canada - Leachate well 138R | ecosystem: Engineered > Solid waste > Landfill > Unclassified | place: Canada... | reverse complement strand
TGTGAGGCGTGTTGGGACCAATCGTCTTGATGATCTCTTTGCCCTCCGCCTTGCTGACCAGGCGGCAATCCACGGGCGGATCGACACTACTCTTCTCGATGAACTGAAGGCACGTATTGCAGCAATACTCAATGAGGGTGATGCACTTTCAATCGCTGACCTAGCGGTCAATGGCAACGACCTTATGGCCCTGGGCATCCCCAAAGGCAAGATGGTCGGTCAAACTCTCTCATATTTGATGGAAACGGTCCTTGATGATCCGGCCCAGAACACTGCCCAGCAACTGCTGGCGATTGCCCGCAACTACTTCGCTCTGATCAAGACATCGTAGGCAAGCTTTGCCGCCTGCTGTTGGGCTTCCTTCTTGTTCGGTCCGGCTGCCGGACCAAAGATTTGGCCGGCGACATCCACTTGCATGTAAAAGGTATGGTTGTGTTCGGGTCCGGTCTTTCTGACCAGCGTGTAGGTAGGCACATCCTTGTAGTGCTTTTGCATATACTCCTGCAGGCGGGTCTTGTAATCGAGCGCCCAATCCTCTTCGAGGACCCGGCGGATCTGCCCCTCCATCTGTAGCATGACAAACCTATAGGCCTCATCAAAGCCACTATCGAGGTAACAGGAGCCAAAGAGGGCTTCCATGCAGTCAGCAAGGATTGCCTTTTTCTTACGCCCACCGCTGCTCTCCTCCCCTTTTCCCAATAGCAGGTAGCGGTCGATGCCCAGCGATAGGGCGACGAGGGCCAAGCTCTCTTCGCTGACCACCGCGCTCTTGATCCGGGAGAAGTCGCCCTCCTCCTTCTTGGGAAGGTTACGCAGCAGCCAATCAGCAACACAGACGCCGAGTACCGAGTCACCTAAGAACTCAAGGCGCTCGTTGTTTCCAACCGGCTCATAGGATTCATTGGCAAAAGAGCGGTGAGTGAAAGCAAGATTGAGCAACGCAAGATCCTTTATAGGTATATTGCTCTTGGTAATAAAATCAACAAGCTCCCGCTCTCGTTTTTTCGAGAGGGCGGGAGCAGTGTCTCTGAGATTGCTCTCCATGATAGTACGCTTACAGTTGTGTAGCGAGGAAGTCTACCGCATCCTTTACGGTTTCGAACTCGTTTGCCTTCTCATCGGGGATGGAGACACCAAGCTCCTCCTCGATTGCGTACACCAGCTCATAGGTGTCCAGGCTATCTGCACCAAGGTCCTTGCGAAATGATGCTTCCATGGAGATTTTGCTCTCCTCAACTTCCAATTTTTCAGCGATCAACGCCTTTACTTTTTCAAAAACTGCACTGCTATCCATGCTGATTCTCCTGATGTAAACTTATTTATCCTGCATCTCGTAGATCTGCTCACCGCGATAGAAGCCACACTTGGGGCATACGCGATGGGGCAGAACCATGTTTCCGCAGGTGCTGCAACGGGAAAGGGTGGGAGCCGAAAGCTTCATGTTTGCTGCTTTTCTGCTTGCTGCCCTTGCCTTTGAAGTCTTATATTTTGGTGTTGCCATTGTTCTTATCCTCTTACACTACACGAAATTTTGACACATTTGGAAGAATAACGGAAAAGGCCTAAAGCGTCAACAACTTGATGCGCTTTCGCATCATCCGTACTACCAGCGGAGGGACCATCGGGCTGATGTCCGCCCCATAGGCTGCCATCTCCTTGATGGCACTGGAGCGTAGCTGAAAGTACTTGGGACTGGTAGGCATGAAGAGTACCTCCAGGTCAGGGTTTAGTTGTTTGTTGGTCATCGCCAGCTCAAACTCATAGCCAAAGTCGACCAGAGCCCGCACTCCCCGGATCATCACCCCAACATTGTGGTCTCGGGCAAAGTCGACGACCAGCCCCTGGTAGCTGACCACTTCAATGTTCGGGTGATCCTTGAGGATCTCGCGCAACATCTCCATGCGCTCCTCAGGGCTGAAAAGCGGTTTTTTCTGTACGTTATCAGCTACTACAACATACAGCTTGTCGTACAGATCTGCAGCACGTTCAATGATATCGATATGCCCATTGGAAGGGGGATCGAAAGATCCGGGCAACATGGCCGTCCGGCTGTTCTTACTCATTGCTTGATCGTCTCCACATATTTTTTCATTGCGTCGAAAGCCTTCGGCTCCTCCCATACAATCTGTTCGGTGAAGGAGAATGAACCGTCAGGATCACTTTGGACAACGGCAAAGGTTCCTCTGCCGATATAGCTGATCTTCTGTCCTTCTGCAAGAGTTCGTTCGCTCTCTAGGTGGCCGATCACACAATCGAAGTGAGCATACCCGCCGCTGGGGTGGGTCAATGCACTGGCGATCACGTCGATCTTTTGATGACAGATTACGCACTCCTCTTTTGGCTCGACGACTTTCTTCACCGGTTCAAGCGGCAGCGTGGATCGATGGGTCCCAACCCTCACAGTCGGCAGCAAGGAGTGTTTCTTCGCCTTAGGTGATTCACTTTGGCTCTGTTTGGTCTTACGCTTTTGTCTCGATCGACGGTCAGAGCGCTTACGCTGTCTTTTTTCTCTCTTCTCTTGTTCCATGCCAACCTCTTAACAAAGCCTACTGTGTTTTATCATAGCAGGCAAGCACGACGAAGGGGACGGAAACCCGTCCCCTCGCTAAAGAAGCGGTGCCCTTAGGCGTTCTTCTTGCGGATCAGCTCCTTGACCTTAGCCTGCTTACCCAGCTTCTTGCGGATATAGTACAGCTTGGCACGGCGCACGCGGCCACGGCGGATGACTTCAACTTGCTCAACGCGTGGGGAGTGCATTGGGAAAATTCGCTCCACTCCAACCCCATAGGAGATCTTGCGCACGGTAAAAGTGCGGCGGATGCCTCCATTGTTCTTCGCGATGACCAGTCCCTCAAAGATCTGAACGCGCGTGGTTGCGCCTTCAACGATCCTAAAGTGAACCTTTACGGTATCTCCTACGCTGAAGTTCTCAGCATTTTCTTTCAACTGTTGTGACTCAATAGCTCTCATTACGTCCATCGTCTACGGTCCCCTTCGCACTCTGTGTTCTCAATGCATTAAATATTTTTCTGCTGTCAGCGTCAAGATTCGCCCTTTCCAGCAAGTCCGGCCGTCGTTCCATTGACCGCTCTAGCCGTTTCTGTAGTCGCCATCGTTCAATCTTGGCATGATGTCCGCTCAATAATACCGTAGGGACGGATTTTGAGCAATAGGTCTCAGGGCGAGTGTAATGGGGGTACTCCAACAGCCCACCCTCAAAGGACTCTTCCTCAAGCGAGTCGGTCTTGATGACCCCCTCGATATGTCGGTAGAGGGCGTCTATGATCACCAGCGATGCGACTTCTCCGCTGCTGATAACATAGTCACCGATCGAAATCTCATCATCGACGTATTCGTCGATAATCCGTTGGTCGAGTCCCTCATAGTGGCCACAGATGAAGAGAAGCTCTTCTTCCCCGCTGAGCTCTTTAGCCCACTGCTGGTCAAAAAGCCTGCCGGAGGGTGAAGGATAGATCACCCGCTTGCTCTTGGCATCGTGGGCATCCAAGGCAGCGAACATCGGTTCACACGAGATGACCATGCCCGCTCCCCCACCATAGGGAATATCATCACAGCTTTGGTGACGGTCTGTGGCCCATTGGCGCCAGTTGACCACCTGATACTCAACCAAACCCCGCTCAACCGCTCTCTTCATGATTGAATTGGAGAAAAACCCCTCCACCATCTCGGGAAAGAGGGTGAGGATCGTGATCTTCATGCCAAGATCCAGGGGGTGAGCAATTCGATGGTCTTCGCTTCGATGTCGATGGCGCCGATGTACTGGTCGAGAAACGGTACCAAGTGAAGCGAGTCATCCGTAAGAGCTATCTCCAGCAATAGTGCTTGGGCACCATCGACGGTGGAGACAACTTTTCCGAGGAGTGTCCCTTCATTGACAAGATCACAGCCGATCAGGTCAGCGGTATAGTACTCTCCTTTTTTAAGAGGAGAGGCTTCGCTGCGCTTGACCAACAGGTGCATCCCATTGAGAGTGCGGGCCTGCTCGGGGCTCTCGTATCCCTCAAATATGAGCACAGGTTCTCCCCCAACAACTTGGAACTCCTTTACAGGCAACTCTTTAATCGATCCGTCCTCTGCACGCAGAGTCGCCACCTTGATCTTAGCCAGGTGGCGAAACTCAGCGTTATGTGTATGGACCTTCACCGCACCGTGAACCCCAAACGGGCGACGGATGGTAGCGGTCCAGATCAACGGATCGTCCATTGCTCAGTCCAGGATCTCCAACACTGCCCGCTTGCCACTCTTGGTGGCAGAGGCGCTGAGGATCGTCCTGATGGCCTTGGCGATCCGACCTTGCTTGCCGATCACCTTGCCGACATCCTCACTGGCCACCCTCAGCTCCAAAATCGTGGACTTCTCACCCTCGATCACGCTGATAGAGACCTCGTCAGGAACGTCGACCAATGACTTGACGATATATTCGACCAATTCTTTTTCCACAACCTGCTCCTGGTTACTCCTGGACGGTTCTGGTTACGGTTACCCCATGCTTATTGAGGATGCTGCGCACCGTGTCACTGGGCTGCGCTCCCTTAGCCAACCAATCCTTGATCTTGTCGACCTTCAGGACGACCTGTTTGTCGGCCTCAGCCAACGGATGGTACTGTCCAACTTCATCCAGGGTCCTTCCCTGGGGTTTCGCCCGCTTGTCCATCACCACGATTCGGTAATCGGGGCGCTTCTTGCTGCCGAACCTCTTCAATCTCATGCTCGTGCTCATCTGAATTCCTCCTGCGAACCCAACTCTACATACCCATTTGTTTCAGCATTGCAGCTTGGTATTTTTTATTTTTTGTCAGCTTACGCATCGTAAGCCGCATCTTCTCAAATTTCTTGATCAAGCGGTTGACGTCACTGACAGTCGTACCACTTCCCTGTGCAACCCGTTTTCGACGAGTAGGTCCTAGTATACGGTAATTAGTCCGTTCAGCATAGGTCATCGACTGGATGATTGCCTTCTCCCGTCGCATTTCTGCTTGATCGATATCATCTTCGCTTACCTGCCCCTTCGCTCCTGGAATCATCTCGATGAGCTGTTCAAGACTGCCCATCTTATCCATGGAGTTGAGTTGGTCCAGGTAATCTTGCAGGTCGAAGGTGTTCTTTGCCATCTTCTCCTGCATCTTAATCGCTTCTTTCTCATCGTAGACTGCTTGGGCCTTCTCCACGAGGGTGACTATGTCGCCCATGCCAAGGATTCGGCTTGCTATGCGGTCTGCGTGGAAGGGTTCCAGGTCCTCGACCTTCTCTCCCACTCCGATGAATTTGATCGGCTTGCCGACCACTGAGCGTAGTGATAGTGCCGCTCCACCGCGAGTATCACTGTCGAATTTGGAGAGGACCACCCCACTGATGCCTACCTTCTCCTCAAACTCCTTGGCAATCGAGACGGCATTCTGGCCGGTCATCGCGTCAGCGACGAAGAGGGTCTCATCAGGGCGCAGGGTATCTCGTACTCGTACGATCTCATCCATGAGCACCTCATCGAGGTGCATGCGACCGCTGGTGTCGACGATCAGGGTGTTGATCTGTTCGCGCTTGGCCTTAGTTAGCGCTTCTTTTGCCACCTTGGCAGGATTCTTCTCCCCTTCGATGACAAAGACCGGGACTCCCACTGCCTCACCGAGGACCTGCAGTTGCAAGATAGCCGCAGGACGGACCAAGTCCGCTGCGACGAGCATCACGCGCTTACCCTCTTTCTTCAAGCGAAGGGCAAGCTTGGCGGCGGTGGTGGTCTTTCCACTGCCTTGCAGTCCCATCATCAAGATGGTACTGGTGACATCCGGGCCCCGTAAGTTCAGTTTTTGGCTTCCCTCATCACCGAGCAGCGCCACCATCCGATCGTGGACAATCTTGGTAAACTGCTGGGAGGGGTCCACAGCGTTGAGGACCTTCTCCCCGAGGGCCTCCTCCATCGTGGCATTGACGAAACGACGTACCACCCGAAGGTTTACGTCAGCATCCAAAAGCGCCATCTTAATCTCTTCGACGGCCTCTTGGATATTCTTCTCAGTGATCTTGGATTTGCCACCCAATGTACGGAGGATGGATGAGAACTTATCGCTTATTGAATCAAACATTACTCTTCTCTATGGGCATAGGCCCAAGTCATACCTTATACCGTAGAGGCGCCGAAGCTGTCAAGAACTTGAGAGCCTGCGCCCCTCTTTATCAAAGTCCACCGCCGCTTCCCCACGTTCGTCGAGAATCACATCCCCGTCAGCCTGGTGGCCGATCTTATAGCCAACCATCGTGGAAACGCCCGGCTCCATCTGCGTCACGCCCATCAGTGTCTGGCTTCCCATAACCGTATGCTTGTTGTGGGTGATGATGATGAACTGACTATCGCGGGCAAACTCCTCGAGCACTGCAAGGAAGTAGCCGATATTCCGGTCATCGAGAGCCGCATCAATCTCATCGAGCACACAGAAAGGCGAGGGCTTTACCTGATAGGTGGCAAAGAGCAACGCTACTGCGGTCATTGAACGCTCCCCTCCACTGAGGAGGGTCAGGTGAGTCAACTTCTTACCTGGGGGTTGCGCCAGGATATCAATACCGCTCTCCAGGACATTATCGGGGTCGACCAAGGAGAGCTCAGCCCTTCCTCCACCGAAGAGGCGACGGAACATTTGTTGGAAGTTCTGTGAAATTTGGCGCCAACTGGCCAAAAAGAGCTCTTCACTTTGAGTCTTGATGCGCTCGACCACCTCATTGAGGTCCTCTTTCGCTTTCATCAAGTCTGTGAGCTGTTTGGTGAGGAAATCGTGTTGCTCCTTGATCTCAGCAAACTCATCCTCGGCCATCTGGTTGATGTAGCCCATGCCGTTGACCTCTTTGCGTACGTCATCCAGGCGGGCACGGATGATCGGCAGCTCTTCGATCTCCTCCTGTAGACGCCCCTCATACTCTTTGAGGCTCTTGCCATAGGTATCGAAGAAGTTGGTGAAGATATCGCTGATCGACTCCTCAAGTTGCTCGATCTGCAGGCCAAACTTATCGCGAGCATTGCGCAGCTCCTGCAGTCGGTCAAAGGAGGAGCTCTTTTGGTCGGTCTTCTCCCGGATCTCAGCACTTAAGGCATCGATGACCTGGATTAAGGCAGAGAGATCGCGCTGATGGTCGGCGATCAAGGCACGGGTCTCTTCGACCTCAAGCTCGACGGTGCGAATATCCTCTTGAGTCTCCCAGACCCGCTCTTCGGCATTCTGGGCTTGATTCAGTGCGTCCTTATGTTGGTATTCAGCCTCTGTAATACTGGTCTGCAGCTTGGCAATCCACTGTCGGAACGCCCCTTCTTGGGATTGTAATTGGTTCTGGGCTACGCGCTGGTCGCCGATCGTCTCTTGGTAGCGCCCAAGATCGAGGTTCAACCGCTCATTCTCTTCGCGAAGATATCGGACCCGATCGCGATTATTGGTCAAAGAGCGTCTCAGCTCTACCATCTTTTGGTCACTACGGTGTTTTTCGCTGATGATTCCTTCAGGGGCGATGAGCTCATCGATGAAGGTCGGCAACATCTTTTCATAACCGATCACCAGTGCCTCAATGGCGGTGACGGCCTCCTCACTCGCCTGGTGGAAGGAGTGACTGCGCTTCAGAAGGTCGGAGCCGGCGATATCACTTGAGGCCAATTGGGCCAAGAAGCGTTGCTCCTCTTTCAATGAGCGTCTGAGGGCTTCAATTTTATCAAAGAGTTCGCTGCGCGCTGCATCCTTGCGTTTGAGGTTATAGCCACTTTCGCTCAACTTCTCCTCAAGCTGGACAACAATGACATCTCCAAGCTCGCGGATGACCTCAGCAAGTTCATCGATTTGCGTCTCAAGGGCAGCGTTCTCCTCTTCCAGTGTGTTTATTTCATCGTTTTGTCGGCTGATTGTCTTACGGGTAAGCTCCATGGCCTGCTCATTCTTCTCGATCTCCTCACCAAGGCGGGCGATGGCCTCCTGGCCTCTTTGCAGCTGAGCAGCCGTCTCATCGCTTTCATTACGGTCGCGCTCGATACGCTCCATGATGGTGGCAGCAGCATTTTGGGAGTGATCTTTTTGTAACAGGAAATCCTGAAGGCGCTTACTTAAGAGGTCCAGCTTTTCAGCCTTTCCTTTGTTGGACTCATTCAATCGCTCAATTTCGGTCTGTAGGTGGATACGCTCTGCCCCACGCTCGCGCTGTTGGTTTTGAAGCAGCTCGATGGTGCTGTCAAATCCAGAGAGGTCAGCGCGCATCGCCTCAAATTCCCGGGCAGCCTTCGCTTGGCCTTGGGTGTGGCTCTCCTTGAGCAACATGTACGACTGGAGTGTTGAGAGCTGTACATCAACCTCAAGGGCGAATTGACGACGTCTGAGCTCCCGATATGTTGCAGCCTTGGCTGCTTGGTTCTTCTTTGTCTCGTAGCCTCGTGAGACCTCTCTGAGGACCGCCTCCACTTGGGCGATATTCTCATCGGTTCGCAGAAGCTTACGCTCAGCTTCAATGCTCTCGGCCTTAAAGCGCGAGATTCCCGCTGCTTCTTCAAAGATATACCGCCTGTCCTCCGGTCTTGAGGAGAGAATCTGGTCGATTTTACCCTGCTCCATGATCGAGTAAGCGCTCTTGCCCACTCCCGTATCAAAGAACAGCTCACGAATGTTGCGTAGCAGTACCCGTTCACGGTTGAGGTAGTACTCACTCTCTCCGGTGCGGAAAATCCGGCGCTTGATCTCCACCTCACTGGTATCAACCGGCAAGTGTCGCTCTTCGTTGGAGAGGACGAGCGTTACTTCGGCTACCTGTAGTGGCTTACGAGCATCGGTGCCGTTGAAGATGACATCTTCCATCTTGCCGGCACGCAGTGTCTTGGTGGATTGCTCACCGAGCACCCACTTGATGGCATCGACAATATTACTCTTACCGCATCCGTTGGGTCCCAAAAGACTGGTGATCCCGCTGGAGAACTCCAGCTTCACTTTGTCGGCAAATGATTTGAATCCGTAGATCTCAAGGCTTTTTAGAAACAAGGCTCATCCTCTGCTCGCTTGACGCTATTCTAGGGCAACTATAGCATAAAAGGAGGAGGAGAAAACAGTGCACACCAATGAAGGGTTTATCTGTGGACTGGATGAAGCGGGCCGCGGTCCACTAGCCGGCCCGGTGGTCGCTGCCTGTGTGATCCTCGGCCCTGACTTTCCCACTCATCTGTTGAATGACTCTAAACGCCTCAGTGCAGCAAAACGAGCAACCTTGGAGATCTTGATCAAAGAAAGAGCCCTCTTCTGGGCGATCGGAGTGGCAAGTGCACGAGAAATTGAGCGGATAAACATCCTCAGCGCCTCGATGCTTGCCATGCGGCGGGCCTACGATAAAGTCAGAGCGCAAACCCTGGTCGCCCAAGCCTTAGTCGATGGCAACCGTGCCCCCTCCCTGGACTGTCCTACCCACCCAATAGTAAAGGGGGATGCTTCCATCCCCCCCATTATGGCCGCTTCCATTTTGGCCAAAGAATATCGCGATCATCTGATGCGTCTTTGTAGCATCAAGTGGCCCCAGTACTCATTCGAACAGCACAAAGGCTATCCGACCAAGGCCCATCGACAGGCATGCAAAGTACATGGCCTCTGTCCAATCCATCGAAGAACCTTCACCATTCAAGGTGAACTCTTTTAGCGATTCTGCTTGATGAAATCGAGCGATTTTTGGAGCTCTTTGAGAAACTCACCCAAATCTTCTTGATAGATGACGATCGACTGTCGGATAAATCGGTCACTGTCTGGAGTGCCTTTGCTCTCGACGATATTGAGGAACATATCCCCATAAATATTCTCTTTTACATTGAAGAAATATGTGCGGTCATTTTTGACCATCCTGGTTGTAAAAACCTCTCCACGCTGTCCCATTGTTACTCCTTGAACTCGTATCGTAGCACGGTTGTAACAGTCATTGGAAGCGCTTGTCAAGAACGAAGGCCCTTGACGAAGATTGGTGAATGTTTTATATAGAAGGACGTACACCACGCGCCTATCGTATAATGGTATTACCTCAGCCTTCCAAGCTGAAGAAGCGGGTTCGACTCCCGTTGGGCGCTCAACGACCCCCATGCTCCTGCGTGGGGGTTATCTTCTTCTTAAGATAACACTTGCTTCATCTATTTCTCTACCTAATGATGTAGTTAACCTTTGAATCAAAAGTGGGACAATTATTTCTTGGTAACGTTTATCGCTTTTAAACATATTGCTCACGCTAGTGACTTGGTTGCTCCTTAGCTGTTGGTCATAAATTTCAGTCAATAGTAGGGTCAGCGATCTTATCATTCGCTCCAGCTGTTCATCTATATCATCATTGATGTACCCACCAATAAAAGATGAATAAATGAATTCACTGCTCGATAATTCAAGAGGATCATTGATGATTTCTGTGGAAGAAATGTCACCATTCTTTAGTTTATAAAATAGACCCATTAGGGCAAACATTGCCTGTTTTGCATTTTTTAAAACAATTTTATTATCAGTAGTAAAAATAGAAGATTCACTTTCCATGAGGTTGGCTGTTGTCAACGTATACCTTTCATTCAAGTCTATCAAGTCAATAATAAATTGTTTTTTATCAAGATCTCTTTCATATCGATTCCGAAATACCTTGTTATAAATTTCTTCGTTATCAAACAATGCGCGCTTACCAGATCTTGCCGTACCTGGTTGTTGGTATACAAATGACAATAAAACTTGACCCAGTTCATCATTACGTATCCGCTTGAACCCTTGCCTCAGCGTTACTCGTTCTCCACGTTTAATATCCAGGTGAATAGAATGGTCGTGCAGCCAGCGCGCAAACATTCTCATTTCCTTTGAATTAGACAATATGAAGTGACCTCCCAGTTTGCAAACCGTGGATTCACCGAGCATACTGGGAATAACAAAATTATCTGTATGCGGCTACCGCATGCAAATG
>Ga0265293_10012940_pt1 | contig 10942 bp, 14 predicted proteins | sample Munlanlewell138R_FD_192505 | JGI IMG/M metagenome (GOLD analysis project Ga0265293, IMG submission 192505) | Leachate microbial communities from a municipal landfill in Southern Ontario, Canada - Leachate well 138R | ecosystem: Engineered > Solid waste > Landfill > Unclassified | place: Canada... | reverse complement strand
AGTGCAGGGGCGTCTTGCTGTTCCCTTCACCGTATCACTGCGTGCTCGCAGGTAAAGGGCTGCGCGTGCGGGCACGCTTGCGGCCCTGGGGCCGTCACGACCCTTGACTGCTTGCGCTGCGCCGTGCTGGCGACGGTTCCGGGCAATTCCGCCCGAGTAACCGGAGATCGTCATGAACGATAAATCGCACGTTTCGCTGGAACAGCACGTTTGCCTGGTTTGCGGCACGGCTTTCGAGACCGGCGCCATCTTGTTAGACAAGCGTCTGCGCGCCAGCATGGAGCGCCATACCGCCACCGGCTGGGGCTTGTGCCCTGAGCATCAGAAGCTGTTGGACGATGGCTTTGTCGCACTGGTCGAATGCGATCCGCAGCGCAGTGGTTCGCCTACTAACGGTCGAATGAACCCGAAGCAGGCCTATCGCACGGGCCGACTGGCCCATTTGCGGCGGGAGGTCTTCGCTCAGATGTTCAATGTGCCGATCGCGGATGACCAGGCATGCGTTTTCGTGGAGCCTGGCGTGATTGAACAATTGCAAACAATGATGGAAGCCGCGGCGCGCTGATCGTGCTCCATTGGGTGCGTCATGCCTGTAAAGCGGCGCACCCTTCTGTCTGTCAGTACACCAAAACGACCATAACCCCATCGCCAGTAGAATCAGCATGGCAACCGAGAGGCGTTCCAGTCAGGGCGGCGCCCGGGAGAAACGCCGCCATACGGCTTGATTACCGATCAGGACAGCAAGCAGTATGTCCCACAGCAGCACGACGCTGAACATCCATGTGCCATAGATCGCTTTCCAGCCCGCACGGGCTATGCGGCCCGGTCAGCATCACGGCGAGACTGGCATAGAACAAGGCGTTTTTCGGGTTTGTCCAGAAACTAGGAAAAGAAACTTGCAGATAGCGTTGAACAAACGATAGCAACCAGGAAGAGCGGAAGGTTGCCTTTTGCTTTGTATTGCTTGCCTTTAACCCGACAAAACAACCAGTACAAACCATGCAGAATCAAGGCGGTGATGAGAAAAGCGCCCGCATGAACCAGTATTTCGATCCATCCGTATGACATAAGAAACTTTCCAGCAAAGAAGGCGATTCAAGACGGCAAAAACATTATGCCCGGATGTTAACCCCTCTCGCCTGTCCTGAGCGCCCCCCGTTCGCTAACCGCTCATCCCGGGCGGGACTGGCTTTCACCAGCCTTGCGCATCCCTGACGCCTCCGGCCCGGTTTCCCAGCTTCGGGCCTGCGCGCTTCGCTTGCCTGCGGGCGGCACCCTGAGACCTGGCTGTTGCCTGCTCAACCATCTTTCCTGACTTCATCACCTTGTCCGCGACTGTAGCCCGTGGCCGCGTGCCGTCAAGGCGCGTCAGGCCGTGTCCTCGGCTACGCCTGCGGGCCGCACCCACCTGACGCTTTGCTCCTTGACGGCCCACGTTCGTGGGCTCCTGACCGTCGCGGGCGACGAACTCAGGAAGACGGTGGCAACGAGGCCAACCGGGTTCTTCGTGCCGACCGCACAACAACAGCTCAAACCCTTGGGCTTCCGAATCTTGGAATCCGGTGTGCGGTGAACAACAAACCTTTTTTGTCAGGAGTTTTTTTATCATGAATACCATCACCCACCCCGAAACCCAAGCCATTGTGGCCGCCACGCAGAACGCCGCCGCCCCGGCGCAGCCCTCGCAAAGCATGTTGCTGGTGCCGCTGTCGCAGCTTCGCGCCTCAAAGCGAAACATGCGCAAGACCAAGGCCGCAGGCCAGTCCATTGATGCCTTGGCCGAAAGCATCGCCCGCGTGGGGCTGCTGCAAAACCTCACCGTGATTCTGGCCCGCGACGGCGAGCATTACGAGGTCGTGGCCGGGGGCCGTCGCCTTGCCGCCCTCAAGCTATTGGCCAAGAAGCGACGTATCAGCAAAGATTGGGAAGTGCCGTGCCTGCTGGTGGCCGACGCCAGCGCCCGCACCGTCAGCCTGACCGAGAACGTGCAGCGTGAAGCGATGCACCCGGCAGACCAGTTTGAAGCGTTCGCCGCGCTGGTGGCCGAGGGTCGGCCCATTGAAGACATTGCAGCGGATTTCAGCGTAACCCCGCTGGTGGTGCAGCGGCGCTTGAAGCTGGCGAATGTGTCGCCGCGCCTGCTGGCCGATTATCGCGCCGATGGCGTCAGCCTTGAGCAGTTGATGGCGCTTGCCATCACAGACGATCATGCGGCGCAGGACGCGGTTTTCTACGATGCACCGGAATGGCAGCGCCAGCCCCACGCCTTGCGTGATCGCCTGACCGAGCGGGAGATCGACGCGGGCCACGCGCTGGTACGTTTCGTCGGGCTGGACGCCTACGAAGCCGCAGGTGGCGGTATCCGCCGTGATCTGTTCGCGCAGGATGATAGCGGCGTGTATGTCACCGACGCGGCCCTGTTGGAAACGCTGGTGCGTCAAAAGCTGGACGAACACGCGGTCACTGTGAAGGCCGAGGGATGGGCATGGGTGGATGCCACGCCCGCCGCCACTTATGCCGACCTGCAAACCTTCCAACGCGCCCCGCGTGAGCGGCGCAACCCTACCAAGCGGGAAAGCGACCGCATGGACAAGCTAGAAACCAAGATGCAGGCCATTGGTGAAGCGATTGATGCGGCATTGGAAGAAGACGACGAGGAAACGGCCGACACCTTGCAGGCCGAAGGCGATAGCCTGGGCGAACAATTGCAGGCGCTGGAAGATCGCTTGCTGGATTACGCCCCGAACGTCAAAGCCGCCGCCGGTGCCATCATCACGCTGGACAGGCAAGGTCAGATTGTCGTGCATCGCGGCCTGATGCGCGAAGCCGAGGCGAAGGCATTGCGCACCTTGGAACGACTGCGGCAGGGTTTCAGTGGCGACGGCGAAGCCGGAAACGACGGAGAAGACGAGGACGGAGACGACAACGGGCAGCCCAAGACCGCCGCCATGTCCGACCGGCTGGCGCAGCGCTTGAGCGCCCACCGCACCGCCGCGCTGCAAATCGAACTGGCGCGGAATCCACAAGCCGCCTTGGCCGCTGTGGTGCATGGCATGGTGCAGACGGTCTTGCAAAAAGGTCATTACCATCGTGATCGTTTGCCGCTGGAAATAGGCTTAACCGAGCAAAACCGGCTGGAAAGCCTAGCCCCGGACTGGCCCGAGTCGCCCGCCGCCGTAGCACTGGTCGAACTGCAAAAGGCCACAGGCGAGGATTTGCCGCAGGACAGCGCCGACCTGTTCGCCGTCTTGCTGGCAAAGCCGCAGGATGAACTGATGCGACTGCTGGCAGTATGCGCCGCCGCAACGGTGGACGTCATCACGCCGCGCGCCACCGCACAGCAACTGGGCGCGGAACTGGCGCAGGCCGTGGATCTGGACATGGCGGCATGGTGGCAGCCGACCGCTGAGGGCTATTTCCAGCACATTTCCAAGGCCATGATTCTGGATGCCGTGGGAGAGTTTGCGCCCGAGCAGGTATCCCGGCTGGCGAAGTTGAAGAAAGCCGACATTGCCAGCGAAGCCGAACGGCTGGTGGATGGGTCGGGGTGGATGCCCGCCATCTTCCGGGCCGAAGCCCCGCAGGCCGAAGCCGCAGAAACCGACGAAGCGGCGGATGCAGTAGCCGCGTAAGCGTTGTACCCCCTATGCCCCGGCTTATTGCCGGGGCATATTCCCACCGGCTGCACGTATTCCGATAGGCGGTTTTTGTCAGCGCCGGACGGCTTGCCGGCCCATCGAAGGCCGCACAAGCCGGCCAGCCGCGCCCCGATGTGACCGGGGCGCGGCGGGTCAAGACCAACCCCAAAACCCAAAAATGGAAATGTCCCCACCAGCGCACCTGCTTCGAGCTGGTGGGGACATTTAGTAGTGCGCGCCGCACAGCGGCGCATTGAATACAGCGTTACAGCCCAGACAGGCGACCAACACCCCATGTGTGGCTGAAGGGCGGGGCTATTGACGTGGGGCGTGTGGGCAGTCAGGCACGCCCGGCAAACCGGGCATGCGGGCATGCGGGCAGCAAGTACGCCACGCCGCGCCCAGGCAGGTTGCCGCCATCCCCCCTCATCCGCGACCCTGGCACGTATGGCGTACCGATCATGGCACGTCCAGACCGAGGCGACGGCCCGCCGACCTTGCGCCATGCGGCATCGCAATCTCCCGAGCCCCGCCATGCCGTCGTCTTGTCCCTGACATTGGCCGGAATACCGATATGACGATGCGCCAGCGAACCGTACCCTTACAGACCGTCCTGGCCATGAACGAGCCCGCCACGATGCGCTCCGGTCACGTCCGGCCCATGCGGCCTTGTTTTGTGAATCCTGGCTTCGGCACGTCTACCCGGCATACCGCGCCGGGCCGACTCGGGCTGATGCGGCGCAACCGGCCATCGCAACGATTTTCCCCTGCGCGTGCCGCGCATTCCTCGCGAGGCAAAATCGCCGCGCTTGCCGGTCGTCCACTGCGTTTCCGCCCAAGGGTGCGCCACGCCCGACCTTCACCTGATCGGAGTCACACAAGGACGCGATGGGCGCGGACTTGCAACCTCAAGGAGTTTCATGATGGCTAATATCGGCACTTTCACCGCTCAGGACAACGGCTACACCGGCACGGTTCGCACGCTGACGCTCAACGTCAAGGTCAAGTTCATTCCGAACGAGAAGGACAGCGACAAGTCGCCGGACTTCCGCATCGTGGTGGGTGGTTATGAGATAGGAGCCGCATGGCGCAAGGTCTCCAAGCAAGACCGCCCCTATCTCTCGGTCACGCTCGATGACCCGTCGTTTCCGGCCACCATCTACGCCAGGCTGATCGAGAACGAGGCAGGCGGCTTTGACCTCATCTGGTCGCGTCCGGCCAAGGCGAACTAAGTTCGCCCGCACGCCTGGTTCGCCGGGCGTGCCACCTTCTTCTTATGGTGCAGCGATCAGCGTTCTTGCAAACGCCCCCTCACGTACTTATCGGTGCGGTAGGATAATTGAATTTTGTTTCGAGTATTTCGATAGTTTCGAGTTTATGCTATTATGCCAGGCATGACTACCAAGCAGATTTCCTCTTCTTCAGAGAAGCAACGTGCCTCGCCGGCTTCCCGCCGGGCGGCCAGGACGCGCTCCGAAGCGTCCCGTGCGCGGCCGGTGTTCGAGCTGTCGTTCGACGTGGAGCCTGTTGTGTCCATCGTCCGGCGTCACGTCAAGCTCAGCAAAGAGGCTGATGCAGCCATCACACATGAATTGGTCGAGATGCTGGGCCGCGCCACGGTGCAACTGCGAACCACAGATCACAAGGCAGTGGCTCACGAAGACGACCCGGTGCTCACGACCGAGCAGGCGGCGCAACTTGCCAACGTCAGCCGGCCCTACATGGTCAAGCTGATCGACGCTGGCGCGGTGCAGTTGCACCAAAAGGTGGGTAACCAGCGCCGCGTATTGCGCAGCGCCGTGACGCGTTGGCAGGAGGATGAACGGGCGCGTCAAGCCAAGGCGCTCAAGCGCTTGTCCAAAGATCTCGACGAGGAAATCTTCTCATCGTGAGCGTTCCTGTCGTTGCCGATGCCGATACGCTGTTTGCCGCCACGACGCGCGGGCTACTGATCTATCTCGACTACCACGGGCTCATCAAGCTGCATTGGTCGCCGCTGATTCTCGCTGAAGTCAGTCGGGCGTTGGTGGATACGGGGCGAAAACAGACACTGAAAGATGCCAAGATGCACGAGGCGCGCATGTGTGATGCCTTGCCCAACGCGCTGGTGTCGGTGGCTGATGTGCAGGCCCAGTTCGCAGCCGTGGCGTCTGCGGTGCGTTCCGCGAAGGACACGCACGTTGCGGCTTGCGCGCACTACTTGATCGCCGCCAAGGCGTATCCTGGTGCAGCGGCGGTCGCGTTAGTGTCACGCAATATCAGGGATTTCAAGAAAACCGCGCTCGCCGAACTTGGTATTGCTCTGCAAAAGCCAGACGTCTTTCTCGACGGATTGACCGCAGCGCAGCCGGTTGAAGTGGCTACGGCGTTTCGTCGATTCCGCCTGGATCTGGCGTCCAAGCCCGGGCCGGATGCGCTACTGGAGCGCTTGAAACGGGATGGACAAGTGAAAACCGTGCAGCGGCTGCAAGACTTGCATCAGACGCAGACGATCGAGCTTTAGGCTTTCTCTCTCATCAGGCGGATATTCACCCGCTTGTCTCTGCGGGCAGTGGCGCGGGCCGCCGCACGGATGCGAGCCAATTCGCTCTTGCTGGCGACAGAACGGAGCCGGCCCGATTCATAGGCATTGAGCAGGTCGGTTTCAAAGGGATCGGTCTTGGACATGGGAAGCCGCCTTGATTCAAAGAAACAGGTGCGTTCTACCGCTTGGTCTGCTGTGCTCGCACGGTCGTCAGTTCCTCGCGCACCTGCGTCAATAGTCTATCAGTCTGGTCACCATCGCCCGCATACGCCAGCGTCAGCAAGGTCAACGGGTGAACATCCATGACCTCGCACAGCTCGGCCAGTTTGTTGAGCGTCGGGCTTTTCAAGCCCCGCTCCAGGGTGCTCAGGTAGGTGCGGCTGGACACGTCGGAAAACGCTTCCTGGCTCAAGCCGCGTGCGGCGCGCACGGTTTTGATCGCCCATCCCAGGTTGTGTTCTTGCGCCATCCGCGTGTCATCCTCAAAATAAAGAATGACACCCGATAGACTTCTATAGGGCTACAATCTATAGTGTTCGTTACTGGTGATGGGCCGTCGGCTTTACGGATTTGCGATCTGCCGCTTTTACGTAAAACTGCCGATACGCTACGGCGATTCCACGCCAAAGCGTAAAAGCGGACTTACAATTCGTCGTGAAGCCGGTTTGCCGCCGATGCGTCGTGCTGTACCGTCATGAATGGTGCGTACATTGCTCACCTTACCGATGCGCAACTCGCTATCCTGGCCTGGAGGTTCCCATGCCGCTGCTGACTGATGCACAACAGGCGCAACTGCTGGCCCACGGCCAGCGGCGCGCCCAAGACCCCGGTTTCGATCCCATGCCGGTGGCCAAGCTCTACACGCCTGATGCTGGCGTGGTCTGGCTGCTGGCCTTTGCCTACCCGGATGACCCGGCCTGCCTGCATGGGCTGTGCGATGCCAATACCGGATTCCCGCAATTAGCCGACATTCGCCTGGCTGAGCTCGAAGCCCTGCACGGTCCGAACGGCTACCCCGTGGCCGTGGACACGAGCTTCAAAGCCACGCGCACGCTATCTGATTACGCCGCCCGGGCTACCGCCCAGGGCGCCTACATCGAGGAGTAGCGCCCGGCCCACTAGGCCGGGTCGCTACACCTTCCGCACACTTTCGGTTGGTGAATACCGCCAGCCGTCTGCTTTTCCCCACACCAATTTTGGGGTCGGGGGCGTTGTTGCGGGAGGAAGGGCAAATGGCTCACTCGACTCAGGCCGCGCCGTGGCAGGCAACGGCGGCCTATCTTTACGTGCTGCGGCTCGATGCGATGGATCTGGCGTGGGAGTACCTGCGCCGCCATCCCGACTATCAGGCGTGTTGGCGTCGTGCTGACCGCCGAGCCGCCAGTGCGGCTTCCCCCTGGGGGCTGGTTCGGCTGGAAAATCCCACGCTCGACGCACGCGAAGCGCACCCCGTCTGGGAGGCGCGCCTGCCGGCGCTGCTGCATCTGCGGGCAGCGCATTCGTCCGAGTGGTTGGCAGATGAAATGGCGGATGCGGATGCCGATGCTCATACCGATTCGGCGGCTGGCCTGAACCTCTGGCACATCCCCGGACGCAAAGACCTGACCGTGCTCCCCGATGGCCTTGCCTTGCAGGTCCGTGACGGCGCACGCTGTCTGCGTGCCCGGCTTGACGCCGGTGTACTCGCGGGTGCGCCCGCGCACTGCGTTGTGCCGCTCGATACGCGCATCCACGCGCAAGCCGCACTGCTGGCCACGTATGCGGCCCGGTTCGCGCCGCGCCGGGCGCCCGCCGCGCGGCCGGTGGCCAGCGCGACCCGCATGGCGGCAGACGCCGCTCGCGTAAGCCAAGCCAGTCTGCGTCATCTGCGTGCCTTGCAGGCGCTCGATGGCGTACAGGCCGGCGCATCCCAGCGGCTGATCGCCGAAGTGCTCTACGGCCCCGAGCGGGTGCGCGAAGAATGGCAGGCTGACAGCGCGCTGCGGGCGCACCTGCGCCACAGCCTCGCACGCGCCTTGGCGCTCATGCGCGGCGGCTATCTGGGCTTGGCCGGGCTGCGCCACGCCGCGCCCGGCGAGTAGATGTTCAACAGGGAGAAAAACTTACCCCCTCGATCTTTCTCCCTTCCGGCTGCGCCGTCCTGTGCCGAGACTGTCTCCAGGCGGCGGGAATTGTCCCGCCCACGCATCGCACCGCTGGAGGCAGCATGGTTACGTCCCCCATATCTCCGTCTACCTCGTCCGCGTCCGGGTTTGCCGCCACTGCGGCGACACCGGCGCGCTACCTGACCAATAGCGAAGCGGCCGACTACCTGCGCCTGTCGCCGCGCACGCTGGAAAAGCAGCGCGTGCTGGGCGGCGGGCCGCGTTTTCGCAAGTTCGGCCGACGCGTGCTCTACGCCGTCGCCGATCTGGACGCCTGGGCCGATGGGCGCAGCTACGCCATGACGTCTGACCCCGAGTATCTGGATCGGCACGCTGGCCGCTGACGGCCCGGCGCACGGGAAACGGACATGGCGACGCGGCGAACACCGGCCAGCGAACGCGAGCAGCTCACGCTGTTTCGCGCGCTGCCCGGCGACATGCGCCCGCGCGATGCGCAGGATCTCATGGCCTATCCCTTCTTTTCCTTGTCGAAGTCGCGGCGGGTGGTACCCATCGACTTTGCCGCCGGATCGGTACGCATACGGGTGGAAGCCGTGCCCGAACATGGCATGGCAACCATCTGGGATGCGGACGTGCTGATCTGGGCCGCCAGCCAGCTTGTCGCCGCCCGCGACCGCGGGCTGCCGACCTCGCGGCTGATTGCGGCCACGCCGCACGAAATCCTCACCTTTATCGGACGTGGCACGGGCCTTCGCGACTACCAACGCCTGCGCGCCGCGCTCGATCGCCTGCAATCGACCACAGTCGCGACCTCGCTGCGCCAGGCCGATGGCCGGCGCCTGCATCGGTTCTCGTGGATCAATGAATGGAAGGAGATCGTTCATGCCGATGGCCGCTCGGCGGGACTTGATCTGATTTTGCCCGACTGGTTCTACACAGGCGTCTTGTCCAACGCCCTGGTGCTGGGCATCGACCCGAGATATTTCACTTTGACCGGCGGGATTGAACGCTGGCTCTACCGCCTGGTGCGCAAGCACGGCGGCGCTCAGTCCATGGGCTGGAATTTCGAGCTGCGCCACCTTTATGCCAAATCCGGCAGCCATGCCCGCTATACCGATTTCGCCTTGGATGTGCGTCGGCTCGCGCAGCGCCAGAGCCTGCCGGGCTACCGCTTGCGCGTGGCCCGGGTGCGCGGTGTGGAGCAACTTTTCTTTTATCGCGAACCCACGCGCGCGTCGATGACGCCCGCGCCCTGACGCACCCTGGAAAGGAGCTTTTTCAATGTGGATAACATGTGGACAAGGCTGTGAATATCCTGTGGATGGCTTCGTGCTATCAGGCGCATCCGGTTCGTGCCATCAGGCGCAGAATCGTCGTGCAATCAGGCGCAGCGATGTCTGGAAAGCCGCGCCATTACTGGCTTTGCAGGGCTCTTCTAACTATCTAACTAAAAGACTAACTAAGATTAATAGCGGGAGGTTGTTTGCGCAAAGTTTGACCAGCGGCCCGCGTGAGGCCATAAAAAGCGGTCAGCAACGGGAGCCGTTGCCCACCACCTTCGGCGTGCTTGACGCCGATGTGGGCCAGCCACACAGCGGGCGGGTCATTGCGTTGCTGAATCAGAAAGGAGGTGCTGGCAAGACGACGCTGGCCACTCACCTGGCCGGAGAACTGGCTCTTGAGGGCTTGCGGGTGGTGCTGATCGACGCCGACCCGCAAGGATCGGCCTCGGACTGGGCCGAACGGCGCGCCCAAAGCGCCCAGCAACGCCTGTACGGCGTTTACGGGCTGGCACGCGAGACCTTGCATGTCGAAGTGCCACAAATCGCGCAAACGGCCGATTTCGTCATCATCGACGGCCCGCCGCGTTCGGCGGCGATTACCCGTTCGGCGCTGCTGGCCTGCGATCTGGCGCTGATTCCTGTGCAGCCTTCGGCTTACGACGTGTGGGCCAGCGCTGAGATGGTGCGGCTTATCGAAGAGGCGCGCCTGTACCGGCCGCGCTTCGCGCGGCCTTTGTCATCAACCGCCGGGTGGTCGGCACCGTCATCGGCCGGGAAGCGCGTGCGGCGCTCGCCGAGCAAAGCGTGCCCGCTCTGACGGCGGAGGTCTGCCAGCGCATCGCCTTTGCCGACAGTGTGGCCGGCGGCCTGCTGGTGCGCGAGCGCGATGCCCGGGGCGCAGCGGCGCGCGAGATCGCGCGGCTGGCCCTTCATGTGCGCGAGGTGCTGCAATGAGCGGCCCGCGCCAGCGTCCCGTCATCGGCCCGCGTCCGGCACCCGGTGCCGCGACCGCCTGGGTGCGGCGTGGCGAAGGGGAGGCATCCGTTTATTCCGCCCGGCTCACCATTGATGTGACGCCCGCGCTGCGCGGGCGCATCAAGGTGACCGCTTTCAGGCGCGGCGTGACCGCCGCCGCCATGCTGCGCGCATTGCTGGAGCGCGAGTTCCCGGAGAGCAAGTCATGACGGCGTTGCCTGGACAGTCATCCATGCCGCCGCTTGCGCAACCGCCCGTTCCGCTCACGCGCGTTGCGCTGGCGAGCGTCGGGCGGCACATTCGCATCCGGCTGCGCTTTGGCGCGCCGCAGCGCATCGTGCGCCTGGACGCCTATCGGCGTCTCGCCATCTTTCTGCCTGGTGCTGTCTGCTGCCGCCTGAGCTGGGCGGCCAATGC
>Ga0265293_10012937_pt1 | contig 10944 bp, 12 predicted proteins | sample Munlanlewell138R_FD_192505 | JGI IMG/M metagenome (GOLD analysis project Ga0265293, IMG submission 192505) | Leachate microbial communities from a municipal landfill in Southern Ontario, Canada - Leachate well 138R | ecosystem: Engineered > Solid waste > Landfill > Unclassified | place: Canada... | reverse complement strand
AACAGGGGAGGGCATTTGAACGCTATATCTATTTATATTCACTTTGCCAGAAAGCATTACTTCGTCGCCAACCTTTAATGATTTAGCCATATATGGTTGGTTAAACCAAATTGCTTCTATTGAAGCAGAATCATCTTCAATTAAACACTTAGTAAGAGACATGTTTTTTCTTGAGCTTTTTTCTTCTTCAATGCTGATAATTTTTCCAGAAATACTATTTATCTCATTTATTCTTATATCTTTAATTTTTGATATTTTAGAGAAATCCTTGTAATCTCTTGGGAAGTTATACAAAAAATCACCTAAAGTTCTAATTTTTAGTTTTTTTAATCTTTTTTGGTAAGCACTACCAATACCAGAAATATTTTCAATTGGAGTAATAAAATTCATTTTTTAATTAAAAAGAGGGTTCCTGTTAGAATAGGAAGTCCTGCGAAAATAATTAGATTTGAATAATGAGAATTAAAATTATCTATTAGGTATAGTCCTCCTAAAAGAATAAAAATCCAACCACCAATGTGAGGTTTTTTCCATGCTAATATGGTTATCGCTACAATCACTAATGTTAGCGCTAAGTGAGAAAGAGAGTCCATTAAATTAAAATCAGGACTAAATCCCTCTAGTATAAAAACAGCGAAGAAGAGAACTATTATAATTGATAATACTTTTGATATTTTCATATTTTTGTGCCCTCAAGAGGAGTCGAACCTCTATCGTAGGCTCCGCAAGCCTATATTCTATCCATTGAACTATAAGGGCTTTGACAAAATGTCAGTAGTATTATACAAGATATATGGCTTCTTTACAATTAGGAAGCCGAGGTGTGTAATGAAAAAAGAATTAAATTATCCGAGGTGCTATCACCCAAAGGACTTATGGAAACAAATTGAGATTATAAATGAGTTTGTTTCTATAGAAGTGAATGAGGATTTCATAGAGATGATTATGGAGGCAAGTATTCCAAATGGTGCAGAGGCATTATTTGTTATTCCCAAAATGAAAGAAAGTTATGCCCGTGAAACAATGCAAGTATTAAGTTTTCTGGAAGATCAAAGAAGATTTTATTCTCACATTGAGGTTAAACAGAAGAAGATTCGCCGAGAAGAAAAGACGACCAGAGGAATCAATATTTTATCTATGGCTCAAAAGGACGCAGGAGATATAATTATTATTCCTGCCCAGTTCGGAATCAATCATCTTAGCAAGGCGGTTAACTTGGTGAGAAAAGAAATGGCCCCAAACGAATTTGGTCTAGGGGTCTATGAAATTGGCTGGATGCTTTTAACTCATAGAGAAAGGGAAAACAGTATCAATGGAGTTCATGTTGATTGCCCCGGCGACACATATGCATCTATTTATAATCCATACTTTGACTATGGTCAAAAATGGATGGAAATAGCAATGAAAGAGTCCCAAATGCATATTCATGATATTGGATCTGCAACAGGATTTCTTTCGAACGGGAGAGCGGTATAATACTTCTCTCTTTTCGCTTTTTATTGTAAGATAATCATATGGCAAAGAAAAAATATTACGCATATTCAATAAATGGAGAAAATGGAATAGTTGATTCTTGGGATGAGTGTCAAAGCATTGTTTCAGGCAAGAAGGCTAAATACAAGAGTTTTGAAAGCAAAGATCAGGCAGAGCGATGGCTTCAAATGGGAGCTGATTATTCTTTGAAAAATACTGCATCGGTTGATGGGGTATATTTTGATGCAGGAACAGGTCTTGGTATGGGAGTTGAAGTTAGTGTGACTGATAAAAATGGTAAGACATTACTTAAAGAAAATGTTAATGAAAGGGGAAACTTTTTAATAAAGGAAAGTGTTACAAATAATTTTGGTGAATTGCTTGCTTGTAAATTTGCCTTAGAAATTGCTCTTGATAAGAATTGCAAAAAGATTTTTGGAGACAGTAAATTAATCTTAGAATATTGGTCTAGGGGATATATTAAAAAAGAAATACCAGAAGAAACAAGGAAATTAGCACAGCAAGTTAAACAATTAAGATATGAATTTGAGAAAAATGGGGGAGTGATGTCACATATTTCAGGGGGCAGTAATCCAGCGGATTTAGGATTTCATCGAAATTGACAATACACTCTTTTTGTTATACCATTTCACCATACGGAGGGATGCCAGAGCGGTCGAATGGGGTAGTCTTGAAAACTACTGTGGGGCAACTCACCGGGGGTTCGAATCCCTCTCCCTCCGCATTGATTTGTTATTTTTAATTGTATATAATTATATATATATGATTAAAAAAATAACATTATTATCTTTATCAATATTATTTTTAGGCACATCTTATGCCAGTGCTAGTTTTTGGGACGATATTAAAGGAATGTTTAGCCAAGAACTTTCTGGCTACGAGTGTATTATTATGGTTGATAATAATAAGATTAGCGATCCAGAATGTTCAGAGTATATTCAAAGAGGGCACAAATGTCAGATAACCGGTAGCTATAGCGGAGGCATTCCTAGTTTTTGCTCAACAACGTGTCTTAAGAGGTCAAATATACCAGCAAGGTGTGCAAAAGTTGATGTGCAAGTTTCTTCTTTTGCAGGAGAAGAACAAAGCATGCCCCAAATTGATATAGATAGTATTATTGAAAATATTAAAATACCTGAAATTAAAATACCCGAGATCAAGATTCCTGAAATAGAAATACCTTTCTTAAATCAAGAAGAAGAGGAAGAGGAATATACTTGTGAAATTGATGAAAAGTGGAATGGAAAAGATTGTGTTGCCGACAGGGTGCTTTTGCCCAATGAGTATGAGGTGATGTATACACCAAAAGGAGAGAAGATAATAAAATTTGTTGACACATATGGTCAAGAAAAATATACAAGAGATGGAAAGAATTATTATGATACATATGGACGAGCAGCGACAAACAATATTTTGACTTCAACTATTGAAAAAGTAAAAGAAGCGCCCGGCAAGTTATGGGATTTTCTTTTCAAGACAAAATTAGCAGATAAAGACAAGGAGCTTCAAAGAGAAGTGGGAAGAGAGGTTTTTAGAACGCTTCAAGATGATAAGGTTGAAAAAATTGAAGAAAAGTACGCCGATATAGTAGGGGACATTGCAAGTAGTTTTTTGCCTAAACAAGTTAAAGATTTAGTAAGCGTTCCAGCAGACAGTATTAAAAAGTTCGCTAAAGAAGCAAAAGAAACAGAGTTTAGCGAAGGTGTCATGATTTACATTAAAGAGCGAGAAGCAGGAACTACTAAAAATCAAATTTATCAAAACACTCCCGAAGAATTAATCTACGGTGGTATTGGCGGGGGAGTTGCGGCTGGATTAAACGTTGAATATCCAAAAGCACTATTATTTTCAAAATATGAAGAAGCATATCAAAGATACATGCTAGCTAAAGAATTGGGGAGATAAAAAATGGCGGAGAGGGAGGGATTCGAACCCTCGAGCCGTTTTCACAGCTAACACCTTAGCAGGGTGCCCCATTCGACCGCTCTGGCACCTCTCCATTAATGAGGTCATTCTATACAAAATAATACTAAAGGTCAACTGTTTCTCTGGCAACAGTAATTCCCCAGACGATATTTGCTTTTGATTCTTTTAGCTTTTTAGCTACTTCTTCCATTGTCGCTCCAGTTGTGTATACATCATCTATAAGGATGATGTTTTTGTTTTCTACATTTTCATTTATAAAAAAAACATTCTTAACATTTTCTTGTCTTTGGTTCTTTTTCATTTCTGTTTGTGATTTCGTATCTTTAATTTTCTTAACACAATTGAGTAGCGGGAGTCCTGTTACTTCAGAAATTATTTTAGCTATTTCTTCTGACTGATTAAATCCTCTCGTTCTTTTCTTTTTGTCCGAGAGGGGAACGGGGACTAAGAAAAAATCATTATTAATTTGACAATCAATAACTTGAAGATGTCTTATCATTAAATAAGCAAGAGGGACAGAAAGTTCTTTGATGTAAGAATATTTTAATTTATGAATTGCTTTTTTAATAATTTTATTCTTAAAAGATGTTGCTGAAAAAACTTTATCTAAGTATTTATTTTTACAATTTTCACACTTATTATTTTTTTCTAATTTCTCACATAAACAGTTTTGGAAGCTATTTATTTCAATTAAAGAAAGACAATCTTCACACAAAAAAGATCCCTCTCTATTGCAATTTATACATTGCTTAGGAAAAAATAAATTAAGAAGTTGTTTGATTTTTAAAAAATGTGGTATCATATACTTGTCAAGAAAAAATTAAATGATATAATTATTTTAACATGATTTTTGGAAATAAAAAAAAGCCAAATAGTTTCGGCATAGACGTTGGAACTAAAAGTATAAAAATTGTAGAGGTCTCTCAGAAGAAGGAAGGAATTGTTTTAGAAAACTATGCTGAACTTAATTTAGATTTTGCTTGCAGAGATTTTTTTAGGTCTTTTGATAAAAACAATTTAAATCCAGACATAGACAATATATCAACAGCTCTAAGAATGGTAATTGCAGAAGCAGAAATAAAAAACAAAATAGCAACATTTTCCTTGCCTGACTTTGCTACATTTTATTCATCTTTTGAAATGCCTCCAATGTCAAAAAAAGAAATTGATGATGCTGTTGGTTTTGAGGCAAGAAAATATATTCCCTTGCCCTTATCAGAAGTTGTTTTAGATTGGCAGCTAATAGATCAGGGGGGAGAAATTGATAAAGAAGCAAAAACAGAAGTTTTAGTAATGGCTGTTCCTAAAATTGTAATAGGTCAGTACAAAGAAATTGCTGAAAAAGCAGGGATTGTATTGGACTCACTAGAGGCAGAAGCTATGGCTCTTAAAAGATCATTATTATTTAGAGAAGAAAATAGTAACGCATGCTTAGTTGAAATAGGATATCAAAGTACAAACGTTAGCGTTATAAGCAATGGATTCATGAAGATGAGTTTTAGTTTTGATCTTGCTGGTAAAGATTTAACAAATATTATCGCAGAGAGATTTGATGTCGATGCTCATGAAGCAGAAAAAGCAAAAAGAAAATATGGAATAGTAGAGAGCGAAGAATTATCTTTGAAAGAAATTTTAGAACCAACTTTGAATAATATAGTAATAAAAATTAAAAAAATTATTAAAGAAATTGAGAGCGAGCAGGGAATCCCTGTAGAAAGAATTATTTTATCTGGTGGAACATCTTTGATGCCGGGACTGCTAGATTATTTTATAACTTTCTTCAATGGTGTTAGCGTAGAACTGGGAAAGCCATTTGAAAAAATAGGATACAACAAATCTCTTGAAGGAAAAATGGAAGAGATTAATGCAAATTATGCAATTGCACTAGGAGAAGCATTGAGAAATTTTGAACAATAATATATAATTTATAATAATATATGGCAATTGACATTGGTTCAGCTAAAAAAGAAAGACCAAAAAGCAAAAATAATTTAATGATGATCCTGATTTTTGTTTTGATTATTTTTTTTGTAGCATATTTTATTCTTGCTTTTGTTTTTATGCCTCAAAAAGAAGCAGAAGTTAAAAGATTAACAACGGAAGTTGCTACATTAAATACTGCAGCAGTGAGGGCAAATATTAGCGAACTTAATATAGCAAAAATATTTATTAATGATTTCAGGGTTCTTTTAGATAATAGTCCCAAAACATCAAATTTCTTGGATACATTTCAAAGATGGTCCCATCCTCAAATTACTTATTCTAATATAAGGATTGAATCAGCCCCCAGGAAGGTTTCAATGTCGGGCGAAACATCAACCAATAGAAACTTAATGGAGCAAATAGCCATTTTAAACAATGAGGATTCAATAGAAAGTTATGAACTATCAAGTATTGTGATAGATGAAGTAGGTAAGACATCTTTCAATATAGTTTTAATTATTAGATCAAGTTTATTAAGATAGTATGGAGCAAAAACAAATAAATTTATTAATTTTAGGCGTAATAGTAGTTCTTATCTTTGGGGTTTTTAACTATTTAATATCTCCTAAATATCAAGAAATTACCTTAAAAAATAATGAAATAGAGATGCTTGAGAAGCAAATCAAATCAATTAATGATTATTATTTATTTGCCGAAGATAATTTTAAGAAATTAAAAGATGCTGGCTGGGACAATAAAAGAAAAATTATTGAGTCAAACTTTACTTCATCACCGTTCTTTTTTCCAAAAGTTCATTATTTCTTAAGAACAATATCTTCTGAAAATGGGATGATTGTTTCTAATATAACTAACTCCAATCCTATAGAGATATCAAAAACACAAGATGAATATAGAGACAAGCTAGAAGGACCAGTTAAAAAAACAACTTTTAATTTATCATTAACAGGCAATTATAGCTCTTTAAGGAGTTTGCTATCATCGCTTGAAAGGCAGGCAAGAGTTGTAACAGTAAGAAGTGTTAGCATACTTCCATTATCGAAACAGTCAGAAGATATGCCTAGTGATTTCTTTGATTTTAACTTATCAGTAGATCTTTATTCTTATTAAAATATGATAAATATAGACCAAGAAAAAACAATAAAACAAAAAAGTCCATTAGAAAAAATGGCACCCCTTGTCCTTATAGCATTTATAATTTTTGCTGGTTTCTTTGCCTATAAAACCTTTTTTATTAATGATGATTTAGAAATAGGAAATCAAATTAATAATCAAGAATTAGAACAGAAAAAAATAGAAGAATTAATTAACTTTATAAACTCAGAAAGATTTACAGGCCTAAGATTTACTCCAGATCCACCTATTTTTGATCAAGTAATTAATTAAAAAATAAATATGGTATTAATACAAAAGCTTGCTGAAAAGAACATAATAACCAGAGAAAATGCACAACTTTTAGAAAAAGAATTTTCTAAATATCAAGGCAGTGAAGAATCTTTTTTATTTTCTAAAAAAGTAGTTGATGAAAAAGAAATCAATATTGCTAAATCAGAGATTTATAATCTTCCTTATTTTGATAAAATTGATTCACTAGAGGTTGCTAGTGAAGTTTTGGGAATGATTCCTGAGGACTCAGCAAGATTTTATAAAATTATTCCCCTTGCTTTGAATGGAGAAGTTTTAGATGTTGGTCTTGTTGATCCAGAAGACATTAAAGCAAGAGAAGTTTTAAATTTCTTATCTAGACAGAATAAAATTAAATATAATACCTATGTTGTTAATGAGAATTCTTTTAAGAGTTTTTTAAAAAAGTATAGAGATATTAAGGAAGAGGTGGGTAAAGCCTTGAGTAATTTAGAAAAAGAATTAGGAACTGGAAATGAGGGAATTGATTTTACCTCTGGAGATGAAAAACCAAAAGCAGAAAAGCTTTCAGAAGAAGCACCTATTATTAAAATGGTGGCTGTTATTTTAAGGCATGCTGTTGATGGAGGCGCCTCCGATGTTCACATTGAGCCAGAAGAAAAACAAATGAGGGTTCGTTTTAGAATGGACGGAAGCCTTTTTTCTTCATTATTCTTACCTATACATACTCATGCATCAATAGTTACTAGAATTAAGATTCTTTCTAATTTAAGAATTGATGAAACGAGAGTTCCTCAAGATGGTAGATTCGGAGCTAAAATAGATAATAGAGCAATTGATTTTAGGGTATCAACATTTCCTACTAAATTGGGTGAAAAGGTGGTAATTAGGGTTCTTGATCCTACTGAGAATTTAAAGTCATATGAAGAAGTCGGACTTTCAAAATATAACCTAGAGGCACTAAAAGAATCAGTATCAAAGCCATTTGGATTAATTCTAACAACTGGTCCAACTGGTTCTGGTAAAACAACGACATTGTATACAGTTCTTAAGGAATTAAACAAACCAGATGTTAATGTAGTAACACTAGAAGATCCTATAGAGTATTTTATTCCTGGAGTTAATCAATCACAAATTAGACCAGAGATTGGATATGATTTTGGTCAAGGACTTAGATCTGTTGTTAGGCAAGACCCAGATATTATTATGGTTGGTGAAATAAGAGATGAGGACTCAGCTTCTTTAGTGACGCACGCCGCGCTAACTGGTCATATAGTTTTATCAACATTGCATACAAACAACGCCATAGGTTCTGTTTCAAGATTAATAGATATGAAAATTAAACCGTTTCTTGTTCCTGCAACTCTTAATGTTGCTATAGGTCAACGCTTGGCCCATGTTTTATGTCCACATTGTAAGCAAAAAGTAAGACCTGTTAAAGAAGTTGAAAAGGAAATAATTAGACAACTGGAGGATTTACCAGAAAAAGCTAAGTCATATTTCAAGATTCCCAAAGAGATATTTGTTTATAAGCCAAAGGGTTGCCCTAAGTGTAATATGAAGGGAGAAAAGGGAAGGGTAGGAATTTTTGAAGTTCTTAAAATGACTCCAGGGCTAGAAAGAGTAATTATTGAAGACCATTCAACAGCAAATATTGCTGCAGAAGCAAAAAAACAGGGAATGATAACTATGAGACAAGACGCATTAATGAAAGCATTAGAAGGAACAATTTCAATAGAGGAAGTATTTAGAACTACCGAAGAACAAAAAATTTAAGATGGACTATAATTTACACTTAAAACAATTATTAGATGCAACGATAAAAAACAATGCATCAGACCTTCATTTTTCTGAAGGACATTGCCCAGCTATGAGAATAAGCAGAGGCCTTGTTTTTCTTAATAATGAAAAGCCATTAAGTGCAGAGGATTCAAAGAATCTTTCTTTTGCATTAATGAATGAAGACCAAATTGAAGAATTTCTTGAACAAAAAGAAATAGATTTTTCTTATAGTTTTGATGGAAGGGCCAGATTTAGAGTAAATATATTTTATCAGATGGGAACAGTGAGCGCATCTTTAAGATTGGTTCCTGAAAAGATAAAAACAATTGAAGAATTAAACTTGCCAATTAGAATCAGGAAGTTTTTTGAATATTCTCATGGCCTTGTTTTGGTTGTTGGGCCATCAAGTCATGGTAAAAGCTCAACCCTAGCAGCAATGATAGATGAAATTAATAGGAGTAGACCATGCCACATAATAACAATTGAAGATCCTGTTGAATATGTTTTCAAAAAAGAAAAAGCAATTGTTAGTCAAAGAGAATTACACTCAGATACAAAATCATTTGCAAGAGCATTAAAATCATCCCTTAGAGAGGACCCTGATATTATTATGGTTGGAGAGATGAGAGATCCAGAAACAATTGCAGCAGCAATTACTTCTGCTGAGACAGGGCATCTTGTTTTTGCAACATTGCATACTAATTCAGCAGCTCAGACGATTCACAGAATAGTAGATAGTTTTGAGGGAGCTCAACAAGCTCAAATCAGAGCTCAATTAGCAAGCTCTCTTGTGGGAATAGTATCTCAAAGATTGATTCCCAGCAACAATAATGGAGTTGTTCCGGTTTGTGAAATACTTTTCAATAATGCCGCAATTTCAAACTTAATTAGGGATAATAAGATATATGAAATACCTTTAGTAATAGATACTTCTTCAGAGTCAGGGATGATTTCTCTTAATAGATCATTGGCAGATTCGATAAGAAAGGGTAAAATAAATATTGATGATGCAATAAAGTTTTCAAATAACCCAAAAGAACTTAAGAAAATAATATAATGAAATTTCAATATCAAGCAAAAGATATAAATGGAATTAAAAGATCGGGCACAATAGATTCTAGATCAAGAGAAGATGTGCTTAATTTTTTGAGCAGTGAAAATCTTTTTCCTATAGAAGTGATTCAGTTAGTTGATGAGAGGGATAAAAGCATAATGGAAAGAAAAATTACTCTTTTTGAGGGTGTCTCAATGAAAGATGTGGCAATATTTTCTAGACAATTATCAATCATGATTGATTCGAATGTTCCGCCAGCAGAAGCGATAGAGGCGCTTGGAGACCAAACAAGAAATGCTTATTTTAAAGAAAAAATACATAGTATTGCAAAAGATGTAAGAGAGGGAACACAACTATCAAAATCATTTAAAAAACATCCTAATATATTTTCTGTTTTCTATGTCAATATGATTAGATCCGGAGAAGTTTCAGGAAATCTTCCCGGTATTTTGCAGAAGGTGGCAAGTCATTTAGAAAATGAATATGAGATTAGATCTAAAGTTACAGGTGCAATGATGTATCCAGGAATTATTATGTTAGTTTTTGTTTTGATTTTTGTAGTTATTATGGTTTTTGTAATCCCAGGACTAGTTGAAGTTCTTGAGGGAACAGGCCAAGAGCTACCAATTGCTACAAGAATTATTATGGCAATTTCTGATTTCTTTATTGTTTATTGGTATTTAGCTATATTAACCTTAGCTGGTATAGTTACTTTCTTTGTTCAATTTCCTAAATCAAAAATGGGCAAGGACCTTTTTGATAAATTTTTACTTAATATGCCAATCTTAGGAAACTTTTTCAAAAGTTTATTTCAAGCCCGTTTTGCTGAAAACTTTTCTACACTTCTTAGTGCAGGAATTACAATCAATGAGGCACTAGAAGTTGTTGCTAACTTGATAGGGAATAATGTTTACAGAGATGCTATATTAGAAGCACAAGAAGATGTTGTAAAGGGAGAAAGTATTAGTTTAGTTTTATCAAGAAGGCCAGATATCATGTCTCCGCTACTTGTCCAAATGGTTTCTGTTGGAGAGAAAACAGGTAAACTTGACTCATCGCTAGAAAATGTAGTAAGATTTTATAAGAGAGAGACGGATAATTTTATTAATTCTCTTTCAAGCATAATTGAACCGTTGTTAATTATAGGATTAGCTTTAATGGTAGGACTATTAGTAGCAGCTGTTCTTCTTCCAATTTATCAAGTAAGTACAAGTATTCAATAATAAAAATAAATAAAATAGAACAAAATGAATAGCAAAAAAGGTTTTACTTTAATCGAGCTGTTAGTGGTAATTGCCATCATTGGTATATTATCAGGAACAGTTGTTGTCTCTATGTCTGGTGCTCAAGGAAGCGCTAAAGACGCTAGAATTAAATCAGCA
>Ga0265293_10012935_pt1 | contig 10951 bp, 10 predicted proteins | sample Munlanlewell138R_FD_192505 | JGI IMG/M metagenome (GOLD analysis project Ga0265293, IMG submission 192505) | Leachate microbial communities from a municipal landfill in Southern Ontario, Canada - Leachate well 138R | ecosystem: Engineered > Solid waste > Landfill > Unclassified | place: Canada... | reverse complement strand
ACACATCCCTTTGTGCACGGGGGCTGAATAGCCGCCCAAGAAATCTATTCCGAGTTCTTTGGCTACCAGGTCCAGGGCCAGTGCCATGGGCAGAAACGAATCGGCACGGGTGGGGGCCATCAGCCGGCTGACCGGAGAAACGGAGATCCGCTTGTTGACGATGGGGATCCCCAGATCGCCCGAGACCGCCTCCACCACGGGCACCAGATTCTCGGCGTAGCGGAGCAACTTTTCTACGGTGCGAGCCACCGTCTTCTCCACCGACTCCGAGGCGCAGTCGTACAACTGCACGCTGAGGGTGACGGTGCGGATGTCGAGGTGCAACTCCTCGATCATCTCTAAAGTTTCCAGAACTTCTTGGGCTGTGATCATGCCCGCGGGGTTCCCCGTGAGGGCTTCGGGAACCTACAGGAGCGTGTCGGAGTAGTCGGACCGAGCAGAGCGAAGGACATTTTGTTCAGGCGGATAGTGAAATTTTGCCCTAATATGGGGCTATATTCGGGTGAAATGAGCTATTCGCATGGATAATAATGAACGAGCCTCTGCGAAGGGAGACTACTCCGACACGCTCCTAGGAGAAGAACCCAACAGGGTAGAGTTAGGAGGTGGTGAATCTGGCCGGATGAAATCTCTTCTGCAGGCGCTTGGCGCCCTCCCGTTTCTGGCCCTGGCCGCTCTCACTGCCGGCCTGTCTGCGGCTCCCGGGGTGTGGGTTTTTCATCAATTCTATCTCCACGTCCAGGGCCTGCCCTGGCACTGCTTTTATCTGCTACTGGGGTTGGGACTGGTTCTTTCCTACATCGTCTACGGTCTAACTTTGATCTTGCTGGCGCCGCTACTCAATCAGGTCTTTGGAGGCCGCCTCAAGCCCTACAAAGGAAAGCAAGTTTCGCTTGGGATCTTGCCCTGGTACGTGCAGGCCACCTTTACCATGTTGCCGCGCCTCTCGTTCTTGCCTTTCATCTGCACCACCCCGTTCATCAACTTGTATTACCGCCTGATGGGGATGAAAATGGGTGACAATGTGGTGATCAATACCACCGCGATCGCCGACCCTGGTATGATCGAATTGGGTGAACGGGTGACCCTGGGAGGCTCCTGCAGCCTCATGGGTCACTACGCCCAGGGAGGCTACATGGTGATCGCCCCTACTCGGATCGAGAGTGGGGCCACCATCGGTTTGCGAGCCATCATCATGGGCGGCGTGGTGGTGGGAGAGAAGGCCAAGGTGATGGCGGGTTCATTCGTCCTGCCCAAGACTGTCATTCCGCCCGGCGAAGTCTGGGGTGGGATACCTGCGGTAAAAATCGAGAGACCGAGAGGCCAAGAGTCATGATTTCTACGATTCTGATCAGGTTGATCCTGGTGGCGGGTTTGATCGTGCTCTGGTTTGCAACCCAGAAGATCATCGGGGCCAAAGGGCTGCCTGACGACGGTACGATCGGAGACAAGATCCACGACTGGATGGCACCGCTCCATCAGAAGCTGCGGGCAAACCGTAGTTGGTCGCGGGTCTTGCTGATCACCAGCTCCCTGGGGATCGACCTACTCGGTCTTTGCGTGCTTTACCTGGGCATCTTCGGCGAGAGCTTTGCCCCCATCGTGGGCCTCTTCCTCATCTTGATCCTTCGCCAGGGCTCGCAGTATCTCACCTCCCTGCCAGCCCCCGAGGGCATGATCTGGGACGATCCCGGGGTGCCTTCTCTGTTCGTGACGTACCACGTAGCTAATGACCTGTTTTTCTCCGGGCATACGGCCTTAGCCGTTTACGGAGCGCTGGTTTTGGCTAGCCTGGGCAGTCTGCCTCTGACGATCGCGGCGGTGGTCTTAGGGCTGTATGAGATTTTCGCAGTGCTGGCCTTGCGGGCCCATTGGACTATGGACGTCTACGCGGGTGCGGTCAGCGCCATCCTCTGCTTTCTGGTGACCCAGTGATCACATCTCCCCGCGAGCGTAGGATTGGAGTATTCTCCCGCCCATGAAACCAACGGTGGAAGTAACGCCGCCTACCACGAGCCCGCCGACAACACCACCGACCACTCCGGGCAACGCTGCGGCACCGGTACCCAGGGCTGCTCCGATGGTACCGAAAATAGCAGCACCTGCTAGAGGGCTGATCTGTTGATCAGCCGGACCCATGCCGCTCAACCCGCCTAGCAGGGTGCCGACCGCAGCGCCCGCTGCTCCTACTCCGACGGCTCCGGCGGCCAGACCCCAGCCTCCGCCGACCACCGCGGCCGCCACCCCCGAAGCCACACCCAGGCCAGCCAGCAGGTAAGGGGCAGCTTCGCCCGCGATTCGTTTGACACCGATGGAAGGGGTGAAGCTCTCCTGAGGGGCTTCTGCCGGAGCTTCGGGTGAGGACGCAGCCGGCGCTTTTGTAGCAGGTCGAGTCTGATTAAGATTTGTGGGACGGATGGTGGTTGATATGTTCATTGTTTACTCCTAATTTTTTGGCAGACTACACCCTGCGGTTGGAATCTCACTGGGAATGGTTGCCGGTAGGGATGTTTCATGTAAACCAATGGTGAATATTCCGCCAGGCGAGGCGAGTTGCGTTTGCTTGCGGGTCTACCTTCATCATTGGTATGCTATAGGCCATGTTGTGGAGAGCCGGTTGAGCCAGCCGTCGTTCAAGAAGACCATTTCTAAACCGTTTTTCTGGGGGAAGCTCCTCTTGTTTGTGCTTGTTCTCGCAGGTCTGGGAGTGCAAGTCCGGGCCAATTGGGAGAAACTACCTGAACTTTCGGCTCCTCATCCGGGCTGGTTCGCCTTTTCCTGGGTCATTGGAGTCCTGGCCATGATGCTGGTGCCGGTGATCCTGCGCAACATTCTGGATTGTCATGGCTGCCAGGTTTTTTATCGAAGCTCTTTCGGGCTTTATTTCGTCCCTCTCCAGGGAAAGTACATTCCCGGCAAGGTGTGGAGCATGCTGTGGGCCATGTCGGCTTTCCGCAAGGTAGGCGTGAGTTGGCCAACCGCTCTATCGTGTTTGGTGGTCTTAACGCTCTTAAATCTCATATCGGCTCTGCTGGTTTCCGTAGGGTTAGGAAGTACCGTCCTCAACTTTCCCTGGTATGCCGATATCCTGGCCTTTTTGTTGCTGATCTTATTAGAGCCCCGTATTTTTAGGTACGGCATCAACCTGGCTTTGAAGCTACCGGGCAAAGATCCCGTCCACAATACCTTGAATCTAGCGAAAATCGGAAGGCTATTGGTTCTAAACCTGCTCTACTGGTTGCTCTTCGGGATCGGGTATTGGGCCCTAGCCAAGAGCCTGTTCCCCACTCTTGGGTTTACGGTAGCCTACCTGGTCGCAGCCCAGTCCGGGGCTTTCCTGATCGCGCTTTTGGCTTTCTTCGCGCCGGCGGGCCTGGGGGTGAGAGAAGGGATACTGGCAGCTCTGCTCGCTCCACTTATGGGGATCGGACCGGCCATCGTACTGGCTGGAGGGCAACGCCTCTGGCAGATCTCATTGGAACTACCCTGTGCAGCAGTGGGTCTCTATTTTCTGCGAAAGCTCCCTGGAGTAGGGAAGGGAAACCGCTGAGAGGGCGCGCATGCTTCGGGCGGAGGCGGCATTGAAATACTGGTTGATCAAATCCGAACCCGACGTCTACTCCCTGGACGATCTTCAGAAAGCCGGCGTCGACCTGTGGGACGGGGTTCGCAACTATCAGGCCCGAAACAACCTGCAAGCCATGAAGGAGGGAGACCTAGCTCTATTTTATCACAGCCGGACCAATCCACCTCACGTGGCCGGGCTCTGCAAGGTGGTAACGAAAGCTTATCCCGACCCAACCGCGTTCGAGCCGGGGCAAAAGTATTACGATCCCAAGTCGGACCCGGAGAAGCCCCGCTGGTTCTGCCCGGACGTGGCCTACCTGTGTCATTTTCTCCAAATCGTTTCTCTTCCTGAAATCAAGGAGGAGAAATCGTTGAGTGAAATGGTTCTGGTCAACAACACTCGACTTTCAGTCCAACCGGTGACCGCTTCCGAGTTTAGAAAGATTTGCAAAATGGGAGGCCTCAAGGAGATCCCGAAGAGATAAAAAAAAAGGGAGGCCGTTGGGTGACGGCCTCGGGTTGGGGTTATGAGGTTGGGTTTGTTGGGAAGTTAGGTCTAGTAGCTTCCCTATCTCATTATAGGAAAAGAAAAACCTTAAAGCTTTTACACTTTGGTATACTAATGGGGTATACTAAAGTATTAATTTTGTCAAAAAAAACCAGATTTTATCGGGATTTCTGGCTTTTTAATCAAAAGCAGTACAGAAATACTATTTCCGCTGTCACTCCATGACCCAGCTATAGGCGTAACTTTCATCCTCAAACTCGATCGCGCCTTTAGCCACTTGAAGGGGTCGAAAAGTGTCCACCATCACCGCCAACTCTTCCGTCTTCTCTTTGCCGATGGAGGCCTCGGTGGCGCCCGGCTGGGGCCCGTGAGGGAGCCCCGAGGGATGGAGAGTCCAGTCGTATTTATCCACCCCACGCCGGCTCATGAAGTCTCCGTCGACGTAGTACAGCACCTCATCGGAGTTGACATTGCTGTGATTATAAGGCGCCGGAATGGCCAGGGGGTGGTAGTCAAAGAGCCGTGGGCAGAAGGAACAGACAACGAAGTTGTGGGCGTCGAAGGTCTGATGGACCGGTGGCGGTTGATGGATCCGTCCGGTGATCGGTTCGAAGTCCTCCACGTTGAAAGTCCATGGATAGAGATAGCCGTCCCAGCCCACCACGTCGTAAGGGTGATGCGTCATGACGTGCAGGTGCAGGGCGTCTCTCACCTTGACGTGCACCGGAAATTCGCCCCGTTCAATGACGGGTTTGCGGAATTCGGGGGGGTTGATGTCCCGCTCGCAGTAGGGAGAGTGCTCCAGGAGTTGGCCGTAGACGTTGCGATAACGCTTGGGGGGAGCGATCTGGCTCGGTGCTTCGATGACCAGAAATCGCGCTTCTTTGCAGTCGAGTTCCAGCTTCCAGGTGGTGCCGTAAGGGATGACGATGTAATCGCCGGGGCGAAAGGGGTTGGCGCCGAATTGGCTGGTGAGTTCACCCTTGCCTTCGTGGCAGAACCAAACTTCGTAGGCTTGACCGTTTCGGTAGAAGGCCTTGCTGGACTGGGTGGGACGGGAGAGGCTCAGGGTCACGTCGGAGTTGCCCAGGATGGTCCGGCGGCTCTCCTGGGGATCGCCTCCGGCCGGAAAGTCCCTGGTCTTAAATTGTCGTCCTCGCAGTGGACCGAAGTCCAGCCATTCCACCTTTTCCAGGGACAGGCTGTCAACTTTAGACACACTGGTGGGGGGGAAATGGTGGTATAGCAAGGACTGAATTCCAGAAAAGCCCTCCATCCCCATCACCTCTTCGGTGTAAAGCTCTCCGTCGGGTCTTCGAAATTGAATATGGCGCTTTTGTGGAAAATCTCCAGCTTTGGCATAAAAAGGCACGTATCTATCCTCCGGGTGGGCACTTCTTCGCTGGGGAAAGAAGCTCCTCGGCGGAATGTTCACAACTGTTTTACGCACCCGGTTCTCAAAACTGATTTTATGTTGATATAAGTGAAAAACGTAACTCACTCTTTTCGCTACATGGAGTTAATAATGAATATTCGACAGAATCCCAATATAGGCCAACAACGCCCATCTCCCCAACAAAAGCCTCTGAGCGCCAAAGCACTAGCCGAGCAGCTGAAAGCAGAAGGCGAAACCGAAGTTGCTCGCGGTGAGCAACTGCAACAAGACGGTGTTGAGCTACAGACCACGGGAGCCACTATGACCAAAGCAGGCCAGGCCTCGGTAGAAATCGGTGAAGGCTCGAAAACCAGCGGTCAAGCCAAAGTCGAGCAAGGCCAGGCTCAAAAGGCGGAAGGTGAAGCAAAAATCATCTCCGGCCTCCAAGCCGAGACCGTAGCCCGGAGTTCCGAGAATCAGCACGCCGCTGAATTTCAGGTAGGACTCGATGCTGCCAAAGCGTCCCGCAGTTCTGCGGACAAGACCATCACCACCCTGCAGGAAAGCCTGAATGCCGAGAAGGCCGCCGGCGCCGCCGAAGGAGAGCAGTTGGTCCAGTACGGTGCCTCCACCCTGGCTGCTGCCGCCAATCGTGCTGCCTCCGAACTTCTGCAAGGCTCGGCAGCAGCCGAACTGAGCAAGGAGACGGCCGCTCAGGCCGTGGCCAATGAAGCGACGGCCACTTTCAAATCTGGTATCGACACCACTGCCGAAGGGCGTAATACCGCCAAGGAAGGTCGTAACGACGTGCGGGTTTCCGATGACCTCAAGGACCAGGCCGAGAATGCAAACATTCGGGCCCGGGGCTATCTGGATAGAGCTGTTGCTCACCTGGATGAAGCGGGCAACCTGAAAGAAGAAGCCGGTTCACACACCGAGTCGGCCAATGAATACAAAGCTCAAGCCGGGGTGGCCGACTCTCTGGGCCAGGTGGTTTCCGGTGAAGCTGCCGACCAGAACGCCGTGTCCGCTCTGCTGGCTGCGAAAGCCGCCATCGATGCGGCTGCGGCCCAGTCTCTGAGTACCTTGACTCAGTTTCATGACGAAGCTCAGCGCACTCACGGGGAAAGCCTCCTGGCTTCCAGTCAGAGCGTAACCTACGCCGAGCGCGGCAAATTCTACGGTAGCGTGGCCACCGGACTGGCCGATGAAGCTAAAAACCTCAACGGCCAGGCTGGAACTGAAGATGCCCAAGCCTCTCGCAAGACCGAAGCCGCCGGAAACCGTGAAACCCTGGCTTTCGGAGATGCCAAACGCGCGGTCGATCACTTCGGTAACGCCGGTGATCTCAACGCTCGCAGCGCTGAAGTGCGTGAGCGAGGTGAAGCCCGGATCGCCGACGGTGAAGCACAACAAGCCGCCGGCGCGGCTACTGTGGAAGCTGCGCTGGGACAACTCAAAGGAGCTACCGAGCAGCAAGCCGCAGCCCACGAAGCCCAAACTCAGATCCACGATAGCCTCACCGCTCTGAACGCTTCAACCGGTCAAACCATTGCCGATCGGGAAGGCCTCATTGCAGGTCTAAAGCAGTCGGGCGAAGCCCAAACCCAAGCCTTGACCGACCAGGCTACCGCCCTTGGAAGCCTGCTGGTGGACCACGGACTGGGCAAGGCCTCTCAAGTTCAACGACAATCGGCCATCGAAGGGCTGCAAGCCGATGGACAAGCCATCTCCGGTGGTATCGCCACTCAAGGAGAAGGCTTCGCAACTCGCACCGAAGGCGCCACCAACACCCAGGTTGGAGCTGGAATGATCCGAGACGGCGAGACCCTTGTCGCTGCCGGTAAAGCCGCCATCAATGAGGGCGAGCGCATCGGCGAGGAAGGCCGCCAGAAGGAAGCCGCAGGTAAGATCGTCGCTGACAAAGGTCAGAAGTACGTGGACCTTGCCGGTGGCAGCGACGACGGTGGAGACCAGGGTGGGGGACAGCAAGAAGAAGTTCCTTTCCTGATTGCCAAGTAGAGAGATCGCAGATAGTCTAAAAAGCCTCGAATCTTCGGGTTCGGGGCTTTTTGCATAGGGCACTATCCTTGAGGGTAGGACTCCCGGCACCTTGAGAATGCTTCCTGATGCTCGAGAGCGAAGTTAGACTGCGAAGGCGATGAGAAAGTTAGTCCTGCTCCTCAATGTCCTGCTAGGCACTACTGTGGCGGTCTTCCTTTTCGCACCCTGGATCCCAGGACTGGCCGGGCCGCCCCGGCGCACCATCACTTTGTACGGCTTTTCCATTCTGGGAGACGTCATGAATCGAGCCGTTTTCCCGGCTTTTGCCAAACGGTGGGAGGCGCAGACCGGAGAGCAGGTGGAGCTTATTTACGCCTTTGCCGGTTCGGGTACTGTGACCAACCAGATCAAGTTGGGCGTGCCGGCTCAGGTTGCCATCCTGTCTCTGGAACTCGACGCCATGGCTCTGGAAAAAGCCGGAGTTTTGGATGGGAAAACCTGGAAAGAACTGCCTCAACAAGGGGTCCTGAATCAGACCCCGTTCGTGATTCTGACACGTCCTGGCAATCCCAAAGGGATCGAGGGATTTGACAGTTTGGCCAGACCGGGAATGCAGGTCGTCCATCCCGATCCTCTGACCTCCGGAGGCGCTCAATGGGCTATTCTCGCGGAGTTTGGAAGCGTAACTCTGGAAGGTGGAAGCCAAAGAGAAGCCGTCGAACTCCTCACCGGTTTGTGGCGCAACGTGGTGGCCCAGGCCTCCTCAGCCCGGGCTGCCAGAACCCAGTTCGAAGGAGGATTTGGAGACGCTCTTATTACCTATGAGCAAGAGTTGGTGGTGGAGGATAAACTGCACGGGGAGATCGTGTATCCATCACGCACTGTCTTGAGTGACCACATTGTGATCGTCGTAGAGAGAAATATTGAGCCCCAGGATCGCGAGTTGATCGCCGCTTTCGTGGAATATCTCTGGAGTCGTGAAGCTCAGGGAATTTTTGTGAGTTTTGGATTTCGTAGTCTTACTCAGGATCTTAACTCCCTTAACCCTAAACTGATTCCCCTCGAGCACCCGTTTACCGTCGAGGATCTGGGTGGGTGGCAAGCGGCTCATAAGTCGATCGTGCAGAGCATCTGGATGGACCAGGTCATGGTCAAGATCGGCAAATCATGAAGACCAGGAAAAAACAAAGCTGGATCCCAGTATCGCTTTTGTTGATGGTACTTTTTCCTTTGCTGCTCCTTCCGCTGGCTTCCATTTTTGTCTTCGCGGGCAAGGGAGGTTGGTCGTCATTTGTGGCTGCTCTCATGACGGAGGATGCCCTCTTTGCCATCCGCTTTTCCATCCTGGTCGCTTTGATCACGTCCCTTATCAACGGTCTTCTCGGTACTTTTGCCAGTCAATGGCAGACTTTCCGGCAGGTCATTCTGCCAGCCCTCAAGGGTGGGCTTTTTTCCGGAAGTCTCCTTACCTTTGCCCACTCCCTCGGGGAGTTTGGGGCCACGGTCATGGTGAGTGGTAATCTGCGCCTCAAAACCCAGACTGCTCCTCTTTACATCTTTGCCCAGTTTGAGGCCGGAAATATTGAGACCGCCAACGCTGTGGCGGCGGTACTGGCGGTCTTTTCTTTCGCTCTTTTTTACCTACTGCTACGATTCACGGGAGGAAAGCGACGGACCTGATGGCGATTGAAGTAGAAGATCTGGTCAAATCTTATGGTGATCTGGTAGTGGTTTACAAAGTCAGCTTCTCCATCGAGGAAGGCGAACTGTTTGTATTGTTAGGGGGAAGCGGAAGTGGCAAGAGTACGATCCTTCGGATGATAGCGGGGCTAGCCATACCGGACGGAGGACGGATTCGACTGCACGGTCAGGATGTTACTCATCTCCCTCCCCAGGCCCGGGAGACTGGATTCGTGTTTCAGAACTACTCGCTCTTTAAGCACATGACGATCGCGGAGAATGTGAAATTTGGATTGAAGATCCGTAAGATCGCCGGGAGCGAGCAGAAAGAGCGTGCCGACGAACTCCTGGAGATGGTGGGGCTCACCGGTTTGGGCGATCGCTATCCCGATCAGCTTTCCGGAGGACAGCGCCAGCGGGTAGCTCTGGCGCGAGCCCTGGCCTACCGGCCCAAGGTTCTGCTACTCGATGAGCCGTTTGGAGCCCTGGACGTACAGATACGGGGCCAATTGCGCCGTAGTCTCAAGGAGATCCAGGAGAAGTTGAAGGTGACCACGATCCTGGTGACTCACGACCAGGAAGAAGCCTTTGAACTGGCCGACCGGGTGGCCGTCCTGGAGCGGGGCCATCTTATGGAAGTGGCTGCTCCCGAATGCCTTTATCATTCACCCAGGACCGAGTTTGCTGCGAATTTTGTGGGGGGCGGCAATGTTGTCGTGGGACGAGCCGAGAAAGGACAGATTCGACTGGGGAAGGTCACTCTTCCATACCCGAGCGAGGGCGTAGCTCCCGCCCCGGGTAGTCCGGTAAGGCTGCTCATTCGACCAGAGATGGTGGAGGTTCGGACCCAGCCTGAGATCCAGGGGGAGTACCACTGTCTGGGCCCCGCCCGGGTGGCTGGTAGCACTTTTGCCGGGCCCATTCGCAGGTTGCAGTTGATTATGGAAGGAATGGACGGTACCAGGTCGGTGGGGCCTCGGGCCCTCTATCGAAGCACCCCGGCAGAACTGGAGGCGATCATCCCCAGTGGAGGCTCGAAGGCGGAGATCCGCGAGGACCAAAAGGTCTGGGTTGGTGTGCGGAACTTTCATCTGTTACGTCACACGGGGCTCAACGTCCTGATCTGCGCCTCCCCTTCCAAGGCCGGCACCTCAGCTATGGAATACGCCCTGCAATTGGCTGCTCAGACCGGCTCTGTAGCCACCATGCTGGCCGTGACCGGACCTCGTGAGAACGCTGAGATGGCGCATCAGAGATTGCAAGAGGTCCACTCCCGGTGGGAGCAGCACATTCCCGATCTGACGGTAAATCTGCGAACCGGTAACCCCCGGGCGGAGATCTTGCGAATGGCTCAAGAGGGACAGTTTGAGTTGGTAGCCCTGGGTCGAGGACGGCGCCTGGGAACGACCGCCGTAGTGCTGCTCGAACGAATCGGGGTGGCGGTCTTGATCGTCTTTGCCGAGGCCAAACCGAAGGAGCTGAAGAAGATCCTGGTTTGCACGGCCGGTGGTGCCCCGGGCGACGCCGATATCAGAATGGCGGCTCGGGTGGCCAAAGAGTCTGCAGCCACGATAACCATCTTCCACGCTTACGATCCCAAGGGTCTGGCCTCCGCTCGCCAACGGACCCAGCTTCACCTGGAGCGTTCACATCAGTTTTTGACCGATGCAGGGGTGAAGAGCGAAGTGAAAACCGTGGAGTCCGGGAATCTTCTCGCCGCCATCATCGAGCAGGGTGAGGGGCACGATCTCCTGGTGGTTGGTGCTCCGGCTCTGGGTAAGGCCAATCGAGGAGATTTTTCCTCCGGGGTGGTCGCC
>Ga0265293_10012934_pt1 | contig 10951 bp, 7 predicted proteins | sample Munlanlewell138R_FD_192505 | JGI IMG/M metagenome (GOLD analysis project Ga0265293, IMG submission 192505) | Leachate microbial communities from a municipal landfill in Southern Ontario, Canada - Leachate well 138R | ecosystem: Engineered > Solid waste > Landfill > Unclassified | place: Canada... | reverse complement strand
CATAAATCTCCGCTAAGTTGGAGTACAAGTACCCAGGGTACCCCTTTCGAGAAGGAATCTCTCCCCTCATCGTTCCAATTTCCCGGAGCGACTCACAGTAGTTCGTCATATCAGTCATGACAACGAGGACGTGTTTGCCTTTATCGAAGGCTAAGTGCTCAGCGAGGGTCAGGGCGGTCTTAGGGGTAATAATTCGCTCGATCGACGGATCATCAGCGAGGGAGAGGAAGAGCGCTACGTTATCTAAGACTCCGCTCTCTTCAAAGGAGTCGATGAAGTATTTCGCAACGTCGTACTTTACCCCCATCGCAACGAAGATCGTGGCAAACTCCCCTTCACTACCGCGGACTTTTGCCTGACGGGCGATTTGGGCGGCGAGCTGGTTGTGGGATAGGCCGTTTCCACTGAAGATCGGAAGCTTCTGGCCTTGAATGAGGGTCGTCAACCCATCGATGACGGAAATTCCTGTTTGAATAAAGTCGCGGGGGTATTCGCGGGCGGTTGGGTTAATCGGCTCACCGTTTACATCCCGCTCGGCGTACCCTTGAGGTGTCGCCGAACCGTCTCGACTCTTACCAAGGCCGTTCATCACCCGTCCTAACATCTGCTCACTGACTGCTAAGGTCAATGGCTCACCGAGGAAGCGCATCCCCGTCCCAGGAAGGGAGAGACCAGCGGTTCCTTCAAAGACTTGGACGACAACGATCTCATCACTCGTATCAAGGACTTGCCCAAGGCGAATCTTCCCATCACTACTCGAGAGTTCAACAAGTTCTCCGTAGCCAACGTTGTGGGTGTTGCGCATTGTTACGAGCGGACCATCAATACGGGCAGCTCCACGGTATTCGCGACCAGAAAGGAGTGTGCTTTGGCTGATTTTAATGTTCATAAATACCTCCTAGCTCATCGATCGCCCGCTCTAAGCGGAGCTGAATTCGGTCGATTACGTGCAGTTCATCGGGTTTAACCGTTAAGCGCATTCGCGCCATGTCTTGGACAGCGCGGAGGCGGCGGAGCTTTACCATTGGAACCCCAAGGCCAATTGCTTCACTGCCCTTTTCGTAGTAGGCGATGATAACCCCAAGCATCTTTACTTGTTTTTCTACTGAGCAGTAGCGGTCCACCTCATCAAAGGCGTTTTGTTGAAGGAACGCCGTCTTAAAGAGGGAACACACTTCAAGGATGAAGTTCTGGGTATCTGGCAGGGCATCAGGTCCAACGAGCTTAACGATCTGCTGAAGGCGAATCTCTTTTTGCAAGAGGTCCATGATCTTCTGGCGGTTGTGGTACCAAGAATCATCGGAGTGCTCACTCCACCAATTCTTCACCTCATCAAGGTACTCGCTGTAGGAGTCAATCCAGCTAATAGCTGGGTAGTGGCGTGATGAGGCGAGGCCGCGATCTAACCCCCAGAAGCAGCGAACAAAGCGCTTAGTGTGTTGAGTTACCGGTTCGGAGAAATCGCCACCGGGGGGGCTCACCGCCCCGATAATCGAAACTGAACCTTCTTGGTCGTTAAGGGTCTTCATATACCCCGCCCGCTCGTAGAATTGAGCGATTCGAGTTGGCAAGTACGCTGGAAAGCCCTCTTCAGCGGGCATCTCTTCCATTCGTCCTGAAAGCTCGCGCAGTGCCTCAGCCCACCGGGAGGTGGAGTCCGCCATGATGGCGACGTGGTAGCCTTGGTCACGGTAGTACTCAGCAAGGGCAATTCCAGTATAGATTGACGCCTCACGGGCGCTTACTGGCATATTTGAAGTATTAGCAATGAGAATCGTTCGCTCCATCAGCGAGTGACCGGTTCGGGGGTCAACGAGCTGGGGGAACTCCCTAAGGACGTCCGTCATCTCATTACCGCGCTCACCGCAGCCGATGTAGACGATGATGTCCGCATCACACCACTGGGCGATCGAGTGTTGCGTCATTGTCTTTCCCGTTCCAAAGCCTCCGGGGATCGCAACAGTTCCCCCTTTAGCAAGGGGAAAGAGGGTATCGATGACCCTCAGGCCCGTGACGAGGGGACGATCGAGGGCAAGGCGCTCCTTACTAGGACGCGGAACACGGATCGGCCATTTTTGGACCATGGGGACTTCGACCACTTCGCCGCTGGGGAGGGTTACCTTGGCGATTGGGTCAACGACGGTGTAGGAACCCGCTTTGACGATCTCAGTGAGGATTCCTTCTTCGATCGTCAGGGGGACCATGACGCGGTGTTCAATGCGATTTGTCTCTTGGACAGTTCCAAGAATCATTCCCTTGGAAACTGCAGCGCCTTTTTTAACAATTGGCGTAAACTCCCACTTCTTCGAGTGGCTGATCGAGTCAAAGGAGAGGCCGCGGCTGATGAACGCACCTGAGAGGCCCATAAGCTCTTCGAGGGGGCGTTGAATCCCATCGTAGATTTGTCCAATGAGACCAGGGCCAACTTCAACGGAGAGACTCATTCCACTACCATAGACGTTATCACCGGGTTTTAAGCCAGTGGCGTCTTCGTAGACTTGGACGGTTGCTTCGCCGTCGTATAGTTTGACGACTTCCCCGACGAGGCGTTGTTCACCGATGTGCACAAGCTCCATCATTTGAGCGTCTTTAATCTCTTTGACGATTAAGACTGGGCCGTTAACCCGCTTAATCTTTCCAATAATACGTTCGTTCATGCACGCTCCTGAATCATTGAGCGAATTAACCGCTCAAAGCGTCTGAGGCGGATATCTACTTGGTTGTTGAAAGAGGTTGAGCCATCTATGGCGGAGACGACGACCCCGAGATTTTGAATGTACTTCGAATCGAGCTGGAGACGAATCTTTGCCCCACTCGCCTCGAGGATAATCTCCTCGGCCTTGTGTAAATCTTCTTCACTTACTGGACAGACGCGGCTAAAGCTCACCATTGCTTCACTGCGGTCTAAGCCGATCGCCGCTTCGGCGATCCAATACGGCAGGTGTGCTTTAAGGCTCTGGCAATCTAAGGCGACTAACACGGCGTCCATCACCCGCTGATAGGAGTCATCAACTTGCCTGAGTAGGGCCTTACGCTTCGCCGACGCTTTATTCGTCGCGAGGCGGAGCTGAATCTGTTTTACCTTCGCTTCGGTTGCCCGCTTTTGGGCGGCAACTTCTTCATCGGCTCGAGTATGGGCGCGTTCTAAGATTTCCGCCGCTTGAGCATGCGCGTCTTCAAGACTCTTCTTCGCTCGTTCACTCGCTTCTTTGAGAATTCCATCCAATAAGGGCGTATCTGTGCTCTTCATCTCTCTTTCCTTACAACGACACCCCGATCGCTTGGTTTACCAACGCTCGGAGGTCACTGCGCTTTGCGCCACTCTTCGCCGAAGGGATCTCGACTACAAGGGGAAAGGTTTCACTGAAGAGATAGCGATCAACTGTTGATCGAATCATGTCAGCGACTTCATCAGTAATGATAATAATCCCATTCTCCTTCTCTTCGATTGCTTTATCCCAGGCGATGCGGGCTTCTTCGGCGTTTGTTGCCTGCATGCCAAAGACACCAACTAAGGAGAGCCCTAAGACGGTGTCTTCGTCACCAATGACAACGTATCTCATCGTCAGACCTTCGCAAGAATCATCAAACTCGTGATGAATCCGAAGACAACAAGACCTTCGGCAAGGGCAATGAAGATCAACGCTTGGCTCGCGATCTCAGGTTTCTCACTGATCGCGCCCATCGCAGCACTACCAACGCGCCCGATTGCCATGCCCGCTGAGATTGCCCCAAAGGCGAACGCGATCGCTGCCGCAAAACACACAAGGGCGAGGTTGTAATCCCACCCCGTCGTCGCGACGGCTTCAGTGGTTGCGGCGTAGGCGCCGGGGGCGAAGATGAAGCCTGAGCCCACCAGCACTAAGGCGGTTGCTACGAAGCTCATCGAAATTTTCCTTCTGAACGTTGACTTGGTCATATACGACCCTCCTATCAAATGCACTATCACTTATTGACGGTTTTGGGATCGATTCAACCCAACTGGCGAATAGGCGATCCCGCGACCGGTAAAATACCGCGAGAAAAATTCATAGTAATTCAACCTAAGCGATTGAATTCCCGAACTAAGACCCTCAAGGACGATAACCAAGAGGTTGCCAAGAATAAAGATAACAACTCCTGCTACTCCCCCAACCATCGATTGGAGGTAGAGGAACGTCCCCATCAGTGAGGCGTGGGCAATTCCAAGGCCCGCAACCCGCATGAATGAAAGGGTGTTGGAGAGGTAGCCGGTAAAGATTTCTAACACATCGACTAAGAACTCCATAATTGAGCCAGCTGCGACTTCGCCGAGGGTTTTATCTGCTCTATTGTTTCGCTTATCAACAACGTACTGAACATACGGCTTTAAAAAGAGGAGCAGCAAGCCAACACCGAGGGTTGGTGCGATCCAAGGATCGGAGGGGAAAAAGTGGTAATTGCTTCCAACAAAACCAAAGGCGAGGTAGAGGCCAGTACCAAAGATGATTCCTCCAACGATCCCATTCTTATCGAGGGCGAGGGTCACAAAGAGGCGCTTGCGGGCGAGGTTAATCCAGTTAAGGACTAAGCCCGTATAGATCACAATAATTCCAAACTTAATCGTTAAGCCAAGGATTCCATAGACGTCGTGGATCATCGCCGTTGCGGGGGCGTGCCCCTCTACCGCTGCTTCAAAGTTAAACCACAGCGGTCGAAAGATTGGCAGGCCAAACGTCGAACCGAAGAGCGCGCCAAAGAACATCGATGAAATACCAAGGTAGACAAGAAGGTTGGTGACGTTTCGCGTCAACATCCCTTCTGGCTTCTCGGGGTTCTTGCGGTAGCTCCGTGAGCCAAAGATTCCAACTAAGAGAAGAACAAGACCTTGACCCACATCACCAAACATCAAGCCAAACATCACCAAGTAGGCGATCATCACAAAGATCGTTGGGTTGACCGTTCCATACTCCGGCGTTGAGTAGTTATTCACAATCTTCTGGAAAGGTTCAAGCACCTTCGGGGTGGTAATCGCAACAGGGACGCTGGAGCGGTCGACTTCCGTCGCTTCTGTCCATTCAACAACGCATTGGCCCCCACTCGCCTCAACGATTGCTGAACGAACGGCTTCAGCTTGGTCGATCGGGACCCATCCACTGAAGAGCGTTGTGTTACGGGTGTAGGAGAAGTAGCTCTTAATTTGGTCACTTAATTCGTTTAACCGAAGGTTCGACCAAATTTCATAGAGTTCTTCTTTGCGTTGATTAATCGCCTCATCAACTGAGCGTTCAATCGCTGCTCGCTTATCGGTGAGCATTTGGTGCTCCGTCTCCAAGCGGGTTCGAACTACGAGGGTTGCTTGCTTTTGAAGTAGAGGATCACTCTCTTCAGTCCAGTCAAACTTCTCTAATAGTGGATCGATTTGGGCAAGATCCCGGCGAAGGGAGAGTACTGTTAACGCCCCCTCCCCGATCGGTTCAACGATCGCTCCAAAGGGGGAAAGTTTATCACTAAGCTGCTCGCTCTTGCCGGCTTTGGTCATACCAATGCGTAAATCAAGGTACTCCCATTTACCTTCAGCGAGGTAGCGGCGCATCTCCTCGACTCCTAAGAGTGCTTGGTTAGCCGTCTTTTGCTCTTCTTTTAAGCCTAAGAGGGCGCGGGTCAATTCATCAAGAACTCCGCGATACGCATCAAGCTGGACCTCTTCTAGTTTTGAGACATCGAGAGTCCCTTCCCCAGGAAGGGCGAGGTGGCCTTGCTTTAAGAGCGCCTCGACTCGGCCCCGGAGGTCTTCAAGGACAATTCGGTTCGTTGAGCTCGGCTTTGAGGAGAGCTTTGCGAGCTGGTCCGCCTCAAGACGGTTGATGTGGATGAAATCTAACACCCCTAACTGCAACAGTGCTTTCACGACTTGGTCGCTTTGCTGCTGCAGTACTACCGCAGTGAGCAGTCTCATCGGCTTTGTGAATAAGTTCATCCGATCACCCCCCTAATGTATCCTTCATCAAATCCATAATATTTACCATTCAAAATCGCTTTGATTCGCGTGAATTCTTCTTTGTTCAAGAAGAAGTATGCGAGGGCAACCCCTATTGTAAAGGGGTCTCCCCCTAAGAGGCGGCGGTACGCTTTTTTCTGATTCTGAGCGAGCGCCTCTTCTATCTTGAGGACCTCTTCTACCGCTGAACTCTCACCGATGTTCCCACTCCCTTCAAGGTAGCGGCTCAGCAGTTCTTTCGCTGAGCGCTTTTCCTTCGGGCTTTGGATGTACGCAGCAACATCCCGTTCGCGCGCCACCTTCCCCCATGGAAGAAGCAAGGTCGCAAGCTCATCACTCTCAAGGCGGTGGTACCACCCGTAGCGGATAAGAATAATGAGGTTTTTTAAATCAATCTCTTCTTCAAGAACTTGACGGGCTTTTGTCCGGTCAGCGGTGCTTAGTAATTCAGTTGCCGCCAAGATCTCTTCATACCAGAGGCGGTCGAGTCGACTTTCAAGGTGAAAGAGGCCTTCCTCACGGAGCATCTCTTGGGTGTACTCACTGAGGATTGGGTAATACGGCGTCTCTTTCATCGATTGGATAACCGCCTCCCATGAAAGGGAGTTTATAAGCGCCCCCCAGTCGACGTCGTGAAGAATCTTTTCTTTAAAAAGATACTCACTGCGGTGCCTAATCGGTCGATGGTGAATAATTGAAGAGTACCAAAGCCGAATCGAGTTCTTAACGTTATCTATTTCAATCTTACCGAGCAGCTGGGCGATAAACTCCCCTTCTTTGCCCGATACGTACTTGGCAATTTCCCGGTAGAGGGCGATCTCCATCTTCAGCAAGACCAACTCAAGCGCTTGGATGTCGCCGCTTTGATCAAAGGTACGCGCCAACGCCTCATAGCGGGTTGGGCGTAATGCTCCAATGGCATCAACGAGTGAGGGTGATCGTAACAGGGTTTCAGTGACCGCTTCGTCTCGGATTTTCCCAAGGCGAGCGCGCATTTTTGCGTTTATAAACCCATAGGTATCAACAGAGCTCATTAGGCGCGACCAATCCCATCTAACGTTGTTTTACACACCTCTTTAACGATCGCTTCAGCAATCTCTTTTACTTCTTTTGCTGAAAGGTGTGAAGAGCGATCAAGGGATGCTTCAAACTCAGCTAATTCAGCAGCGTTGTCTGCTTCCGCTTGGGCAATCGCTTCTTGTTCGTTGATTCGTTCTTGTTTGAGGGCATCGCGGACGAAGGCGTTTGCTTCAGCTTGGGCGTTGGTGACGATTTCGCGCGCCTCGCGCTCTGCATTTCGAACCACCTCTTGGGCTCGATCTTCAACCGTTAATACTTCGTTGATAATATCACTACGCACGTGCCTACCTCCCCCCCTTTACAACTCGATAAACTCACCCTCTATGTTCTTCTTTTTGTTCAAAGGTGTCAAGCAAACTACGGTGCTGCAGTAATGACTGGTTGATCTTCAGCGGTGAAATCATAATCCCCAACGAGATCATCGAAGATGAAGGGATCGAAGAAGAAATCATCATCCGTTACAAAGCCAAAGAAGAAATCACTCTCATCAAACGGCGGGAAGATCGTATTCCAGAACGTTTCTTCATCGATTTGCTCGACTACTTCAAGGTGAAGTTGGGCGTCGTACTCATCAGCAGCTTCAACACCAAAGATGTCTTCATCTTCTTCGTAATCGAGGAGGACTGACACCTTATCGAAGTATTGGATTCGCTCTTCAAAGACAGGATCACCTACGTGGTACTCTTCAAGGACGAGGACAGAGTTAATACCAATTGCTTTAGCGTCCATTTCGGGAATCTCAAAGCGAACACCGTACCAATGATCATCAACCTTTAAGTCAAAGAGGTAGAGCCCTGGTCCGACTTCATTGAGGATGAAGCGCCCATCTTGGTCGGTGAAGAGGTAGAGCGTCTCATCACGGGTTTGCGTCTCCTCCCCTTCTTCATCCACTTCAACTCGGTAGACGGGTGAAGAGTATTGGCTGTACGGCTCGCCATCAGCTTGGATAAGGACGCCACTGACGGTGAAGACTGGCTGCATCGCGAGGCGAACAACGTAGCTTTGCCGACCGCGGGGGGTAATTGAGTATACAAAGGAAGTTCCGGTGGAGTACTCAGTCGGTCCACTGGAGAAGATGACAACGCTATTCGTTGTATTCGTCGAAAGGCCGTTGTAGAGGGCACTGCCAAATGGTCGAGGAAGGTCAGTCGGACCACTGTCGAGGCTTCGGGCGATGGAGACGTGGCCTTGCTTTAAGAGCCCAATGGGCTTTGCTAAGAGGAAGGAGTCGCTAACACTTCGACCAAGGCCTACCGCCCCACCGGCGTACGCTAAGGCAGTATTAAGCATAAGCGTTGAGGTGAGGCTCTTCTGGGCAAGGGAGTATTGCTGGCGGAAGTTCATCGTTGAGTATGTTCCGGTGTGGTTCCACGCTCCCCCGATCGTTCCATTGGCAAAATTGGGTTGGATCGTATCACCAAACTCAGTGCTAATGCCGCTGTATGAAAGGGATACACTATCATTCGGCGATGGCCTCATGCTCATACTCAAGCTTGAGGTCATTCCGTCTTTTTTAATTGAGTTAGAGTTACTGATACTTGCCTTCGAGCTGAAGGAGTAACTTCCACTGACTTGGCCGGTTATGACTGGTTGAGGATTATCACTTGAACCACTTACGGAGATCGATCCGTTAATCGAGAAGCCTTTAAACGGCGAGAAGCCCGTAGAAGCGGTTGCCGACCACGAGGCGAGTGAGTTTTCAAAGGAGTACGCCCCAGTTCCACTTACGGAGTAGCGCAACTTACCAAAGAGACTGTCGGAGTATGAGAGGGAGATCGAAGCATTGCCTTGTTGCTCTGGTGGCTTGTTGTAGTTTGCCGAGAGACCGAGGCGGTTTAAGAAGGAGTTCTCCCCAACACTGAAGCGTTGGCCAGCATTGACGTTGAATGACGCCTTCCACGGATCCGCTTGAATCGTCGTTGAGCCTTGGATCTGCGTTGATCCAATCATCGTGGCAAAGACGGCCCCTAAAGCAGCTTGAATCGTCCCCGGCGAATACGCGAGGTTAACGTTCATCGTCAGTGCATCGGTAATACCGAGCTCCTGGCGGTACGTTGCGGTAAACGCCTGAGGGTGGTAGGAGAGGTAATCGTCACCGAGCCACGGAATTGAGAACGCCCCACTTTGGAATTGGCTACGAGTCTGTGGCATGCTAAAGCCAACGGCATACGTCGTATCACCTTTAGCCATGAGGCGGTAGTCGTAGCCAAGGCTCAAGTAACTAATGGTAGGATCTCCACCAGCGGTGGGCGTTACTTCAATGCGAATTCGGTTCGCCCCTTGGACGAGCAGGAAGTCTTTAAGGCGGTACGTCCCGGGCTTAAGAACTCGGGCAAAGACCTCATTATCATTGAGGAAGATTTTAATTTTTGATTCTTCAACAATGGTGAGCGTCTCTTCAATTTGGGCGCGTTTGGCACTCGAGGTACCAAAGGAGTAGTTCTTCTCTAAGTTTATTCCAACACTGGTTTGAGTTCCAGGGGCGCTTACTTTTCCGATACCACTGCCGATGTTTCCAAAGGAGAGGCGCATGCTCGATTTTACGAAGTCATAATATCCACTCCACGAGCCCGAGTTAAAGTACGGTTCTTTATAGGAGAGGGTAAAGTTATAGTTTAAGGCAACGCCAAAGAGCGAGGCGCGATTTGATATGGAAAGGTTCAGCAACTGGCGCTTGATCATGCTGAAGTCATCAGGGTATTCAAGCTGCCCGTATAAGCTCAGGCTCGTTGCGAGGCTAAACCACCGTGGCTTAAGGGGAATTGCTCCGCTGATCGCATACTGCTCGCGCCGGTTTACCGATGCGCTCGTCAAGCTGAGGATTCGCTCGGGCATATCATCAACGGAGAACGTCAAATAAATAACAAAGTTATTCTCATCGTAGGTGACTTCAATTCCGAGCGCCTCTAGACCTTCAGGAGTCACGTACGCCCCAAGGTTCGTAAAAATCCGTGCTCGGGCTTGGTTGGTCAGGTGATCACTGATGTAGAAACGTAAATCTTCAACGTTCATCAGCCGGTCTTCCCCGTCAAAGGTTACTTCAATAGTACCGGTAAGGTCATCATTCACGAAGAGACGGAAGTAGTACGTCCCATCATCGTAAGCAACTTGAGCGTCTTCACCGACGACAAAGAAGTCTGCCCAGAAATCATCATCGGCACTAAGCGGCTGCGTTGCCGAGGGGAAGAAGAGGTCGTACTCTTCTTCAGTGAAGACCATTGGCTCAAAGATATATGGAGGTGGTGGAATACTGTCTCCTTCAAAGACGTCATCCTCCCACGCATCAAAGGCATCCCAGTCAAAGTCATCAAAGGCAAACCACTCGTCCTCTTCAACAACAGGTTCTTCTTCAACCCACGTTCCAATAAGTTCGACGATTGCAGGGTCTTCTAAGACATCAACATTGAGGGTATATCCCAAGCTCTGAGCAAAGGGCTCGTATGCTTGGACCAATGCACTCGCTGTGGGTTCTAAGAGATCGATCGCTGGAAGGACCAAGGGAAGAACTGAAACAACAGCATCGTTTTCAACACTGAGGACTACCCCACTGATCGAGTGAAGTTTTTCATCACCTCGAACAATTAATGAACCATTCACCTCTTTAGCAAAGCTTGGACCATTACCATCAATAATTAAATCAATGCCATCAAGTGCTTGAGCTAAATCATGTGTACTAAAGACGCCATCACCTAAGTCACTTAGGACGATGAGGTAGTCAACAAACTCATGGGCGTAGTCAACAGCATATTGGGCATTAGAAAGAACAAGGTCAGAGTCAAAAGTAGCGCCTTCAACATCACGAGGAGCAACGACTCCAACAACACCAACGAGGAAGCCGTTGTAATCATACACCTGATATGGTTGAGCTAAGAGATATCCCTCTTCATCGAGGGCGTTAATAGCTAACGGAAG
>Ga0265293_10012932_pt1 | contig 10952 bp, 9 predicted proteins | sample Munlanlewell138R_FD_192505 | JGI IMG/M metagenome (GOLD analysis project Ga0265293, IMG submission 192505) | Leachate microbial communities from a municipal landfill in Southern Ontario, Canada - Leachate well 138R | ecosystem: Engineered > Solid waste > Landfill > Unclassified | place: Canada... | reverse complement strand
AGGGAAAGAAACTATAGAAAAGAAGACTAATATAAAAGTAGAAGAACAACCTTTAATTTTTGAAAATGATAAAGAGAAAGTTGTTAAAAAAAGAAATTCAGAAATAGTGATTAGAAACAAACAAAACCAAGATAATGATCAAGAAAGTAATTTATTTTCAAAAGAAACTAATAAAAATGTTAAAGAATCTATTGAAAATGAAAAGATTATTACTTCAGATAATCAAAAAAATAATAAACAAGAAGAAATATTGCCTATTACAGCCGAGAAAAAGGAAGAAATTAAAAAAGATGCAACTAAAGAAGCATATTTAAGTTATTCATCAGACGTCATTTTAAGAATTATGAATGATGCGTTAACTTCTGAAGCAAAAAATGATAAAGTGCGCATAATTAAATTATGGGATTCTTTACACGATGCTGTATCTTCTAATGATTTACAAATTGCAAATATTTTAAGTCGTGGTAAAGTAAGCGCCGTTGGTATTAATGAGTTTATTATTGTGTATGACGATGCTGTTATTTGTAATCAGGTTATGGCAGAAGATTTCAAAAAAAGGTCTTTAAAAGTTTTATATGATATTTTAGGAGCTTCATATAATTATATGGCTTTGCCTGAAAAAGATTTTTATGAAAAAAGAACAGAATATGCTGGTTATTATCAAATGGGGACGAAGCCTAAAAGTTTGACTCCGATAAATAATCCTGATTTAAAAATTTTAAATACAACAAAGGAATATGATCCAGAGCAAGAAATGTTTAATATGGTTAAGGCTGAATTCGGGGATGAAATTGTGAAAATGGAGGAAGATTAAGATGAATCAACAAGCAATGTTGAAAAAAATTAAAAAAATGCAAGATGAAATGGTTGCCACTCAACAAGAAATTAATAATACTGTTTTTTATGCTAGTGCTGGTGGTGTCGTTAGCGTCGAAATGTATGGAACCAAAGAATTAAAAAAAGTTAGTGTTTCTGGTGATTTTGAAGCTGAAGGAAAAGAAGACTATGAGATGTTAGGAGATATGATTGTGGCAGCATGCAATCAAGCAGTTAAAGAAATAGAATTAGTAACTGAAGAAAAGATGAATAAATATCAAAGTATGCTGGGTGGGTTTGGGTTTTAATTAATATGAAATATCCAAAATCGTTACAAGATTTGATTGATGGTTTTCAAAAATATCCAGGGATTGGCCCCAAGACAGCTGAAAGGTTAGCCTTTTTTACAGTAATGAAAATGAATGCTGAGGAAGTTAAAAAGTTTTCGTTAAGTTTAAATGAAGTTGTTGAGAAAATTAAGCCTTGTAAGAGCTGTGGGAATTTAACTGATGCTGAAATATGTAATATATGTCTTGATGAAACGAGAGATAATATATTAATGGTTGTTGAAGGAACTAAGGAATTAATGGTTTTAGAAAAAACGAATCAGTATAATGGGAAGTATTTTGTTTTAAATGGAGTTATTTCGCCACTTAATGGAATTGGTCCTGATGAACTTGATTTTGATAAATTAATAAAAAAGATTGATGAAGAAAAAATTAGGGAAATTATTATTGCAACAAATGCAACTGTTGAAGGTGAAATGACTGCTTTATACATTAAGAATATAGTTAAAAATAAAGACATAAATATTTATAGAATAGGTTACGGACTTCCAGCTGGTGCGGATATTGAATATGCAGATGAAATTACTTTAATAAAAGCACTTGAAGGAAAGAGGATAATGTAGTATAATATATAGTAGTGTAGGAGCTACCAATTATGGATTTTAAAGAGGTATTTTTCTTAATGACAAATAACACATTAAAACAACAAAAGGTAAGATTTTCACAAAAGCAAGATATCAATGTTTTTTTAAACAGCGATAATTTAAATGATTATAATGAAAGAACCACTTTGTGGTTTTTTCAGCAAGAAAAGACTCTATTATAAGGGTCTTTTGTTTATTTAGGCAATATTTGTTTAATATAGTTCAGGAGGAATTAGTGTTTAAGCAAAAAATATAAAATTGTAAAGGAGTATATGATGAAAGAGTTTTTGAAAAAATTTAAAAAGAAAAATGAAGTATCTGAAGAAACTGATACTCTCGAACAAACAAAAAATGCTGCCCCTGAACCACAAGAGGTAGTAAAAACTGGTGAAGCGCCAATAGTACATGAAAGTATTGAGCTTAGATTAGATAATTTAACAAAAGAGTTTGTACAAAAATCAAAAGCGATTACTGTTGCTGTTAAGAATTTTTCAGTTACGATTCCAGCAGGAAAGCTTATCGGGTTATTAGGACCATCTGGTTGTGGCAAATCTACTACATTATATATGGTAGCAGGATTACACAAGCCAACAGGCGGAAATATTTATTTTGGAGAAGAAGATGTAACTAACTTGCCCCCTGAAAAAAGAGGAATAGGGTTAGTGTTTCAAAATTATGCATTATATCCACATATGAGTGTTAAACAAAATATTATGTTTCCTCTTGAAAATATGAAAGTGCCGAAAGAAGAGGCGTTAAAAAGGGCTCAATTTATGGCTGAGTTAGTTCATATCGGTGATTTAATGGATCGAAAACCAAATCAATTGTCCGGTGGTCAGCAACAACGTGTTGCTATTGCTAGAGCACTTGTAAAGATGCCAAGAGTTTTATTACTAGATGAACCTTTATCAAATCTTGATGCAAGACTTCGCTTGCAAACAAGAGAAGAAATTAAACGTATTCAAAGAGAAACAGGAATTACAACAATATTTGTAACTCATGACCAAGAAGAAGCAATGAGTATTTCAGATGAAATTGTTGTTATGAATAATGGGTTAAAGCAACAAATGGATCATCCACAAACTGTGTATGATGAGCCAATTAATGAATTTGTTGCTAAGTTTTTAGGGAATCCACCAATTAATATTATTGATGGGAAAATCGAAAATAAAAAGCTATTAGTAAATTCTAATCATATTGAAGACGTTGATTTGAGTGATCAAGATGTTCATATAGGACTAAGACCAGAATTTTTTGTAATTGATCCAGAAGGGGTCATTGAAGCAGAAATTGAAATCGTTGAACACATTGGAAGAGATACAATGCTTATTTGTAGATTAGAAGAATTAAATGAAACTTTTAGAGCTATAATTCCAGCGTCTAGAGGACTGAATATAGGCCAAAAAATTCGATTCAGTTATTCTAAGTTATTTGTATTTAATAAAGAAACTGGAGAGCGTCTTATCTAATGTTAGAGTTTAAAAAAGATGGTTGGAAGGCGGCTATAGCTTTAGGGCCTACATTGCTACTTTTGTCGGTTTTTACTTTCTACCCAATAATTAATGCTGTATTAATGGCATTTAAACAAGACTATGTGTTTTTATCAGGGACTTATAATGGTATTGGTTTTGGGAACTTTGTAACAATTTTATCAGATCCTAAATTTCTTGATGCTTTAAAAAATACCTCAATAATGGTGTTTATATCTGTTCCTTTAACAATTATACTTAGTTTGTTATTGGCTGTTGCTCTTAATTCTGTTAAGAAGCTGCGAGGATTTTTTCAAACTGTATTTTTCTTACCATATGTTACTAACACAATTGCCTTAGGTTTAGTTTTTAATGTTGTGTTTCATAAAGATTATGGTTTGTTTAATAGTGTCTTTGGATTAGAACTTGTTGATTGGCTTGGGTCGGGTACCACTTATTGGCGAGCTATGTTTGTTTTAATGGTTTATACTATTTGGAATGGTTTAGCGTTTAAAATTATCGTTTTATTATCAGGTTTACAAAGCATTGATAAACAATATTATCAAGCGGCTTCTGTTGATGGAGCAAATCGTAAAAGAGTATTTGGGAAAATCACAGTTCCTTTGCTTTCGCCGATGATTTTATATGTTACTATTACATCTTTTATTGGAGCTTTTAAAGTTTATACAAGTGTAATTGCTTTATTTGGTAAAGGGGCTGGACAAACTGGAGCTTATGGACCAGATAATATGTTAATTACTGTTGTTGGTTATATTTATGAAAAATTATGGGCATCAGGAACTCCTTTTGGCGTTGCTGCTGCAGGATCCATTATTTTGTTTATTATTATCTTGTTAATTACATTAGTTCAATTTTGGATTAGCAAGAAGAGAGTTCATTATTAGGGGGTGATTTTGTGGATAGAGAATTATATTTTGACGAACAACAGTTAAAGAAATTCAAAGCTTATACAATTGTTACCAAAATCTTCACCTATACATTTTTAATAATATTGGCATTATTTATTATTATTCCGTTTTATTGGATGATTGCAACATCCTTAAAAACTACTGCTGAGGTTATTTCACAAAATATATCATTTTTTCCAAGAGAATTAACGTTTGCTTCATACGCAGCAGTGTTTGAAAGAGCTCCGTTATTTACAATGTATATGAATACAATTCTTGTAGGTTTTTTTACAACATCATTAACTATTGTATCTGTTATTTTTGCGGCTTTTGCTTTTTCAAGATTAAAGTTTAAAGGAAGAGAAGTCATATTTTCTATTTTGTTGATGACTATGATGATTCCTGGAGAAGTGTTTGTTATTACAAATTACATGACTGTTAATACTCTGGGTTGGATACGAGTTCCTGAGGGAGCACCATTACATGAGATAATAGGCAACTATGCAGCTATGATATTACCTTTTGTTGGAAGTATATTTTATACATTCTTTTTAAGGCAAACATTTAGACAAATTCCTAATGAGTTATATTTAGCTGCAAAAGTTGATGGACTAGGAGATTTTAAATACTTATTTAAAGTAATGGTTCCAATTGCAAAATCAACTATTATTACTATTACAATTTTAAGCATGATTGGAACTTGGAATGCTTATATTTGGCCGTCTTTAGTTACAAGTTCTAGTAATAGTGCTTTGTGGCTAGTAAGTAATGGTCTTAATGAAGTGTTTAGATCAACAATTGAGTTGTCTGGACCGAATTCGGTATTGAACCAACAAATGGCTGGTTCAGCGTTAGTAACTTTGCCTCTTCTAGTTGTTTTCTTCTTATTGAAGGATTATATAATGAAGGGTGTATCAAGAAGTGGGATTAAAGGTTAAAGAGATAGCTAAAGTATATTTTAGTTATAAATAATATCTATAGAAAGGATTATTTAAAATGAAAAAATTTTTTATTGTATTAATTATGGTTTTTGGACTATTTGCTCTTGTTGGATGTGGCGGAAATGAGTCAGACAGTGTTTTTGTTGATTTAACAGAGGAAGTAAAAGGATCTACAGATGAAGTTAATATTAAGTTTAGAGTGCCTTCGGGAGTTATTTCTGCAGCACTTCCTGGATTAATTGCTGATTTTAATCAAGTATATCCTCAAATTAAAGTGGAATTAGATGCTGTTACTGGAGGATATGGAGAAGTAAGAAAAACAACTATTCTAGATATTCAATCAGATAAAGCTCCAACATTAGTATTAGGATATCCCGATCATTTTGCTGAGTATTTTTCAGCTCAAACTATTATTAAATTACAAGAATATATTACTGGACCAAATGGGTATAATGCTGAAGAGTTAGCTGATTTTGTTGAAAGTTATTTAGATGAAGGTAAAAACTTTGATCTTGAAAACCCAAACGATATATATTCACTTCCTTTTAATAAATCAACTGAAGTATTAATTTATAATAAAACTATGTTTGATGCAATGAAAGAAATTGATAGTGCGATTGTTGTTCCAAAAACATGGGAAGAATTAAAGACTGTTTCTGAAAAAATTAATACACTTGTTGAAAATGGAGATCTTGATGATGTTATTACAATTGCAGAAGGAGAGAAAAAACCTTCAGAATTTTATACAGAAGGAACATTCTATCCATTTGCTTATGATTCAACAGATAATGCATTTATTACTATGACTCGTCAACGTAATGGTGGTTATACAGAAAAAGTTAGCAATGATAAAGGATATATAGTATTTAATAGTCCTGAAAATTTAGCTGGGTTAAATTATTTTAAAGCTGAAAACGAAGCTAGAAGATTTGCTGTAGCTGAAACATTTAACGAGAGTTATGCATCAGATGCATTTATAGCATTAAAAACATTTATGACAGTTGGATCTAGTGCGGGAATTGGTTATAACATTCCGGAAGCAAACAAATTTGAAATTGCTGTATCTGAAGTGCCTTATTTAGAAGCTAATTCAGATAATAAATATGTTATTCAACAAGGAACTAATGTAGCAATTCTTGCTCAATCAACTAATAAGCAAAGAGCAGCGGCATGGTTATTACTTAAGTTCTTATTACAACCTGAATATACAGCAAAATTTGCAATGGCTACTGGTGGTTATCTTCCGGTTAGATTATCAGCATATGAGACAACTGAATATTCAGAATATTTAGTTAATCCTCCTATTGGAAAAGAAGGTTTCTCAATGGCAGCAAATGTTGCTTTAGGATATTTAGATGGTGGTTATAAATTCTTTGTAGATCCAGCTTTTGTTGGCTCTAGTGGAGTGCGTGATGAAGTTGGAGCAATCTTTACTGCAGTTATTGTTAATGGAAAAGATCCTCAGGAGAGAATTGAAAAAGCTTACCAAACATTAGGCAAAGCATATCAAAAACCTGAATAAAATTATCGTATATGAAAACTAATATGTTCAGAAAAACTTTAAGTATTTTCTTTTTGCTTCTGTTAAGTTTAACTTTAATAGGTTGCAATGAGGAAGAAATACCTAAAGAGATAAATACTGATTATACTGATGCTTTAAAGCTTGAAGAAAATTATGTTGATAAAAGTTTTCTTGACTATGGTATTGGAGAAGTAACGTTGGCTCAAGTTGTTGATGGTGATACAGCTCATTTTATTGATAAAAACAATACTAGATTTACAGCTAGATTTCTTGCTATTAATACACCTGAATCTACGGGGCGAATTGAAGCATGGGGAAAAGCAGCAAGTTTATTTGTAAGAGATATTTTAATTGAAGCAAAAAGCAGTGGTAATATTGTCCTTGAATCCGAAGTTATAGGAAAAAAAGCTGAGTTAGACTCTACTGGAGGCAGATATCTTGCATATGTTTGGTATCGATTATCTCCCGAAGAAGATTTAAGACTTTTAAATTTGGAAATTGTTGAAGAATGTTATTCAAAGTTTACAAGTGATGTTAGCAGTTCTAAGTATGGAACAACATTCAATCAGGCACATTTAAAATCATATAATGTAGAAAAAAGAGTTTATGGTGAAAAAGATCCTAATTTTGATTATAGCAATGAGGTTTTCGAAGTAACAATTGCTGAAATTAAAAATAATTTTGAGATTTATGATGGCGGAAGCAGATTAAAAATTCAGGCTCAAGTTATGAGGCTTTCTGGAGACAATCTATATTTACAAGATATAGAAGAAACATTTAATGATAAAACAAATGAATATGAAAAAGCCGGAATATATATGTTTAGTGGATATGGCTCTGGGCTTGGAGTATTAAAGGTTGGTGCTGTTATTTCTTTTGAATGTCAAACAGTTAATAATGAAATTTATGGAAAACAATTAACTAATCCAAAGAATGTTAGAGTTGTTGAAAATAAAGAAGGTATTGCTATTGGTGGGACTTTAATCCCATATGATGTTACTTCACTTGCTAAATATGAAGGATATGTTGTAAAATTAGAAAATTTAAAGTTTATTAGCAAGTCAACACCAGATGATGAGGGCGCTTATACAATTTATGCAGAAATGCAAAATGGCGCAGAAGTCAACTTACGAGTTGATAGTAGTTGTTATCCAAAGCCTAATTATAGTTCTATTGAAATTGGAGCTAGTTATGATGTTATTGGAGGAGTATCTAAGTTTCACGATAATTATCAAGTGATGTTGGCAAATAGCATTGGTTATGCTTCAAATGACTTGTTTAAAAAATAAATAGGAGGAAAATATGTTATTAAAAAATCTAAAAAGATTTAGTTTTGTTGTAATGATGGCTTTTATAGCGGTTTTATTAGTTGGTTGTGGAGGCGATAATCCTGAAGAGTTGCTTGCAGAAGCTAAAGCAAAAATTATGGTTGATTCTTCAATTACAAATTTAGCAAGTGATATCAACCTACAAGATAAAGTAACTATAAAAGATTCAAAAAATGAAGAAATAGTTATTGATGTTGTGTGGACAGCTACTGAGTCAGATTATTTTTCTATTGTAGTTGGTACTGATAATAAGGTTGTTGGAAAAGTAACAAGACCAGTTCCTGGTTCAGAACAACCAGAAGTTACTTTAACTGCAACACTTACATATGAGAAAAAGACAACGGAAAGACAGTGGACAATATATATTGCTCCATTGCCAGAATCAGAAGCTTTTACTATTGAGGAAGCTATAAAGCAACCTGTTGATACAGTAGTTACTGTTGAAGGAATAGTTACTTATATTATGGCTAAAAAAGGATTCTTCTTGAAAGATGAAACAGCATCAATATATATATATACTAATGGTGAAGTAGATGCAGCTGTAGAACCTGGTGCAAAAGTAGAAGTTACAGGTTCTAAAATAAAATATTATGATTTATATGAAATTGAAAATCCTACGTATGAAGTTGTTGAAGCAGCACCTACTAGTGGATTTGATTATGCTAGCGAAGCTGTAGAAATTACGGTTAAAGATGCTGATGCAAAAGCATTCAAAGATGAAGAATCAATACCAAATTATGGCGTTGTATATACTATAACAGGTGTTGTTGAAGAACGTGGAGATTATAATGATCTTTATATAGTTGGTCCAAAAGACGGAAAATTTATTCAATTCTATTACGGTGCCGATGAAACTGCTTTAGCTGAAGTTAAAGCTCTTGTGGGTAAGACAATAGAAGTTACTGCTTTAGTTTATGATCATCATTCAGATGGTTATTGGAGAATACTTCCTTATGCTGGAACAGCAAAAGAAGTTGAATCTGTTGAATTAACAGATCAAGAAAAAGTTGATAGAGTTGTTGGTGAGCTTGGTACTGCTTATGTAGAAAATCAAGAAATCATGGGAGATCTTGTATTGGTTGATGGAAATGCTGTTGATGACGCACTTGTAATTACTTGGGAAAGTTCAAATGAAACAATTCTTGGAGCTGATGGGAAATATACATCACCAACAGAGGATACTTCTGTAACCTTAACCGCTACAGTAACACTAAATGATGCTGAAGAAACTTTTGAAGTGGTAGTGCTTGTAAAAGTAGGCGTTCCAGTTGTTACTGTTTTAGAAGCTGTTAATAGCGCAGATGATAGCATAGTTGCAATTGAAGGAGATGTTACTTATGTGATGCCGGGACACAGTTTCTTTGTTAATGATGGTACAGCTTCTATTAATGTTTATGTTAATGGGTCTATACCAAGTGCTATTCAACCTGGAGCAAAAGTAAAAGTTGTAGGAACTAAAGATGTTTATTACAACTTGCATCAAATTAAAACTCCAACAAGTACAGTAGTTGAAGAAGCTCCAGCAGAATATGATTATGCATCTAAAGCTGTTGAGGCTACAATTGCCGAGATTGATGGTAAAGTTTTTGAAGGAGCAGAATCAATAGCTAATTATGGTGTCATTTACAAAGTTACTGGAGTAGTTGAGTTAAAGGGTTCATATAATGATGTTGTCTTAACAGACCCTGTTAGTGGAAAAAATTTATACACTTATTATAAAGCTCAATCAGAACCTTTAGATGAAATGGAAGCTTTGGCAGGCAAGACTATTGAAATAACTGGTATTATATATGATCATCACTCTGATGGTTATTGGAGAATTCTTCCGTATACTGGTTCTGTAAAAGAATTAGCAGGCGTAGAATTAAATGATGAAGAAAAAGTTATGGCTGCAAAAGTTGAATTAGAAAGTCAGTTTGTTGAAAATCAAGATGTGAAAGCAGATCTTGTATTGCCTCTTGAAAATTCAAAATATGAAGGTTTAACAATTGAATGGGCAAGTTCTAATGAAGCAATTATTGCTGTTGATGGAAAATTTGTTGCTCCTGCAGAAGACACTTCTGTAACATTAACTGCAACAATTACTCTTAATGAAGCAACTGCTACATTTAGTGTAAGTGTCCTAGCAAAAATGATTGACTCAACTCCAGCAGCAAACATATTCTTTTCAGAATATGTTGAAGGTTCAGGATTTAATAAGGCAATGGAAATTTATAATAATGAAGGTGTTGATGTAGATTTGGAAGGGTACACTATTGAAATATTTTCTAACGGAAAAACAGAACCTAGTCCATATAATCCTCCAATTGAATTAACAGGTATTTTAAAGGCGGGAGAAACATTTGTTCTTATTAGTAGTAAAGATGATGCAGATCCGATTTTAAAAGAAAAAGCAGATGTTGTATCGGACACAATTAATCACAATGGCGATGATTTTTATGTATTAAAAAAAGGAGAGCAAATTGTTGATTCATTTGGTCAATTTGGAGTAGATCCAGGAGATGGATATGGAACTGATCCAAGCACAAAAGATATGACTTGGGTAAGAAAATCTAGTGTTACAACTGGAGATACTATTATTGATGATGTATTTGATCCAACTGTTGAATGGGTAGCTACATCAAAAGATGATTTTACTGGACTTGGAAGTCATACTATTGACTAATTAATATTTAAAGACTCTCTTTGGAGAGTCTTTTTTAATATAAATTTATAAAAAAATATTATTATGATATAATATAATAAATAGGAGGATGAATGATGAAATATAGAAAATGGTATGATAAAAAAATAGATACGTCTTTACTTGGGTTTGGAGCTATGAGATTTAAAACAGATAAAAATGGAGATATTGATAAAGAAAAAGCAGATGCGTTAATTAAAAAGGCATATGAAGCTGGTGTTAATTATTTTGATACTGCAATGCCGTATACAGATGGGAAGAATGAATCTTTTGTTGGAGAGAGTTTGAAAAGATTTCCTAGAGATAGTTTTTATTTAGCAACAAAACTTAGTCTTGGATATTTAAAAACAAAAG
>Ga0265293_10012926_pt1 | contig 10955 bp, 7 predicted proteins | sample Munlanlewell138R_FD_192505 | JGI IMG/M metagenome (GOLD analysis project Ga0265293, IMG submission 192505) | Leachate microbial communities from a municipal landfill in Southern Ontario, Canada - Leachate well 138R | ecosystem: Engineered > Solid waste > Landfill > Unclassified | place: Canada... | reverse complement strand
AGCCAAGGTTCACGATTTCCCCTACTCCCATTGTCATTGAAGCCGGAATGGTAGGCCACATTGCCGTATACGACAATGGTGAGTTGGTCCGGTGGCCGGCAGAGGTGACAGCGCAAGCGGTGCAGGGCCCGCTGTTCCTGGGGAAGTCGTTCGGGGCAACGACGGTCCGACCGAGCTACTTTGCTGAGCCACAGGCCGCAGAGTATACGGTGACTGTGAACTCTGATGGCGAGTACACGACCGTTCGGGGACAGGTGCAAATCATCAACAGACAGGATTCCGTAACCGTTTCTTCTGGTGGGTTGACGCGTGATGGAGATGAAGGGCGATTAGGGCTAATCGTTAGTAGATCCGGAAACGTGGACAACCCTTTGACACTGAGTCTTGCACCAGTTCAAGGGCTGCAGATGGCCACAGAAGTGCAAATACCTGCATCCTATCGGAACTACGTGACGTCTATTCCAGTTGAGTTCCGAGCTGGCTTCGCCGAAGGCGTTGAACTGATGTATGAGGCAACGGCGGAAGGCTCAAGTACGAGCGGAAGTATCACCCTTAGCTCTGTGGCAACTACTGCTCCCTTTGACAATCAGTACTTGGCCACACTCGTCGTCAATGGTGAAGGACTAGTGTCGTTTGCGGTTACGGACGCTAGGCTTCCCGGCGAGGGCCAAGTTGGTACGACGGCATATGAGCTTCCAGCCCACATTAGCGAGTACCACGACTGGGCTGTGGAGCGCTCGGTGCATGAAGTTGAAGCGCGTTCCGTGGAGGTGAGCCTCGTGCAGGATGGGCACTCTTGTACGGAGAGGAGTAACGAAACTAATGAATTCGGAAAGCAGAACTGGATTTGGTCATGCCGTCTAGGCCAGTAGGATGCTGATTGCGGCTCTCAAAGTTCAAACACGTGCCCTCGTACGAAAACCAGCGTGGTCCCCGGGTGTCCATCACCTCTGCTGATTGAAGCGAATCAGATTCAACGGAGCCGAAATCGCTTCGTGCTGTTGAAAATCTGGTTGCGCCTTTCCCTCCACCACGCAATTGTGGCAACGATAGGGATCTACGCATAAAGCCGCATCTGGCAGGGGTGTTTTCGGCTTGTTCTGGGGGCGTCGTGATTGAATCAATTCGACTAGCAAACAGCGCTTCGTTTGACAGCATCGGGCAGGATATTGATGGCCTGTCAAAGATTAATTTTTTCTATGGAGCCAACGGGGTAGGCAAGACTACGATTAGTCGGGTAATTGAAGATGTGAGCAAGCACCCGGATTGCCGAGTACGTTGGAAGAACGGCATTCCCATGGAGACCCATGTATACAATCGCGATTTTGTAGAGCGCAACTTCAGCTCCTCAAGGGACCTAAAAGGCGTCTATACACTGGGCGAAGAGAACATCGAGATTGAATCCGAAATAGCTAATAAGAAGGCTGAACTTTCCATTCTATTGAAGGAGGCCGAGAGGCTCAGGTCCACGCTAGGCGATGGACCGGGAGGGTCGGGAAAGAGGGCTGACCTAGCCAGACTGGAGGAAGCCTTCAAGCACAAGTGTTGGCTGCAAAAACAAAAACATGACGAGTTCTTCAAAGGCGCACTTAAGGGGTATAGGGGCAGTGCTGAGATGTTCAGGGACAAGGTTCTCGAGGAGGCGGCTACTAATAGTGCAGACTTGCTGTCCCAAGAACGTCTTATCGAGAGCGCTAGAAAGGTGTTCGCCTCCCGAGGAGCCAAGCTAGAATTGCTGGCGCTCGTGGACGCTAATCGGCTAATCTCTCACGAGAAGAATCCGATACTGACAAAGCCAGTGATAGGCAAGGCCCATGTAGACATAGCAGCCATGATCTCGAAACTGGGCAACAGTGACTGGGTGCGGGCCGGTAGGAAGTTCCATGATGTGAACGACGACACCTGCCCCTTCTGCCAACAACCAACACCGTCTACGTTTGCCCAGAGTCTCGCTGACTATTTTGATGAGACCTATCTAGTGGACAGTAGGGCCGTGGAAGCAGTTAGTTCTGCTTACGCTATTGATGCAAGGATCGCTCAGCAACAGCTCGACTCTGTAATTGACTCTCAGCCTGAATATGTTGACGTGGAAGCATTGCGGACGGCTAGAGAGGTCCTTGCAAAGCGAATCAGCGAAAACGTTCAGATTCTAGCGTCAAAGAAGAGGGAGCCTAGCAGAGTAGTTGAGCTGCAACCAGTAGAAGATATCTTGGCGACTATCAATGAGTTGTTGGTTGAAGCGAACAAGAAAATCGACGAACAGAACAAATTAATTGACAACATCGACGCCGAGCGTTCTAAGGTCACATCACAGGTTTGGAGATTCGTGGTCAATGAACTCAAGGCGGAGATAGATGGTTATCGGAAGGCCAAGGCCGACCTCAACAAGGCTATCACTGGACTTGGGGGCCGTATTGCCGAGAATGTAAAAGCGCAGCGCACTGCGGAAACTGAAATCCAGGAACTGGAGCGCAAGACGACATCTGTGGAGCCCACTATTGCCATCATCAACCGACTGCTTGGTTCATTCGGGTTCGATGGCTTCAAGCTAGCAATTGGTGAAGACAAGACAACGTACAAGATCTTACGAGCGGACGGATCCGACGCTAAATCCACTCTTAGTGAAGGCGAGTTGACGTTCATCGCCTTCCTTTATTTCTATCACCAGTTAAGGGGAAGCTTGACTGAAAGCGGGACGACAGCTAGCCGCGTCGTAGTCATCGATGACCCGGTTTCAAGCTTAGATAGCAATATATTGTTCATTGTTGCAAGCCTCATCAAAGGGCTCTTCGACGAGGTTGAAAGCGATGATGGACCAATTAAGCAGGTCCTTGTCCTTACCCACAACATCTACTTCCACAAGGAAGTGTCCTTCAACAAGAAACGCAGCAATAGTGCTTTGAAACACGAAACCTTCTGGATTGTCAGAAGACAAGGATTGAAGTCGACTCTGGAGAGTCATGATTCAAATCCAATTCGGACGTCATACGAGTTGCTTTGGATGGATGTTAAAGAATACCGCCGCAACATCCACACACTTCAGAATACGTTGAGAAGGATACTGGAAATCTATTTCACGCACTTTGGGGGAATTGAATTGAAGGAACTCCCTGACTACTTTGAAGGCAGCGAGAAGATGTACTGCGCTGCTTTGACTTCCTGGATGCACGACGGTTCCCACAACGCACATGATGACCTCTACATTTCTATGGACCCTACTACTGTCAGTTCATTTCTGGAAGTTTTCCGTTTGATATTCGAGAAGACTAATCACGAGGCCCATTACAAGATGATGATGGGCATAGAAAGCACGACCGAAGCACCGAATGCCGCGGAGCAAACTAGCGAGGCGACAACGGCTTAGCTGCTGGTGACGATTCAATCCTAGGTTTTCCCTACGGCTCAATTGCAATAATGAGTAACCCAGGCATCGCAAGTTTGGTCACCTTGCCTAATTACGAGCACCCTTCTATCCTTTCAGGTCTGGCGTCGAGGAACGGCAGATCGTTGACGACCCGCACTGACCACTACACTGACCAATTGTGCCCAAACTTGGCCGACAAGAACTGCGGTCTATATCTGGCTGCCGGTAGGAGTAGCGTCAGGAACGGTGTTTTCGGACAAGGTGGCCCAAAGCAGGAACTCCAAGGCCTAATTCACACGCGAGGGGTCACAGGTTCAATCCCTGTGCCGCCCACCAAGAGAAAGCCCCGCTAACTACGGGTCTAACAGAACGGGCATGCTCAAGTGGCGTGTCCGTTTTCTGGTTGTTGATGGCCGGTGTTTACCGTTCGTCTGCCATGTTCGTCTAGCGGCGCTCCAATGGTGACGAGAAAATGGCGCTCGCCGTGGATTCGCGTGTGTGAGGTGCACCTATTTGCGCAGTTGAAGATTGTAATTGTGCGGAGACAGGCGACCGACTATCGTCAAAGTGCGTGCCTGGATTGCGGTCCAGTTGATTAGCGACCGCAAGCGCCAATTGGGAACGACTGGTAGTTCCTCCCTGAAGGGAACAAGGCGTGGCGTTGCCGAGGTCAGGAATCTACAGGCAGCCCGACTAGTAAGAGTATTGGAGGCCCCGGGCCATGAAGGCAAACGAAGCTAGACTACTGGACTTCCTTAGGAGACCTGGCCAGTTCGCCATTCCTATTTATCAGCGTACATATAGCTGGACCGAACGAGAGTCCCGCCAGCTCTGGAACGACATACTGCGGGCTGGTCGGAACGAGGACATTGCGGCGCATTTCGTCGGGTCTGTTGTCTACATCGAAAAGGGCTTGTATCAGGTCTCTAGTCAACCTGAGCTACTAGTTATCGACGGTCAGCAGCGCCTCACCACGGTGTTGCTAATCCTGGAAGCGTTGGCCCGACACTTAGGTGACACGGAACCCGTCGACGGTTTCTCTGCGAAGAAGATTCGCAACTACTACCTGCTTAACCCCCTTGAAGACGGGGAGCGAGCGTTCAAGCTCCTTCTCACTCAAACTGATAAACAAAGCCTCCTTTCGATTCTGCAACAGAAGGCAGCACCGGCCGAACCGTCGTTGCGGGTCACTGAGAACTTCGCTTACTTCGAAAGCCTAGTTGCCAAGCTCGGTGATGATGTCGTTGCGCTATGCAACGGCCTAGCGAAGCTGGTGATCGTTGACGTGTCGCTCAGTCGCGACCAAGACAACCCACAATTGATCTTCGAAAGCATGAATTCAACAGGACGTGAGCTTAGTCAGGCGGACCTGATCAGGAATTTCGTCCTTATGGGCTTGGAGCCTGGACTTCAAACGCGCCTATACGAGGAGTACTGGCGCCCGATGGAGCTTGCGTTCGGCCAGGAAGCGTACGGGACCCACTTCGATTCGTTCATGCGGCACTACCTCACGGTTCGCTCAAGTTCAGGTGAGATTCCGCGGGTCAACGAAGTCTACGAGGCGTTCAAGGCATACTCCCGTAGACCTGAGGTCGAAGGCGGCGGAGTAGAGGCGCTCGTGGCCGAGATAAGCAGGTTCGCTAGGTACTACTGCGCAATGGCGTTGGGGCAGGAAAGCGACAAGGAGCTAGCGCAGGTTTTCCATGACCTACGCGAGTTGAAAGTGGACGTTGCTTACCCGTTCCTACTCGAGCTTTACGAGGATTACGACGTTGGCATATTGAGTCGAGACGATTTCCTCCAGGCTGCCCGCTTGGTGGAGGGGTACGTGTTCCGGCGTGCAGTTTGCGCTATACCCACGAACTCGATGAACAAGACGTTCGCGACGTTCGGACGGGTTCTACGCAAGGAGCGCTACCTTGAGAGCGTCAAGGCGCACCTTCAGACGTTGCCTACGTACCGTCGCTTTCCAGGAGACGAGGAGTTTAAGCGCGAACTGCAGACGCGGGACTTGTACAACTTCCCTCGTCGTAGCTATGTCCTAAGGCGCCTAGAGAACCACGGCCGTAAAGAGCGGGTTCATGTGGAGGAGTACACCATCGAACACATCTTGCCGCAGAACGAGAACCTCTCGGCCAGATGGCAAACGATGCTCGGCCCCGATTGGCGCACCGTACAGGAGACCCTGTTACATACACTCGGCAACCTCACATTGACGGCTTACAACGCTGAGTACAGCGACAAGCCGTTCGAGGAGAAGCGTGACATGCCGCTTGGTTTCCGGGAGAGCCCACTCCGGTTGAATAAAGGACTCGGCGACATGCCGGCATGGAACGAGAACACGATCCGCGACCGAGCGCGCAGGCTAGCCGACCTGGCTGTTGGCGTGTGGTCCGCCCCAGCGCTTGATGCTGAGGTGCTTAGTGGCTACCGTCCCAAAGCTGCCGCACCGGATGTTTACAGCATCTCCGATCATCCGAACCTCGCGCAAGACAGTCCGATGCGGATCGTCTTCGATGCGTTCCGGCGAGAGGTCTTGGCTCTGGATCCTGGAGTCACCGAGGAGTTCCTCAAGCTTTACGTTGCCTATAAGGCGGAAACGAACTTCGTAGATGTGGTGCCGCAAAGGAGCCGGCTCCGACTCTCTCTTAACCTCAAGTTCAACGAGCTCTACGATCCACGCGGGCTAGCTGCTGACGTTACGAACGTGGGCCGCTGGGGCAACGGCGATGCTGAAGTTGGACTTGCGGACCTAGAGTCGTTGCCGTACGTGATGGGTCTCGTACGGCAGGCGTTCGAGAAGCAATTGGGTGATGGGGTCGGGAGTAACCAAGACGCGCTCTTCCGGTAGCAGCGCATAGAGCGGAGCTGATTCGAGTCGCCGAACCCGATGTAGTGCCGCCGCCGGGCCGCCACGCCGCGATTTGCCGTTCGCCCGCCTGCGTGCCGTCAGCGCTCGTGCGGTAGAGAGTACGCCGCCGCTGGCTGTCGAGCGACGGGGTGGAGGCAAGGGCCACGGTTCAGCCGCGTGCAGGATTAGGCGCAAGCCTAGAGCGCGGCGCACCAGCGCACAGCGGTTGCTTTGGAAACACGCTAAAATGTCAACCATGAATAAACTTACCGGCGCATCCCTAAAGGTTTTGCTGTCCTGCCTGCCGGAAGGTTTCATGGTCGACTCCAAGTGGCTCGCGTCAAAGGGTTACAGCCGCCAGTCGGTGCACCAGTATGCCGCTAGCGGCTGGCTTGAGCGCGTGGCTCATGGCCTTTACCGGCGGCCGCTACCGCTGGGCCTCGTTCCAGGGAGCCCCGATTGGCTGGTGCCCTTGGCTTCGGCTCAGTGGATGGGGTACGCGGTTCACGTTGGCGGTGCCACCGCGCTGAACCTGAACGGTTACGTGCACTACCTGCCGCTGGGTGATCGAGAGGTCGCTTACCTGTACTCCGACGCCCCACCGTCATGGTTCAAGCGGCTCGAGTTGGTGTCGCAAGTGCGGTTCCGTAGCCTCAAGCTTTTCGGTGGCCACAAGCTCGGGGTCGAGTGCATCGGGCCCGAAAGTCCGGTCGGCGGTGCGGCCTTGGCGGCATTGCGGTACCCGGTGGCCGTTTCCTCAGTGGAGAGGGCCGTGCTAGAGACCCTCGACGAGTTACCGAACAACGAGGGCTTCGGTTCGGTGGACGGCGTGTTCGAGAGCCTAACGGACCTTAGGCCGCAGCTGATGGCGAACCTTCTCAGGCTCTGCCGATCCGTCAAGGTGAAGCGGCTGTTCTTCGTGTTCGCCGACAGGCATCAGCACGCATGGCGTGAACACCTGCACGCTGCCGACTTCGATCTGGGTTCGGGCGATAGGCAGTTAGTAACGGGCGGTCGGTTGCACCCCACGTACCGGATAACGGTACCGGCGGAGTTTGTGCCCGCGGCGGAAGGGTCCAACAATGGCCCGTGAGTCGTACATGGCGCAGCTGCGGTTGCTCATCCGTGCGCTGAGGGCCGTGGCGCCGGAGGACGTGTTCGCCCTCAAGGGGGGCACAGCCATAAACCTCTTCTTCCGAGACCTGCCGCGCCTCTCCATAGATATCGACCTCACGTACCTTCCGTTGGCTCCCCGGGCTGAGAGCTTGTCTGGCATCGAAGCGGGCCTGGCAAGGATAAGCGAACGGCTGTTACGCCAGATTCCGGGGCTACGAGTGACCACGGCGCAGCGCGGTGACGACAAGCGCCTCGAGCTCAACTTGGGCGCGGTACGCATTAAGATCGAGACCTCACCGGTCATGAGAGGCACCGTCCATCCAGTGAACTGGATGGACCCGTCTGCCGCAGTGGCGGCAGAGTACGGGCCCGCCGCCACGAGAGTCGTTTCGTTCGAGGATCTTTACGCAGGCAAACTCGTCGCTGCCCTGGACCGGCAGCATCCCCGCGACCTGTTCGACGTCAGCCTTCTCTTCGACCACGACGGCCTCAGCGATGCGTTGTTTCGCACGTTCCTCGTGTACGTTGCCTGTTCCAACAGGCCCATGCACGAACTACTGAACCCCACAAGGCTCGACGTTAGCAACGTCTTCCGCACAGAGTTCCAAGGCATGGCCATCGTTGAGATACCGCTAAACGATCTGCTCGAGGTGCGTGAGCGGCTGATAGGCGAGGTGCGTAGCCGATTGAACGAGGCGGCGATGGAGTACCTGCTCGGGCTGCACGACGGGCACCCAGACTTCGGCCTAATCGGTTTGCCAGATGCCGCCGAACTCCCGGCCATCAAGTGGAAGCTAATGAACCTCAACAAGCTACGCCTGACTAATCCGAACAAGCACGCACTGCAGAGAAGGGCTATCGAGCAGGTCGGGCGCCACTGATCGCCCCAACTTAAGGCAGCGACCCGCCCGCCTGCCGCGCATAGTTCCTGATCATCATCCCGCCAGCCGGCCGCATGCCAAGTTTCTCGTAGAAGGGTTGGCGCTCCGCGTCGCAGAGTAGGTCGATCATGTAGAGGTGATCGAGCCTCTTCAGTAGGCGGCGGACCAACTCTGAGGCGATGCCTCGCTCCTGATGCTCAGGTAAGACCTCGAGCAGCGGGATGTAGGCGCTGAGCACGCCGTCGGTTATCGCCGTCGCGAAGCCAACGACCTGACCTGTGTCCTCGTGAATCGCGAGTTCAACCAGGCCGCTGCCGTGCAGCAGGCGCAGGTGAGCGCCCGGTGTAGGCGGGTTCGGCCAGCCCACGAAGAAGCCGTGGAGCTGGTCGGCGGTGACGCCCGTGGGGTCATCGGTGTAGCTGATCATGCCGCCACTATGGCAGAGCTGGCTCAGTGCGGCGAGCAATAGCGCGCGGGCCACCCTTATAGGTTTACCAAGGAGGCCAATTAACGCGGCCCCGCCACCAATCGCCGCGGGGCCGCCCTATCAAGCTGCGAAAGCCAACTACGCGTTAGCCGCGCAGCACGTCGATCAGCGGGGAGGTGGGCCGCCCGATCAACCGCGCCAAGTCTCCGCCGTTCTCCTCGAGCCCGCCGTGAGCGGTGGACTGGTCTACACCGACCAGGAAGCCGATCATGCCAGCGGGTAGCCCGGCGGCTTCTAACGCCGCTGTGTGCTCCTCGGCAGTCACGTTCTTCAGCTCCACCGGCTTGCCAGTGACGGCGGCGAGGTCGGCGGCGAGTTCGTCTTGGGTCCAGGCCACGTCGCCGGCCAGCTCGTAGGCCTTGCCCTCGTGCCCATCGTTCAAGAGAACCTTGGCGGCCGCCTCGGCGTAATCGCCGCGCGCCGCGCTAGAGACCTTGCCGTTGCCAGCGCTGGTGAGGAGGACGCCGCTCTGGCGCACCTGGTCCAGGGTGGGGAGGTAGTTCTCGTGGTACCAGCCGTTGCGCAGGAAAGTGTAAGCGATGCCCGACTCAGCTATGACCTGCTCGGTGGCCTTGTGCTCGCCCGCCAGCGGGTTGTCGGAGGTGGGGGCGTGCAGGAGGCTGGTGTAGGCGAGGTGCGAAACCCCCGCCTCCTTGGCGGCGTTAACTACGGCCGTGTGCTGCGGCAGTCTCTTGCCGGGTTCGCTGGCCGAAACGAGGAGCAGGCGGTCCACGCCGGCTAGGGCCTGGGGGAGCGTGTCGGGCTGGTCGTAGTCGGCTATACGAACCTCTACGCCCTTGGCGCGGAGCGGTTCGGCCTTGGCGGAGTTGCGGGCAATTGCCACGATCTTCGACGCGGGGTGGCTGGCGAGGAGCTCGTCTATGACGGCGCTGCCCAAACCTCCGGTGGCACCGGTAACGGCGATGGTTGGCATGGTTGAGTCCTTTCGGGGAACGGTTCCGCGGAACTGGTCCGTGGTCGCAGCTCAGTGGCTGCCTTGAACGAGTATACACTAACTTTACGAAAGCGCTATAGATTCCACAGTGTGCTAAAGTGGCGGCATGCCGACCCGGAACCTCGCCGCTGATAGGACTTTCGATGTCTTCAGTGCCGACTGCCCCTCGCGTGCCGCTCTAGCCCACGCCACGGGGCGTTGGGGCGCGCTAACGCTGGCGGCTTTAACGGGTGGACCCTTGCGCTTTGGCGCAGTCCGCCGGCGCGTGGACGGGATCAGCGAGAAGATGTTGTCGCAAACGCTGCAGGAGCTGGAGCGCGACGGCCTGGTCCACCGGGCGGTCCTAAGCGAGATGCCGCCGAACGTTGAGTACAGCCTGACCGCGGCCGGTGAGGCCGTGGCGGGGAAGGTGCTGGAGCTCATCAAGGTGCTGTACGCCACCATGGCGGAAGGCCAACGGTAACAGCAGGCGACCCTGAGTGCGGTTCCCGTGAACCTGCAGGAACCCCTTCGACCAAACCCCTTGTAACCATGTATACATGGAAGCATAAATCCATGGAAGTACACTTACAGGCATGACTAGGTCACTGCCCCAGTCCCGTGAGCCCATCATCGACCGCGGTTACGAACTCGCGAAACTTCGCGAGTTGGCGCAGAGGCCAACTCCCCAACTAGCGCTTCTTACGGGCCGGCGCAGGGTAGGAAAGACGTTTCTACTCACCAACAGTTGGCCGCCTGAGGACTACTTCCTCTTCACCGCGGCTCGGGTCACCCCAGAAGCTAACCGCGCGCAGCTGATTCGCGACCTGGCTGCCTGGTCGGGCCTTGACCTACGCCCCTCCGACTTCCCATCATGGCGCACGGTCTTTGACCTGCTACTCTCGTTGCCACCAGATCGACCGCGCGTTCTAGTCCTCGACGAGTTCCAGTACCTCGCCGAGGACGAGCAAGGCGTGGCGGCGGTCGCGAGCGAGTTGAACGCAGCCTGGGAGCGGCCCCGCGGTGAGAAGCCACTGCTCATGGTGCTGGCCGGAAGTGTCATCAGCACAATGGAGGCCATGGCCAAGGGCGGCGCGCCGCTCTACGGCCGCTTCGCGTGGCAGCACAAACTGGAACCTTTCGATTACTGGTACGCGGCAGAAGCCGCTTCGTTCTCGGGTCTGCGTGACCGCGCCATTGCTTACGGCGCGTTCGGTGGAACGCCGCGCTACCTCGCCGCCATCGACAGGGGGTCGTCGTTGGCGGAGAACATTCAGCGTCTCTTGCTCGCTCGCGACGGTGAGGTACGCGCCCTGCTAGAA
>Ga0265293_10012921_pt1 | contig 10959 bp, 9 predicted proteins | sample Munlanlewell138R_FD_192505 | JGI IMG/M metagenome (GOLD analysis project Ga0265293, IMG submission 192505) | Leachate microbial communities from a municipal landfill in Southern Ontario, Canada - Leachate well 138R | ecosystem: Engineered > Solid waste > Landfill > Unclassified | place: Canada... | reverse complement strand
CGATCGCCTTGCGCGAGACACCCGGAGGTCGACGCTTCTTGCGACTGCAAGCCCGTTTGCACACCGAGCCGGCCGAGATTTCCTACAAACTGCGTAATGAAGCCTACGACGGCTCAACCCGTGCGTATGTGCAGATTCTGGAAGAAATACTGCCCGAGCTGCAGGCCAAGGACGTGTACTGGCGTGTGGTCCTGATGATTGGGGCCTACATGTATGCCTTCTCCGATACCCACAGGCTGGAAGAGCTGGCACCAGGTATCTGTGACCCCAACAATACTGACGAGATTCTTGAGCAGATCATTGCCTTTGTCTCCGCCGGTTTGCTGGCTGCGCCGGTTGTCTTGCCTGGCAAGGCTTGAACCCGGCGTTTTCGTTTATTTAACCGGCGTACACAACTCCACCACTACACGTTCGGGCGTCTGCACATAAGACACCACCTGTCCCCAAGGCTTGTCCTGCGGCGGCGCCAGTTCTGTGCCCCCTTCTGCCAGCGCCTTGGCATGAGCGGCAGGTACATCATCGCAGACCAGGGCAACTTCGATACCCAGCGGTACTTCTGACGCGTGCGGTGACAAATGGCCTTTTGGGTAGTTCATGTAGGCCAGCATTTCGCCCGCAAAGGCCAAGGTGGTTTGGCCGGTTTCCAGCTCGCCGTACAGCCCGGTTTCATGCAGCATTTTGGTAGGCAAATCAAACGCACGGTTGAAGTAGTCCAGTGCCTGGCCGACATCGGGAACGTAGATGATGGTATAGCCAAATTTCATAGTGGGGCTCGGTAGGAGAACGCAGGGCCAGTGCAAAAAAAATCGGCCCCCCGATTGTAGAGGGGGAGCCGATTCTTGGATGGCTTAAACAGCCCGATCAGGGTTTAAAGCTGACCGCGTTTTGTCAGTTCTGCTTTTACACCAGCACCGTAGGCAGGGTCTGCCTTGGTGAAGTGGCCCAGCTGACGCTCGATGATTTCCTTGGGAACACCGGCCATGGCGTCGGCAATATTGCTGAACAGACGCTGCTTTTCCTCGTCGTTGAACAGGCGGAACAGATTGCCGGGCTGTGAGTAGTAATCATCATCTACGCGGTGATCCCAGTGATCTGCCGGCTGACCGTCCAACGCCAGAGGCGGTTCGCTGCGGGGAGCCTGTTGCCATTGACCTTGGCTGTTGGGTTCGTAGTTGATCGTGCCGCCGTTATTGTCGCCTGTACGCATGGCACCATCACGGTGGTAGCTGTGGAACGGACAACGCGGTGCGTTCACCGGCAGCAGGCCGTGGTTCACGCCCAGACGGTAGCGCTGAGTGTCGCCGTAGGAAAAGATACGGCCTTGCAGCATGCGGTCGGGCGAGTGGCCAATACCGGGCACCAGGTTGGCAGGTGTAAAGGCGGCTTGTTCAACTTGGGCGAAGTAGTTGGTGGGGTTCTCGTTCAGTTCCAGCATGCCCACATCGATCAGCGGGAAGTCGCCATGTGGCCAGACCTTGGTCACGTCAAAGGGGTTGATGTGGTAGGTGCGCGCCTGCTCTTCGGTCATGATCTGAATGCGCAGCGCCCAGCGTGGAAAATTGCCCTTTTCAATGTTCTCGTACAGATCGCGCTGCGAGCTTTCGCGGTCCTGACCCACGACTTTGGCCGCTTCTTCGTTGGTGTAGTTGGCAATGCCTTGCTGGGATTTGAAGTGGAATTTCACCCAGTGGCGCTCGCCCTTGTCGTTGATCAGGCTGTAAGTGTGCGAACCGAAACCATGCTGTTGACGAAGGTTACAGGGCAAGCCGCGGTCGCTCATCAAGATGGTGACCTGGTGCAGGGACTCGGGCGATAAGGACCAGAAATCCCAGGCGGCGCTCATATTGCGCAGGTGGCTGCGCGGGTCGCGTTTCTGTGTGTGGATGAAGTCGGGGAACTTCAGTGGATCCCGTATAAAGAAGACAGGAGTGTTATTGCCCACGAGGTCCCAGTTTCCGTCTTCGGTATAGAACTTGATGGCAAATCCTCGAACGTCGCGTTCTGCATCGGCGGCTCCTGCTTCACCAGCTACGGTGGAAAAACGTAAGAAAACGGGGGTCTGGCTACCTGGTTTAAAGACCTTGGCCATGCTGTACTGACTGATGTCGTGCGTGACGGTAAACGTGCCGAAAGCGCCCGAACCTTTGGCGTGTACGACACGCTCGGGGATGCGTTCACGGTCAAAGTGAGCCAGCTTCTCCAGCAGCCAATAATCCTGCATCAGGACGGGACCACGAGGGCCGGCTGTCATGGAGTTCTGGTTCTCCTCCACAGGGCGGCCAGCGGCAGTCGTCAGGGTTTTGTTGCTCATTGTGATTCTCCGTTGAAGCTGACCCGAACCGAGTGGGGCGGGTCGTTTTAAGAAGTTAGGATCAGTCTACGTGCCTTGTTCAAAATAGTTAAATCAAATGATTTTAGCGATTGAATAGTTTTTTGCTATTGGCAGGGATTCTCATCCCGATCATAGCGGTAAGTGCAGGACTTATGCATGAAACTTGTGCGACAGGATATGGCAGCAAGATCGGGCCAATTCTATAAGGCCAGAACACGAGCTGTGTTGAATCAGTGTTGGGGCGTTTTATTGGCCTGGCTGTCTGGCTAGGGCTGTGCCTGAGTCTGATAAATGACAGCCGTGTTCAGTGCTACGTTTGAACATTGTTTACTTGCTCTGCTTCATGTCATCTGGCTGGCAGCAGGCATAAAAAAAACCCCGCTAAAAAATATAGCGGGGTTTTTTGTCTCAGAGCGAATTAGCTGTTGGCCGCTTTCGCGCTTTTCTTTTCGATCTGCACCATGATGTAGCGCTGCTGGGCGATGGACAGGATGTTGTTCACGCACCAGTACAGAACCAGACCGGCGGGGAAGAAGAACATCATGCCACCAAAGACCAGAGGCATCAGCATCATGACTTTGGCTTGCATTGGATCAGGCGGCGTGGGGTTCAGCTTGATCTGCAGGAACATGGTCCCCATCATGATGGCGGGCAGAATCATCCATGGGTCGCGTGCGGCCAAGTCATGAATCCACAGAATCCAGGGGGCGCCGCGCATCTCGACACTGCCCAGCAGTACCCAGTACAGGGCGATAAACACAGGGATCTGAACCAGCATGGGCAAACAACCACCCAGCGGGTTGATCTTCTCGGTGCGGTACATCTCCATCATGGCGGCGTTCAGCTTGGCCTTGTCGTCACCGAACTTCTCGCGCAGGGCTTGCATGCGTGGAGCAAATTGCTTCATCTTGGCCATGGAGCGGTAGCTGGCAGCCGACAGCGGGAAGAACACCAGCTTGATCAGCACCGTCAGCGCCACGATGGCCCAGCCCCAGTTACCCAGCAAGGAATGCAACCAGGTCAGCAGCTTGAACAAAGGCTTGGAAATAATGGTCAACCAGCCGTAGTCCACAACCAGATCCAGACCGGTAGCCAATTGCGACATGGCTTTCTGGTCTTGCGGGCCTACCCACAGGGCGGCGTCCACTGCCTTGCTTTGGCCGGCAGCGATCGAACCGACCGACTCCAGCGTGCGCACGGCGTACAGATTGTTGCCCAGCTTCAGGATTTCATTGGTGCGCTGCAGGTCCTGGGCAGGAACCCAGGCCGTTGCAAAGTAATGTTGCACCATGCCGATCCAGCCGTTATCCACGCTGCGAGCGTAGGTGGCCTTGTTCTTGTCGATGTCCGAGAAAGTGATTTTCTGGAATTTTTCGCCGCTGGAATAGACCACAGGACCGGTAAAGGTGCTGTACAGGCGGGACGAATCGGGTGGGTTGTTGCCGTCACGGGTCAGTTGCAGGTACAGGCGTGGGTCAATGGCCGAGCCGGTATTGTTCTGGATATCGTGACGAACCTGGATGTCGTAGCGGCCTTTGTGCAGCGTGTAGGTCTTGGTGACTTTCACGTCGTCCGAAGTGGCTTCAAACACCACATCCAAGGTATCGCCCGTCATGTTGTGCTGGCTCGAGACCAGAGTGAACGGGGTCAGGTGGTTGGGCAGATTCTGGCCGGCGGCACCCACAATACCGGACTGGGCCAGGTAGGTGGAGGCGGGCGAGTTATCCAGCAGCACCATGGGCTGCTCGGGGTTCTCGGGCGAACCGTACTTCAACAGTTCAGCCTTGATCAGTTGGGCACCTTCAGTGCTAAAGCCCAGCTTGTAGACGTCTGTTGTGATGTCGATGGTTTGCGCTGTGGCAGACACCGCGCTGTTGCTCGAAGGCAAGGCAGCAGACGCAGTCGGCTCTTGAGCAGCGGGAACACCACCGTTTGCGGCAGGTTCGTCGGAGGCTGCTGGCGCTTGTGTGGTGGCTGGGGTGGAAGCGAACAGCGATGGCTTGCCGTTATATTCCTGCCAGTTGTTCCACAGCAGCAGCAGTGCAAAGGAGAAGATCATCCATAGGATGGTGCGTCGGATATCCATAGCGCCTGTATCACATTTATAAAGCTGAGCAAAAGCTTAGCAGTTTAACGTAGCTGGTCAGCAAACAGGGGGTTGCCTTGAAAAACAAGGCGCAGACCAGGACGGTTTTAGAAAGTGTTGCGGTCTTCGGGCGTGCGAGCGGGCACAGGATCATGCCCTCCCTTGCACCAGGGATTGCAGCGGCAGATGCGTACACCACCTAGCCATAAGCCTTTGAGCGGGCCATGAATCTCAATGGCCTGCAAGGCATAGTTAGAGCAGCTGGGGGTAAAGCGGCAGTTTCTACCGATCCAGGGACTCAGAAAAAACTGGTAAAAGCGGATCGGTGCCGAAGCCAGTTTGCGCATCATGGCCGTACCTTTGAAAACAAGGTGTTGGCTTCATCGCGAACCAGTTGCTTTAAAGCGGTCAGCGACACCAGAGGCACCTTGCTGTGCAGCCTAAAGACATAGGCGGCATTGGGCAAGCCTTCGCGTTTGTGGCGGAAGGTTTCACGCAAGATACGTTTGATGGTGTTGCGGGTGACGGCGCGGTTGGCAAAGCGCTTGGGGACGATCAGTCCCAAACGGGCGCCTTCGGTCTGGTATGGGTCCTCGCCACGAGAGCGAGTGACCACGAACAAAGCCCCGCGACCTACGCGTTGTCCTTTTAATGACTGCGCGTATTCGGTGGGGCTATGTAAGCGAGCCGTAGCTGGAAAGGAGGCACGCATGATGCGTATCGTGGGAGTCGGGCTTTAGATAAGAGATCCATCACCCTGGGCCCCGCATCCCGACATGGCTTATACAGCCAGACGTTTGCGACCTTTGGCGCGACGTGCGTTCAAAACAGCGCGGCCACCGCGAGTTTTCATGCGAACGCGAAAACCGTGGGTACGCTTGCGACGGGTAACAGAGGGTTGGTAGGTGCGTTTCATGGTGTATCCAAAAAAATGAGCCGCCAGAAATCGCAGAAAATCTCCACCCCGACTGCGCAAAGGCTTGGGATCTGGCAACAGAAAATCGTGTTAAGCCCGTCATTTCAGCAAATTCTTTCTGTTGTGTCAATTATTTAGCCCGATATTACGCAACTAAATTTGTTAGCCTGTGGATAACTTGGTACAGCTCAGGGTAGAATCGAGGTTTACAGAAGTGATGACCGATGAATGAATTCTGGCAGTCCTGCGTTCAGAAATTGGAGCAGGAGCTTCCCCCACAACAAATAAGTGCGTGGATACGTCCACTGGTTCCCCTGGACTTCGACAGCGAAGCCGGGGTGTTGCGCGTTACTGCGCCCAATCGTTTCAAGCTCGATTGGGTTCGCAAGAATTTCGCCACTCGTATCGAGGAACTGGCTTCGGATTTCTACGAATGTCCCGTTACGGTTCAGTTCGAGCTGCCTTCGGCTAGCGCGGCGCCGCGTCGCGCCCTGGCCGATCGTGCCGCTCCTGTGCCTGCAGGCAGCCCGGCCGGTGATAACTTGGCCCCGCCTGTTGCCAACCCGGCCATGACTGCGGTGGTGGATGCGGTACAGGATCGCTCGCGACTGAACGCCGAATTAACTTTCGATAATTTCGTTACGGGTAAAGCCAACCAGTTGGCACGCGCGGCCGCTTTGCAGGTGGCCGAGAATCCCGGTGTCTCCTATAACCCACTGTTTCTGTATGGCGGCGTGGGTCTGGGCAAGACCCACCTGATTCATGCGATTGGCAATGCGCTGGTCGCCAATGGCAATGGTGTGCGCGTCCGTTACGTTCACGCCGACCAATACGTGTCGGACGTGGTCAAGGCTTATCAGCGCAAGGCGTTTGACGAGTTCAAGCGCTACTACCATTCGCTGGACTTGCTGCTGATTGACGATATTCAGTTTTTCGCTGGCAAGAATCGTACGCAAGAAGAGTTTTTCTACGCCTTTGAAGCGATGGTGGCCCAGCGCAAGCAGATCATCATCACCTCGGATACGTATCCCAAAGAGCTGGCTAATATTGATAGCCGCCTGATCTCGCGTTTTGACTCCGGTCTGACCGTGGCAATCGAGCCGCCCGAGTTGGAAATGCGTGTAGCGATCTTGCTGCGCAAAGCTCAGGCCGAAGGCATTGCCATGCCCGAAGAAGTGGCTTTCTTTATTGCCAAGCATCTGCGCAGCAACGTGCGCGAGCTGGAAGGGGCGCTGCGCAAGGTTTCGGCCTACGCGCGTTTCCATGGCCGCGACGTCCTGACGGTGGAAGTGTGCAAGGATGCACTGAAGGATTTGCTGTCGGTCTCCAATGGGCAGATCACAGTGGAAAATATCCAGAAAACCGTGGCCGATTTTTATAAAATCAAGGTCGCGGATATGTACTCCAAGCGCCGCCCCGCCAATATCGCCATGCCGCGCCAGGTGGCCATGTATCTGGCCAAGGAACTGACCCAAAAGAGTTTGCCGGAAATTGGCGATCTTTTCGGTGGCAGGGACCACACTACGGTGCTGCACGCGGTGCGTAAAATCTCGGATGCACGCACCAAGCAAGCCGAACTGAATCACGCATTACACGTACTGGAACAAACTCTCAAAGGATGACCATGCAACTCGTTCAAGCTACCCGCGACGCATTGCTAAAGCCCTTATCCACAGTAGTTGGCATTGTGGAGCGCCGCCATACTTTGCCGATTCTGGCCAACATCCTGCTGCGTAAAAACGGCTCTGATGTCTCTTTCCTGGCAACCGACCTGGAAGTGCAGATCACCACCAATGCCGACTTTGGCGTGGGTGAGGACAATGCGGCCACCACGGTGGCGGCCCGCAAGCTGCTCGACATTCTGAAAGCCCTGCCCGACTTTGGTGATGTGCGCCTGGGCCTGGACAGCGGCAAGCTGACCATCCAGTCCGGCAAGAGCCGCTTTCAGTTGCAGACCTTGGATGCGGCGGATTTTCCAGTGCTGAACCTGCCCGAGCAATGGGACGTGTCGCTGAGCATGCCTCAGCGCACCTTGAAGCACCTGTTCAACACGGTGCACTTTGCCATGGCCCAGCAAGACATTCGTTACTACCTGAACGGCATGTTGCTGGTGTTTGAACCCGGTCTTGTACGTACGGTTACCACCGACGGCCACCGCCTGGCTCATAATGCCACCGCAATTGATGGCGTGCAGGAGCGCCACGACATCATCGTGCCGCGCAAGACCGTGCTGGAAATGCAGCGTCTGCTGGGCGATACCGACGATCTGGTCAATATTGATGTGTCCAGCCGTCAGATCCGTTTCCGTTTTGGCGATGTGGAGCTGGTCTCCAAACTGGTTGAAGGCAAATTCCCCGACTTTGCGCGTGTGATTCCTTCCAACTACACCCGCCACTTTGATGTCAGCCGTGAAGTGTTGCAAGGCAGCCTGCAACGTGCTGCCATTTTGACCACGGACAAACTGCGTGGCGTGCGACTGCAACTGTCGCAAAACCAGCTCAAGATCTCCGCTTCCAATGCCGAGCAGGAAGAAGCTGTTGAAGAGCTGGATATCGATTACGAACACGAAAGTCTGGACGTTGGCTTTAACGTCAGCTACTTGCTCGATGTGTTGGCCAGCATCAAGGATGAAACAGTCCGCTGGTCTGTGCAGCCTGATGCCAACGCCTCTGTGTTGATGACGCTGCCCGAGCAAGAAGACTTCAAGTACGTGGTCATGCCGATGCGCATCTAATGCGGCATGTTCGACAGGTATGGCCCGCCGGGCCATACCGGCTTGAAGCAGACAGGCTATTACAAGGTTTTATGCTATGACCGATCAAACCACGACCGCCCAGCCAGCCGATTACGGCGCTGATTCCATCAAAATGCTCAAAGGCCTGGAGGCCGTGCGCAAGCGTCCAGGCATGTACATCGGGGACACCTCCGATGGCACCGGTCTGCACCATATGGTGTTCGAGGTGGTGGATAACGCGATTGATGAGGCCTTGGCCGGTCATTGCGACGATATCGTCGTCACCATCCACTCCGACAACAGCATTTCGGTGTGCGATAACGGCCGCGGTATTCCAACCGATATCCACAAAGATGACGAACACCAGCGCAGCGCCGCTGAAATCGTCATGACCGAACTGCACGCGGGCGGTAAGTTCGACCAGAACTCCTACAAGGTGTCTGGCGGCCTGCACGGTGTGGGTGTCTCTTGTGTGAACGCCCTGTCCGAATGGCTGTTGCTGACCATCTGGCGCAACGGCAATGAACACCAGGTCGAGTTTCGCCGTGGCGAGCGCACAGCTCCCCTGGCCGTGACTGGCAAGGCAGAAGGTCGCACCGGCACCTGCGTGCGTTATCTGGCCGACCTGGAGATTTTCAATAATATTGAATATCACCACGAAATTCTGGCCAAGCGTCTGCGCGAGCTGTCCTTCCTGAATAACGGCGTGAAGATCCGTTTGGTTGACGAAATTCAGGGCAAGGAAGAGGACTTCGCCTTCCTGGGTGGCGTCAAAGGCTTTGTGGATTTCATCAACCGCAACAAGACTCCGCTGCACCCTAACGTGTTTAGCGTGGCGACCGAGTCCAGTGCCGGTGGCACACCGGTATCGGTTGAAGTGGCCATGCAGTGGAACGACAGCTACGCTGAAACCGTGCTGTGTTTCACCAACAATATTCCCCAGCGTGACGGTGGCTCCCACTTGACCGGTTTGCGTGCGGCCATGACCCGCGTGCTGAACAAGTACATCGCCGACAACGAACTGGCCAAGAAAGCCAAGGTCGACACCTCGGGTGATGACATGCGCGAAGGCCTGGTTTGCGTGCTGTCGGTGAAGGTGCCCGAGCCCAAGTTCAGCAGCCAGACCAAAGACAAGCTGGTGTCCAGCGAGGTGCGTCCAGCGGTTGAGGAAGCCGTGGGCCGTACCCTGGAAACCTGGTTGCTGGAGAACCCTATCGACGCCAAGGCGTTGTGCGGCAAGATTGTAGAAGCAGCCCGTGCGCGTGAAGCGGCTCGTAAAGCCCGCGAAATGACACGTCGAAAAAGCGTGCTGGAAGGCGCTGGCTTGCCGGGCAAGCTGGCTGATTGCCAGGAAAAAGACCCTGCCCTGTGCGAACTGTACATTGTGGAGGGTGACTCCGCAGGCGGCTCGGCCAAGCAAGGTCGAGACCGTAAGTTCCAGGCCATTTTGCCGTTGCGTGGCAAGGTGCTGAACGTAGAAAAAGCCCGTTTCGATCGTTTGATTTCCAGCGAGCAGATCACCACTCTGATTACTGCTCTGGGCACCAGCATCGGCCCGGATTTTGATATCGACAAATTGCGCTACCACCGCATCATCATCATGACTGACGCGGACGTGGATGGCGCTCACATTCGTACCCTGCTGCTGACACTGTTGTACCGTCAGATGCCCGAGCTGATCGAGCGCGGCTATGTCTACATCGCTCAGCCGCCGCTGTACAAGGTCAAGGTGGGTCGTGAAGAGCTTTACTTGAAGGACGACGCCGAGGAAGCCGAATTCATGCTGAAGCTGGCCCTGCGCGATGCGGTGTTGACCCCTTCCGAAGGCGGTGCGCCTATCACCGGCGAGGCTCTTTCTGATTACGCTCACCGCTACGTGAAGGCCAAGGGCGTGATTGAACGTCTGTCGCGTCATATGGACGGCGATGCCTTATCGGCGTTGGCTGAAGGCGTGAAGCTGAACCTGGATACGCAGGAAGCGGCCGAACAAAGCGCCCAGGATCTGGAAAAAGTCCTGTTTGACGAAACCCTTCCTAACGTAGTTAAAGTTTTTGCTGCCTTCGATGAAGGCAGCCAAGCCTGGCGCGTAGTGGTGCAACGTTTGCACCACGGCAATATCCGCGTCACGGTGTTTGACCGCAACTTCATGCGCGGCGCTGATCACCAAACCCTGGCCCGTGCTGGCGAGATCTTTGCCGGTCTGATCGGTGATGGTGCCATGGTTGCCCGTGGTGAAGGTGAGAAGCGTCGTGAAACCCAGGTGGATGATTTCCGTGAAGTCATGCAATGGCTATTGACCGAAGCCGAGCGTGGCCTGAGCAAACAGCGCTACAAAGGTCTGGGTGAAATGAACCCCAGCCAGCTGTGGGAAACCACCATGGACCCCACCGTGCGTCGCCTGCTGCGCGTCCAGATCGCTGATGCGATCGATGCGGATCAAATCTTCACCACCTTGATGGGTGATCACGTTGAGCCACGTCGTGCCTTTATCGAATCCCATGCCTTACAGGCGGGGAACCTGGATATTTAAGGCTATCGGTGTTCACCGTTCCTGAAAGCTTCCCGGTTTGATGAAAACCGACCTCAGGAACTTGTGAAAAACCCCGCAGTGATGCGGATGAATAAAATGGGCTCCGGCGTGCTTGCTGGGGCTCATTTTTTTGGTGATGGGTGATGCGCTCTGAGTCCTAAGGATTAGGTGTCTTTGGGCTGGTTCAATGAATCTGCTAGCGCGCACACCGCTGATCAATGGCTGGGTCAGTTAGCCGCTTTGAAGTCATGCGCTCTAGAAAGGGAACAGCGCGCAATCAAGCTTATGTGGTCTACTTGCAGTGATTCACCCTACTTCAGAATGAACGAAAAAGAAGGGGTGTCGGCCTTGCAAGGCCCCT
>Ga0265293_10012919_pt1 | contig 10960 bp, 8 predicted proteins | sample Munlanlewell138R_FD_192505 | JGI IMG/M metagenome (GOLD analysis project Ga0265293, IMG submission 192505) | Leachate microbial communities from a municipal landfill in Southern Ontario, Canada - Leachate well 138R | ecosystem: Engineered > Solid waste > Landfill > Unclassified | place: Canada... | reverse complement strand
TCCAAATGCCCTTACATGTACTGTTTTAATGGGGGCAAAAGTGCCAGTCATTATGAAAAATGATGAACTTGCCATTAAAGCTGCAATTTACACTTGTGTCGATATCGACAAGGAAAATCCTCGCATTATCAGAATTGCTAACTCTTCTCACATCGATACCATAATGGTCTCCGAAGTTTTAGCAAAAGAGGTTGAAGAGAATAGCAAACTGAAATTACTTGAACCTTTTAAAGAGTTAGATTTTGATGCAGAAGGAAATTTAGAGATTCAAGGAGCTGAGAATGGGTGAAAACACAGTGACTCACGATCGTGTTTTAACAGCAATAGATAAAGAAAAGAGGGTTGTACAAGATTATAGTGCTACCGATGTTGTTGGTTTGATTGAAAATCAAAAATTAGAAAGAGCACTAGGTTATGTTTTCTACTTTGCTACAAAAGTTGTTTTAGATGAAATTGTTGCTTTAGTTTATGAAAAAGAGAGTACTTTAGACCTGCTTGCTTTTGCTACATATATGGCAATTGGTCTTCAAAGTGCTCAAACAAAGTGGCATTTAGAGAGCTTTTTAAGTGAGGCTGAGTTAAAAGAACTTGCTAAAAAGTTTTATGATTATGTTGAAGCAAATCAAAATAGCGAAGAAGCAAAAACTTTTTTAAAAGGCTTAGCCCAAGAAGTACACGATCGCTATGTTACCGAAGCTAGGACTAAAGAAGAGGCTGAAAAAGGGCAAAAAGAGGTCGTATCGGGCTCTTTAACTGCTTACATCACCTTGATGCTCAAAGAGATTAACGAATCTTCACTTTTCATCAACAACAAGAGACTTGATAATGCTGTAGATGCTGAGACTGTTTGGGGGAATGATTTTGGTGCATTTTTACGCTTTGCTTTGTGGTGTGGTGCCTCATTTCAAACGACCAATCCTCCCTTGGTTAAAGCTGCTTGGGATTTAAATCCAAAATTTTGGCAGCAAAAAACAAAAGAGATTTACCAACAAGTTAAAGAAGCTAAACTTGATGGAGGTTTGTTGACCGAAGATGAACAAAAAGTTGCACTTTTAACTTATGCTGTAGTTGAACATAGCTGCCATTTAATGCGTGACTTGTATCTTTTTAGTGAAGGTCGTTTAGGTTTTGTCTGTTACCAAGTTAATCCAAATTATCACAATGACAGTCAAAGAATGGTCGATGAAATTGAGTTTGTTCACTCAGTTATGCAAATGCGCCTTAAAAATGGGTATGAACCCAATATCTCATTCAAAGTTCCCGGAACAAAAGCAGCTTTAGAGAGTGCTAAAATTGTGGGAGCCAAAGGTATTTCTTTAACGGTAACACTTTCATTTAGTGTTTTCCAAGCAGTTGCCTTCGCTCGTGTCTTTAAAGAGAGTAAAGCAGCTGTTAACTCGGTTGTTATAATGAATGGTCGCCTATCTTTTCCTGTGCGTGACCACCTACTTGAAGAGAACCCAAATAAAAAAGAGCATCTTTTGGAGACAGCGAAATATATTGGAGTCGATGTTACTCGCCATCTTTATGCAAAACTTTATGCAAAAGAGAGTGAGGGAGCTCTCGGTCTTGATCCTAAACGGATGAGGATAATGAATGCTTCACTAAGAATTTACGGCAATGATATTCCCGATGTCTTAGAAGTTTGGGGCTCACCTAGCATCACTATTTTCCCCAACGTTCGCTATGCTTTAAATGCAACTGAAAGAACGTACGACGTTAATGCAGTGAAAAAAGATTTTGATGCCGACCTTCGTAGCAGCAACGCTTTAAGTGAGATGTTCCGTCAGTCATGGTATGTAGAAGGTGACGATAAAAAATATACACCCAAAAAAGTACTGACTTTAGAGGGAACGCCTGAAGAAGAGATTACTTCTTGGGTTCCAATCGTCGAAACTTTAACTCAATTTTTAGCCTCTTACGCGGCAACTAAAGAGTTAATCGGATTTTTAAGTTAAATAAAAGAGGGGAAATTTATGAGTATTTATTCATTTGGAAAACTTAAGATAGATCCGGCAGTGAACCCAGCAGTTCTTAATACCGGATCTTGGGATGTTGAAAAACTGAAATCTGTTTTTACTAAATTGGACGACTCTTTTTATCAAGAAGTCGTTAATGGAACCAAAGGACCCAATGTTACAAAAAATCCAGCAGCAGGTGAAGTTGTTTGCTATGCATCCAGTATTGCTTTGCATGAAGATCGTGTTTACGCAATGGTTGAAACTGCCGACAAACAGACTGCTTTTGTTGTAATCGGATCTCAAGAGACAACTATTTTAAATGAGAGTTTTTTAAATAAAATAGTCCTCAAAGATAAAAAAGTGAGCTTTCATCCAACCACCGACAGAAACCTTAATGCTTATACCCGTTATGTAAATCTTGGTAAAGGACCACGTGCACTAGGTGCAATTCCCCGTTTAGGTATTGGTGTAAGACACTCTGCAGTAGTTTGGCCTGGTATTTACAAAGCTATGTACCGCGGTGATTTTTCTGCTAACGCAATTCAAAACTCTGTTCGGGAGTTACACCTTTTAGAGACTTTAACTAGTGGCACTCCTTCAAGAGTTAACCACCTCTTTAGCTTTGGACCTGTAAAAGAGGGACATGCTGGCTCAACTTTTGAAGGTCTTTACACCCAAGGTGTTATTGAAGCTATTAAATTTCCTGAAAGAATCCGTTTCGGTTCTGATGCTGATCACCTCCAAGTTAAAAGAGGTACAGAGGGAATTGAGAGAACTAAAAAGTTTATCGATGCATCCCGTTATTACTCCTTTTATACTTTAGATGTCTCCGATATCCTTGATTACGACGCTTTAAGTGCTTTTAATGCAACAGATTCGACTTCTTATTTGGAGTCAAGAATTCCAAGTAAAGCACTTCGTAACGATGTTTTGTGGTACCATAAAAGAAAGAAAAGTTTAGGTAAACAATTCTTACAGCTCGATGAAGCCCAAATTGGTCGCTTTGTTGGTAAGTATTGGCATGCTTTAGATGAAATTGAGAAGTTGTTCCACCACATCGATGATCTAAAGGCGGGTGAAAAATACGATATGGAGCTCTCGATTGATGAAAATCCACCCCATGTCAAAACATTTGATACTGTTACAACTCCTGCTGAATTATTGTTCCTAGTCGATGAGATCGAGCGTCGCGGTTTACCGATTACCCACCTTGCTCCCAACTTCGGGGTCGAAAAAGGGGTCGATTACCGTGGATATGATGGTAAAGAGGGCTTTGAAAGAAGATTGGAAGTTCTGCACAAAATAGCATCTGAAAAAAACATGATGTTAGATTGCCACTCGGGTGATGATTTAAGTCGAGAGACAAGAAGGATCTTCAAAAGAGCAACTAGAGGTAATATCCACTTTAAGATTTCTCCATCACTACAATCTCTTGTTGGTGAAGTCGTTGAAAAAGTTGAACCAACATTCTTCCGCTTCTGGTGGGAAGATACGCTTCGACACACCAAAGAACTTGCTGCTTCTGATGTTCCATTTGCTAAGTATTCGCTTAATTTACTTAAGTGGGCAAACGAGATGGATAAACCTTCTTCACACCACTTATTCTTCAAAGAATTCTGTTATGCAACATTAGGGGAGCGTGATGATGAGGGACAGTTTGTTAACCGGGATAAATTCTATTCACTTTCAGAGGAGTTCCAAAGTGAAATGGATAGTGCAATGGAACAACATTTAATGGAAGTTGCAGGCGATCTTTTTGAACCTAAAGTAAGTAGCTAATAAATAAAGATTTAGGTGCCGATGAATCGGCACCTAACAATCCTTCGGAAATTGGAGTTTTAACTTAAATGGTCGACAGAAAAACAAGTATAGAGACGCTTTCGCGCAAATATCTTTGTGATGAAGTAGCCTACTATATTAAAAAATCGATATTCAATTTGGAGTTGCCTCGTGGCACCCGTCTTTATGTCGACACCTTAGCAACTGAGCTAAATGTCAGCATAACTCCTGTTCGCGAAGCCTTAAAAACACTAGTTGCTGAAGGACTTGTCGTTTATAGTGGAAAGGGGTATAAAGTTTTTAACCCTTCTAAGAAAGAGATTGAAGATATATTTAATATTAGACGCATGTTGGAGCGCCTAGCTGCCTCTTTAGCGGCTAAAAATATGGATGAAAAAACGCTCGAGTTTTTGTTTGACCTCTATTCAAAAGATGTACAACAAGATTATCTCAAAAGACAAAGTGAATTTATTAGAGCAGATAAAATATTTCATGCTCAAATATTGGAGAGTGCCGATAATAATCGTTTAGTTCAAATGTTAGCGACCGTAAGTGAACAAAGTTGGTATATCAGAGCTTGCTGTTATTCCCACGTTTTTCCTTCAAGCTACGTTGAGCAGACAAGCTTTGAACATTTGGAAATCTTGCGAGCTATTGAAAATCGCGATGAGAAAAAAGCCGAAGAGGCAATGGAAAAACACATTATTCACGGTGAACAAAGAACTTGGGAAGCAATTGAGAGTAGCAAGTTGGACTTTCCTTCTTTTGATTGATAAAATTTTATTGACTTGAGATTATAATGCAATTAGATTTGCAACTAAATAAGACCTATGTAGGGGAGATTATTAAATGGCTACAAAAAAAATTGTTCGTTCTATGAACGATTTGGTTTTAGGCATCGGCACGTTTATTTTGTCGATTTACTTATTAACAAGCAAAAATATTATATCGAGCGACATTGCTACTGGGGCAGGCGGAAGATTTGCCCAAGCTGGTACTTACGTCGATTTGTTGGCCTATATTTTAATAATTTTATCGACGGTTTTAATTGTAAAAGCTTTCAACTGGGCTAAGAGAGAGGATACAACCGGTTTTATCTTTCTTTTAAATAAAGAGATCGTTATTTCTGTTTTAGCTATGATAGCCTATACATGGCTTTTACCTAGGCTAGGTTTCACCTTGACCACTCTCCTTTTCTTATTTGGTCTTGTTATCCTTTTTTCTGCCAAAGAGATCACCAAAGGGGAGCGCAAGCTCACTAAAGACGAGCTTAAAAAAATCTTGTTAATCGCCGCAATATTTTCTGTGGGCATGTTAATAATTGTCTTTTTAGTATTTTCGGTAATTTTGAAAGTAACGATGCCGTAGGGCTCGTAAAATATTTTTGGAGGCGTTTTTTATGAAAAAACTGTTGTTTGCTCTTTTATTTGTCGCTTTGGTTTTTCCCCTCTTTGCAGCAGGAGAAGCTGAAACAGCTCAGTACCCAAAGGAGCCGGTACAAGTAATTATTCCTTACGCACCAGGTGGTGGTTCGGATATCTTAACCCGTGCCATCATGAAGTATATTGATATGCCCAAACCTTTGGTTGCTATCAATATTGATGGTGCTGCTGGAATGATTGGAGCTATGAGTGCTTATAATTCTCCCAACAAAGGGTACCACATCTTAGCTCACAACCCAATGGACGTTGTCTCTTACTCTCTCAGTGGTCAAACAAACATTGAACTTTGGGACAAACTTGAGACTATCTGTTTTGTTGTTGACGACTTTAACGTAGTTTCAACCAATAAACAAAGTGGCTGGACAAGCATAGAAGAAGTTATTGCTTATGCAAAAGCTAACCCTGGTAAAATCAAATGGGGTATGTCTGGAAGCCAAACTGTTAATGCAGCTGACACGGTTCGTGTCGTAGAAGCTCTTGGTTTAACTGATTATGTAACTTTGGTACCATACGATGGTGGTGCTGCTTCAAAAACAGCTTTAATGGGTAACCACATCCAAATGGAGACCAACTCAAGTGCTGACATTAGAACTTCTGTTGCTTCTGGGGACACAATTCCTTTGATCGTCATTAGCTCTTACCGCGCAAAAGCTCTACCTGATGTTCCAACCACTTTGGAAATGGGCATTAATGTTACAACCAGCAAACCACGCGGTTACTATGCTCCTCCGGGAACTCCACAAGAGGCAATTGACTACTTGGCAAATGCAATGGAAAAAGTTGTCGAAAATCCTGAATTTGTTGCAACAGTTGAAAGTCTTGGTTTAGAGGCTCACTTTGTTGACGGTCCTACTGGTCACAAAATGGTTTCTGAATGGGTAGAAGAGTTATTACCTGTTTATAAACAACTCTCTGTAGGTCGCTAATTTATTTTGGAAAAATGTCACGTGCTATTTTCTGTAGCACGTGACTCAATCAATGCACCTTAAGTGCAACGAAACTGTATTTTATACAAATAGGTAACAGCTAATGGAAGCTATCATAATAGGTTTTCAAACTGTATTCTCTGATCCCATCACATTGTTAATGATGCTTTTAGGTGTATTTATGGGGGTAATTTTTGGGGCTATCCCGGGACTTACCGCCACACTCGGGGTCGCGTTAGTCATTCCTTTCACATTTGCTATGTCTCCTGTTCAGGGGCTTTCAATGTTAATAGGAATTTATGTTGGCGGTATCAGCGGAGGACTAATTACAGCAACCCTGATTAACATTCCGGGAACTCCTTCTTCGATTGTAACTTGTTGGGATGGTTATCCCATGAGTAAAAAACACCCTGGCGAAGCTCTTTCAATCGGAGTCTTTGCCTCTTTAGTCGGCGGTACTTTCTCTGCTTTTGTATTGTTTGGGTTGGCACCACAATTGGCAAAAGTCTCTTTAATTTTTGGACAATGGGAATATTTTGCCGTAGCAGTAATGGGAATGTCGATAGTTGTTGCAATGGTCAGTGACGATATTGTCAAAGGCCTTATCGGAGCAATTATTGGAGTCTTATTAGCTGCAGTTGGAATGGATAATATTACAGGAGTTTCACGCCTAACATTTGGTTCGTGGCAACTTGCCGGCGGTATCTCAATGACCGCTATAATGATGGGTCTTTTTGCTATTCGTGAAATAATGGACCAAACTATGGAAATCCATAACTCAAAACCGGTAATGAAGATTAATAGAATTCCTTTCAGACCACCTTGGGAGCACTTAAAGGGAACTTGGAAAGCTTTAGGAATAGGGAGTGTATTTGGAACCTTTATCGGTATTTTACCCGGTATTGGACAAAATGCAGCTACGATTTTAGCTTATAACCAAGCCCGTAAAGTCTCAAAACATCCTGAACTTTTTGGTAAAGGTTCGCCAGAAGGAATTTGTGCTTCAGAATCTTCCAACAACGCAGTTAATGGAGGAGCTTTAGTGCCTCTAATTACTTTAGGTATCCCCGGAGACCAAGTAACGGCTGTTTTAATTGGCGGTTTGATGATTCACGGTCTTCAACCCGGACCACTTTTGTTTACCCAAAACCTCGATATTTCGGGTTCAATTATGGCCCTCTATTTCATAAGTAACATTGTCATGTATGTTATGATGTTGGGCTTGATGAGTTTGTTTGTCCGTATTATTAACGTTAAGTTGTCACTTTTATTTCCAGCTTTGATAGTTTTCTGTGTTATTGGAGTTTTCACCCTTAACAACAGAATGTTTGATGTTTGGATTTTAGTTATTTTTGGCGTTGTAGGTTATATTTTAAGTCAGCTCGGTATCGATTTAGCTCCGGTTATTTTGGGCTTTATATTAGGACCGCTTGTTGAGAGAAACTTAAGAACCGGTTTAGTCTCATCAAATGGAAAATTTAGCGCAATTTTAGAGCGTCCTATAGCCGTTGGTGCATTGGTGGTATCATTGATGTTTTTACTGGGACCGTTTATCGGTAAAGCCATTAAAATGTATCGGTCTAGGAAAGTAGTTTCCGAGCATCAGTAAATTGGCTTAATTTAAAATGAACGTTAGAGTTGGTCAGGTTGCAATTTATTGAAAACTTGATCATAATAGTATTATAGTTTTTGTATACAGTATCCAAGATACAATATATTATGGAAGTTTAATCTTCCGAAAGGAGCCTAAATTGGACGATAAAGTAAAGTCTATCTTGGCAAAAAGGGAGAGCAAAGATCTCTCTGCCGCGGAGTTGGCTGCTTTAGCTGCCTCCTTTAGATTAGAGATGTTTGATGTATTACACCAACGTCAGACAGGACACTGGGGTGGAGCCTCCTCTGCCGCAGAAATTAATACTGCCCTCTATTTTAAGCGGATGAATATCGATGTGAAAAACCCACAATGGGAAGATCGCGATCGTTTTATTCTCTCCAAAGGGCATGCTTCAATGAACCTTTATACAATCTTAGCCCACCGGGGCTTCTTCCCGCCAGAAGATTTACCTGGCTTTAGAACTTTGGGAAGCCACCTTCAAGGACACCCTTCAATGAGCAAAACTGCCGGTGTCGATATGTCTACCGGAGCTTTAGGTCACGGCCTTTCTATCGGTTTGGGAATGGCTTTAGCAGCCCAAATGAGTGGTAAGAAGTTTTGGACCTATATTTTATCGGGAGAAGGATGCCTTAATGAAGGTCAAACTTGGGAAGCTGTAATGATGGCAGCTAAGTATCGCCCTGAACGCTTAGTCTATATGATTGACTACAACAAGGTTCAGCTCGATGGAACAAGCCAAGACATTATGCCTCTTGATCCTTTAAAAGAGAAATTTGAGGTATTTGGCTGGAACGTTGCCCAAGACGATTATGATGGACACGATGTCAATTCAATTTTAGATTCATTTGCTTGGCTTGATAGCCCTGGCACTTGGCCTCGCTTGGTTGTTTACAACACAGTCAAAGGTAAAGGTGTCTCGTTTATGGAAGGCAAAAATGCTTGGCACGGTGCTCCCATTGATGTTGACAGTTACAACAAAGGTAGAGTTGAACTGTTGGCCGACATTGCTAAGAAGGAGGCTGCACTATGAGTGTTGCTATGAGAGATGCATTTGGAAACAAGCTTGCTGAAATTGGTAAGCATAACGATAAGTTGGTCGTTTTAGATGCTGATGTATCATCATCGACCAAATCTGCTATATTTGGAAACGCTTTTGCCGACCGTTTTTTCAACGCTGGAGTTGCAGAAGCTAACATGGTTGGCGTTGCCGCCGGGATGGCGACAGCCGGTTTTCATCCGGTAGTTAATGCCTTCTCCATTTTCTTGGCATTGAAATCGACCGACCAAATCAGAAACGTCCTTTGCTACAATAGCCTACCGGTTGTTATTGCCGGTGCTTACGGTGGTTTAAGTGACTCTTTTGATGGTGCAAGTCACCAGTCAATTGCCGACATTGCTATTATGAGAGCTCTTCCTAACATGGAAGTAATCGTTCCCGCCGACTCGAGACAGGCAGAACTGGCTTTAGAGTATGCTTTAACGAAGAAAAAACCTGTTTATATCAGATTAAACCGCAATGCGATGCCTGAATTACCAGAACCTGAAAACTTTGGCTCTGCTAAAGTTATTAAACTCAGAGAGGGTAAAGATGTCACAATTGCTGCAAACGGAATTACAGCTGCAATGACAGTTGAAGCTGGTGAAATCTTAGCAAAACAAGGTATTGATGCTGAAATTCTCTCTATTCCTTTTGTTAAACCTTTTGATGCTGATGGCCTTGCAACATCGGTAGCTAAAACCAAAAACTTAGTCACAGTCGAAGAGCATAATATCTTAGGTGGTTTTGGCAGTGCTGCTTTAGAAGCTTTGGCTTCTAAAAACTTAACTTATTCTTATATTCCTGTTGGAATTGAGGATACCTTTACAGAAACAGGACCTTACGACGAACTTCTTGCCGCTTATGGTTTAAGTGCTGAAGGTATAGTAGGAAAAGTTAAGTCTCTTTTGAAAAAATAATAATTGTAAGGAGATAAATTTTATGAGTGATGTTACTAAAAGAGCTTATGAGATACTAAAAGAGTGGAAAGGAGATTCCTATATCTTTGGAATTGACGTTCTCGATCAAGTAGGTAAAGAAGCTGCTAAATTAGGTAAAAATGTCCTTGTCGTATCAAACACAACTTATCTAAAACCAGTTGCAGATGCTGTTGTAGAATCTGTTAATGCTGCTGGTCTTTCATTAGCTGGCAACGTTGTTGCTCCCGATGCTAAGCCCAACGCTCCAAGAGAAGATGTTTACAGAATTTCAACCTATATCTTACACCACAAACCCGATGTGATTATTGCTATCGGCGGTGGATCTTCAATTGACGCTGTTAAAGCAGCTAATGCTTTGGCAACTTTAGGTAAAGCTGTAACACCAGAAATTGATCACTATTTTGGAACTTCAATTGTAACTAATGAACTAAAAAAGACTGGTTTGAAGCTTCCTCCCGTAATTGCAGTTGAAACTTCTGCTTCTAGTGGAGCTCACTTAACAAAGTACTCCAACATAACCGACCCTGTAGTCGGACAGAAGAAACTTATTGTTGATGATGCAATTGTTCCTCCCGTCTCTATTTTTGATTACAAAACAACCACAAGTATGCCTTTAAGTGTTACCATTGATGGTGCTTTAGATGCTATTGCTCACACTTTTGAAGTATTCTGTGGGGCAAAAGAGGGCGAAGCTTTTGACAAATTAGAAGAGATTACCGCAACAGCAATTGACTTGGTCGTCTCTCATGCGAAAACTTTGGTAAATGATTTAAACAACATTGAAGCACGTGAAGCAATTGGCTTGGCAACTGACCTTGGTGGTTATGCCATCATGATTGGTGGAACAAGCGGAGCTCACTTAACCAGCTTCTCGTTGGTTGACATTGTTGCCCACGGTACAGCATGTGGAATCATGAACCCCTACTACGCAGTCTATTACAGCAAAGCAATTCAAAAACAACTTCGCGTTGTTGGCTCTGTTTTTGCTAAACACGGTTACATCAAAGCCGACTTGGCATCTTTAGAGGGACGTGATTTGGCTTTAGCCGTTGCTGAGGGAATGGTTGCCTTTGGTAAATCAATTGGTGCACCCACCAAATTGACCGATATCAAAGGATTCACCGAAGAACATATCACCCGTGCTTTGACCGCTGCAAAAGATCCTCAACTTGAGATGAAATTGCAAAATATGCCTGTTCCAATGACCGCATCTGATGTTGATACTTACATGGCTCCAATCCTTAGAGCCGCTGTAACAGG
>Ga0265293_10012918_pt1 | contig 10960 bp, 18 predicted proteins | sample Munlanlewell138R_FD_192505 | JGI IMG/M metagenome (GOLD analysis project Ga0265293, IMG submission 192505) | Leachate microbial communities from a municipal landfill in Southern Ontario, Canada - Leachate well 138R | ecosystem: Engineered > Solid waste > Landfill > Unclassified | place: Canada... | reverse complement strand
GAAGCCCTCCGACAGCGCCGTTCCCTCTCCCAGCAGCGAATCCGACACCGTGAAATAGTTCGCGCCCCTGTCACTGCCGAGCACCAAGGTCTTGCTTGCCGTGACCGTTCCGGGCGTCACATCGGCGTTGTAATTCAATTCAGCGCCCGTTGCGGTTATGTTCGTTCCGTTCAAGTCGAGCGTACCGGCGATAATTGCTTTATCGGCGCTTTCATCCCACATGAAGTATTTACCGGTTGTCGCGCCGTGTATCGTAACGTCTACCCCATCGGTATTCTGCCCGAAGAACACGGCGCTTTTACGCCCGCTGTTCTTAAAATGCAGGTTGCCGCCGATGATGTCCCAGAAAATATTAGACGAGGCCGGAATGGCAAACATCAGCGCTACCAGCACCGCCGCTATTACGGGTGTTAAATATCGTTTCATGGATTATTGCCTCCCGGCGTTATATGACAAGGCGGGTTGTGACACCCGCCCGTCGGTTACTTGGTCTGCGGTGCAAGTGTGATATAAGCGTCGGCTTTGCCTGCGTTGTGCGCCCCTGTTACCGTGTAATAGATACGGAGATACCGGGCGTGTTCGGCGGGAAGCGGAACCCACAAGAGCTTCTCGCCCTTGACGAGAGCGGCTTCGAGGTATACTTCCGATGCGAGCAGTGTCGCGTATGTATCGTCGTCCGCTGAATCTTGAAGCGTTACCGTCATGTTTGTTGCGCCGGTAAACGCCGTGTTGACTGTGACGCAAACCCAAGCATTGCCAGCACCCCCAAGATTGGAGTCCGCAATACCTGTGTCGATGACGTTTGTGGATGCGGCTGTAGTGGTCACTGGCTGAGCGTCCGAGAATTGAAGCTGATAGTCGAGAATTGCCATATCTGTACTCCGTTGGTTTGTCGTTATTGGTTCTGATTAGCTCAAGGCCGTTTCGGTATCGAGGATAGCATCGACCTTGCGGACAGGAACGCCACGGAAGAATGTTACCGGCCTGCCGAACGCTTCACCCGGCGTATAATTGACGTTGGTCTTGTCTTTCGCCCGGATGTCCATCTGCGTCTTGATGGTCTCGTTGCAGTAGATGACCGCGCCAGTGCCGCCGTAAGGAAGCCTGTTCAGCGCGGTAATGAGGTCGTTCTCGTCGAAGGTGTTGCTCGACCCCGCCGACTCGATATTGCAGATACGCTGAATACAGCGGTCATCGTGAACGAATAGACCGGCGCGGAGGGTAAACAGCGTTACGAGTGCCTGGAATTTTGTGCTGGACGTTTCGCCGTCAACACTCTGCTCGCCGAGGTCTCGCATTTCGATGCCGATCTGTGAGCTGCGCGGGTAGATAAAGTGGACTTTATTGACGCCCCACTGAACAACCCATATTGACGTTGTATCGTCGCCGGAACCGCCACCGTCAACGGCATTTGTCGCCGTTTTCGACTGGATACGGAGGTCGAGGCCGTTGAACTGTTCGGGGTTGGCAACCACATCACCGTAAACGAACGTGTCCGCGAAAGTCTGGCCAAGACCCTCAAGAAACGCCATGTCCTCATTGGTGCGATATGCGGCTTTGTCGGGGGCGAGATCGTACAGGAGCTTGTCAACTTCGCTTCTTGACTGAAGCTCGCCGATGGTTTCAATGATCATGCGGGTTGTCGATTTCTCTTTCGCAACACCGTCATTGACCTTGCGCCACGTACCGGTAGGAAGCGATGTACGGACGTTGCCCTTGTGACCGCCCTCCATGTTGGCTTCAATCCATACCGCATCCTGCATGATTTCATTTGTTTCGTTCAAAACCTCGGCAACCTTCATGATGTTCCCGTTGTGCGTTTGGTTTGCGAGGTCGAGAAGTGTATGTCGAGTGCTCAAAAGTGTGGACATATTTCAAATGCCTCCATTACGTACTTGTGTATACGAAGTTATCCGGGGCGCCTGTTTCTTTACCGGGTGTTCCGCCCTGCGTCCCCGCGCCGCCTCCGGGTGTTGTCGGTTTTACATACTGCGTGTTTTCGGCAAGGAATGTCTTTGTCAATCCGCCCAAGTCGAGAGCCTTACCGTCTTTATCGAGAACAGGAGTGCCGTCCGGCTTTTTGATTTCGACCGCGCCATCGTCCGTTTCCGTAATCTGGTAGCGGGATTTCAGGAGCGTCACGACATCGTCCGGCTTTATCGCATTGTCAGCCGCCGTGAGTATCGCGTTATCGACACGGAACGTTGTCAACTTGCCCTTAAGGTCTGCGATAGCCTTGTCTTTCTCGGCAAGATGATTGTTGTATTCGTCGGTATGCTTCTTGAGGAGTTCGTCGAATTTGCCCTTTTTTTCGAGTTCGGCGCGTTCAGCCGCCTTTCTGGCGTTGTCAGCCTCATCGCTGAATTTCTTGAGCGACGTTTCGAGTTCGTCCAGCCGGGCTTTCATTGCACGGGTTTTCTCGCGTTCGGCTGTCAGTTCCCCAATTGTCGCCGTTTTCGCTTCATCGACGAGCTTGTCGATTTCTTCTTGTGTGTACTGTTTCGGCTCTGCCATTGTGGTAATCTCCTATTCGCTTCATCCCCGGTTTATCGTGTCCGGTACACCACCCCGACTGTATGCGGTCGGTACGCACCCCCGGCTATTCGCCGCCGGTCAGCGTATATCAATGGTCATTCGTTATTCGCGTCATTGTTGCGCTGCATCATGCCAAGCGCTAAAAGAGGGTCTTCTTGTTCCGATGCGTCAATTTCGTTGCGTATTTTATTCATCGTCGCGTCGTCAACATGGTCTCCTATGAGTTCGACATATATCCGCTTTAATGCCTCCTTTCGCCCTGTTTCGCTTGCAAATCCTATTGTATTCAGGTCGAGCACTGCTGCCACCATGCTCTCAAGGTCACTGATGGAATAGTCCTTTTTGTACGTTACGTCCACCGTAGCATTTTTGATGCCGCGCCACAGTCCTGCGATACGTACGATTTCCTTTTCAGTAGCTTCCGCTGTTTCCGCAAACGCGGCTAAAAACTGGTTCATTTCCTCATGATCCCATTTCTTAGCGTCAGCCGTTTCAACCTGCCGGGTCTGCACACGGTGATAGAGACCAGCGAGCCGGAACATTTCCTCTCGTCGGTCTGATACCTTGTCTTTAACCGATGTGTGCTCAATGCCGGTTGTCTGGATGTAGCGGGATATGCCGTTCTCTTCCGGCGTCTCTGTCCATGCCTCGGATGCCGACGCTCTACGCCCCTGTGCATCTGCGTTCATTTCGGCATCGGCTGGCAGTATCAATTGACCGTGTGTCTGGTTTTGGAAATTTTCTACATCAATGCTGTCAAGGTTATAAATTTCGCGGTTCATGTCGGCAAGGTCGTAAAACCAGCTTTCGGGCGTTTCGGGATTGAAATCAAAATCACTCGTGGTGATACGTGCGACAGGAACTTCGCCGCATGGATGCTGTCCCGATTCTATGAGTTCCCATTTCCCGCGCTGGTCTTTATCGTATACCTGCCAGACTTCGGCGTCGTAGTAAGTGCGGCGGGTGTGGACGTACGGTTTTTCAAGCGCGACACTGCTTACCATCCATGATGTCTCAACTAATACCCACTCATAGCGGTTGTTTGCACCTACACTCCAGTCAACAATGTTTTGGGGCATGAGCGCTACCGCATACGGGCGTATACCCCTCGATACTTCCTCATATCTCGACACCGGCGTTGCCTTGATGGCTGGCATATCAATGAGGACGTTAAACTCTCCGAGTACTCTCTGCATGGTCAGGCAATGGCGTACAAACGCAGTCATATCCATTCCGCGCATGTTCACATCGCTGTATAGGTCTCGGTATGCTTCATCGCCTTTGCGTTCCGGCGTTTCGCGTGTCAAGTAGTTGACAAACGTGTTGACGATACGGCGGGCATACGGTGTGTAAGGTGTCATTGCCACGCGGATTAGATATTTCTTTGCGCTCTCGGCAGGCCACCGGAATAGACCGGCATAATACCCGTTGGGCTTTAACTCCTTAACCTCCGCCTCTGTCATACCGGCGCGTCCCTGCATACCCATGCCGCCGCGATAGGATGAAAATAAGAAGTTCCAGAGCTCAACTTTATTATCATACTGCGGGTGTACCCGCTTGCCGACGTTCTTGATTTCGACAAACTGTTTGACACCCTCGTTAGGCTGCGCTGACATACACTCGTCCTCGTTTCGTTGCCGGGTACTCGGTGTGTATCGGGTATCTCATGGCGTCGCAAAAATGGTCGTTCTCCTTGACCGGCTTGTCCTCGCCGCGCTTCTGTGCTTTCTCATCCCAGATGTAGCTCACAACCTCTTTCATGCCGTTCGGGCAGCGTTCACCGACGATATACCAGCGTCCGGCGGTCATTGCCGTTGACACCGTATTGATACCCGGTAGCACCTCGTTATTGGAGCGCCCGACATTGGTAAACCGGCGTCCGCATGACGGCGACTTAAGCTCATTGATGAAATCCAGCGCGGACGGGTCTGGATAGATGGCGTTTATGGGGTTGTCACCGATGAAGTCTATGAAGTCCTGCTTGTACTGTGCGGCGGTCTTTGAACCGGATTTACGCGGGTCGTGGTAATACTCGTCCAAAACGTAGAACGTTGGCTTGCGCCTGTCGCCGCGCTCATAGGTCACGCCGATAAGCACGAATACGGTTGGGTTGCCCGCGCCGTAGTCCACCCCGACGAGCATCCGATTGTACGTTGCCGGTTCCTGTTCGGCGGTGATAACATGGCGGGCATCGTCGTACATGTCGAAAATCGCGCCCTCTGCCTGTACCCACTGGCCGAGAATCATGCGGCGATACCAGAGTCCGGAGTATGCAGCCTTGATGAAGTCGAGGTATTCCGTTGACAGGTTCGGGTTATCGTCAAGTTCAAAGTGGATACTATCCACCATGCGGGACGCGATTTTGTCCGCATCGGTGATGTAGTCAGCGTAGAGGTAGTGATACGGGCTGTCTGGGTTCGTCGTGCCGTACAGCTTGGCATTCTCGACAGACAGCCGGTTAAGAATCTGCTTGAAACAGGATTCGGGGGCTGTCGTTGCCTCGTCGATATACGCACCGGCAAGCGTCATGCCCCTGATATACTCCTCTGAACCCTCGTCCTTGATGCCGATGCATTTGATATGCCGCCCGAACAGGGACAAGTCGCCCGATTGCTTGTTGTACGAGTAATTACGTGTCCCTATGGTGTCGAATATGTCATTGAGCACATTGGTTTTGAGCGTCGCCCGTGATTTACCCGTCATAAGCAGGAGACCGGCGGGGCCCGAACGAACGTAATTTAGCCACTTGGGTATCATTGTCACGGTCTTGGACGAGCGCACCGAGCCGTGCAGGATGTTGATACGGGCATCCTCCTGCAGCGGACGGCAAATAAACCGCGTCGATTTCGCGCCGAACTCACTCCACTCCATGCTTGTCCTTACTCGCCTGAATGACAGATGCGAGTTTGTCGAGAGCGTTGTTGCCCTGTTCGTCGCCGGTGTCAGTGTCGTCACGGAATTTCCAGTCGCCGATACCGTTGCGCCGGAACAAAGCGTACATGCGATGATCAGGAGGATAGTGTACTTCCTCGTAGCAAGTGATAACCGTTCCGCCACGTCCAACACGGTCTTTACGCAAGAGGACGGTGTACCCACAAGCGGCTTTGAATGCAGCGTCGTCGAGCTTTTCGGTCTGAACTTTTCTCCCGCGCATGGTAGCGTCCATGAGGTCGGGGTACTTCTTCTTCCAGTCATACCAAGTGCCATGAGATACCCCAAGACAAGCGTATATGCTTTTCTCAGTGATACCGTCTTGTAACCACTTGGTAATGTCTTTGAGATGTGGCTTAACATGTTCCTCGTAGTTGGTACGTGGCATTTCATATCACCGTTACCCGTAGGTATTATTATTTATATATACTCTCTACTCGCTTACCCGTAGGTCTGTGGTAGCTATAGGCTCAGTAGCGGCCATCTCAGAAAACAGGGGATCGGTTTCCCTGATGGGTTCGCCGTCGTTGATGCGCATTAGCATGTATAGCATGTCGATGTTCTGGAGCGTTTCGCCGCCGGTTTGGGCTGTCATGCGTCGAGCGAGAGCGGCGTACAGGGATGCCTTGAGGGATTGTCCGCGACAGTAGGTTTTGATGAACCTGTCTACGATGTCGCGGGACGTGCGGGACACCTCGTGATGATCGCCGGTGTCGTCGGCTGGGTAGACAGCTATAGCGCCGATGATTTGATTCGCCGGAATGCCGTCTGAGAAGTTAAAGAGACCCGCCATAATACCCTCGTAGTCGTGTATACCCTCTACAATAGGTAATGTTGTATATGGGGGTTGTTACGTTTAACTCTTTGATACTGTATGGCTTATATTATTTTCTTGCTATTTTTTTTGTACAACATTTGGTTTTACAGCACTTCTGATTCTTTTTTTCTCTGCATTGATGACTTTACACACATAATGCCTATCAGTGCTCACAAGAAACGGTATATCTTTCTGCTCTCGTCCATCGATGAAGTACAACTCCAGTATGAGCCGCTTCTTAGTCTTGCCTGATTCCGGCCACTCGTCGCCGGCCTGTAGTTTCTCGACGAAAGAACGTGGTAATTCTCCGTTGTTCTCGTCGCGGGTTTCGACAGAGCGCAGGAGAGCTTCAACAGGAGCGCACGGCTTGACGCATGTGTCGCGGTGACAGCATTTTTCGCAGTACATCCGTGCCGTCAGTTTCTTCATCGCGCCTCCGCATGTAAATCCATCATCGCATATTCGAGCAGCGCACGGGCGTCCGCCTCGTTATCGTCGATTGGTGGGTATCCTACGGTGTTTTGAAACCACGCCATCATTTCTTCTTTCGACGCACGACCGGAGCCGATAACGTTTTTCTTGATCGTCGCGGTGTGGACAGGGCAACATTCAATGCCTCGACGTGCTGCATACTCTTGGACGCGCCCGGTGAGGTTTACGCATATTTCAGTCGCGGCGCCGCCTCGATGGTGCGCCTGTTCGTAGTAAATCGCGGTGAACAACTGTGAGGCGTGTAATTCATCAAGCCAGCCATTGAAGCGTAGGAACATCATGCCGTTTGATTCGCCGCGCTTTTTCGTGAAATCCTGCACACCGGATTCTATATTTCCATCAATCAGTGTCGCCCAACCTGTACGTGTCGCGCAATCGAGAGCAAGTATATTCATGACGCGCCCCTTTCCCTGTGAACTGTCCCTGTGGGTTTCCACTGTCCTTGCATCGGCCATCCGTTTTCGCGGTAGTAATCGTCATGGGCTGCTATGACCGCCGTGAGGTAGTCAACCATCGCCTGTATATTTGCCGCTGTCTCGGATTCGGTTTTCCCTACGAGCTTTACGGCAAGCGATAACGGCATGTCGTAGTCGATAGAAAATTGCTCTATCGCTGGTCGTACTTTCGGGACGTTATTCCCAACATCGAGGTCTCTTGCCATAATCGCGGTTCTCCTGTGTCTATAATTTCACTGTAGGCTTTGATGCTTGCCCCGCCCTTGCGTTATCTTTGCCGTAGTGGTATGTTGTTATGTTTTGAGAGTTTCAATCGCTCTACGGGCGTTTTCAGGTTTACATAATGTTTCACTTGCGCTTATTTGTGAGCTTGACTTTCACCGGCTTACCTTTCGTGCTCAATAACGCTTCGATACGGGGAACGTAGTGTTCCTTGACATGCTTCATAAATGTGACAGTGTTTTGCTTGTGCTTATCGTCGAACATCGGATTGTAAAGACTTACCGTGCTGTTTGTCACCGACACGACTTCCATCGGTTTAATCCATACCGACCATGAGCATGGATACTCGTCCTTGAGCGGTTGCTTGACTATGGCGTCAAATCGTTCTTGTGCGGTCAAATGACTATCTCCTCGTCAAAGTCTGGCTCTGGTTGTGGTTTCGGCTTATCCTTTGGCTTGCCGCCCGCGAAATCTTCCGGTGTCTCGCAAAGGTAGCGTTGAATATTTTCGGCTTTGAAAAGCGTTTCCGGCGTGTATAGGTTGCGCCGCTTCTGAAAGTGCGGGTCGTGTAGCTTGGTGTCGATAATCTGTTTCAGGGATTCGACGCTGTACCCATCATGCAGACGGTCAACGATAACCGACAGCCCGTTGTAGTTGTCCGGCAGGTGTCGGTCTGCTTGCTCGTTCAAGTAGTGCAAGACGTTGAGTGCTTCCTCGTGCAGACGCTTTCCCTCGTCGGTGAATCTGTCCCGATATTTTTTTGCTGGATCACACACACTCTTTTTCGGCGGGGGGGGGCTTAGGGGGGTATTTTCTTTTGTAGTTGAAGATGAAGATGAAGAAAGACGCGCGCGCGAGGGAGTGACATCTGTGTGACACCCTTGTATAGATGCGTTCCTATCACGCTCTAACCTCTTTCTTTCTCTTGCACTTACCCTGTCTTTGTATTCTCTTGACATGCGCCTGTTTATTATTGTGACAATCTCGTGACGTTTTGTGACATCTGCGGTTTTCGTTGTTTGCAATTCACTTATGGCATGGTCGAGATCAACGGCAGTGCAACGACAAAGACGTGCGATTTGATCGGTCGTCCCTGTGATTTGACCACTACGATCATTCTCGTGCATGGCGCATAGTAAATCCATCCATATACCGCGTGTCGCTGGAGAGCACATCGACAGATGGGGGTCTTTCAACCAGTCGCCTGGGTAAAATTGAAACGCTGGTGTTTTACCCACTTATCTTACCCTCCTCATGGTCACTTTCTCTACCCATTGCCCGTCATATACGACATCCACCTCAGTCACGATGTACCAGTGGCGGATGGCTTCGTCTGGCATGGTGGATGCGGGTTGCGCTACATAATGGTCGCCGCGTTCACGTGTATAAAGTTTCTTTTGCCACGCTTCCCTCACCCCGACTCGTGCGCCAAGAGGGTAAGGCAATAGAACACTGTCCGTTCCGTAGAAGTGGGCTTCGTGTTTACTAACGCCTACCAGTTCGGCGTCAAATTGAGGCGCGTCCATCTCCACCTCGAACGTGATCGTCTCGTCGGGCGTGAAGTCAGGCGGCGCGTCGTAGTAGTAGTTAGGCATCGGCGTCCTCCTTTTTCCATCCAGCAAAGTTAATCTTCACAATCATCAGCAAACTCATCTCGGTAGAGATATTCATCATCTACCTCCAAATATCTTTCTTCCCGCTTGTTGATATTCGCGCCGTATTCATAGTCGGGCTCATGGTTGCTGTCGCCATCATCAATCACCGGAAGCATCGGCGTCCTCCTTTGTCCAGCCGAAGTTGGTGGCTGTTTTTTCGCTATCCGATGGGTCTACGAGGCAATCAGAACAGGGCACGACATGAGAACAATTCTCGCACGAATACTCTGTGATAAACGACGCCATATTGTATATCACATTTTCAGCTGTTGTCAGCCGTGCCGTGAGCCGTTCGACCTCTTTGAGCGCGTCGAGTGCGGATAGGTACTTGCCAACATCCAGCGGCTCATTGATCTCCCTCCGCATGGTCACGACCTCGACCCACATGTCCTTCTCGAACGCCAGTGTTTCGGCGGGCAATTCGTCTTTAAGGCTTTCCGGCAAGTCTCGGATTCGGAAGACATTGACGGCGGTTGCGGTGTACCAGTATATATTTTCGCGAGCAATACCCGTTATCGTTACATCTCCCCATTTTAAATCACCAATAAGATAAATTGCACATTCAAGGCACAAACATCTATTGTGATACATTATTGGTAGTTTCAACCAACACAAATCAGGTATACTCCATACGAGCCGAAAATCACGGCCACAATACTTACACGTTTCACCGTCCCACGGCTCCCGTATCCCGACGCGAGTCCCGACGCGGACGGGTAACCCTTTTGACAACATCTTGCATCCGCGTTTTCTAAATATTGCTGAACTCGCGAAATAGCTGCTGTATACGTACCCCTCCGGCGGCTGTTCCATCGGCACGACAATCTGAGCTTCGTCGCCGCCGTGCCATCTGTCAGTGTTGTGGTAGTAGGTGGTGGTCATCGAGACCCCCTCGCAAAAACCGACACAAGACTCATTAACAGAGCCATAATGCTTATTACCAGCTCTATAAGTTGTGCCGTGTGGTTTGTTTCAACATGCGAAACCTGCCAAAAGAACATTGAGAACAACAAAAAATAGATGGCGGTCATGGCTTCGGCTCCTGCTTGTCGAGATTAAATAATCGTAACATCTCCTTGTGGTGCCTTGATTCGTCATAGCAGATGTATATTCCCACAACCCATGACGCGGCAGACAGAATAAAGTACATCAAAGCAAGCGGAGATATGCCAAATTCTGTGGCGTAAAATCCCGCTATTTGAAGCAGAATCGCAATAACGAACCATCCTTGATATTCAGTCATTTTGTCCTCATAATTTCTGCGCTATACATAGCGCCTGTGTATGGATAAATGAGGTGTTTTGGTATGATTACCGATGCCGTTTCGGATACAATGCCATCCCCATTACAATTATTGCATAATTCCCCGTTTTCTTTAAAGCCTGTACCGTCGCATACATGACACGCTGTTCTGGTTGTTGTGGTTATTATGTGTGTTTCAATCTGGCGTTGCCGCCGCGTCTCGACATATTGACCGGCCTTGAAAATTAGTACTCCGACAGCGGCAAGGGTGATGATGGCTATTATGGTGACAGTCATCGTGTCAGCCCTCCTCCGGTGCGCCGAAGTGGGTGAGAACCGTTTTATCTGTGACCTCAAAGCAATCATAATCAGCACAATCATTGTGACGATGCGTGCAAAAGTGGCAACGTCCGGCAACACGCAAAAATGAGTTCGCCATCCTCTCCGCCGTCGCTTTCCATGCGTCGCGCTCGGCTTCGAGTTCGGCTATCTCTTTTGTGAGCATATCACAGTAGCCCTGCACGGCGTACATCTCGTCCTTGTGCGTCATACCCTTTGCGATGATGTTCTGTATGCTCTGGATTGCGTCGTCAGTCTGTGCGCTCATTCGC
>Ga0265293_10012915_pt1 | contig 10962 bp, 7 predicted proteins | sample Munlanlewell138R_FD_192505 | JGI IMG/M metagenome (GOLD analysis project Ga0265293, IMG submission 192505) | Leachate microbial communities from a municipal landfill in Southern Ontario, Canada - Leachate well 138R | ecosystem: Engineered > Solid waste > Landfill > Unclassified | place: Canada... | reverse complement strand
CTTAATATAGTCGCTCCCAAACCCAATCTTACCGAATGGAGGAGCATGGTTGAGCGCATTAAGCGGCTGAAAGACAGCGTTAAGATAGCTCTTGTGGGCAAATATGTATCTTTGCATGACGCATATCTTTCCGTACACGAAGCGCTGAAACATGGCGGTTATGAAAATGATGTCAATATAGATATAGAATGGATAGACAGCGAAGCGCTTGAGGAAGGCAGCGCAAGCGAGGCTTTGCAAGGGGTGGACGGTATTATTGTGCCCGGCGGTCATGGCGTGCGTGGCACAGAAGGTATGATGCAGGCGGCTAAATACGCAAGGGAAAATAATATACCCTTCTTTGGGATTGCCTTTGGTATGCAAATGGCAGTAGTTGAGTATGCTCGCAATGTGTTAGGCTTGCAAGATGCCAGCTCCGGAGAAATTTCGCCAAAATCCAAGCATAAAGTTATTGACCTAATGCCGGAGCATATCAATGTTACTCATAAAGGCGAATCCATACGCTTAGGCAAATATCCATGCGATATAGTGCCTGATACAAAGCTGCATAAGGCATATAATTGCCTATATATTGAGGAGCGCCATCGCCATAGTTACGAAGTGAACAACAATTACCGAGAGCAGTTAGAGAAAAAAGGTATGGTTATATCGGGCAAATCTCCCGGCGGCGCATTGGTAGAAGTTGTGGAGTTGCCAAACTTAAAATGGTATATCGGAGTGCAATTTCATCCTGAGTTTAAGTCCCGCCCAAATAAAGCACATCCGCTGTTTAGAGATTTCATTAGAGCAATAAAGGAGTATAAGGAAGAAAAAAATGGTAAAGTTTAACAGCAATTACAAGAATCTAAAGCCCAGTTACTTGTTTAGCGATATTGCCAGGCGGGTAAGCGAGCATGTTGCATCTACGGGCGCAAAAGTTATTAGGATGGATATTGGAGATGTAACGCAACCGCTAAGCGCACCAATAGTAGATGCGCTTATTGCAGCCAGCCAAGAAATGGGCAAAGTATCTACCTTTAGAGGTTACGGGCCAGAGCAAGGATATGCCTTTCTGCGGGAAGCGGTAGCCGGCTACTATGCAAAAATGGGCGTTGAGTTAGCCGCTGACGAAATCTTTATTTCTGACGGAGCAAAGAGCGATATTGCCAATATTACTGATTTATTTGACAATGAAAATATTATTGCCTTGCCCGACCCCGTTTACCCCGTTTATTTTGATTCTAACTTAATGTTAGGGCGCAAAATCAATCTTATTCAAGGCAATAGGGAAAACAATTTTCTGCCAATGCCTTCCAGCATTGCGGCTGCCGATATAATTTATTTGTGTTCGCCTAACAATCCAACGGGTGCGGTCTATACCAGAGAACAACTAAAGGAATGGGTGGATTTTGCGCTTGAGAATAATGCGATTATTATGTTTGATGCCGCTTATGAGGCTTTTGTAAGAGATAATATTTATCCTCGAAGCATTTTTGAAATCGAAGGAGCAAGAAAATGTGCCATTGAGTTTTGCTCTCTTAGTAAAACAGCAGGCTTTACAGGGCTGCGGTGCGGATATACGGTAGTGCCTCATGATTTGGCCTCAGGCAGCCAAAGCCTAAACAAAATGTGGTTAAGGCGACAAACTACCAAGTTTAACGGTGTGCCCTATGTAGTACAAAGAGCGGCACAGGCAGTTTTTTCGCAGGAAGGGCTGCGGGCTACCGAAGACACCTTAAATAAGTATCTAAAGAATGCGCACCTTATAAGCGCCTCGCTTGATGAGGTTGGTGCTTGGAATACAGGCGGAAAACATTCGCCTTATATTTGGTTTGCTTGCCCAAAGGGTATGGCAAGCTGGGAGTTCTTTGAGCTGTTGTTAAATTCAGCCGGCGTGGTAGGCACTCCGGGCAGCGGCTTTGGCAAATGCGGAGAAGGCTATTTAAGGATAACCGCCTTTAACAGCTATGAAAACACCCTTGCCGCTATGAAGAAAATTAAAGAGATAGCTGCAAACTTATAGAGTAGGAGGAGATATGCCGGTAACTGTTTTAGTAGGCGCTCAATTTGGCGATGAGGGAAAAGGTAAAATTGTAGATTATATCTCCCAAAATGTAGATATGGTAGTTAGATTCCAAGGCGGGGACAATGCAGGTCATACCGTAGTTAATCAAATGGGTGTCTTTAAGTTGCACTTAGTGCCTTGTGGGATTTTTAGGAAAGATTGCGAAGTTTTTGCGGGCACAGGGATGGTCATTAACCCTGATGAGCTAATAAAAGAGCTAGATAGTATTAAACAAAAAGATGTAGATACTTCTAATATGAAAATATCTTCAAAGGCAATTATTTTAATGCCTTACCATATAGAGCTAGACTCCATTGCCGAGGGCGGCAAGACTTCTATTGGCACAACTAAAAGAGGGATAGGCTATGCTTATGCCGACAAAGCAAGGCGTAATGCGCTTAGGTTTGAGGATTTGCTGGATTTGGAGTATTGCAAACAGCGTATAGAGCAAGTTTTATGCACAATTAATGCAGAACTTTCCGCCAAAGGCGCAAGAGCGTATACCCAAGAGGAGATATTTGAGAAATGTCAAGATTGGGCGCAAAAGTTGGGCGATATGATAACAGAGCCTGTTTCTTATATCAATAATGCGCTAAATGAAGGCAAGCATATTTTATTCGAAGGGCAGCTAGGCGGGATGAAAGATATTGATTTAGGCATTTATCCTTATGTGACTTCTTCCAATCCTATTGCCGCTTATGCCGCAGTTAGCGCAGGCTTTTCAATAAAGCATATCACCAATATCATAGGTGTTATGAAGGCGTTTTCTTCCGCAGTAGGCGACGGTCCTTTCCCTACGGAAATGGGCAAGGCGGAGTCTGAAGGCTTTCGTGGCGATGGTAGCAGGGTCGATGATGAGTTTGGCGCAAGGACTGGGAGAGCAAGGCGGTTGGGGTGGCTGGATTTGCCGGTGCTTAAATATACCTCTGCCATAAACGGTTTTACCGAACTTGCTGTTTGTAAGATTGATAAGCTGGATATTTATGATAAAATACAAATTTGTACATCTTATAAGCTGGATGGTAAAGTAATTGATTATATGCCCTCCGTAAGAGAACTATATAAGGTAGAGCCCGTATATATTACCGTAGACGGTTGGCTTTGCGATACCAGCAAAATCAGAGATTATAAGCAATTGCCTAAAAATGCAAAAAAATATTTGGAAATTATTGAACAGCATATTGGAGTGCAAGTAAAATACATAGGCGTAGGCCCTATGAGAGAGGAAATAATTGTAAGGTAAAAAATGGATAAGCTAAACTTTATTAAGCAGTTGGAAGAGTTGGCGGCACTTACCTTAGAGCCGCAAGAGCGGCAAAAATATGCAGATGAGTTTGACAGTATACTGGAGTTTATTGATGTAATAAAAGAAGCGGATACCGCAGGGCTGCAAGTGCAACCGCAAGTAGCAGAGTACAAGAATTTGCGGGAGGATAAGCCGCAACCCTCTTTGCCTAGAGAGCAACTTTTAGCCAATGCAAGCATTACCCAAGAGGATAGCTTTGTTACTGCTAAGGTGGTGGGCTAATGCAAGGATATACTATTAGACAGGCAAGAGCCTTACTTGACAAAGGTAAAATTGGCGCAGCGGAGCTTACCCGTTACTATTTAGAACGGGCGGCAAAACTGTCCCCAAAACTAAATGCATATATTACAATTGCCGCAGCGGAAGCAGAAAAGGAAGCCCTTAGAGCGCAAGCAATGCTTGATTCGGGTAACCAAAAGCCTTTAACTGGTATCCCAATTGCCATATCCGATAATATTTCTACAAAGGGCATGCTTACTACTTGCGGTTCAAGAATGCTATATAATTACAAGCCGGTCTTTGATGCAACAGTGATAGAAAAGTTAAAAGAGCAGGGAGCGGTAATTTTAGGCAAAACAAATATAAGCGAGTTTTGCTTAGGAGATAATGCAAGCAGTTTTTTTGGTGCACCTGCCAATCCTTATAATGTAGATAAATCAACAAGTAGCGGTGCGGCCGCAGCGGTATGCGCTGATTTGGCAGTTTGCGCAATTTCTGCAGATATAGGCGGCAGTATTGTACAATCCGCTTCCCTTTGCGGAGTTGTCGGCATACAGCCCACTTATGGCGCAGTTAGCCGCTATGGAATGATTAGTTCTGCTCCTTCACTTTCCCAAATTGGTGCTATTGCTAAGGATGCTCAAGATTGCGTTGCCTTATTATCAGCCATTGCCGGAAAAGATATGCGTGATATGACTTCTATTGGCTATAAGAGCGATTTTGCAAATGTAAAAGAATGCAATTTGCAAGGCAAAACAATAGGTATTATTACTGAATATATTGCTCAAGCAAGCGCAGAAGTTAAGGCGGCAATAGAAAATACCGCTCAAACTTTTAAGGAGTTAGGTTGTAATATTGTACAAGTAAGTTTGCCCAGCGCTAAATATGCGCTTAGTGCATACTATATTATTTCTTCGGCTGAGGCTACCAGCAGTTTTGCTCTTTATGACGGTATAAGATTTGGTTATAGAAGTAAAGAGGGGGATACCTTTGAGCAGAATCTATGGCATACCCGTGGCGAAGGCTTTGGAGAAGAGGTCAAAAGAAGATTGTTGTTAGGAGTATTTGCGCTTGGCAGCGGCAATTATGAAAAGTATTACTATAAGGCAAAGCTAGTTAAGGAAAAATTAAAAGCAGAATTTAATGCTATTTTTAACACTTGCGACTTTTTGCTTTGTCCTGTCGCTGCAGAACAAGGCGATAATACAGCAAGAAGCGCAACTTCTGTTCAAAATTGGCAGGCTTCCGCTTTTACTGTTGCACAAAATCTTGCAGGATTGCCTTGTGCCAGTACCGCTTGCGGATATTCTAAAGAGGGTATGCCTATTGGAGCGCAACTTATTGCGCCTCATTTTGCAGATGCCAAGCTACTAGCTTGCGCAACCGCCTTTGAGCAAGTGTTTGCGAGCAAGAGGAAGGAGGCGGCAGTATGAGATACGATGTAGTTATCGGATTAGAAATTCATGCCGAGCTTTCTACCAAGACTAAGATATTTTGCAGTTGTGAGCAATATTTTGGAGGAGAGCAAAACACTCGCTGTTGCGCCGGTTGTGCGGCTTTGCCGGGCGCATTGCCTGTGTTTAATAAACAAGCCATAACCTATGCGGTTAAGGCGGGGCTGGCGCTGGATTGCGGCATTAGCCTAGAAAGCGCATTTGACAGAAAGAATTACTTTTACCCCGACTTGCCCAAAGCATACCAAATCAGCCAGTTTTATAAGCCGATATGTGTCAATGGAAAGGTAATCTTATCTGATAATACTACTGTAAGGGTCAACCGTATTCATTTAGAGGAGGATGCGGGCAAATTAATACATGACGATTATCACGGAGTTAGCCTTGCCGATTACAACCGTAGCAGTGTGCCATTGATAGAAATAGTTACCGAGCCTGATATTAGTAGTGCGGAGCAGGCACGGGAGTTTGCCGAAATTGTGGCAAACAGGCTGCGCTATGCGGAAGTTTGTGATGCCAAAATGGAAGAAGGCTCGCTTAGATGCGATGTAAATATCTCGCTAAAGCCGTCGGGCTCTCCTATTTTAGGCACCAGAGCGGAAATTAAGAACCTTAATTCTTTCAAAAGCATTGTGCGTGCCATAGAATACGAAATAGAGCGTCAATCAGAACTGTTGGATGCAGGCAAAAAGGTAGTGCAAGAAACCCGACGCTTTAATGAAAATCATGGCAGAACAATAGCAATGCGCAGTAAGGAAGAAGCGCAAGATTACCGCTACTTTCCCGACCCTGATATTCCTACTATTTTGATTGAGCAAGCCGAGGTGGACAAAATTGCCTCAACTATGCCTGAGCTGCCCGAAGCCCGACTTGCCAGATATATCAATGAATATAATTTGCCGGAAGCTGCCGCTAAAATAATTATTACCTCTAAGTATTTAAGTGATTTTTACGATAGCACAGTAGCAATTTATAATAATTATTCAGAAATTGCCAACCTCTTTGTGGTGGAGCTTTTTCGCTTAATCAACGACTATCAAATTGATAAAGATTTTAAGTTTACCCCCAAAGAGCTTGCACGATTGGCAGAAATGCTGGATAAAGGCACTTTGACCAGAGCGGCTCAAAAGACAGTTTTAGAAATTATGTATACTTGTGGAGGCACTCCCGACAATATAGCAAAGCAAGAGAATCTTATTTTAGAAAATGACTTGGAGGCATTGGAACAAGCAATTAAGCAAGTGCTTAGCGAATATCAAAAAGCGGTACAAGAATATAAGGACGGCAGCCTAAAAGTATTTGGGTTCTTAATGGGACAAGTGAGCAGAATTGTTGGAAAATCCACCAGCCCTGCCATTATAAAGGAAAAGTTAACAAAAGCATTGGAGTAAAGTATGGTATTAAAAGGCGAGGGATTGGCGGCCGCATTTACGATGGATATGCTTATCCCTAATACGGAAATTGAATTTTGCGCTTGTGTGCATAAAGTAAAAAAGATGGGCGCTTTTGCCTTTTTAATTTTACGCACAGGCAGATATCTTATACAATCTGTATATGAGCAAGGCGTTTGCTCTGGCAGTTTGGAAGGCATTTACCAAGGTTGTTATGTTAAAGTAAAAGGCATGGTCAAAGCAGAAAAGCGGGCTATGCTAGGAGCGGAAATTCGCCTTGCGGACATAAGCTTGCTTTCTGCCCCAAAAGAGGAATATCCGCTAAAGGTTGCTGATAAAAAGTTAGGTTGCTCATTGGAAATTAATTTGCAGCATCGCACAGTTGCACTGCGCAATCCAATGGAAAGAGCTGTTTTTCAGGTAGCGGAAAGCGTGGTTACCGCTTTTGCGCAATTTATGCGCTCTCAAAACTTTACCCGCATTCATACCCCAAAAATTGTTACAGCAGGTGCGGAAGGGGGCGCTAATATATTTAAGCTAAAGTATTTTGGCAAAGATGCCTATTTGGCGCAAAGCCCTCAAGTTTATAAGCAAACTTGTGTAGCTTTCTTTGATAGGGTATTTGAGATTGGAGCGGTATACCGTGCGGAAAAGCATAATACCCCCCGACATATCAATGAGTATATCGGGCTGGATTATGAAATGGGCTATATAGACTCTATGTATGATGTTATGAACTTGGAAGTAGCCCTTATGGACTACATGCTAAAATATATTGCAGACAATTATGCATATGAGCTGGATTTGTTAGGTGCAACCTTGCCCATATTGGGAGCAGTACCCTCAATTACCTTTGATAAGGCCATTGATATCGTAACTAAAGGCAAAGGAAGCAAAAAGACCGATTTAGATCCAATAGACGAAGAATCACTAAGCAAATATGCGCTAAAGGAATATAACAGCGACTTTATTTTCGTCACTCATTATCCCGGTGCAAAACGCCCTTTTTATGCTATGGATGACCCAAAGGATGCTAAGATTGCCTTATCATTTGACCTAATTTGCAGAGGGTTAGAGATTACTACAGGCGGACAGCGTATCCACGATTATGACAGTCTTGTGTCAAAAATGTTGGCAAGAGGGATGCATCCGGACGCCTTTGCTCCTTATCTTGATATTTTTAAGTACGGTATGCCTCCGCATGGCGGATTGGGGATAGGATTGGAGCGAACTGTTATGAAGTTCCTTAACCTTAAAAATGTGCGCCAAGCCAGTTTATTCCCAAGAGACCTTACCCATTTAGAGCCATAATAAAGGGCAAAGTAAAAAATTGACTGCAAAAGCATAAGAAAACATCTTATGCTTTTTGTTTTTTATAAATCAGCATTAGCTTATCTATTAAAAAGTATGTAATGGTAGAGGTTATTACATTAAAAATTGTATGAAATAGGGCAATTTTAACCTCTTCTTTTATGGTAAGAGCGGCAAATAAAGTATGCATTAATCCTGTGCCTAGCAAAAATAATATTATTATGCCCCCAAATACATTAAAGCAAAGCAAAAATAAAGCTACTGCAACAGCATCCGAACTGCCGCCTAAGCTGGCTAAAAAGCCGGTAGAAGTAGTGCCGATATTCATTCCTACCACTATTAAGCAAGCCATTTCGAAAGTCAGGACTCCATAGGAAGCAAAGGTTACCATAATTGCCATAATAAGGGCAGAACTTTGAAAGATTGCGCTAAGTAACAGCCCATACATAAACATTAAAAATAGGCTGCTGTTTTTCAAAAATAATTCCTTTGCAAACGTCTCAAAAGGCACTAAGGAGGCAGATATTGCACCAAGTCCTATAAAGAGCAAACTAAAGCCGGCAACTGATAAAGCTATATTTCGTATATTTTCAGATTTTGTTAGCAAGGCACATATTATTGCTACAAAAATTAAAGAGCTTAGCGCTAAGGATAAGCTAGTTCCGCCAAAGATAATTATATAGCCGGTTACAGTTGTGCCAATGTCACTCCCAATGACAATTAAAAAAGCATTCCTTACACTCATTAGCTTTTTGTTTACCAGATTGATACTAATAGAATTGACAACGCTGCTGCTTTGCACCAATATGGACATAGCTATACCCGTAGCCACAGCTACAGTATCGTGGCAGAACAAAGCATCAAAGTTTCTTGAATAGTTGCTAAGAATGAATTTGCTAATATAATTGGATAAATTAAACAGCCCTAACAAAAAAAGTCCTATACCTATTAAAAACTGCAAAATTGAGTGTATCATATTTATAATAGACTATTTTTAGCGCAAAATATACATAACTATTGAGTATAAATATATAAATATTTAATTAATTGCATTATTGTAACCTATGTGATACAATTATATTTGGTAATATTTACCTATAAATACATAGCTTCTTAGGGAGTAATAAATGAATTTTTATAATGATGTAAACAAGTTTGGAGTAGGTACTGCAGAAAGGTATGCCTCAGGGTTTCCTATTGACAGCGAGGGTAAGTTAAAGACCGTCAGCCTAAACGGAATGTGGGATTTTAAGTTTGTGCAAAGCGTGCTTGATATCCCTTCGGACTATTACAAGCTGGATTATAATTTATCCGGTTTCTCTAAAATTAAAGTGCCTTCTAACTGGCAATTGCAAGGTTTCGACATTCCGATTTATACAAATATTGCCTATCCTTATGCGATAGAAAGCAAAAATTTCTTTAGGATACCGCATATTAAGCCTAAATTAAACTCTGCAGGTTGTTATGTGACCTTTTTTGAGGTAGATAGCCTTGAGGATAATATATTTATCAATTTTGGCGGTATTAATTCTGCAGGAGAAGTGTATGTCAATGGTGAGTTTGTAGGCTATAGCGAGGACTCCTTTGGCTGTCAGGAATATGATATCACCCGCTTTGTTAAGGAGGGCAGTAATAAACTTGCTGTAACCGTTTATCGCTATTGTACGGGCAGTTATTTGGAAGACCAGGACTTTTGGCGTATATCCGGTATCTTTCGGGATGTTTTCTTAATTTATAAACCCAAGGTACAGATATTTGACTATTATGCTACTGCAGAGTTTGATGAGGACTATACCAAAGGCAAGTTTATTTTGGAGGCTGCTGTAGATTCTTTACGCTCTCAATCTGCCGATGCCCGCTTGCTTTGCACCTTAGCAGATGCGCAAGGCAATATTGTCTTTGAGGAAAATGTCAAGATAGGCAAGCTGGAAGACGGTAAAAAAGCATTTGTAAAATATCAGCATATTCAAGAGGATGTTAAATTGTGGTCGCACGAAGACCCGTATCTTTACTTGCTTACCTTAACACTTTTTGACGGGGAGCAATTTTTGGATAAAAGAGAAGGCAAGTTTGGATTCCGTGAGATAAAAATAACACCTTATAAGGAAGGCAGAGGTCCTTTTATTTTGCTTAACGGTAAGCCGGTTAAGTTTTGCGGGGTCAATCGCCATGATTTTCACCCCGACTATGCGCATGCAGTACCTTATGAGATTACAAAAAAAGATATTGAACTATGTAAAGCGCATAATATTACCGCAATTCGTACCAGTCATTATCCCAGCGCTAGATTTTTCTATGATTTATGTGACGAATACGGCATTTTAGTTATGTGCGAATGCAACTTAGAGACGCATGGGCTGGCATTTATGATTCCTCGCAACAATAAAAAATGGACTGCCAACTGCGTATACCGAGCCCGCAATATGGTTAACACCTTTAAGAATCATCCTTGTATTATCAGTTGGTCTTTAGGCAACGAATCAGGGTTCGGCAAAGCGTTTAGAGAAATGAGGGAAGCAATCCTTGCCATAGATAAAACTAGATTTATTCACTATCATCCCGATACTACCGCAAAAGTGGGGGATGTGGTAAGCGATATGTATACCAGACAAGAAAAAATGAAGCTGATAGGCGAAAATAAAACTTTTACGCATTGCCCTGCTCTTTGGAAACCTTTAGGCACTAAATTCAAGCCCGAAAAATATCGGGATAAGCCTTTTATGCTTTGCGAATATTCGCATGCTATGGGCAACAGTTTAGGCAATTTTAGCGATTATTGGGAGGATTTCAAAAAGTATGACAGGCTGGCAGGCGGCTTTATTTGGGATTTTGCCGACCAATCTATTAAGGTTGTAGAGGACAATGTAACCCAATGGAGATATGGGGGCGATTTTGGCGACAAGCCCAATTCCGGCAGCTTTGCTTTTAATGGTATTGTTAGAGCAGACCGTACGCCCAATCCGTCTTTATATGAAGTTGCAAAGCAGTATCAGCAAGTGGATTTTTCTTTAGAAAATGGAGATATTGTAGTAAAAAATAGGTACTTGTTTACAAACTTAAAAAAGTTTAGCTTGAAACTTGAATTGCTTCATAATGGAGAAGTTGCCAGTAGCAAGCTAATGGATGCGCCTGATATCCCCGCAGGAGAGACCGCTAATGTCCGTATACCTTTTAAGTTAGGTACAGAGCAGGCGGAAGTAGTGCTGAATGTTTACTTGCTTACAAGAGCAGCCAATG
>Ga0265293_10012914_pt1 | contig 10962 bp, 8 predicted proteins | sample Munlanlewell138R_FD_192505 | JGI IMG/M metagenome (GOLD analysis project Ga0265293, IMG submission 192505) | Leachate microbial communities from a municipal landfill in Southern Ontario, Canada - Leachate well 138R | ecosystem: Engineered > Solid waste > Landfill > Unclassified | place: Canada... | reverse complement strand
TAGAGTTCAATGAGGCTGCCTTCTAGGCGAATACCATAGGGAGGGTCTGCGATGATGTAGCCTGCTTGTAGCGGTACATCATCTTCGTTGACCTCACGAAACTCCTTGACTCTGAAGTCAATGAGATGGTCCACCCCAGCATGCTCGGCAGCGGTTTTTGCGATGGCAATGGCTTTGGGGTCATGATCCCACGCATAGATGGAGATTTTCCGTTCACTCGCGGCTTGCTCTCGCGCTCGTGCTTCGGCGATGACCTTTTCGTAGATCTGTTGGTCATGTACTGGTAGAAAGAGGAAGTTGAAGATTCGGGAGGTCACGAGTCCTGGGGCACGGTCGGCTGCCCAAAGTGCAGCTTCAATGGCTACGGTCCCCGATCCACAGAAGGGGTCGATGAGGACCGGGACTTGCTCCTCTTTCTGCATCGCCGAGTGCCAAGGACTGCGATAGATGAGGGCAGCAGCAACGTACTCGGCCATCACCGCATCGGTTTGTGCGTCACGATAACCGCGCTTGTGCAGGCTTCGCCCCGAGAAATCGACGAACCAAGAGACTCGGTATTCATCGATATGTAGATGGAAAACGACGTCGCTCTCCTCTTTGTCAACTTCAGGACGTTCGCCATCATAGTGCTGGCGACAGCGATCAACAATCGCGTCCTTGAGCCTGATAGCCCCGAATTTACTATTGCGAAGGTAGGGACAGTTCTTCACGGTATGAGTGATAGAGAAGCTGAGATTTGGATTAATCCACTCCTCCCACGGAAGAACGACTGAGGCTTCGTAGAGTTCATCAGCACTTTGGATATCCTCCTCTTGCCACAGGCCGAGAAGGAGGCGGGTGCTTACCCGACTGTAGAGGCAGAAACGGTAGGCGCTGGCCAGGTCTGCAGAAAATTCAACACCACCGCTGATGGGATGGATATCTTCAGCTCCAGCTTGGCGTGCTTCTTCCTCAATAATGTCGGTCATGTGCAGGGCACTGGTGGCAAAGAAGATCATGGTTGGGTATTCTCCGCGTTCAGCAGGGTGGAGAGTTCCTCCTCACTGAAGTAATAGTGGGTATTGCAATTCAGACAGACCAGCTCCAGCGGAAATGGTCCGTTTTGTAGGATATCGTCCCGCTCTTCTTTTCCCAGTTGGCCCAGATAGGTCTGATACTGCTCCTTTGAGCAGGGGCAGTGGAAGTTCAGCTCTTGGCGTTCAAGGTGCTGCACTCCAAAGGGGGCAAAGTGCTCCTCAACAAAAGCTCGTACCGCTTTTCCTTCTGCAAGGGCTGCACCAAGGGAGGGTAAGGAGGTACTCATATCCTCAACCTTCTCCAAAGTATTCTCGTCACAGCCGGGAAGGGCTTGGATGAAGATAGCACCACTGCCGTCGACGTTTCCGTCTTTATCAAAGTGGATTGAGAGAATAATGAGGGTAGGGGTTTGTTCAGACTGGCTGAAGTAATGAGCCAAATCCTTTGCCAAATCCCCGTAGAGCATCATGACCTGTCCACTGAAGGGAGTTTTACGTCCTTCTAGAATCTTGGTGACTGTCAAAAAACCCGGTCCATACAGTTCATCCAGATCCAGGCTTTCAAGGGGTTTTTTCAGCGGGATGGGGTTGTGTTTGAGGTATCCTCGAACCGAGCCGTCAGCCCACGCTTCGGTGTAGACTCCCCCGATGGGACCTCCCCCTTCAAGGTTGAGTTGGACACGGTCGCGCTCCTTGACGGTGCTTGCCAACAGACCGGCAGCAAGATACGCCTGGCCAAGGACATAGGTCTCTAAAAGACCGGTCTCATGGTTGGCTCGCATCTCATTGATCAGAGTTGTAGCAGCGATAGCAGTGAGCCGAATTTGTCCGTCATGGAGAAGGAAGACCTCCCTTCCGTCGGAAGGAAGGGAGGCTAAGTGTTGTATAAGTGATGTATCTTGAATTTCTTTCTTGATCATAGGGGCTCAGATTAGACAATGACCTCACTTTTTGCAAGAGCGTGGAAGTCATCTCCACCCAGAACCTCATGCTCGAGAAGGTGTTCTGCAATGGTGGTGAGCGCCTTGCGGTTCTTCTCTAGATTTCCTTTGACCAACTCGTAGCGCTCGTTGACGATACGGGCAGTCTCAGTGTCGATATACTCCTGAGCCTTCTCTGAGTATTCCCGGGAACCAGAGACACCGGCGATACCGCTTTGCGTGGTGGGTAGGGTGATGTTTCGATACCGCTCACTCATACCAAATTCGGTGATCATCCGCCTGACTAAGTCACTTGCTCGGCTGATGTCGTTGCCAGCTCCGGTAGAGATCTCGCTGAAGATGACCTCCTCGGCTGCCCGGCCACCCAATAACGTGTCGATAGTGCCCAACAATTCTGCTTCACTGAGCAGGAAGCGGTCTTCGGTGGGGTACTGGAGGGTGTAACCAAGTGCACCAAGTCCGCGAGGAATAATGGAGATCTTACTCACCGGTTCTGCTCCTTCGGTGAGGTAAGCGGTCAGGGCATGACCGGTCTCATGATAGGCAACACGGGTGCGCTCCTTCTCATTGAGGATACGGCTCTTACGCTCAAGGCCTGCAACTGACTTCTCGATCGCCTCCTCAAAGTCCTCTTGATTGACCGTCTTACGCTGTGCGCGTACGGCCATCAAGGCAGCTTCGTTGGCGATATTGGCTAAGTCGGCACCAGCGAGACCTGCTGCTCCCTGGGCAATTTTACGAAGATCTACGTCATCGCCAAGCTTGATGTTACGAGTATGGATCTTGAGGATTGCATGCCGTCCATCCAAGTCAGGCTTGTCAATGAGGACCTGGCGGTCAAAACGACCGGGTCTCAGAAGTGCTGGATCCAAGATCTCAGGGCGGTTGGTCGCCGCAAGGATGATGACACCGGTGCGTGAATCAAAGCCATCCATTTCGACGAGAAGTTGGTTAAGGGTCTGCTCACGCTCGTCATTTCCACCGATACCTGCTGCCACCCGAGAGCGTCCGATAGCATCGATTTCGTCGATGAAGATAATACAGGGAGAGTTCTCACGTGCCTGGCGGAAGAGGTCACGTACCCGAGCCGCTCCAACACCAACGAACATCTCAACAAAGTCTGCTCCACTCATCTTAAAGAAGGGTACCCCGCTCTCGCCGGCAACAGCCTTGGCCAAGAGGGTCTTTCCGGTACCCGGAGGTCCGACAAGCAGAACGCCCTTGGGGATTTTTCCACCGATCTCGGTGTACTTGGTTGGGTTTTGTAGGAAGTCCACGACCTCCTCAAGCTCATACTTGGATTCATCGGCTCCCGCAACGTCATCGAAGCGGATGCCTGTATCCCCTTCGGCTACGATCTTGGCTTTATTCTGGTTGAACGAGAGCACCCCTTGCCCACCGCCTCCCATACGGGAGAAGAGGAAGCGCCAGATGAGTATGATGAAGATGAAGGGTAGGGCGTAGCCCAGAAGCGTGGAGAGAAGGCTTGGCTTGACTGGGGCTGTGGCATAGTACTCGACCTCCATTTCATCCATCAGCGGGATGAAGGCAGGGTCATCAAGACGGTAGGTGGTGTATGATTGGAGGTTGGATTCATCACCAACGAAGGATCGGAGGTCGGAAGAGACTTCATTCCGGCTGAATGTGTAGCCGGTATACTTCTCCTCCTCTATTGCCACGCGTTTGATTGTTCCATCCTGGATAAGGTGTTTGAACTGAGTATAGTCAACGGAGTAGACAGTTCCCTGTCGTCCGGACATAAAGGAGTTCAGTGCCATGAAGAGGAGGATGATGATGAAAAAGTACCAAAACGAGAAGGTAAAACGTCGTTTATTCTTATCTCCGCCTTCATTGAGGTGGACACCCGGCTCGATATTTAGTTTTTTCTTAAAGGTGTCTTTCCAATCTTTATTCTCTTTTGCCATTATAAGTTCCTTGTTACGGTAGATGGGCCGCACCCCAGTGTGTATTTCCAATATAGCCCTCGGATTGTCAATCGGCAACAACACCGCTATCATATTCATCCAATGCACACAAACAAGTCAGTTGTTATGATAACAGGAGCCGCTAGGCGTCTCGGTGCGATCGTTGCCCGCTCTCTTGCAGAGGGGGGACACTCTGTTGTCCTGCATGTCCGGAGCATTGATGATGAGGCGAGAGCGTTGGTGCGAGCCATTGGAGAGGGAAGTGGCAACTGCCGTCTCATTGAGGGCGATCTTACCGATATCGCGCTTTTAGAGGATCTTTTTGGCAGGGCAGTGGACGCATTTGGCCAGGTTGACCACCTTATCAACAATGCGTCCCGTTTTTTCCCTCTTTCCATTGAAGAGACTGATATTCAGACATTCGATTCTCTGATGGCCCTCCATAACAGTGCCCCGTTCTTCCTCAGCCGCTCCCTCTGCCTTCACCTCAAAGAGCGGGAAGCGAGTGGGTCGGTCATCAATATCACCGACGCGACCCTTGCCACCCCAAAAGCCTCAAGGCCAGTATACTATATTGCCAAGGGAGCCTTGCTTGCCCAGACAAGAGCGCTGGCCGTGGCATTGGCCCCACATGTGCGAGTGAACGCGATCAGCCCCGGGCCAATTCTCCAGGGTGAAGGCGATGGCTCGTACTTTAACAGGATGGAGAGTGCCCTCCCGCTACAACGGACTGGTAATCCCCTGGATATCTGTCGAGCGGTGCAGTATCTGATCGAGGCAACGTTTGTGACCGGCACCGAATTGATAGTCGACGGTGGCCTGCAACTTTTGTAGATTGTATGGAGTTACGTAGTCATCCCTTGCCTCTTTAGAGTCATTCATACGATAGTTTAGGGTGAGACTTCAGCATACCCAAGGAGTGTACGCATGCACCATCATCGTTTACGAGCAATTTGCATAGCAGTGCTCATCAGCCTAATAATCTCCCCCTTGGCAGCCTTGCCACTCTCCACAATCGTGGAGCGAGCACTAGTGGAGAGCCCGCGCATGCAGGACCTAGAGCTATCAAAGCGCGACACCCTGCTGACCATTGGCCTTAACCAGGCAGAGGATGGAGTGGGGATTTCCATCAAAGGAGGAGTGTCTACCTCTCTTGATTTAGATAAGCCATCGTCTACTATTTCTACCAACCTCTCTTCTACAATAACCCTACCCAATGATGGAAAGACCAGCATAGTAGTTTCTACTGGAGGAGTCGTCTATAACACCGACAAGAAAACCTACTCATTTAGTCCCTCCGTAGAAGCCTCTCATACCATTACCTATGGGCTGACCACAGACAATCTTAAGAGCCTAACCAATCGTCAGACTGATATCATGGCAAACTCTGCCTATGAATCGAGTAGGATCACCTTCACCAATAGTCTCTATACCCAAATTGCTACCCTCCTGGAGAGTGAACGCAATATCAAACGGACCACCAAAGAGATTGCCGATCTTAGGCGCACCCTTGATCAAAACCTACAATTACAGCTCATCCGAGAAGGTAGTCTCACCCACCGTGCAACAACTCAAGCCATCAAAAGCAAAGAGACAGCATTAGAAGGTTTATTAGAAGCCGATGCTCTCTACCTGAGACAGTTTGAAAACCTGGCAGGATTCGCCTGGGAAGGGGTAGAGGAGATTACTGAGCCAAACCTGCTCTTTGAACCTGAGAAGATTAAGAATAGCAATTTGGAGCTTAAGAGCCTTGCTGTTGAATTGGCGCGTGAAGACCTTGCCTTAGAGTTGGCCAAGCACACTAACAAGAATCTCGTCGTTGGAGGATCTCTGACTTACGATGGGGCAAAAGGAGAAATTACTCCACTCGGAAAACCAACAGAAATTGTGTACGGTAATGAATTAACAACGACAGGATCAGTCAATTTAACAAGCAAGCAATTTGGTCTATCAGGTAAAGTTACTGCTGCTTATGACTTTGAATCTAATAAGTTCACTCCATCTCTGACCATCGGTGGCTCTTGGTCGAATAACCCCAGCTCAGCGAGCGATATGCTGACCTACCAACAGAAAGAAAACTCGGTGCTTAGCGCAGAACTTGCTCTACGCACTGCAACCGACGAGTTCAACCAGAGTGTGATGAGCCTGCAAAACGATATTGCAGCCTATTTGATGAACTACGCGATGGTCCTGGAGACCATGGAATATAATGAGGAGACCCTAGCGCAACAGAAAGAACTCTTTGCTAAGGGCCTCATCTCCCAACGTGAGGTTGATGACGCACAGTTTGTCGTCGACTTGGATCACTACACCTTGCAAGCTACGCTACTGCAGGGCTTGAGACTACAAAATCAAATCAAGAGTCTAGGAATATAAGGAAGGAACGGTCATGGATTCCCATACAACTGAGAACAAAGTACGCAATCAACTGAAGAAGAAGCTACGGCGCCAGCGCATCAAGCGCATCATTACTACGATAATTGTCATCGCACTTATCGGTGGTATCTTCTTCCTTTACTCCTTCTACAAGGAGAATGACCGCTTCCCGTGGAGCGATGAACGAGCTCCCATCAGCGCAGTCAGGGAAGTTGAAGCGCAGGTGACCGAATCTATCTTCACCACGACAATCGACCTCTCCTCATACGTTGAGCCCAACGAGATTCAAAGAGTTCTGCTTCGAGCTACCGGAACCGTCACTGATGTCTTCGTCAAAGAGGGTCAGGACGTTAAGAAGGGAGATGTTCTGATTGCCATTGACAATACCGATCAACTCTACACTGTAGCCAACCTGGAGGCTGAGCTTGAACGGATCGTTCTTACTGGCAGTGAGCGTGAGAGAGAGTTAACTGAAATGAGGCTTGAATCGGCTCGTAAAAAGCTTGACTATACTAAGGCTTACGCCAACTTTGATGGAGTAGTTGCTAACGTAAACGTCAGTGTGGGTGACTACTTTGATGCCGGCTCCCCGGCTATGACGATCATCGATCGCTCGACCCTTAAGGCAACTGTTGAAATCGATGAGATCGATATGCAGTATGTCGAGATTGGACAAAAGGCCGTTCTCTTCTTCGACTCGTATCCCGACTCCTCCATTGAGGGGTATGTCGATTACATCCCCATGATCGGCCGCTACACCAACCAAGGAATCGGTGTTATGGATGTTGAATTGAAAATTGAATCTCCGCCGCCTTCCATCGCTCCTGGCTATACCTTTGAAGGAACGATCACCAACGAGAGTGAGACAAAGATCTTGCTCCTGCCGCAGAGCGCAGTTACCTCCAGCCGCGGTAGCAGCAGGGTCACCAAGAAACTTGAGGATGGTACGACCGTCCAGGTTCCGGTGACGGTCAAATACTTGGGTGAGGGGATGAGTCAGTTACTCAACGGAGACCTGAAGGCTGGTGATACCCTGATCATCCGCCGTACCGATACCTCCAACCCCTTCGCCGCCATGGCAGGAGGCGGGGCACAGGTGAGGATGTTCTAAGATGGCAGAGAGTGTAATCAGCCTGCAGGATGTGACTCGTTACTACCTGATGGGTGAGTTTGTCGTCAAAGCACTCGACGGGGTCTCCCTTGATATCAAGCGCGGTGAGTTCACTGCCATCATGGGACCGTCGGGAAGCGGTAAGTCGACGATGATGAACCTCATCGGGTGTCTGGACACACCCACGAGCGGCTACATTGATATTGATGGAGAGAATACTGCCGGCATGACTGAAGCTGAGCTGGCCTATATTCGTAACCAGAAGGTCGGCTTCGTTTTTCAGCAGTTCAATTTGTTGGGTAAACTCACCGCTCTGGAGAATGTCATTACTCCACTATTGTATGGAGGGGTGTCGGTTCGAGAGCGTAAGCGTCTTGCCATGAACGCCCTTGAGCGGGTGGGCTTGGCTGATCGGATGCTCCACCGTCCCAACGAGCTCAGTGGTGGGCAGAAACAACGCGTTGCCATCGCACGGGCGCTGGTGAACAACCCGACGATCCTTTTGGCAGACGAGCCAACCGGAGCCTTGGATACCAAGACCGGAAACCAGATCATGGAGCTCTTTGAAGAACTCAACAGCGAAGGCCGTACGGTAATCTTGGTCACCCATGACCGGGATTTGGGAATGCGCTGTCATCGCCAGATTCATCTGCGCGACGGAAGGGTGGAGGTTTGACATGATATTAGAGAACATCAAACTAGCCTTCAACGCGATGCGCGGATCGAAGATGCGTACCGCCCTCAGTCTTTTAGGTATCGTCATCGGGGTGGCATCGGTGGTGGCAATCCTTACTATTGGAGACAGTGCTTCCAAATCGATTACCGACTCAATTGCTATCGGTGGCCTGGATATGATCACCATCTACCCCTCATCCGGCCAACGCAGCAACGGGACCTTCGATGAGGCCTTCGGGGACATGCTCAGCCGTGATGTCGAGGGTATTGAAACAGTATTACCCCAGAATAACTCTACGGTCCGGGTAAGGAATGGCAAGGAGTCCAAAAGCGTCTCGGTGGCCGGAGTGCTCAGTAGCTACGGTGATGCGCTGAACCTTGAGTACAACGATGGCTCCTTCTTCAATGCAATGGATAATATCAACCGCCGCCAGGTCGTTGTCCTGGGTTCCACGGTTGCCAAAGATCTCTTTCCCAGCCAGTTGGCTGTCGGCCAGTACGTCAGTCTCTTCCGTAACCAAGCCAAGAGTTACTTGGTTGTAGGTGTTCTTGAGCCCAAGGATGCGACTTTCAGTCTCTCCTACGACAATACCATCTTCATTCCGTATAACACCTACGCCCAGCGCTTTATTCGGACCACTGGAGTAGGGGCATACGTGGTGAAGATCGCTGAAGGATATGACACCATCGCAGTGAGCGACCAGGTGACCGAGTACCTCGATGACATCGTAGGGACGGATGGCTATAGCCTCTTCAGCCCAGCATCGTTGGCTGAGATGGCCAACCAGATTACCGGTACCTTCAGCTCCTTCCTTGCCATGATCGCAGCGATCAGTTTGCTCGTCGGTGGCATTGGGATCATGAACATCATGCTCGTCTCAGTTGCTGAGCGGACCAAGGAGATAGGAATCCGCAAAGCGCTCGGGGCAAGCCCCAATGTTATTCGTGGGCAGTTCTTGGTGGAGGCGTTGACGTTGACCCTCCTAGGAGGGCTCTTGGGCATCGCCTTGGGCTCGCTATTGAGCTTTGCGGTGACGAACATGCTAGATTGGTCGTTGCATTTATCATATGCGTCGTTCATACTTGCCATGGGCTTCTCGATGTTTGTCGGCATCTTCTTTGGCTGGTATCCAGCGATGAAAGCCTCCCGCCTGGATCCTATCGAGGCGCTGAACTACGAGTAATACAGAGGCAGGTACTGACAGTTGAACGTCAAGCGAACACGGTGGATGATCGGTGATGCAAAGGAGCCTTTCATTGTCATCACCAGTCTCGCCGTGGCCTTTTTGCTCTTGATCTTTTTGGTGGGTTTCTTGACCACTGCCCTAATCGAGCGCGAACAACTACGGATGCAAAGTGAGGCAGAGCGGGCTTTCAACTCAGTCTTCCTTGCCCTACAGGATTCCACGAGCAAAGCGCTGAAGACGATGGCCGAGGAGCGGGTCAACGGCATCGGGGTCTATAGCTCAATGGGAAGAAGGGTACTCAGTCTTGGCAATGTGCCGATGACCATCCCCCTCGATCGCTTCTCCTCCTCGCTGGAGATCATCAGCAAATCTAATCCTAATACCGGGGTGGCAACCTACAACAGCGCCACCAAGATGATCGAATACATCCGCTTCAGCCGCCTGACGATTCTTTTGGATACTGGACAGCTCACGCTCACCGAAAGCGGCCTTTTACCCACACCCATCGATTTTCCGGATGTGCTGTACCTCAACTTTGATGGCGAGGCGTACCACAAGCGCCTGATCCTTATCGGGGTAATCGGCATTGTATCGTCGTTGGTACTCATCGCCCTCTTTCTCTTGGTACTCAACATCTATCGCTCCAACCGCCGATACCGTGAAACCCTTGCCAAGCAAGAGAGCCTGGTAAACCTGGGCCAAGCTGCCCGCACCCTCACCCATGAGATCAAGAATCCTCTCAGTGCCATCACGATCCAGCTGGCGCTGCTGAAGAAGACGCTTGGGGAGGAGCATGGAACAGACCTTGCGGTGATGGACCAGGAGATGAAGCGTCTGACCCAACTGACCAACAAGGTCAGTGACTTTCTTCGCAATCCCTTGGGCAACCCGGTCAACGTTGATCTGACCGATCTCTTGGAGACGGTGATCAAGTACTTCGATACTCCCATCGCCTTTGAAAGTGACCGTCGGTATACCATAAACTTTGATGAGGACCGAGCGCGTTCAGTCTTTGAAAACCTTTTGAAAAACGCAGTGGAGAGTGATCCAGCAGGCAACCCCCAGGTAGAGGTGGAAGTCTACGGTGGAAAGCGTAACCAAATCCACGTCCTGATCAGAGACCGTGGAGCAGGGATTCCCCGCTCGGAGATGCGAAAAATCTTCGATCCCTTCTTTACCACCAAGATCCATGGTTCGGGCATTGGCCTCTCCATCTCGCGCCAGTTTGTCAAAGCCCGGGGTGGAGATTTGCGTCTGTATCGGCGCGAGGGGGGCGGTACGGTCGTCGAAGTGATCCTGCCCAGGACGATGCACCACGCCAAACGCAGTACCAAGGAGCAATGATGAAGATTTTAATCGTCGATGATGAGCCAAATATCCGAGAATTGATGAGCCGCTACCTGCGCCTTGATGGCATTGAGAGTGACTGCGCCGAAAATGGCCTGTCTGCCCAACGAATGCTCAGCCAGGAGCCCTATGATGCGTGCCTTGTCGATTTGAAGATGCCGGGTATGGACGGCCTCTCGTTGATCAAATGGATTCGCAGCGAAGGCTTTCGTATGCCCATCATCATGATCAGTGCCCATGGGGAGATCAGTGACGCTGTTGCCGCTCTCAAAGAGGGCGCACAGGATTACATCGTCAAACCCTTTGATCCAGAGGAGCTGGTCATCCGCTTGAAGAAACTCGTCGAAGCTCAGCAGCTCCGTGCTGTGGTTGAGAGCGAGTCAC
>Ga0265293_10012913_pt1 | contig 10963 bp, 10 predicted proteins | sample Munlanlewell138R_FD_192505 | JGI IMG/M metagenome (GOLD analysis project Ga0265293, IMG submission 192505) | Leachate microbial communities from a municipal landfill in Southern Ontario, Canada - Leachate well 138R | ecosystem: Engineered > Solid waste > Landfill > Unclassified | place: Canada... | reverse complement strand
TTCTGACCAGGCTCCCGGTCCTTGAAGAATCTCTATTCTCTCAATTTGAGTTATTGTTACAGGTATGTTAAGCGAATGGTGTCCCGTTTGCGGGTCGGTGTAGTTAATTCCATTTATCAGCACCATTGTTTGATCAAAAGTACCACCTAAAATATTTATATCTGCCTGAACCCCTTCGCTTCCCCTGCTCCTAATGTCAACTCCCTGTATATATTTTAACAGATCCTGGAGATTTTGTACGGCGGTTTTCTCTATCTCTTCTCTTTTGATTACGGCTATAACTCTTACAAGAGGTTGGAATGCAGATGGCCTTTCTGTACTTATTACCAACTCTTCAATTACCTTAACCGAGTCTCGTGCAACTCCTCTATTTCCCTGTCCTGCGAGCGGGGCTAAAAAGGATGAAATAATAAGGCTTATTATACAAAGCGCAAACTTTCTAATAATCTGTTTTAAGATCTCCATAGGTCCTGAATTCATTATTACATGTTTATCAGATGGGCTACAAATTTCTCATTTAACTCAAATTCTCACAAATTTTTTTCTACTTTTGAGAAAAGTTGTAGTGAATAAGCACTTTAAAATATTACTGCCAATTTTGCTCCTTTTTTCAGCCTCTGTTTGTCGTTCTGCGGTATTTGAAGGCAGGGTGCTTAACAAAGAGGGGCAACCCGTCTCCTATGCCACTGTTTATATTCATGAACTCTCTATAGGAGTAAGTGCAGATGAGAGAGGGGAGTTCAGGATTGTACTGCCAAAGGGAGAATATACATGCGAAATTTCATCGCTCGGATATAAAAGAGACAAGTTCAAACTCGTAATACAAACATCGCAGATTGTAAGAGAGATAACATTAGAAGATGAGTTCTACTTACTGGAAGATGTTTATAAAAAGGGTAATGAAGAGGATAGGGCATATTTAATTATGAGGAAAGCAATTGCCAAAGCTCCTTACCACAAAGAGCAAGTTAAAGGGTACGAATCGGAAGTTTATCTTAAAGGAACAGCGATGATAACAAAAATCCCTGCACTATTAAGATTGCAGGCAGGGAAAAAACGTTCATCTTTGGTTTTGAATAAACTATTTGTAATTGAGACAAATTCCACTATTTCCTATATCTACCCCAACAGCTATACAGAAAAGGTAGAGGCTTTCTCCAGTACAATTCCAGCCGAAATAAACCCGGGCGATGTATCCGCCTTGGTTAAAACCTCTATCTATGAAAAAGATTTTATGGGTTATCTTTCGCCACTGGCGCCCAATGCCTTAAAATATTATAAATTCGTTTATGAGGGTATATCGAATGAGTCGGGTAGGATTGTGAATAAGATAAAGATAATTCCCTCAAACAGAGGGTCTAAACTTTTAAAAGGATATATTTACATTATTGATGAGACCTGGAGTGTGTCGTATCTTGAATTGAATACGAATAATTCCGGTGTTAGCTCAGATATAAAGATAAACTACAATGAAGTAGTTCCACAACTCTTTGTGCCAACCTCTTACTCAATAGAGACAAAGATTTCGCTAATGGGACTTAATGCAAACGGAAGATATTACTCATCAATTAAATATATCAACATAAAAACAGAAGAGGTTGAAGATATAGGATTAAATGAGAGTCCGCCACCCAAAGATCTTACCGTAGAAAAAATTAAAGAGCCCGTCAGAAAAACGAAAAGAGAAGAAAGGCTGGAGGTGAAAATAGATTCCGGTGTGGCGAGAAGTATTGATACTCTGGCAAGAATGAGAGATACAACCTATTGGGCAGAGGTCAGAAAATTACCGCTGAGAGAGGATGAGTTACTTTCATATAAACAAGCAGATAGTCTTAAAGAGGAGTTCAGGAAATTTGAGGTTGACGATTCTCTTAAACAGATAACTCCTGCAACGGGTAACAAGACTTTAGATAAGATATTCTTTGATAATCACATTAAATTAACCAAAAATTTTACGATTGGCTACGGGGGGTTAACAAAGGTGATTGGAGATTTCAACTTTACGGATGGTTATTGGTTAGGACAAAACTTTTATTTAAAATTTAGTTTTGATAATTATTCGGCAATAACTTTTACTCCATCTGTTTATTACTCCACCTACCGTAAGAAAATTTTATGGAGTCTGGACTTCTCAATCGCCTACTCGCCATTTCGTTTGGGGAAATTAAGCTTAAATATGGGAGAGACAAGCTCCGATATAAGCAACAACTCATCCGTAACACGTTACGTCAACTCAAACGCCTCCTACTTCTTTGGTCAAAATCCTATCAAACTATATAATAAAAGGTGGTTGGAGTTAAAGAATGAATTAGATCTTCTAACCGGTTTAAAATTAGTTACCTCTGTTGTAGCGACAGAGGGACTGCCGCTCGAAAATGGAGAGTTGACTTCAATCTTTGGCAAAACTCCCTCCCCAAACAAACCTCTTTCAATTTACGGAGCTCAAAACCAGCATTATAAATCTTTCTATTATACGGTGTTACTCTCTTTTACCCCGGAACACTATTATAAAATTAAAGATGGAGTTAAAAGATATGTTCGTACACGGTATCCTACCTTCTCTCTCTATAACAGGGCTTCACTAATTACTCCTGCAGAGGATTATTCCAATTACGGAATGGCTGCATTTAGTGTAGAGCAGAATATTGGAGTGTCACTATACAGCTCAATCTATTATCAGATAGATATAGGAACTTTTTATAATAGAAAAAATATTAATCTCACAGATTTCAAACACTTCAGAGCCTCTTCAATTGGTATAACCGGAAGCGGTTTTTCAAACTCATTTCTCCTTTTGGATAATTATAAATACTCAACTCCGGAGAGCTGGATTACAGCCTTTTTTGAGTTTAAATCAGATTATATTCTCTTAAATCGTCTTCCTTTCCTTAACAGTCAGCTGCTTTATGAGGCTCTGCATCTCAAATCTATATGGCTTCCGGAAAAGAGAGCTCTTCATAGTGAGATAGGGTATTCATTTGGATTGAAACAGATAATAAGATGCGGGCTCTTTATTGCAATAGATGGCAGAAAATATGGAGGTTATGGGGTTATTGCAGAAATACCTCTCCTCTCTCATTTTTAGTATAGTTATATATATACTGACAAACGACGCGAGGAAAATGTTCTCTCTCCAGTTCGTGAATCTTTTTTGCAAGGCTTTCTTCGGTTTCACCGTTTGAGATACTGCATTTTGCTTGAAAGAGATGCTCACCGTTATCGTAAATCTCATCAACCAAATGTATGGTTATTCCCGACTCTGCTTCTCCTGCTTCAATAACGGCCTTGTGAACAGCATCTCCGTACATTCCTTTACCACCGTATTTAGGCAGTAAGGATGGATGGATGTTAATCATCCTGCCCCGATATCTCTCGACAAGACGATTAGGGAGCTTGAGCAGGAAACCGGCAAGGATCAGGAACTCAATACCATTTTCTGCAAGAATTTTATCTACGAAACCCTCTTCTCTTAAATCATTTGCGGAGAAAATTTCGCTTTTAACTTCCAGATTGCGGGCTCTTTCTAAGACATAAGCATCTGGTTTATTGCTTAGTATAACAGATGGGAAGATTGAATATTTACTATAGTTTTTCCGCATATATAAAACCAGATTCTCCGCATTACTGCCGGAACCGGAGGCAAAAATAGCTATATTAACAGATTGCATTAATATAATGTAGTTATTTAATAAGACAAAGATAAGGAAAATAGGGTATTAAAGAGTAGTTAAGAGATAATTTCACTTATAAATAACAACTGCTGAATATCAGAGGAATGTCATTTCACCCTTGAGAAATTTTCTTTTTCGGATTTTTTTATATTTCTTTGCAGACTAATTTTGACTTATCAAATTAAACTTTTTATTAACTAATTTTTTTAAATTATGGCAGACATTAATGCAAAGGTTAAAGCCATCATCGTAGACAAGTTAGGCGTTGAAGAATCTGAAATTACTCCTACAGCTAGTTTTACAAATGATTTGGGTGCTGACTCTCTTGACACTGTAGAACTTATTATGGAGTTTGAAAAAGCTTTTGGAATCACTATCCCTGATGAGGCTGCAGAAAAAATCTCTACTGTTGGTGATGCAATTGCTTACATTGAAAATAACACTAAGTAATTCACACAGAAAACATGCTATTAAAAAGAGTTGTAGTAACAGGTATTGGAACCATTAACCCGTTAGGGGATAGTGTTGCCGAATATTTCGGGAATCTTGACCTTGGCATAAGCGGTGCCGGGCCTATTACCCGTTTCGACACCACCCTTTTTAAAACCAAATTCGCTTGTGAGATCAAGGATTACAATCCGGCAAAATACGGTATTGATAAAAAAGAAGAGCGCAAGATTGACCGGTTTACACAGTATGCTTTTATAGCGACAAGTGAAGCCCTGAGCGATTCTTCTATTGAACCGGAAAGGGTTGATTTGAATAGAATTGGAGTAATTCTTGGCACAGGAATAGGAGGGATTGATACTTTATTCAATGAAGTAATGGGCTATTTCGAAGGGGGAGGAATACCTCGTTTTAGCCCCTTCTTGATTCCTAAGATGATTCCCGATATTGCTCCCGGTATGATATCAATGAAGTACGGATTCAGAGGTCCTAATTATACCACTGTCTCTGCATGTGCTTCCTCTACTCATGCTATGATTGATGCTTTCAATCTTATTAGACTGGGTAAAGCTGATATGATTATTACCGGCGGGTCAGAAGCGGGTATCACCATCCCCAGCTTAGGTGGTTTTAATTCGGCACAGGCACTCTCTACCAACAATGAGAATTATAAAACGGCATCCCGCCCGTTTGACAGAACCAGAGATGGATTTGTTATGGGAGAGGGTGCTGCGACTCTTGTTTTTGAGGAGTATGAGCACGCAGTTGCCAGAGGAGCCAGGATCTATTGCGAAGTGACGGGCGGTGCAATGACTGCAGATGCATATCACATTACACAGCCGCATCCCGATGGGCTGGGGGCTGCAAATGTGATGAAGTTCGCTCTGGAAGACGGAGGTGTAGCGCTGGAGGAGGTTGATTATATAAATGTTCACGGGACAGCTACTCCGCTGGGAGATATAGCTGAATTAAAGGCAGTAAAATCACTTTTTGGAGAGCATGCATTCAAACTGAATATAAGCTCGACAAAATCGATGACAGGACACCTTTTGGGTGCAACCGGAGCAGTGGAGGCGCTTGCATGTATTCATGCAATACAGGACAGTATAATTCCTCCCACCATAAATTTTGAACATGAGGACCCTGAAATTGACTACAAATTAAACCTTACACTCAATAAAGCTCAAAAGAGAGAAGTTAATGTGGCTCTTAACAACACCTTCGGTTTTGGAGGGCATAACTCTTCTATTGCTTTTAAAAAGATGAAGTAGAGTTTAATAATAATTTAAAATAAACGGGGAGTGATTTTTGTCACTCCCCGTTTATTTTAATCATATAGTGTTGATATTAAGTAACTTTAGTATCAGATAAGGGTATAGGTGAGTATAAGCTGAGGTCTTCTGGGCATTCCCGTTCCGTTTAGAATAGCTTTGGTGTATAAGAGATTTTGAATAAAGTAATAAGTAGCGCCACTGTAATAATCGGTCTTTTGAAGAATTGGCATTAAAAAAGTCTGGAGTGCATCTCCCGACACCTTATCCGTTAGCACCTTCTGCAAGTATGAGCTGATATCCAAAGTATAATATAGCTGCGATCTGTTTATTGAACCATTAGACTCAGAATATGAAATATCGGCAACAGGATCATACGTCTTAACTGTCTTATATGATGAACCACCTTGATTTCTGGTTGAAAGGAAAATCTGAGAAGGAAAATATAACATCCTTGTATAGTCTTCGGGCTGCTCATAAGGGAATCTCAACTCTGCTTTAGCGATAATTAATCTGGAAATATCGATTTTATTTGTATTGCTCCATTCAATTATCTCTCTTTTGACATCAGTAAAGTCTATATAGGGCTTAAGTCCTGCAAGACCTTCAATAAATAATTTGTCTTGCGGGTCAGTAGAGGCTAAATCTTGTGAGGAGTGTTTAAATGAGTTTGTATACGGCTTCGAAGAGGGCACATACAAATAGATGGTACTATCCTTATCAATACTTTTTGAAACATCGGTATGTGTGTATTCTATAGTGAAAAAGATATCATTTGGGTCAATAATATTAAATCTACCTCCCGTTAATGCATCTGGCTGAGGATCTACTGCCAGATATAATCCTTTGAATCTCTCAGTAAAAAGTTTAGAATCTTCTAATTCCTCTTTTGTGGCAGAGAGTATTTGTCTTGCGTACTCTAAAGAGAGTTCCAGGGTAAGAGTATCTCCTCCAAAGTATGTGCTACCTCCAAGATTTATATGGGCAGGATTGTAATCTTCCGTTTTTATTGAGTTATTGTAAGCTATTGTTGAATCTATTACCTTATTCAGTATATAAACTTTAAAGTTTTGGGGTATGTAGCTGTCTTTTTCATAAAGGTAAGATCTATCTGCCACAGATATGTACATTTTAAACGACTTGGGAATAGGATTGGCGCCAAAGCTGAGCGAATCTCTGGAAAGCTGGAATTGAAATGCGGCCGAGGCTTCAACAAATCCAAAATCGGAATCTCTGTATGATCCTACCACAAGAGATTCAGGAAATATCGTCTGAATACTATCCGATATTTTCAGCTGAACGGGAAGATCAAAAGAGGCGCTTCTAACTCTCAATACATGGTCTTCAGGCAGAAGCCCTGAACCGGTTGTTTTATTGGAATCAATGCAAGAAGCTGTAAGTAGAGCAAATATAATTGCTGTGAAAGTACGGCAGGTGTTCCAATTTGTCATTTCTGTGCCAGTATTTTATCGTAAAATTGAAAATAATCTTCCATATAGGCAGAATCTTCAGCTTGTGTGTCTATGAAGTCAAGAACCGGTAATTTCCCCTCTTTTAAAATTCCCTGTAATTCTGCTTCAAGATTTTCTTCGCCGATAATTATACCATCGGAATGCTGAATTGCTAACTTCGCAAGATTTATGCCATTTGCAGGGCCTAAGACCTCCACATCTTTATTTTTTATACCCGGCATTAGGATTTTTGATTTTATGTTTTCGTCAAAAGCTTGATTTATACCTTCGTTATATAGAGATGTAATAACTTTACTATCTGAAAAAATCGGATCTCCCATGTAAACTTTCTTTATATAGATAGGTACAAGATGCGAAATCCAACCTTGGCAGTGAATAATGTTTGGTTTCCAGCGAAGCTTTTTAACTGTCTCCAGCACACCGCGAGCAAAGAAAATTGCTCTTTCGTCATTATCTGCAAAGAACTCGTTCTCATCATCTCCATAGATATGTTTACGATGAAAATAATCTTCATTATCAATGAAGTAAACCTGCATTCTGGCTGACGAAATGGATGATACTTTAATTATTAGCGGCCTGTCAATGTCATTTATGATAATATTCATTCCCGAAAGACGGATTACTTCATGAAGTTGATTCCTCCTTTCGTTGATTACTCCATAACGAGGCATAAATGAGCGTATCTCACCCCCTCTCTCCTGTACACTCTGTGGAAGAAAGCGCCCTATCTTTGATATGGTACTCTCTGGTAGATATGGAAATATTTCTGAGTTTACATAAAGAATTCTTAAGGGTTCACTCATTTTTTTGAAAAATTTAATGACAAACTGTTGACAAAGATAATAAAAATAATTTAATTAGACATTTTATATATCTTTGAACCTTGGTGCAAAAATGAAAAAGAAGGAACAGAAAATAATTTTCAGGAGATTAGTTCAATCTTATCTCTCTTCGGTTATCAGCATAACCCTTGTGCTTTTTCTGGCCGGACTTACAGCCCTGTTGGCGGTAAATGCCGGTTCTGTTTCAGATTATTTCAGGGAGAATATCAAACTTTCTCTCTTATTTGAGGAAAGTACTACAGAAGAGCATGCCCAGGTTATTCTGAATGAAATTGAGACTCAACAATATTGTAAATCGGTAAGTCTTATCTCAAAAGAGCAAGGCGCAAAAGAGATGGAAGAGATATTGGGACGTGATTTTCTTGAGGTTTTTGATATAAATCCTATTCCTGTCTCAATAGATCTGTTCCTTAAAGCACACTATTTGTTAGATGATTCCCTTTTGGCAATCACCAATGAGCTTTTACTTAAACCGGAAGTTAAGGAGGTGGTATATCAGGAGTCATTGGTAAAAACCATAAATGAGAACATGGAGAAGGCCGGGGCTGTGGTACTTATTTTTATAACTCTTTTGCTGTTCATCTCTTTTGCTCTTATTAATAATACAGTAAGAATCAACCTCCACTCTAAGAGGTTTTCAATATATACAATGAAGCTTGTTGGGGCAAAACGTTCGTTTATTAGAAAGCCTTTTCTTATTAAAGGATTGTTGCAGGGGCTGATATCGGGGAGTGTTGCAGCCTTCTTATTATCTGGCGTCATATATTTATTGAAGAGAGATCTCCCTGAATTGTTTGAGATTCTGAACAAGAATTTAATTGCAATGGTTTACGGAGGCATAATTGTATTGGGAATATTGCTATGTCTTATTAGTACTATTTTTATAATAAACAGATTAGTGTCGATGTCAGAAGATGACATCTACTATTAATTACGGTTAACTAAATTTTTTAATTGATTGACATGGATTCAGGAAAATTTGCTATCCCTTACAAAAATTTAATCTATATTGTTATAGGATTGGTTTTTATGGTAATTGGTTATCTTTTGATGATTGGTGGAGGTACAAACGACCCGAACGTTTTCCCGGTAGAGAAGCTGTTCAGCTTTAGGAGAGTGGTTGTGGCGCCTGTATTGATTTTAATTGGTATAGCCGTAGAAATCTTTGCCATAATGTATAAACCTAAGAAAAGATGAGCTTTATCGAGGCGTTTTTGCTGGGAATAGTGCAAGGATTGACGGAGTTTTTACCTGTAAGCAGCAGCGGCCATCTGGCAATTGGCAAGGAGCTTTTGGGGATTGAGATTAATAACCTTACTTTTGAGATTACTGTACATGCAGCGACTGTATTGAGCACAATAGTTGTCTTTAGAAAAGAGATCTGCTCTTTGATAAAAGAGCTATTTAGGTTTAAATACAATAATGAGACAGCATTTGTTCTGAAAATTTTTCTTTCAATGATTCCGGTATTCATTGTGGGAGTTTTCTTTAAGGATTTTGTGAAAGATATATTTGGTTCCGGCATTTTAATTACCGGAATCTGCCTGCTGGTAACATCTGTTTTGCTTCTTACTGCTCAATTTTCAAAAAGTAAGATTAAAGAGCTTGGGTATAAAGAGTCTTTTATTATTGGAATAGCTCAGGCGTTTGCCGTTTTTCCAGGGCTCTCACGCTCAGGTGCAACTATCTCGACAGGAATCATGCTTGGAGTCAAAAGAGAAGATGTTGCCCGTTTTTCATTTCTTATGGTATTAATTCCCATTCTGGGGGAATCTTTCCTTGAATTAATATCCGGCGAGCTTTCCGGTGCGGTATCGGGCATCTCTGTTCCCGCTCTTTTTGGGGGGTTCATATCGGCGTTTATTTCGGGCTTATTAGCCTGTAAAGTAATGATAGCGCTGGTCAAGAGGGTAAAACTTAACGGATTTGCAATATATTGCGCTCTGTTGGGAGTTGGTATTATTGTTTATAGCTTTTTAAGATAGATTATGAATAATCGTAATTTGCACTATTTTATTTCTGATGTACATCTGGGCTTAAATATTTTTGAGCCGGCCATTAGAGAAAAGAAATTTGCAAATTTTTTGAATCAGTTGCCGGACAATACGGCTTCAGTTTATTTTCTGGGAGATATATTTGACTTTTGGTTTGAGTATAAATATTTAATTCCCAGGGGATTTACAAGGACTTTGGGAGCTATGGCAAATCTAACGGACAAAGGGGTGAAGCTCTTTTTTATCAATGGGAATCACGATGTGTGGACTTTTAGCTATTTACAGAATGAGTTGGGAGTAAAAATTTTGAAGGAGATGACAATAACAGAGATAGGGGGAGTGAAATTCTGTTTGGCTCACGGTGACGAACTTATAGGTGAAAGATGGCATAATATTTTAAAGGGGGCATTTAAGAACAGGCTGCTTCAAATGCTTTTAAGTTCATTGCACCCTCGTTGGGTCTTTGCCTTTGCTATGAATTGGTCACGGCATAACCGTTTGCGTTGCGGGAATAAGTTGACATTCAGAGGAGAGAAGGATCCGCTTTTCAAAATGGCAGTAAATTTTGAAAGGAGCAATGATGTTGATAATTTTATTTTTGGTCATATGCATACAGCCGGGGGGGCGGAAACACCTAAAGGAGCGGGATTCTATATATTGGGAGAGTGGATATACGGATGTGAATATCTACTTTTTGATTCAGATACAAAAAGCCTTAAATGGGAGAAAGCTTCCCTTTGCGGCCAATAGATGTGCGATACTAAAACATTGAGTAATAGAGATAGTCAAATGTACCTTGATGGTACATTTTAACAAGATCTTCTGTCTTTTTATCTTCTCCAAATTTGTCGTAAGGTCTCTTCAAATCGGAACCGAAAATTTTGGCAACTCCCTGCCAGAAACCGGCCGCTGCCCAACCTCTGTAATTTTTAATAATCGAATATGAACTCAGTCCTATTTCTCTGTCTATAAGCTTTAACAGAAGTTTGCCTTGCGTTACCGTCATCTTTTTAAGAGGCTTTTCAAACTCCTTGAACAGATCGTATTCAAAATTCTTTAAATATCTCTCTCTTTCGTTTGCTCCAAAGTTTGAAGTGGCTAATATCCTGTCGGCTTCAAGAAATTTCTGTTTGGCTAAAAGGGCATAGGGGTATGTCTTTTTGAAATTATAAACTAATCTGTAAAATTCTCTCCATTCCCTATTATTTTTCCTGGATTTATCCCAGTTGTAAAAATAGAGTTCCGACATGTTGAAAAAGTACACAG
>Ga0265293_10012911_pt1 | contig 10964 bp, 10 predicted proteins | sample Munlanlewell138R_FD_192505 | JGI IMG/M metagenome (GOLD analysis project Ga0265293, IMG submission 192505) | Leachate microbial communities from a municipal landfill in Southern Ontario, Canada - Leachate well 138R | ecosystem: Engineered > Solid waste > Landfill > Unclassified | place: Canada... | reverse complement strand
GGTGGTGGCAAGTGATTTGGTGACGTAATCGCGGGTGGCAGGGAAGGGCGGGCATTCATCAAAGCTCATGATGATATCGGCGCCCAGTGCCTCTTGGGTGGCGATCACGCTTTCCGGGGTAAAGTGGTGACGGGAGCCATCGATATGGGATTGGAACTTCACGCCGTCGCGCCCAATCTTGCGCAAAGCAGCCAGGCTCATCACCTGAAAGCCTCCGCTATCGGTGAGCATGGGGCGGTCCCAGGAGATGAATTTGTGCAGGCCTCCCGCTTTTTGGATCAGCTCCGCTCCCGGTCTCAGATAGAGGTGGTAGGTATTGCCAAGGATGATCTGGGCGTGGATATCTTTCAGCTCGTGGGGGCTCATCGCCTTCACCGTGCCCAGGGTGCCCACGGGCATGAATACCGGCGTCTGGATCTTGCCGTGATCCGTCTCTATCGTGCCGGCACGGGCTTTGCCGCTGGTGGCTTCAAGGGTAAATTTGAACATCCCTTGCGCTTCCTCTTAGTTTGCCATCATGCGCATCAAAAGTTTGGAGATATCTCCATAAAATGCCAAAATCATGAGTAACAGCAGCAGAGTGAGGCCTATCCGTTGCAGGATTGCCTGCACCTTCAGCGATACAGGGCGGCGGATGATGCCCTCGATGAGGCAAAAGAGGATGTGGCCGCCATCCAGGATGGGGATGGGGAGGAGATTCATGATCATGAGGATGAGGCTGATGCTGCCAAAGAAGAGCACAAGATAGCTGATGCCTTTGGCGCCCACCTGGTTGCTCATGGAGGCTATCATCACGGGTCCGCCGATATTGCGCGCCAGCTGCTCCGGCTTGGCAAAGAGCTTGAAAAGGCCGGCATAATTGCGCCCGATAAAGCCAAATGCGGATGCCGTGCCATAGCCAAAAGCCTGTTTGATATTAAAGCGTTGCTGGCTCTTGACGGGCTGGGTATTGGTGATGCCAATCAGGCGCTCTTCGCCCAGGGTCACGTTGGATTCCAACACCACCGCCCGCTTGATAACTTTGCCATCCCTGAGTAGGGTCAGCAGCACGGAGTCGCTGGGAGAGCCCAGGATCTTCTGCCGCATCTCATACCAATCATCCACCTGCACGCTATCCACGGCCACCACGACATCACCGCTGCGGATGCCGGCGCGCCAGGCGCTCATGCCCGTATAAACCTCGCCGATTTGGGTGCTCATGACGGGGCTGAGACTGCGTATCAGGCTATCGATCTGGGCGGCGGGGATTTCCACCGTCAGGGGTTCGTTGTTGCGCATCAGCTGGATGCTATTGTCCTCTTTGGCAGAAAGGAGCCCCAAGGCTTCCCAATAGCCCTGTACGGGCTGTTTGTTGATGGTGATGAGGCTGTCGCGCGGTTGCATTAGGTCTGTCCATTTGCCCTGCACGCTGTGGATTACGGGGTAGTGATCTTCCAGATGGATGGGAAAGAGGAAGGAGGCGATGAAGAAGATGAGCCCAAGGATGAGATTGGCAAAGGGACCGCTGAAGGCGATCAGGGCACGCTGCCACCAGGCTTTATGCTGGAAGGAGAGCTCCCTCTGGGCGTCTTCCACCTCTTCATCGGGATTTTCCCCGTGCATCTTCACGTAACCACCCAGGGGAATCCAGCCAATCTGCCATTGCACTCCCTTGCGCATGAACCGAAAGAGAGGCTTGCCAAAGCCTATGGAAAACTTCTCGATGCCCACACCAAAGCGGCGCGCAGTCCAATAGTGCCCCAGCTCGTGGATGAAGATCATCAGGGCAAATGCCAGGATGGTTACAAATAATATCAAGAGCCCTTCCTGATGCGCTCTGCCATCACGATGGCGATATAGCTGGCTACGTCTGTGGAATAGCTGCCCGTGCCAAAGCCGGCATCGTAGCCCAGTTCAATAGCCAATTCGTGAGAGATGCGGGGACCGCCACAGATAAAGAGCATTTTATCTCTCAGGCGCTCGGCTTCTGCCAATTCGATAAGGCGGGTGAGGTTTTTGATGTGGATATTCTTTTGGGTGACCACCTGGGAAACCAGGATAGCGTCTGCATTTTCGGCACGGGCTCTGGCAAGCAGCTCCTCGGAGGTCACCTGTGCACCCATATTGATGGCGTTAAAGCTCTTATAGCGTTCCAGCCCAAAGCGGCCGCTGTAGCCCTTCATATTCATGATGGCATCGATGCCAACGGTGTGGGCATCGCTCTCTATGCAGGCGCCCACCACGGTGAGGGTGCGCCCGATATGTTCCTTCACAAAGGCATCTGTCTCCTCCATATCCATCACGGCAGTTTCCACCACCTTCACCTTGATATTGGCAGGATCAACCGCTGCGGAAGTGCTGGCATAGGCGATGAAGTGGGTGAAACCTTCGTTCAGATCACGCATTCCACAGATATCTATATCGTCAAAGCCCATTTGCTTCAAAAGCAGGCGGGCGGCCTCCTTGCCATGAGCATCCGGCTTTACGGGCAGGCTGAAGGAGAGCTGCATCTTCCCATCAGCGGAGGTGTCTCCATAGGGGCGGATAAATTGCTTTTTCATATCTTCAGCTCCTTCATCATTCTTTCCCGGAAGGGGTTGTAATAATCCTCGTCTTTGGCAAATACGCCGTCGAGGCCCTTGCCGCCATCGTCCGGACGCTTGATATCGGCAAATTCACCCTTTGCCATGGCGGAAAAGAGACCGTCTGCGGCTACCTTTTCCAAAAAGAGGGTGGCTTGTTCCAACACCTGATGGGCACGGCGGTTGATAAAGCTATCGGGTGCCAGGCTCAGGTTTGCGCCCAAGTCTTTCACTGCCTTGAAGATATACTTGGCGTTTTCGATAGCCAAAGAGCGGTCTGCCAGATGCGGGGTGTGGATGGCTTCCGTCATCATTCCCAACAGCTGCACGCCCTGGCCGGTGAGCTGACCCACAAAGTTGAACATGGCATCCATGAGGTGGGTCTTGAAGATATTGCCACTGGCAAACTTCGTGGGAGGCATATATTTGATGGGGCTGTGGGGGAAAAGCTGGCGGGAGAGCAGGGCATGAGCCAGCTCAAAGCTAAAGCTGTTTTCCATCTGGGGGTCTATCTCATAGGCGTGTCCCAAGCCCATCTTTTCCGGTTTCACTCCGCTCAGGAGGGCAAATTGCTCGTTGATCAGCTGGGAAGCCGTGACGGTGTAAGCCTTTTCCACGGCGTCTGAGGTGGTGAGGTAGTTGTCTTCCCCAGTCTGGATTTCGATGCCGGCATAGGCATTGATCATGCGGCTAAAGGATTGATCCAACAGGGTTCTGCGCGGGTTGATATCACGGAAAAGGATGCCATACATGGCGTCGTTGAGCATCAAATCCAGCCTTTCCATGGCGCCGAGGGCGGCTATTTCTGGCATGCACAGCCCGGAGGCATAGTTGGTGAGGCTGATATAACGCTTTTCGTCTTCGCTCACCTCGTCCAATGCCTGGCGCATGATGCGGAAGTTTTCCTGGGTGGCAAAGGTGCCGCCAAAGCCAGACGTGGTGGCGCCATAGGGCACGTAATCCAAGAGGGATTGAGCGGTGGAGCGGATCACTGCTATCACATCGGCACCTTCGCGGGCGGCAGCTTTGGCTTGCACGGCATCTTCATAGATATTGCCGGTGGCTACTATCACGTAGATGGCGGGGATACGGCGCTCGCCAAAGCGCTGATACATCTCTTCACGCTTGGCTTTTTGGCTGCTGATATGAGCCATCATTTTATCTGTCAGTTCGGAAAGCAGAGCATGGATTTCATCGGCAGGAGCCGGGGGCAGGGCGCTGATATCCAGATTTTGGTCATTTATCGCCGTTGCCACCTCGGCGGCGCTCATATTCTGTAAGAGCATGGCGTTTGCCAGGCGGATGGCAGCCCCTTTGCCTAAGGAGCCACTCTTGTGCAGCTGGTCTATCACCACGTTGGGCAATGGCTTGCCATCTTTGAGGGCACCATCCAGCCCCATCAGGCGCAACACCGTGCGCTCGATGGTGACGGAGCTATAACCCTCAAACAGCCAGCCAAAAGAACCGGTGATTTTCTGGGCGGCAGCTCTGGCGCGATCCACCAAACTGATATCCAAATCAAGCTGGAGCATAATTCCTCCATAATAGTTATTTCTTTTGCAGTCGAAAATTTGGGGAGGTGCCTTTTCGTCAAGGGAAAAGGAAAGGGCATGCGCGCATGCCAGTGGACAGTGGACAGTGAGCAGTGGAACGATAATGCAGGGATGGCACTCTGTCGATAGTATATTAAACAAAGCTTGCCTCAGATTTTGCTTGCCCTGTTGCCGGGTTGTCATTAAATTGTTTGATAGTAAAGCGCAACATGCATTGCGAAGAATAAGGAGAAACTTCTTATTATCAGGCACATAGCTTGCCAAAATCTATCAAAATACAGGAGATTATTATGATTTCGTGGAAAAACATTGTTCCATTGGCACTGTTGATCATGCTGATATCCAGCGTTTATGCACAGCCCAGCGTCACACAGAATCGCTCGGATGCCAACGAATTAATCAAACCAGCCCAAAACCCCGTGGTGGAAGTGGTGAGAGAGGTGAGGGAAGCCGTGGTGCAGATTCGCGTGGAAGCCAAAATCACCGTGCGCAACCCCATGAACCAATTCTTTGATGATCCCTTCTTCCGCTATTTCTTTCCGGAACAGCCCCGCACCCAGCAAAGGCCTGTCACCTCGATGGGCAGCGGATTTATCTATGAATTTAATCCCCAAACGCGGGAAGCATATATTATGACGAACAACCACGTGGTGGACCAAGGCAAAGACGGCACCATCACGGTAATCCTGGCAGACAAGGTGAGCTATACTGCCGAACTCGTGGGGCGCGACCCCAATACAGACGTGGCAGTGATCAAAATAGAGGTAAAGAAGGGTGAGAAAATCACCGTGGCACCCTTGGGAGACTCTTCCAAACTGGAGATAGGCGAATGGGCGATAGCCATCGGCAATCCCTTTGGTGAAGCGGGATTGGACCGCACCGTCACCCTGGGCGTGATCTCCGCCATTGGCCGCTCCAACCTCAATTTTGGCTCCGGCTCTCCCATCTATCAGGATTATATCCAGACAGACGCCGCCATCAACCCCGGCAATAGCGGCGGTCCCCTCCTCAATATCGATGGTGAGGTAATCGGCATCAATGCCGCCATCACCAGCACCAGCGGAGGCAATATCGGCATCGGGTTTGCCATTCCCATCAACCTGGCAAACCGCGTGGTGGAAGACCTGGTGGCAAAGGGCAAGGTGACCCGCGCCTATATCGGCATCTCTCCCCAGGAAATCACCTCGGAATTGATGGAAGCCTTTGATCTGGAAGAGGTTTCCGGTGTATTGGTGGCTGAGGTAACAGACGATTCCCCCGCTAATAAAGCCGGAGTGCAGGTGGGTGACGTGATAGTGGAATTCAACGGCGAAAAGGTGCCCAATGCATCCAAATTCCGCATCGCCGTGGCCACCTCCAAACCCGGCACCACCGTTCCCATGAAGGTGATCCGAGACCACAAGGAGAAATTGATCTCCATCCAGCTGGAAAACTATCCCGATGAAGATAACGGCATCGAAGAAGCCAAACCGGAAGTGAAGCTGAGCCACGGCATCAAGGTGAATTCCCTGGATAGCGCGGATGCCCGCAGGTTAAATGTTTCCGGCACAGAAGGCGTGGTGATCACCGCCGTGGATAACGGCTCTCCCGCCGCCAAAGCAGGCATCAGCGTGGGACAGATCATCCTGAAGGTAAACAACCTCCCCGTGAATAACCCAGATGAATTTGAACTGACCATGGACGGCCAAATTGACGCCATGGTGAAAAGCCAGAAAAGCACGATTACCCTCTATGTGAAGGATAGGAACAATAGGTTCCAGTTTGTGCCTGTGCGCTTTGAGACGCAGGATTAGTCACGCTGCGATTAATCCAGGCATCAGGTTTCAGGTTACAGGAGAGCGGCTTTTTGCCGCTCTTCTTGTTCCTCTAAGTACAATTATTACAAGGATTGCACTAATTCAAAATTGACTTTTGCAGCTGTTCCCTGACCCCTGTCCCCTGGGCACTCCGCGCCCATTAGCCTCCCTTGTACCACCCTTGTCTCACCCTTGTCGAGACAAAGGAGAGACAAGGGTGGTTAACGGGCAAGAAGGGCAGACGCGTATGGCCATCCAACCCTTAAAAACTAACACCTACCACCTGCGCAAGCCACGTTTGCGCTAAAATCTCTTGACAATAAAGCGGCCTCATGCGTTTTGACTTAACTTGAGAGGTTATATTATATATGTGTTTACGAAACAAGAATATAGACAAGAACATAAAGCTATCATGGCATAAGGCGTTTGCATATCTGCAGATGCCTTTTTTTGTGTTCAGGAGGTCTTAAATGCGGGTGAATGAGCTTGTTAAAGCTGCATTGGCAGAAGACTTGGGTGCAGGCGATGTCACCAATCTGTATCTGGATTTGGGTGCTTTGCAGGGGCGTGCCTTCATGGTTGCCAAAGCCAAGGGCGTATTGGCAGGTGTGGAGATAGCCAGGCAGGTGTTCCAGGCGGTTGATGAAGATCTGAAGGTCACCATTTATCGCAAAGATGGGGATGTGGTGGCTCCCAAGGATGAAATTATGAGGATAGAGGGCAAAGCCTCCAACATCCTAATGGGAGAGCGCGTGGCATTGAACTTTTTGCAGAGGATGAGCGGCATCGCCACTCTCACCCATGCCATGAGTCAAGCCTTGAAGGGCACAAATACCAAGCTTTTGGATACTCGCAAGACTACACCGCTGCTGCGCCATCTGGAAAAATATGCCGTGCGTGTGGGAGGCGGATACAATCACCGTTTTGGACTTTTTGACATGGTGATGCTGAAAGAAAATCACATACGTGCCGCAGGAGGCATTACCGCCGCTGTCCAGCGCATCAAAGCCCACAACACCACTTATAAGGTGGAAGTGGAAGTGACCAATATGCAGGAACTGGACGAAGCAGTGGCGGCAGGAGTAGACCGCGTGATGCTGGATAATATGGGGCTCAATTCCATCCGCGCCGCCGTCAAAAAGCATGGCGACAAAGTGGAACTGGAAATCTCCGGTGGAGTCACCCCCAAAAACATCGCCAAATACGCCAGCACCGGCGTTCATTATATTTCCAGCGGTGCCATCACCCATTCATATCAATCGCTGGATATCAGCCTTTTATTTGAGGAGTAAAATTTATGATCTTAGACCAACTTAAGACCCTGGTGGAAATGCAAAAACTGGATAATAAAATCGGCGGCTACAGGATTCTGCAAGAAGAACTGCCCAAACAGCTTTCCGATATCATCGAACGTGAAGTTCAAGCCACGGCTGATCTCTTGGCTGTGGAAACAGAGCGGGCTGAACTGAACAAAAAACAGCGCGACCTGGAAGGCGATATCAAAGAATTTGTGGAAAAAGAGAAGAAGTATTCCAGCCAACTGGCTGATATCAAGACAAATAAGGAATACAAAGCCATCAACAGCGAGATTGTGTATGTGAAAGAGAAAATCAGCGAGCTGGAATCCCAGCAATTGGAGCTGATGGATCAGGAAGGCGAGATCAAAGAGCGCATCGCCATCGCCCGCAAGGAATTGGATGATGCGGAAGCCGCCAAGCGCGAGCGCGAAGGTGAATTGCGCAATAAAATCGAAAGCCTGGATGAGGAAATAGAGAAAACCCGTGCCCAGCGCAATGCCATTGCCGCCAGTCTGCCCACGCAAATCATCAAGCAATATGGCAACATGATCAGGCTCAAAAACAATATGGCGGTTGCCACCAGTAAAGACGGCTCATGCAGCGCCTGTGGTGTGGTCTTAAGACCCCAAATCCGCATCGAACTCCAGCTTTTCAAGCGCATCATCCCCTGCGAGAATTGCGGCCGTATCCTCGTGGATTCCAGCATCGACGATGTTATCAAAGCAAATTCTGTCGCCTCTGAAGATAGCTGATAGCATCCACCCCGTTTTTACAAAGTATTTTGTGCCAATGTTTCCCCGTTGGCACATCATTGCCGTGGGTACCGCCACATGAAAACCGTTGTCTTTGCCGCCCTCAATAGCTCCTGGTATCAGAGCAACCCCGTCTTTTACTATCTGCGCCAGATGATCCGTGATTTGGATTATGAGGTGAAGATGTTGGCTTTGAACGTTAACGACCTCCCCATGGATACCCTCAATACCCTCCATGAGAGCGGGGCGGATGTGCTCTGCTTTTCGGCTTATATCTGGAACAGGGTCTATTTGCAGGCGCTGTTGCCGGATTTGCGTGCCCTCATCCCCAACACCCTCATCGTGGTGGGCGGTCCGGAAGCTGTGGCGCTAAAGCCTTTTGCAGATTTCTGTATCGAAGGGGCTGGAGAGGCAAGCTTTCGCGCTTTGGCAGAATCCGGATTCCAATCCCTGCCTGCTTCCATCCCACCTCTGCACCTACGGGGTCTCCCCTTTTTGTATGATGCCAGGGATGCCTCTGAACTGAGCGGCAAGCTGGTGTATTATGAGAGCTCGCGAGGCTGTCCCTTCCGCTGTTCCTATTGCTTGTCTGCACGTGATGAGAGGAATGAATTGCGCTTTGATATCCGGGATAAGGCTGCCTTGCAGCAACTCTCCACGGAGCTGGACGCCCTGGAAGCGCTTGCACCGCGCAGTGTAAAATTCATCGATCGCAGCTTCAATTTTCATCCGCCTTTTGCGCGTGAATTGTGGAAAATCCTGCTGGGTAAAGAGCGTGGCTGTGAGTTTCATTTCGAGATATATCCACAGTTGCTCTCAGAGGAGGATATCCAGATTCTGGAGGCGGCTCCGGCGGAGCTCATCCGTTTTGAGGTGGGCATCCAAAGCACTGATGATGCCATCAATCGGGCTTGTGGCAGGAATAGCGATTGGCACAAAAGCAAAACCATGCTGAATGCCCTGAAAGAGCGCACCCGGGTATTGGTGCATGCGGATTTACTCTGTGGCTTGCCCTCCCAGGATCTGCCCAGCGTGCTTGATTCCATCGATGAACTGGCGCCCTGCCATCCTGCCGAAATACAATTGGGCATCCTCAAAATCCTGCCCGATACGCCCATGCGCGAGATTGCCCAAGATCGGGGATGGATCTGGAGCCAAAGCCCGCCCTACACAATCCTGCAAACGGACACCTTCACATTTGAGGAATTGCGCACCTGTGAGGCACTCGCCCGAATCCTGAATCTGTATTGGAACAAGCAGGAATTCACCGCCGAGTGGCAACAGCTCTTGCAAAAACAAAAAGCCAGCCAGATTCTCTTTGCCCTCTTGAACCGTCATCGGGAGCTGGGCTGGAGCCTGCACAGCATCTCCAAAGCCAAGCGCGCAGAAGTGTTTGCCCATATCCATTCCTAAAAATGCCCCCTGCCTGATGCGGGAAAAGGCTTGTCAAAACAGCAGTTCCAAGTATAATATCTAAGAGGAGGATCATAATATGCCCTGTGTTTTTTGCACCCTGGACGCTTCCCATATCTTAGCCCAAAACGATGCCTTTGTGGCAATCCGTGATAAACATCCGGTGGCACGTGGGCACAGCCTCATCGTATCCAAACGGCATGTGGAGACCTATTTTGAACTGGATCAAGAGGAGCAAACCCTTTTGCACCAGCTTGCCTTGCAGGTAAAAGCCATGCTGGATGAGGAGTATGCCCCCGCCGGATACAATCTGGCGATGAATTGCGGGAAGGCAGCCGGGCAAAGCGTGATGCACTTTCACATGCATATCATCCCGCGTTATGGCAAGGGCAAGAAAGGAGCCTTGCGCCGTTCTCGGGAGAGTGTGTTTTAGGTCTCCATGCGTGATATATGGGTGTTTAACACTTTGTGCTTGACAGCTTTGTGGGTTTCAATATTATGACTCATCCAAATACAAAAAAAAGGTGGTGATTTGTTTGCCGACAGTCGTAGCTAAAGAAAACGAGTCCTTCGATTATCTCTTGAAACGATTCAAAAAGAAGTGCGAAAAAGCAGCAATTCTTTCAGAAATAAAGAAGAACCAAGCTTACGAAAAGCCCAGCGTGAAAAAGAAACGCGAGGCTAATGCCGCACGCCGTAAGCTCTTGAAGATACAGCGCCGCATGCAGCGTTATTCCAGATAGAGCATGGCGATGCCGCCGTATCAGTCGTAGATTTGACACACCAAGCATACAGGGAGCCCTTCCCTGTATGCCGTTTTTTACTTTTTACCTCACTCATTTTTTGTAAACTGGGAGCTCACAGATGGGAGTAATTGATTGGATCATTCTATTGGGATTGTTGATAGCCATGTTTTTGGGCTGGCGCAAGGGTTTGGTGGCCGCTGTGATACATTTGGCTGCCGTAATCGTGGGATTCTTTTTAATAGGTCATTTCTATCCCTTGGTTGCCAATAGCTTACAAAATAAGTTCGCCTTATCCGCATCCCTTTCCACCATCATCAGTGTAATTCTGATCCTGGTGTTATTGGCTGTATTGGTGCGCGTGGTGATAGCAATCTTTCACCGCATCCTCAAGGGACTCAGGCTGAGCGGAGTAAACCGCCTCTTGGGTCTGCTTTTGGGGCTTATTAACGGGCTCTTGATAGTGTTTTGCGTGATGATTGTCTTGGATTATTTCCCGCGCTTTTCTCAGCCCCTCAAGGACTCCAGCCGCCATCGCGTTTATGCAGGAGTGCACCTCCTCAAAGATGAGACATTCAGCACCCTCAAGCTGTCTCAACAGGTGGAATACCTCAAACTGAGGGGAGCCGAACTTAACCCCATCAACCAGAATAAGGACACAGACAAATAAGGCCGTCAGCCACGCCCTCCCATTATCAAGACCTGGAATATGAAGCCCTCAAAAGCCAGTTGGGCAGGCGTTGTCACAGTTCCCTGGGTGCCATCTTGGCAGATAGGCTGCACCCGTTGGCAGAGCTGGCTCAAATCCAGGATAGCCTAAAGATCAAGATGCAGGCGCAGGAGGCATT
>Ga0265293_10012910_pt1 | contig 10964 bp, 7 predicted proteins | sample Munlanlewell138R_FD_192505 | JGI IMG/M metagenome (GOLD analysis project Ga0265293, IMG submission 192505) | Leachate microbial communities from a municipal landfill in Southern Ontario, Canada - Leachate well 138R | ecosystem: Engineered > Solid waste > Landfill > Unclassified | place: Canada... | reverse complement strand
GGCTGGAGTGCCGACCAAGCGGGGCTGTCGATATCGCGCTGCACGTTGGGCCGGCTGATCAAGTCGCCTGCGGCGCGCAGGATGGCGAGCAGCACAATGTCCAGTTCGAGCGGATGGATATCGCGGGTCTCGAAGCCTTCGTTGCGATACCAGTTCCCGGTTTGCTGGCGATCGCGCCGAAACGCGCGGTAGCGCTTCGGAATGCCGTCGAGATAGCGCTTGACCGGGTTCACGAAGCGGCGCGCGTTGGTCTGGACCAGCAGACTCGTTCCCACATCGGCGCGGTCGGTTTCCGTCAGGCCGCGATCGGCCAGCCACTCGATGATCTTGCCGTTACGCGACGTCTTGCTGACCGCTCGCTTCGAGGCTGCGGCCCGCGCTTGGGCACGCACGGCTTGCATGTAAGCATTGAGAGCCGCGGCACGGCCGGTGCGCGGTGTGGTGCTGTCTTCCTCCTCGTCGGCATCGAGGTCGTCTTGCTCGTCGGCGTCGGTGTTCTGGACTTGTTGTAGGCCGTCGATAAAGCGTGCCAACTCATCCAGGAATGCCCTGTTGCGGTTGAGTTGGAGGTTGAGCGCGTCTTTGATCTTGCCGTCTGAAGCTTCCTTCAGGCTGTTGACGAGCGCCTGTACTTTGGGAATTTCGGCTGCCAGAGATCCGAAGGTGGACGCCAACGCGCCATCACTGGCTTGCGTCAGGATGCCTTGCAGCCGCTCACCCAGGCTCTGGACTGCTGGCACCGTGGCATCGCGGAGCATGCTGGCCGCTTCATGCAGCTCTTGCACATAGGCGTTGCGCTGCCAAGTGTTGAAATCGTCGAACCACTGAATCGGGCGCTCCAGCGCCTCCTCACTCAGACTCGGCAGGCCGTCTTTCAGGACAAAGCTGCCGCCACCCGATGCGGTTCTGAGAACGCCGAAAGCGTTTCTGGCCAGTTCGCGCCGATAGTCCTGCCAGGTTTTGATGCGCTGATCGGACGCTGGAACGTCTTCACGAGCGAAAGCCTCCTTGAGGTACTGCTTGAGCAACTCGGTGGGCGTGAACATCAGCCAACTGTTGGCGTGGACGGTGCCCTGAGCGGTAGCCACCATCTCGACCAAGCGCTGTTCACCTTCTTCCAGAAAGGCGGTGTCTAGTTTCTGGCCCAGGCGACGGATCAGGGTCGTCGTTTTACCTGTGCCAGGTGGGCCAAGAATCAGCAAGCGCTTGTCGAGTGGAAGGCGGAAAATCTCATCCTGGTATTGATCCAGAACGGGCTGGTCGCGCAGCCCCATCTTGGTGATGACACTGCGACGCACGCCGTCAATGATGTTGGCCTTGACGGTTTCTTCAGCCAGCAGTTGGCCCAAAAGGTCTTCAGTGACCTCTTCTCCAACAACTTCAGTCAACAGCGCCCGCAGCGACTCGATGGTGAGTGGGCCAAAGTGTTCGGCTTCCACCACGGTGTTGCGCGAATCCCAGCCGTTAGCCAGTGCGGAGGGTCGGAGTTGGGCGCGCTCTAGAACTTCGACGATATCGCCATTCGGCAGGGTGAACTCGGTACCCACTGACAGCGAAGCCAGGCGACCGACTGGCGCGCGATAGCTGGCCAGGTTGGGAAAGCCTGTTATCGGCGTAGTGCGGCAGATGTAGTACGTGCGCTCTTCACCTTCCTCGTCGGCGACGACAACACGAGCAATCGCTGGCTCCCTTTCCAGCACGGCATAACTGTCTCGGTTGGCCTGGTTAATTTGGTCAAGGCGCTGCGGGGTGGTGGACGTCATGGTGTTGATGCTCGCCATGACATCGGAGCCGAGGGCTCGCCCATCGTGCAGCTTGCTTTTTGCAGCAGCAGCGATGCTGCCAAGCTGGGTCAGTGCTTCCTCTGCAAGCTGTTCGATGTGTTGCCTGGACTCTTTGGACACTTCCATCGTTAGCTCCCGCCCATTCCTGGTTGATCACTGAGCACCAAAGACACCTCGATCTCGGAGTAGAGGCCAAGCTGTACCTTGATTTCATTGAGCTGCTGGATCAACGCGTCGATGTCTGCGGCAGAGGTCATCTTCACTGGCACAGCGATTGACTTGCTGAGTTTGGCCGGACCTTTCTCGCCAGTTTTGGCCCTCTCTTCCTCCATGCGCTGGCGCAGGCGTTCCTGGCCTTGACGCTGGATCGACCGTTTCAGATCGTCGAGAGTGCTGTTGATGTCGTAGTCGCGCGCCAGCAATTTTTTGAGTCCGGCCAGATCCTGCGGCGCTGCGAGCGTGAGCCCGTCCAGACGATTCACGGCATTGCCACGCTCCTCCTGGGTGAGTTCTTCCCACTCGGGGATACGTTGCAGGTCTTCAACGCCTTCCTTCAAACGCAGCTTTTGCTGGTCTGAGAGCGTGATGACCGCATCGCGCACGCGGCCCTTCAAATGAGTGAGCTGTGAGTTGAAGTCTGCGGTGTGTTTGTAGAAATCTTCTTTGCCCAGGCGCTCCGACAGGGTTCCCAGGTCTTCGGCAAGTTCGCGGCGCAGCTCGCCTGGCACGCCGGTGTCCGGCAAGGTTTCAATGTCGCGGCGATGGGCTTGCAAGTCGCGCAGGGTGACGTCAAGGCCGTTGTCCAGCACCCGTTTCACTTCCAGCGACCACTTGAGGTTGTCGTAAATGGCGGAGGTTTCGGCGCCCAGGCGCTGCGGAGCATCAGAGGCATCGGTGAACAGGACGTCGGCAATGTCCTGGTTCAAGGTGCGAATACGGTCACTGCCCGCCAACCCAAGGCCAACAAGCTTCTCGGCCAAGGAGCCGTAGTCGTGCTGAAAGCGTGGGAAGTGCTTCGTCGCCGCCTTGCTGATCTCTTGTTCCAGCGGGATCACCATGTCACCGATCAGTTCAGAGAGGCGCTCAGCCGCCCGGCCGAGGGTTTCGATGGATGGACGCTCGTCGCGAAGTGAAACACCGATTTGCTTGAACGAGTTGTTGGTTTTCAGGGCGTCGATCGCCTGCTGCCCAGCCGCCGTGACTTCACGCCCAGAGACTTTGAGCTTGATTTCACCGGCCATGAGCATGGCGGCCACGATGTAGCGCGTTGTATCGGGCGACCAACCAAACGGGTCGCTGCCGAAGTCGTCAAGCAGACGCTTTCCATCGACCGTACCGCGCTTGTCGATGTAGTCGCGGATGCTGATCATCGCCTTGTGATCGGTCTTGAACGAGGCGCGCCCCGCTACGGTTTGCACCAGTCCGAGCGGGTCCAGCGTGCTGCTGATGGCTGCGGGGTTGGCAACCTTCAGGAATTTCTCGGCGGTGTCGGTCCCGGCACGCACCGGCGCTTCGACATAACGGTCGAAGACTTGGTCTGCGACGTCTGCAAGCAGCTTCTTGGCTGCTTCCAGCAGGTCGGCGTTCAACGCCGATACGGCAGTGGCTTGGCCTCGAAATACGAACGAGCCAGCCTGCAGGGTTTGTTTGATCTTGCTCTGTAGTTGAGTCGCAAGCTTGGCGGCGCGATCAAGCTGGCCTGAGCAGTAGTCCTTGACCTCTTGGTCGGGCTCGTTGCGATGCAGCTCGGCGATGCGCTGGCAGCGGTAGATTTCATTGGCCAGGTCGTCGAGGTCGGCATTGGAGCGGGCCAGCAGACCAATGACATTGCGACCGGCGCGACTACGGGAGTCGTCCAGCATCCGATGCTTGGATGCCTCGTAATCACTGGCAGGCACCGGTTCTACAACAGTCTGGATGGCATTGTTGTCACCAGCCAGGCTGGTGGTGGCGCTGCCAGCCTGGACTTTCAGGCCCGTTGCGACGGCCATAGTCCCGTGAAGGCTGACTCGGGGAAGCGGGTCGAAGGACTCGCGCAGCGCATCGTTGAAAATACGCTTCACATCGACGGTACGCAGCGCAATGGCACCGCGCTCTTGTTCAATGTCACGCAACTTTTCACTGAGAAAGACCAGGCTGCCGTCTTTCTCGCCCAGCGGCACATGCACGTCGCCCAGCATTTCCTCGACGGCCTTTTTGACCGTGTCGAGTTGCGAAGGCGCGGTAACAGATGGGTGCATCAAGCTGGCGACGTTCTGCACCGACACAGGCAGATTGCCCAGGATCTGCAGCACAGCGACGGACTTGGCGATGTCTTGATGGAGTTGCGAATCCGGGAAGCGAATCTGTACTTTGCCGACCGCCTGGTGGATGGACGTGAAGGCACGGCGGATATCCTTTTCCAATTCGTCGTACAGGGTGACAGTGGTCGCCAGCCAGCCCACGGGCTGATCGGCCATTGCCTTGGAGCCACCTTCGCCCTTCAAAACGTCCTGGATCACCTTGATCGCCGAGCGCAGACCGATGCCACCGGTGGATTTGGCCAGCGCACCCAGCAGGTGCAGCAAGATGTCAAAGTGCGCCGGCAAGAACGGGTACAGATTGGTGAAGCTTTCTTTACTGAAGTCCGCGTCGTAATACTTGGCGTCTTGCAGTTTGGTGTTGTGTCGCAGCGCTTGGCCGTGGGCATCGAACAGCTTGCCCAGTTCAGTCTCCCCCGTTGGCGATTTACCGAGCAGGCGGCGGTAGCAGATCTCCTTGATGTCACTCGATTCAAGGTCAATCTGGATCGGGAAACGGTCCTTGAGTTTGTAGAGCTTGTCGGAGTTCAGTGCGGCGCGCGGGTCGTCCTCCGTCAGCGTCTGCTGCGCGGTAGAGATGATCCATGCCTTTCCGTCGCCCAGGCGCTTGAGATTCTTCGCCAGGCCATCGAGGTTGAGAATCAGGTTGTCGCGTGAGGCGACGTACTGTCCGACTTCGTCGACGATGAAGATGATGTTCTGCTTGCCGCTCTTTTCGCGAACAATGTCGATCATCTCCTGCACGCGCTGGTCTTCGAACTGGAAGAACCCCTCGGTGCTAGACGAGAAGGACTTGGCTTCCGGGAAGAGTGCGGGGTACATCTCGTGGGCGATTTTTGGGATCAGCCCGTCGATAGCCAATGGATTGTTCTGCACGCGCGTCCAGGTTGCGCCTGGCAGCGCTTGGGCGATGCGATCGTGCAACTCGGGCGTTCGACCATCTTTCTCGACCATCCGCTCAAATGCGGCCACCTTGAGGTTGCGCGAGTAGCCAGCCCACTGCAGTACCTTGAAATAAAGAACGGTGGAGACATCCTCCATCGTGGCGCCGGCGAGCATTTCGCTGGCAAGGTCAAGCATGACCACAGCGGCCGGGAAACGCTTCGCGACAGTGGTGAGGAGCGCTTTTGTCTGCGGCTTGTGAAGACGGTCTTGCAGGTAGTTGATGAACGGCGTGCCGTCGATGGTGCGCTGATCATCGAACGCCAGGCCGAGGTACTTGGTGAACGAGCTCTTGCCCGAACCATAGAAGCCAGAGACCCAAACACCCACTTCGTTTTCGCCACCGGATTCCATCGCGAGTTGCATGCGATCGAGGAGCTTGCGGAACTGCTCCTCGATGCTCTCGGTGACCACGTACTCGGAGATCTCGGCCTTGAGGCGACCTTCTTGCGAGGCGCCATAGGTGATGACCTTCTCGATGGTCCGGTAAATGTCCTTGCTTGGATCGAAGAGTGAGCGAATCGTCATAGATTGGTCCCAGGATTCTTTTGTCTGTTCAGCCGCCAACGTGTACGGAGCGGTAATTTCCATCTTCCGGGTAGAAGCCGAGAAACTTCAGGCGCGTTTTGCCGGTTCGCACGCCGGGGTAAAGAAAAATCGTCGGTACGTGAAACTTGCCTTGAAGCTGGCTTTCGATAGCACCAATCCGCACGAACGGATGCAGTGCTTCCAGGTCAGTGACCAACAAGAGCGCGTTCTGCTGTCCCTCCAGAGGCTGCAAGGCAGCCTCAAGCCGATTGAGCAAGCCGTTCTCTGTTGTCAGGATGTCCGCCAGTGCCTTGTTGGTACGCGGCCAGTCCAGTGGTGCGGACTTGTCTTCCATCACGCAAAGTGTCCAGAATGGATCTTCTTTGAGCAAAGCCCAGATTTGCTCGACGATGGAGAAGGTATGCACATCCCAGCCTTCCTGGTGCAGCTTGGCCACCCAGGCAGGCGTTTGACGTTTCACTTCGAGAATTTGCTCTGGCGGGAAGACCAGGTAGTAGATCGGCTCGAAGCTCGCATGGCCGAGTTCCCGCCCATGCCGAATGCGCTCGCGCAATTCGTCAAAATCAGCTTTGATTGAGGACATTGCAGAGCGCCTCCATATCTGTTTTTTTCCAGCTGATGCGGATCACATCGCCAGCGGCCTGGACGATGAGCAACCCTTTCAGCGAGAGTCGTTTGATTTCCTCCAGCACGTCTTCGCGCGCCAGACCAAATAGTTTCCAGTCGTCGTGGATCAGCAGCGCGTTGTCGCTGATGCCGGAAAAATGCAGTTCGTAAGCCAAGAAGGCGGCCACAGCTGGAGAAATACGAAACGGCAGGATGCGACGGCTCGAACGCGGCCCGCGCTCAAGCATTCCGTAGTCGGCACAGCAACCCGTCAGATAGCCAGAGACCCGTCGCACGGTAGTTTCCGACCAGCGCTTGATGGTCTTTCCGTCATCGATGCCGCGCTCGACAAAAGTCCGTGCATCGTCGTTGGTGATCTCGGTGTATCCACCGGCATATCGAGCCCAGTAGACGTGGCGCACGAAGTCGCCAAGGATCGGGTTTGCCCGACTCGTAAATACGAGCATGAGTTGCGTCAGATCAGCCGTGGATAAGGTTGCGGATAGACGTTTTAGATGAGCTGCCGGTGCGCCATTTGCTACGAGATAGCGTGGCGCGAAGCATTCGATGACGATGTTGCGGAGTCGGCGTGCGGTGACGGTGGGAAACCGACCTGAATCCAACGCGACCAGATGCAACTGATTGGCCGACATGCCTGGCGACCACAGGTCGAGCAACGTCTTGGTTTCGTTGACGAGACCAAGACCTGCCTGCAACTGAGTCGTGTAGGGGGTGTTGTCGGCCACGATTACCCCACCAAATACGGATAGGTTTTGGCGTTTCGGGTGAAAGCCGATAAATAGGCGGCAGCGATGGCCTTCAGCGTGTCGGTGGAATCGAGATCCTTGATGTTCCCGACCACCGTTGGACCGACGCTGGACGTGCCGTCCGTTGCCGCCAATTGTTTCAACGCATCCAGCGCCGCCTCTTTGCTCTGTGGCGCCTGGTTGGCGAGTTTTTCTCCTACGCTGCTTTGTACGGTCGCGTGCAGGTCTTGCTCGACCTCTTCGGGCAACCGAAACAGGTGGTAGCTGCCCACGCTCAAATGATCGTCGTGCAATCGTCGTGCGGCTTCCAGAACGCCGTGGTACTGAGCGAGGCGAGTCGTCTTGGAAAAAACAGGCTCCAGGAAAAGCTTGCTTGATGCCTCATAGAATGCCGTCGGCCACCAGGCACACTGAGCACGCTCGCCAAGGAAGCCGACAAGCATCCTCATCTGCAGCAATGTCGGTAGATAGGATTCTTTCATCTCATTTCTCATCATTCGTTTGTTTTGCCGAGGCGGCGCCATAGAGGCAGAGGATTTCTTGATCAGTCAAAAGTGACTCCTGCTTCAGCACCTTCTGCGGATGCATACCCCGGCGCCAGCACTGCATTGCGTACGCCGTAGATGGCGAGATGGTCCTTCAACCAAAGCCGATACTCGGGGCCGCGCATGCTATGGTCGGGGGAGCAGTCCACACTCCACTTGCGCAGGATGTATCCGGCCGTGGCGGCCCGCAGCTTCATCTGCAGCAGGCCGGCCTGCATGCCATAGTCCATTTCCGTGATCTCCGGCCGGGGTTGATCCGGATGGGGAACCAACTCCAGCTCGACGATCCGGGTCCACTGAATGTCTTGATCGCTCATCTCATGGGGGGCCACTGGCTGGCCCTTGAGGATGACGGGACGTTTGATCCGGGTGATGACGAAGTCCCGGAAATCCTGGGACTTGCGGTCGAACGCGCGAACGTGCCAGCGCAGACCGTTGTCGATCAGCGCAAACGGGACGATCTCGCGCTCGGTCCGACCACTTGAGATGGAGTGGTATTCGATGCTCAGCGGGCACTCGTAATGGATTGCCCGGGTCACATTGGCGAGGATGTCCAAGTCAGGGTGGGTGAGCCGGGACGGGCTTTCGCTGGCGACCCATGCCTTAAGCCGCATTGGCTCACCATCCCCGAAGCCCTGAGTCAGCCATGAGAGCACCCGCTCTGGCGGGAAGTCGAAGACGGGCTGAAAGCTAGGCCCCAGTACGTAGGACTTGCCTTTGGCGTCGTAGTCGATGTTGCCGGGAGCCAACTCTTTGTACAGCGCCAAGTCCCTGGATGCGGCAGCGGACTGGATGCCAAACCGCGCGACCAAGTCCTGGCGGCGCATCTCCCCAATGAAGCGCACGCGCAACTCCACGAACGCGAGCCGGTCGCGCTGTGGCTGGGTTAGATCTGCAAGCTGTTCGTGGGACATCCTGGTTGGCTCGTTCGGGTTAGCGAATGCTTGTATAGATTGTTGCAGAAAGTATATGGTCTGCGTAGGAAGTCGTCTATCAATCTATGTTGTTTTGTTGGTATGCTGCATTATGATGACCATTTTTGGTGTGGAATGAGTGATCTGGCGTGGCTGCAGTAGCCGAGGAGTGAGGCGCTTGACTGTTGGGGCCGCGCGACCTTGTGTGATCTGCCGGCGCGCCTGCCATCGAGGCGAAGCGGGCATCGCGCGGCATTTTTGAGCGGCATCCCAGGACGACTAATAGCTGTGGGGGATCTGATGAAGGTGACCAAGCAGGAGGTCGAGATGGTCACTTGATTTTCAGGACTTCAACATACGATCCGGGAGGCATGCCTTACATGGAGTTGCGACACCTTCGTTGCTTTACGGCACTGGCCGAAGAGCTGCATTTCACCCGAGCCGCCGAGCGGCTGCATATCGAGCAGCCCCCTCTGTCCCGAGCCATCAAGGAGCTGGAAGACGAACTGGGGGTCAGCCTTTTTGATAGGGACCGGCGTGGAACTCGGCTGACTCCGGCAGGCGCTGCCTTTTTGCTGGATATCCGCAGACTCTTCACTGTTTTGGACCAGGCCAGAGAAAACGTCAGGGCCATCGCGGCTGGTCAAAAAGGCAGCCTACGCATCGCCATATCCGATGGCGCGGCCGATCAGCGGCTGTCTTCGTTCCTCGCCCATTGCCGCGAGGATGAGCCCGAGATCGAGGTGCGACTGTCCGAAGTCCCGCTGGCTGAGCAGTTGCGCGGGCTGCGGTCCGGCGATTTCACGATAGGGTTCGCTCACACGGCCGAAGTTGGCGATGGCATATGTGCCGAACCGATCTGGCAAGACCCATTGGTGATCGCCATGCCGATCCGCCACGAGTTGCTTGCCCATAAAGAGATACCGCTTCACAAGCTCGGGGATCACCCGTTGATCCTGTGTGATCCGCAGGTGTGCGAGGGCTACTGCCGCGAGCTGACACGTCTTCTGCGACCCTTGGAGCGGGAGCCAAACATTGTCGAGCACGCTTCGTCTTTGGACATGATGCTTACGCTGGTCGGAGCAGGCTACGGCATTGGCTTCACGACGGCGGCGAGGATGGCAACCAGTCAGCGCACTGATGTGGTTGCTCGGCCCTTGGCGGTGGATTCGGCTGTGATCAATACCTACCTGCTGCGCCCGAGTAATGACGCCTTGTCGCCGTCCTTGGAGCGGTTCATCGCTCGCCTGCGCTCGCAAGGCGGCAGCGCAGCAAATAAGTGAGGCCAATCCTCCCGATGGGCCAGCCATGGCTTCCAGTGGTCGTGGGAAGACAGCTGTGGACACACGTCTGTTGCCAGATGGCTTGAACTGGTACACTGGCTGGCCGGTTGTAGTGTGCCTAACCGGAAAAATCCATTTTTAATCAATGAGTTGGATGCGCGGATTTGTTCCCATCACCCGCTCCATCACATCTTGCCAACGCCAGTCAATGGCAGGCAGCGTAACACCACGAGTTGCCTAGAATTTTTATACGATTTCGGCGCTTGGACCCGAGCTGACTCCTGGCTGTCGAGGGCTGAGATGGGCTTTCGATTCACACGTGCGTTCACACGCGGCGCCGATTTTCTCTGCGTGTGAATGGGGGCGTCGACGATGAAGACTATGGCCCCTATTCTGCGCCACTTGTGGGTCCGTCCGCACTAGAACGAGAACAGGCGCTTCATGTTCAAGCAGGCATTCAGAAACATCGACGACGTTTTGCGCAAGGAAGCTGGGTGCACAACCGAGCTCGACTACACCGAGCAGACTTCATGGCTGCTCTTCCTGAAGTACCTCGACGGGCTCGAGCAGGACAAAGCCACTGAACACGAACTCGAAGGGAAGAAGTACGACTATCTGCTCAGCAAGAAGTACCGGTGGGAAAGCTGGGCAGCGCCCAAGGGCAAGGACGGCAAGCTCGACCATCAGAAGGCGAAGTCAGGTCCTGACCTCATCGAGTTCGTTAATGACGAGCTGTTTCCGTATCTGGAAGGGTCAAGCAGAAGGCGGCCAGCCCCAACACGATCGAATACAAGATCGGCGAGATCTTCGATCGTGTCCCGGGACGTGGTGTAAGAAGCGTCAGCAGAAGCGGTCAGCGGGTCATCGCATCTCCGGTTTAGCAGGAGCACGTGTCAGGCTGCGACCGCAGGCAGGCTGACGTTGGAATTGTCACCAACTTCGGCGAGCGTTTCCAGCGTCATGTAACGCCGCTGCAGTGCCCATTCGTCGTTTTGCTCGAGCAGCAAGGCGCCCACGAGGCGGTAGATCGAGGCCTCGTTCGGGAAAGATGCCCACGACGTCGGTGCGGCGCTTGATCTCGCCGTTGAGGCGCTCGAGCGGGTTGGTGCTGTGGATCTTCGTGCGGTGCTCCTTCGGGAAGCCCATGTGCGCGAGCACGTCGTCCTCGGCCTCGTCCATCAGCTTTGCGATCTTCGGGAAGCGCTCGCGCAACTGGTCGGCGACCGTGCGCCATTGGTCGCGCGCTGCGCGCTCGGTGGTCTGGGCAAAGATCG
>Ga0265293_10012907_pt1 | contig 10965 bp, 7 predicted proteins | sample Munlanlewell138R_FD_192505 | JGI IMG/M metagenome (GOLD analysis project Ga0265293, IMG submission 192505) | Leachate microbial communities from a municipal landfill in Southern Ontario, Canada - Leachate well 138R | ecosystem: Engineered > Solid waste > Landfill > Unclassified | place: Canada... | reverse complement strand
TCATGATATATTTCAGACACAAAGCCTGTGGCAATACCTATCTGATTTCCATAAGAGCTATATCCTTTTGCTGCCTCTGTAGTGATTTTTCTTTGAGGCAACTTCCCTGGAATAGTATCCTCTATTTTCGTTCTTGGATCTCCACTACCTGTAATACGCATTGCTTGATAAACATAAGCTCTACCTGACAACGGATCCCTTATGGCTCCTCCTAGGCATGTGGCAGCTCCACCAAAGGGTTCTATTTCAGTAGGATGATTATGGGTTTCATTTTTAAACAAAAGAAGCCATTTTTCTATTTTTCCGTCAACTTCTACATCTATATTAATAGTGCATGCATTTATTTCATCAGAAACGTCTAAATCGTCTAATAATCCTCTTTTCCTAAGCTCCTTCATTCCTATAGTTGCTATGTCCATTAGGCAAATGGCCCTATTTTCTTCATAAACATAGCTTCTAGAATCTAAATATTCCTCAAATGCCTTCTTTATTGGTCTGCTAAACTTACCTTCTTCAAATTTCACGTCATCTATTTCAGTCATAAAAGTGGTGTGTCTACAATGGTCTGACCAATAAGTGTCTATGACTTTTATTTCAGTTATTGTGGGATTTCGCTTTTCTGTATTTTTAAAATAATCTTGACAAAACTTTATATCATCAAGGCTCATTGCAAGCCCAGTTTCTTCTATAAAACTTGATAGCTCCTCAGAGGACTTTTGATTAAAATCTTTGATTATCTCTACGTCTTTCGGAGTTATACTGTTATCTTCTATCGTTTCTGGTTTTGTAAGAATTGATTCTCTGCTGTCTACAGAATTTATACAGTAGTCTTTTATCTTTATTAACTCATCATCTGTAATATTTCCTTTAAGCATGACTACTTTAGCAGTTTTAACAGTAGGTCTTTCTCCTGTACCAAGAATCTCTATACATTGAGCAGCAGAATCTGCTCTCTGGTCGTATTGTCCAGGGAGGTACTCAAGTCCAAATACTCTGTAATCTTGACCTATAGTCAGATCTTCTTCGTATACTAAATCAATATTAGGCTCTGAAAATATGTTTTTTATAGCTTTTTCATAGACTGTATCGGATATCCCTTGAATATCATACCTGCTTAAAATTCTTACTTCCTCTAATTCCTTTACGCCTAGATTTTGATTTAAGTCATTAAATAGCTGCTCTGCTCCCATATCAAATCCCTTTTTCTTTTCAACAAAGATTCTTCTTACTTGCTTATCCAAAAACATCACTCCTCACATACTGAATCATTTTTAGACTCTAAAAATAATTTTTTTATAGCTTTTTCATAAGCTTAGCTTTTTCATAAACTGCATCAGATATTCCTTCAATACCATACCTGCCTAACATTCTTACTTCCTCTAATTCCTTAATGTCTAGATTTTAACTTATGTCACTACACAAAAAACCCCGGGCAGAGTAAGTTTCACTATACGTGAAACCTACCCGCCCGGGCTTTTATCCCCAAGGTGTAATATTACTAATAATAAGCATAGTAATATCTGTACCGCTCGGTCCAGACAAATGCTAATAAGCACCTCGGAACCCTAGGTACACTTTCATCCATAGCCAAGTGATTTACGGTCACTGGTAGAAACTTCTCAGCCATATTCTGAGATTTATATGGGCACATATTTATCTATTTTAATTACACATTAATAATAACAGTAAAAATAATTCTTGTCAATGAATCTAATTTAAAATTATACATAGCTTATTAGTCACCTGATACTCCAAGATCTTTTAGAGCCCTATTTACATCTTCTCTAAAATTTTTAAGTGGTATTCCTATGGAAAAGAGTCCATCCTTATAAAAAACGTTTTGTACAGCCCTCATTTCTCCATTTATAACATAGCGGTGTCTATAACTCTCGTTTAGTATTATCAAGTTTTGATTAGATGAACCTCTTAGTGGTCTGTTATCATTTAAGTCTTCTTTATATTTACCATCAATCAAAGCACTTATTTTAGAAATGATATTATTTATTGAAGTATTATTGCTTGACCTTAATTCATCATAGGTATAGCCTGTATAAATTAATATATCCTTATAGCCTAGTTGATTAAGCCTGTTAATTAGCTGGTTTAACTCCTCTGACTGATAAAAGGGCTCTCCTCCTGTTATGGTTATACCATCGGCTTTTTTTCCCAGTCCTTTAATGATTTCAATTATATTCTCTACCCTTATGTTCTTTGTATAGTCTTTTCCCCAGAGCTCAGGGTTTGAACAGCCTTTACAGCCATGTGGACATCCTATTGTCCATATACCAATACGTTCTCCATATCCTAGAGTTTTTACAGGGTAATATATTCTATCAATTTCCATTATATACTCCTTAAAGGTTTTCAATTAAAAACTCTATATCCGCTAAAGTTACTATATCACCTGCTTTAATTTTAGCAGACTGACCTCTTTTTAAAAGTTTTCCATTGACAAAAGTGCCATTACTACTGTGGTCAGTGATACTATATCCATCTGAGATCAACCTTATAGTAGAATGTCTTCTACTAATAAAGTTGCTTTGGTCAAAATAATCATTGCACAAATCACCTTCTCGTCCCAGTACAGTTTCTAGTTTCACTGGCACATGAACTTCAAAATTATCTTTTGCTGCTACAAGTTTAATTCTACCCACTAGGACAGTATTATTGCTCTGAAATTCATTTGCACTTTCTTCATCATCTCTACTTTTATCCGGAACTATGCTAGATTCATCTTTTTCTTCTTCTATTTCCTGTGTTGGACTTACATAGGATATATCAGCTGAGCAGTCTTCACATTCTAAGTAGCTTACATTGTTTTCATGTCCGCATATTTCACATACTTTAACGTAATTAGTCATATTTTCACCTCTAACTACAATGTCTTGTATTTAAGCTTATTGTTCTTATTTCTTCTTGAGCTTTTCTTCGATTTTTCTCCTGCTTTTACTTTGCTTTCTAAATCAATTGCCTTGGCAAATCTTACATCAGCTGGTAATAAATTTTCATTAGTAATACTTATCCCCTTAGCTTCTAAGGCCTCCTTAACCTTTTGATACTGTGGACAGAATTTATCCATGCCTTCTTTAATTCGAAGCTTATCACTTGAAGATAACTCTTCTTTTTCTTTTATTCCAGTAACCTCAAACATTAAACTACCATTGTCTGATGTATAAACATTTAACACATTTTTGTCTCCAAAGTCATATATATTGTGCATAACATTCCTTTTAGGTGCTGTCATATAATCACTGGCTACAATATCATAGCCTAGTTCCTCCATTACTTCATTAATGCTTTCTGATACATATCTTGCTTCTATATCTTTATTCAGCTCTTCTCTCTTTTCCTTAACTTTTTCTTCTAACAAGCTCATGGTCGAAACTATGTCTAATGAATTCAAATCAATCTCTTCGGCTTCTTCATCTAAAATCTCACAAATAGCTTCATATTCTTCGTACAGGTTATTGAATTTGTCTTTTTGTTCTTCAAAGTATTTTAATTCAATATCATATTTGTCCTTAGTTAGCAGAAATGCTTCTTTTCTAATTCTTAGCTGAGATAGTTTGTAACTACTATCTAACCTTTGATCGCTGACAATATTATCTAATGATTCTTTAAAGCCTAATAGTTCCTTTCTTGAAGAAGACTGCATATTTAGCAGATAATTTTCGATAAGATCATTTAATTGAAAATACTCTTCATTTAATTCCTCTATGATTTCGCTATGATCTAATACTGGTTTATTAGCGATTTGCTCCTCTATAATGCTTGTACTATTTTTCCCAAACATTATACTTTCCTGCTTACTTCCTGTTACATTTGCTCCAAATTTTATTATTTCTTTATTTACTATTGCTTCTTCTGATTCATCAATATTATTTATGGACTCATTGTAGCTAAAATCCTTTAGTCTAGGATCCAGTGCATCCTCCTCTTTGATTTTTTCCTGAAGATTACTAAAATCCAATTTCCCTTGACTTATTTTTTTAACAACTATATTTTCATGCTCATTATTATTAACATGTCTAAACTCTACTTTGTTAGTTTCTAGTAAACCTTCTATGTGCAAAGCTCTTTGTTTTAATGCTGTATTATCATTTCTATTCTCAGGGATAGTCCTACTAGCTTCATTTTCTTTTCTAGTGATTTCAAGTTGTGCTTTCTTTGCTTTAACATCTTCCTTTAATTTTCTTATATTTTCTTTCCTCTGCTTAATTTCATTTTCTGCTTGTCTTTCTAGTTGACGTCTTCTTTCAGCAGCTGCCACATAATTGCCACTCTTTGGTCCACTCATAATCATCACTTCCCATGCTTTTTTAATACTTCTAAGAAAACTAAGTTGTAATTACAAAGCCTAAAGATCTAAGCCATTCTTTAAAATATGAATCCTTTAACAAGACTTTGGACTCATTTATAATTCCTAGAGCATCCTTTTCAATTACTGTATCTACTAACTCCTCTACACTTGCAACTTCTTTTCCTTCATAATATAATACTTTTTTCTCTATAAGTTCAAAATATAACCTCCAAAAAGCTGAATCAGAATTTGATCTAGCTAATTTAGATATATTTTTTAGCCAGTCTAAATGTTTTCTTGCTTCATTGTCTGTATTATCTATAGAAGCCTTTACTTTTTTGTATAATAAATCATTCTTTAAAAGCACCTCTAAATCTCTCTTAAGCTGGGGACCCTCTGTGCGGCTGTTATCAATTAATTTATTAAAACTTCTTGTTAAAAGTTCCTTAAGCTCTAAAATCCCTGCCACACTATTCCCATCAATAATCAAGGGAGCATTAGGTCTATATTGGATTATTAGACTAGATAGGCAAGCATAAGCATCAGGGCTTAGTTTTTCTATCCCTGAAACGACATCTGCTTCATCTGTTAATCCTTTGACCCTAAAGTAGTAGCTTAAAGAGCCAGTTGAGAGGATTTCATATGCCTGTGAGTGTTTACTTTGCTTCATGTCATTTAAAGCGTCATCAACTAAATCATCTATTCCTTTGTAAATTTTCCCCTTCCACCAAAGTGGCGCCTTTGAATCAATTATATACAGCATATTAAAAAGTAGTTTTGCAGCTAAGTCAAAATCTCTGCCTTTTAAATTCAGGTCATTAGCCAAATTGCCATCCATAGCAGCCTTTACTATACTATTATTTTTAGCTTTTAGTTCTATAAGTCTATTTCCTACTTCTTGTCTCCCTATAGCACAATAATAGTCTCCTATTGTATCAAGGATTTTAACATAGTATGAAGCCTTTTCTGGAAAATGAACATTATCTAAAAAGTCTATATCTAGTATTTCCTTACCAATATCCTCCACCACTAAAGTTTTACCTTCAAAATAATATTTGGAGTCTGGATTTAATAAATTCATAAACTTAAATACTGCATACATTTGATTTTCTTCATTATTAAGAGCATTTATCTTTTCTGCAAAGTCATCCCTGTTATTTAGTATCAGATAATGATATAAATTTTTATTAACAATAATATCTTTAACAAAAAAAATGAGCTCTTCCTGTGGTTCTTTCATTAATGCTTTATATAGCTCTAATGTATCTTTAAAACCACGACTATAGAAGTAAAATAGTGCATTTGGATTTAACTCGTATATTACATGAAAAAGGGCTCGTTTATTGTAATACTCTTCAGAAAAGTTGCTCCTGATTTTACTAATTCTACTGCTTAGCTGATTTAAATCATTAACTTTTAGGAAATATTCTAGCGCCCCTGATAACAAAAGTTCTTTTACATTCTTATTTTTATTCCTACTATGATAAACTTTACCGATTGCCTCCGAAAGGCTATCTAAGCTATTGTATACAGCTCCTCTCCAATGTAATGGTTTTGAAGGATCTAGTAAATAAATCATTTTGAAAAATGCAGTTTCTCTATTTTCTTCTGTCTCAAACTCTTTTGCTAGTTTTATTATATCTTCATTATTTCCTCTTACTTCTAAGTAGTGTGATATTATGCCTAGTCTTAATGCTTCTTCAAAATAAGAACCAACATTTGGAAACTCCTCTAGGACTGCATCAACAAAGCTAGTAACATCACCAAATATTCTACCTTTCCAGCATAGTGGGGCATTTGGGTTAAGAGCATAAATAAGTTTTAAAAGTCCTAAATCTTGATTTTTTTCCTCCATGCAATCTTCCACTTTTGAACAAATGTTTGCACCATAGTTTTTGAAATCATCTTCCATATGTCGTTTAAGATATCCTCTATATAAGTGTTTCTTTCCTTCTTCCCAATTTTGCGCAAAGGCAATCATTAGGTCTGCCATTTCAAAGTACTCATTATCGTCTATAAATTTATAAGGCAATACAGAATCTCTTTGTTTAATTCCATCATTTATTTCAACATACTCATTATTTAGCCACTTTTTTATTTCGTTATAGCCCCAGCGATTAGCTCTATCTTTTAGAGTTAGTCCTTTTATTAGATTAACCATATTTTTATCTATGTAAGATGGGATTTCAATACTCTTCACACAGGTCATTATATAAATCTGTTGGTCATTTAGACCCTCAAATGGGTCTCCTTGTAGTAATAAATGCAATAAGGTTATACCTAAGGAGTAATAGTCTACTTCTTTAGAAACTATGCCATTGTATACCTCAGGAGCTGCATAGCCTGCTGTTCTTGAGGTAGAAGTTAGTTTGTAAGATATTCCTGCATTTAGTTGAGAGCTTATACCAAAATCTCCTATAACTATGGTTTGTCCATGGTTTCCATAAAATATATTATTAGGCTTTATATCTCTATGAACGATACCCTTTTCGTGAATGGCACGTAATCCTTCATTAATATAGGGAATAAATATATTTCTAATAAAATCGTTCTCCGGTAATGTACTTTGCAAATCTCCCTTTTCATAAAAAGGTAAGATTTCAAAATATCTTCCTTGTACTTCCCCATCTCCCAGTATTTTTATTACATAAGGAGAATCAATTGATTTTATAATATTGAGTATATCTACATTTGGTTTTTTGTATCTATGGTAAACTTTAGCTACATATTTTTCATTATTCTTTGAACAAGTAAAGATAGTTGCTTCCCCTGTATTTTCAGCAATTATTCCTTCTATAATATAGCCTTCTCCCACCATAGTACCAATAGTAATATGCGAATGGTTAAAATTGTCAGTTTCAATATTGCCCATTATTTCTGTAGGCCTTGACTGGCTTTTATCTGCTGATATACTCATAATTTCAGTCGCTCTGGATTCACTCATATTTATCTAGCCCTCCTTGACAAGTTATTCAATCTTTCAGTGAGTCTATTTTCATAATTAATTAGAATTCCGATGGGCGATATTAGAAAAACAGAAATAACTGCTACTATGAGTGATGCTATATACAAAAGTATCAAATATAAAAAACCTTCACTTATCCAATAAACTACAAAATTAAAATGTGTTGCTAAAAAACCTAACCATATTATTCTCTGAACCCAATTGTAAGTATCAAACATATCAGCTAACCCTTGCCGGATAAAGGGAACTATCTCTAATCCCTTCATGGAGTTGCAATATACTGCAAAAGATATATAAAATATAGCCAACTCTTTACCAGAACCAGAGTGATTGTAATCAAGTGGGATATTACATATAATTAATGAACCTACAAAGAGTATAGTTGCTAAAATAATTCTTAGCAGCCTAACATTTTTTAAGCGTTTTTCAGTCTTTTCTATATTGGCAAGCTTTTCCTCAGACTCCTCTATTTCTTTTATAAGTTTATATTCCTTTTTGCATTTCCGTATATAGTCATCATATTCTTTTATACTTATACAATATAAGCAATCCTTAGTTCCTAGTATTTTTTTAATGTTTTCATCTATGTTATCTCCAAGTTTATCAGGATTAATGTTTTCCATTTCATATAAAGATTTAATAGTCTTTATATTAAAAAAATCAAATGGATTTGTTATATTGGTGTAGTTTAGCTTTACACTGTTATTGTTAGTAAGTTCAGGTCTGCTAATAAAGCCTCTTAAAGAATCAAAATCCACTAAATTAGGTATACTAAGTGTTTGCAGCGATTTAATATCTCCAAAGCTAATACTATTTTTCAAAATATTACGAGCCTCATCAATAAAATCTAATGCATTACAAAATGAAAATAGCTGCATTATACTCATTTTATTTAGCCCACTTTCATCAGGTAAACCTAGATGTTTGTATTTACTATAGTTTTCATGATTTAAAACCTTGTTTACTAAAGCTTCTGGTATCTTCTTTTTATCTTCTGTACATGAATTTAATAAGTTTAAGAGTTCATATCCTGAACTTATATCTCTCGTACCTGATATCACAATTTCGCCCTCCTAGTGCCTTTTTATCATTAATACAGTAATATTATCATAACCTCCTGCTATTTTAGCCTTTTTAACAAGCTCTTCTGCCATTTCTTCAATTTCTATACTACTTTCTAAACTATTCTTTATCTCGTCATTATTTACTAAATCACTAAGGCCGTCTGTACAAAGGAGAAGAATATCCCCCTTCTCCATTGGATTTTTGGCCTCATGTAAATGTACATCTATAGGAGTATTTATATTACCTTTTCCAATAGCTTGGAGTAGTACATGTCTATTTGGGTGATTTCCCATTTCTTCTCTTGTTATTTGTCCAGAATCATACATTATTTGAACCAGTGTATCATCTATAGTAAATTGTCTAAGGTTTCCGTTCCTAAATCTATAGACCCTACTATTTCCTACGTTCAATATAATGAACCTATCACCTGAACAAATGACTCCTGCCAATGTAGTTGCCATGCCAGAAAGTTCAGGTTTGTTTAAGGCAAAGTCAGAGATATCTTGACTAATGCCTTTAATATATTCTCTTATCTCCTCTAAGTCTAAGTTCATATCCATGACAGCTAACTTTTCAAGACACATCCTAGAAGCTAGTTCACCTGCATTTTCCCCACCAACACCATCTGCCACAGCTGCAAGTATACATTGTGAATCTACTTCAATATTTAGTTTGTCAAAGCAAACATCACTGTTTACCATAAAGCAATCTTCATTATGTTCATAAACTAAACCTTTATCGGTAATCCCATATATTTTATACATTTTTGACCTCACAAATTAATTCTGCAATATCCTTATCCTCAATTATTTCAATAACCTCTAAGATACAGTTTTCTTGTACTTTATTATCAAATATATACCTAGACAAAGAATTTACAAAATATTTTTCTATTACATTACCTATACCTCTTCCACCATTCTCAAGATTGCTCATTGCTTTCTTTTCAAGGAATTCCTTAGCATTTTCACTTATTACAACTTTTATATTTCTTTCATTTAATAGTGAAGTTGATATTTTCTTTATCTGAGAATCTACAATAAGCTTGGCAGTCTCTTCTCTAATAAAATCAAAGATGACGAAATTGTTTCCTATTCTATTGAGTAGTTCAGGTCTTCCTAGTTCAAGGACGAAATAATCTTTAATGGCACCCAAAACTCTTTGCTTCATCTCTTCATATTCCATTTCAATGTTCACATTAGGAAGTCGTCTTCCGTATTCATCCTTTGTATAAATCCCCAAATTACTTGTGAAAATAATGATACAATCTGAAAAATATACAGTCTCACCTTTACCATCAGTCATTCTACCATCTTCAAGAATCTGAAGAAATTTATCAAATATGGAAGGGTGTGCCTTTTCTATCTCATCAAAAAGAAGTATAGAAAAAGGTTTCTCTTTAACAGCATTTGTCAGCTGTCCACCTGATTCATAGCCTACATATCCTGGAGGTGCTCCAAGAAGCTTTTGGTCGGAGTGGCTTTGCTGGTATTCACTCATATCAAAGCGTATACAAGCACTTTCAGTCCCAAACAACCATTCTGCTAAGGTTTTTGCCAATTCAGTCTTACCTGTACCAGTAGGACCTGCAAAGAAAAGAATCCCTTTGGGTTTACTAGAGCTTGAAGAGTGCTGCAAACCAGACATACCACTTACAGCTCTTTTTACAATATCTATAGTTTGGGTTATACCACTTTCCTGTCCCTTTACTCTCTTCTTAATTGACTGCTCTATTTCTCTTAGCTTTTCATCACTGATACTATCCCAAGGATTCTTTTTAATTCCATACTTAAATAATGTTATAGCTTCTGATATCTTGTTAAAAGGTATGTTTTCCTGTCTGCACAATGTCTTTAATCCATTTAGTTCTATATTCTTAAAGCCGTCTGTTAAGTTTACAAATTTCTCTTTGCTTTTATACAGTTCATCAGGAGTTAAACTTTCTACATCTGTAAAGAATTTGATTTGAGTATCTATAAAGTTTTTTCTCACTGATTTATCTGGCTTTTGTATCATCAGTGTTTTTACATGAGGATTGTCTATGTAAAACCAAGTTGGAATATCGTTAATCTTATTTGCAATAATGAATAGTAAATTATTTACTAAACCATCATTAACTTTAACTTGAGTTCTTTTGAGAGATGTTAGTAATAATTTTGAATATACCTCTCTTTCTTCATCACTTAAATTATCTGGTGATGATACATATCTAGAGGCCAAATTCATGATTATTGCAGAAGGCTTTTTTCTGTTTCCTAAGGCCTCTCTTATCATGTCTGTAGCTCTTTCTAGTGTTGCATTATAGCATGAATCACTTGTCTGTCTAATAGAATTATTATTAGCTCCCTGACATGAAATCTCAAGAAAGCTTTTAAGAGCATCATTATCAAATTCATTAGAAAAACCATCAATGTTATTATAAAATACAATGTTTTCATAGCCGCTTTCTTTTAAGTAGCTATGTAAGTAATTATCTAGCATTACCATATCCCATCTTGTGCTTTCCTCGATTTTTGTAGGATAAGGCTGCAAATCATATACGTTTCCTTCCACAATAAAGGTAGTTTTAAATGCTTTAAAAAGGTCCATTTCTAAATGCCATTTAGGTAACTCCATATTATGCACTCTCCTCGTA
>Ga0265293_10012904_pt1 | contig 10970 bp, 13 predicted proteins | sample Munlanlewell138R_FD_192505 | JGI IMG/M metagenome (GOLD analysis project Ga0265293, IMG submission 192505) | Leachate microbial communities from a municipal landfill in Southern Ontario, Canada - Leachate well 138R | ecosystem: Engineered > Solid waste > Landfill > Unclassified | place: Canada... | reverse complement strand
CTGTTATTTAAGGATAATATTCCAGTAACATTTTCTTTAGCACCAAGCATTAGATGTTCAAGTATATCAGGTTCATTTGGCATTGATTGTTGAAAATCATGATTACCAGCAATGAAATAAATAGTTGCATATTCTGATAATCCTAACATTAGATATTTGAACAAAGCTACACTGGTTGAAGATAATTTATTCTTTGAATCAAAAATGTCACCTGCTATCAGAATTAGTACATTTTTATTTTGACTATAATATTTTACACTATTGATTAATTCACTAAATACAACTTGATATTCTACAAATCTTGATTTTTCCAAATCATTAGATCGTATATGAATATCAGCAAGATGAATTATATGATTGTATCGCATTACTTTAAAATACAAAAAAAGAAAAATCCTTTATTTCTTAGATATAATATTATTAAACAAATCAAGAGAAGAACTAATTTTTGCCTCATCACGTGTTGCTTTCATAATCATTCCTTTACATTCACTGAATTTTGAGAAACATCTTTTAATAAAATCTTCTTCAGTAATTGTTAATGGAATACTTGTAAGTTCAGTTCTTAAATATGGAAACACATCAATTAATTTGTTTAATGTTTCTTTATTCAAATCTTTTGTTGGATTAATTGTACTCAATAAATTATGTATCAACACTTCAAATTGATCTGTATCAAGAGTTAATGCAGAAATAATTAAATGTTGATATCTTTCCAATTTAGGCGATTGTTCAATTATTGTTTCTAATTTTTTCATATTAATATTTTTATTTGCTTCAGTAAATTGTTTTGGATCAGGCATATGAAGGAAAATATCAAACATAATTAGTTTAAAATCATTTTCTGAATACTTATTTGCTAAATCATTGATATAATCAGCATTGATTGTAGGAAATTTTGTGATAATTTGTTTAGCAAGTTCTTTACTCATTGCGTTTTTATTATTTTTAATAAAAAAATTCGATTTTTTTATATATCTGAAATGGGACAATTACAATCTACTGATTACGTTAAACATTTTTCAAATAGAATTAATTATAAGGAATATGCTAAATTTTATGATAATAACAAAAATATGTTTTTGCCCTCAAATAAGATTTTTAATCAACATACAAATGTAATTGATAGACGTAATTTTAATAGATATTTGGTTGAAATTAATGAAAATGTTATTGATTATTCAAATTATAAAACTTATAATGTACCAAAATACATGTTTAATTCACTTAAAGCAGAAATTGATTCAGAAATTGAAGATGCATTAGAAGAATATGAAAAAACAAATCAATCAAATTTTGATACTGTAGTTGATAATTTTATTGAAAAATTTAAAGGAATAATATTAGCAGCAGGTAAGATTATTGGTCAAATTAAAAAAACTATGGTTTTATTTACACCTATTGACAAACCATTTTATGCATTTACTGAATATACTGCTACACCATTAATGAGATCATTAGGTGAAGGATTTCCTCTCTTTGATAGAACTCTTCGATATCCATTTATTCTTGATAAACTTGATGGTTTAATTCGTGCATCATTATATCCAATGGCAAATTATGATATAGTTGATTGTTGTATGGTTAGAATTGAATTTATGCCAGGATCTAAATGTATTGTTTCAAAAGACAAAGTTATTACTTTTGGTCCATTATTTTTCAAAGATGAAAAAATAATAAATAGTATCAAAGTTATTACATATAGAAAATTTTAATGGAAGAATATTTAAATGAAGTATTTAGATTTTATGATGGTCAACCAGATATCCATACAATTTATACTCAAATATTTAAAAGATTATATCAAATAAACGATATTTCTAAAATTAATACATTGACTGTAAGTAAAAAATTTCTTGAAATATCTAACAAATTTATTACAAATATATCAAAAAATAAAAAATATCAACATAATTTTGATTATATTAAAAGTTATAATGTTCTTAATTTATATATTTGGGATTCAGACATTTTTAATTCATTTACTAATTTTAATAGAATTAAATACAATAGTCCTCAAGCGCGCGGAATATTATCTGAATTGCTTGTAAAATATAGATATATCATTGAAGAAGAAAATAGACAATTATTACCAAAGAAAAAATTTATTAATTTAATGGAGAAAACAAGAAATGATATCAAAAATGAAATAAATAAATTTATCATTGATTATGAAAATAATGTTAAAGATTGTGTGCAAAAATTAAAAATATTAACAGAAATTGCACCAAAGCTCGATAGACCAATAATTACATTTCGAGGCTTGCATTATAGACCTGACATTCCTGAATCAAAAAAATATATTCAATATATTCAATCATTAAAAATAGGAGATAGTTTTGGTATGGATGGATTTACATCAGTATCACCAACTCCTATATATAGTTTAGAAGTTTTTACATCTGATAATTGTTGTTTACTTTGTATCACAATACCTAAAGGATCACCTGTTTTATATGCAGTTAAAGCTGCAGAAATTATATTGTGGAAACCTGTTTTGAAAATTACTAATAAAAGATTATTGAGTATCGATATAGATTTACCAAATCATCAAGATGATTATACATTACAAATTATTGATGTAATTGTTAGCAATGAGTAATGCGAAAAATAAATCTTAATATGAATATTAATATTCATATAATGAACCGAATTATACCTGATCCTGAAGAATATTTCAAAGAATATAAAAACAAATTTATTGAAGTTGATTTATTAGAAATTGAAAAAGATATTCGAAAAGATCAACAATATATTGTTGTTTCATATGTTGAACCTGATCCTTCATTTGCATCTCTTTGGGAATGTTTATGTACTGAAAATTTCCTTAAACAAATTGGTGATAAAATTTATGAACAATGTATTAAACAAAATGATTGGAATTTTTATTATCAAAAATATAAAGAATTTAAAGAAATTAATTATGAACCTTTAAGAAAAGAATTTGAGGAAAAATATGGTGAAGAATATGATTCAATTCGTATATGCAAATTTTATCAAGCATTTCCTTCTTTGAAACAAGCACAAAAATTTGCTAATTCATTAGTCAAAAATAATAAATTGTTTGATGTTTATATTCAAGAAATGGGTAAATGGGTACCATTTAAACCAACAAGTCAAATGTGTAAAGAATCAACACATACTGATGAAAAAATGAATAAAGTGATGCATGCGCATATTTATCATAAAAATAAAGCAAAAGAATATCTTCAAGCAAGAAAACAAGTATTACTTGAAAAAGCTATAAAAGAAGGTGCAAAACCAAAAACTGCATATGAAAAATTTGATAAATTAAATATTTCTAATCATGTAAAAGATGATTCAAAAATAGATTTGAAAATGAATTCAACTAATGATAGCAAGAAATTTTTACAGGAATTAATTGATGTTGAATTACAATCAGAAAATAAAGATATTCTTAATCCTGATTTTGTTCTTCAAATAAGTAATGATCCTAATAAAGTAATAGAAGTATTGAAATCAAGAATGCAAAGATATAAAGCGTTTGAAAATCAACTCAAAGAAAAGGAAAATGAATTAAATATGAAAGAAAAAAAAATGAAAGAAGAAGTTAAAGTGTTGAAAACAAAAATCAAGAAATTAACATCAACAAAGAATAAACAATAATGTTTAATTGATAAAGATATAAAAAATGGAAAATATTGTAGTTAATGAAATGAGATGGAAAGATTGGAAATTTCCATCATGGACTGTTATTGTTGGTAAAACTGGTACAGGAAAATCAACTGTAATGAAATTATTATCTTATTATCATAGAAAAAAATTTAGAATTGCTGTATTTATATCTGAAACTGTTGGTGTTAATCCTGATTTTGAAGGAACAGTTCCTGAATGTGCAACATTTAATTTTTTTCCTGAAGAAAAACTTCAAATATTACTTCAACATCAAGCAACTATTGTGAAAGCAGCAAAAGATGGTAATAAAATGTATAAAAATGCAATTCTTGATGCACTTGTATTGACAGATGATTTTATTAGTGATACTTCATGGTTAAAAAGACCAATTACAAAAGCGTTAGCATATCAATTTAGACATTATCTTGGGTCATGGATTCTTTGTGTTCAAGATCCAATGGCAATACCTAAAGGTTTAAGACCAATGATTAGATATTTAGTTGTTACTGAAGCAGCATCAAATGCAGCAAAAGAAACATTATATAAACATTTTCTTGATGATTCAATGTGTTCAAGACAAGCATTTTCAAAAGTTGTTGAAACGTTTACTCACGATTTCAAAGTATTGATCGTTGATAAATCTCATGGATTAAAATCAAGTGAAAGATTAAAATTTGGTACAGTTATTCCTAAAGAAGAAATTCCACATTTCAAAATTGGTAGTAGAAAAATTTGGAAAGCGAATGAAAGAAAATATAATCCTAAATGGGAGGATGATATGTTTTCAAATTCAATTGGATTATCATCAAATAAAAATATTGGAATTGTTATTAAAGAAAACGTAAAAAAAAAGAAATTATAAATATTGTTCAATATTTGGTAATAAATTTTCTGTATATCTATATTTACCAGCTAGTTGCAAATACTCGTTTACATATTCTTTAGCAAATGTATAATAATGATTATTATTGACTTTGTGTATTAAAATATCAGTATTGTAATAACTAATCTTATGAACACATTCATTTAAGATTTTTTGACGTATCTTATCATCTAATGATTCTTTAAACTTAATGTCAAATGCTTGCGCTTTTTTATTTTTATATATCAAAGTATTAACACAATCATTATATATTGAACAATAAATACTAATTGGTAATTTTGTTAACTTTATTGGAACATATCCTAGATAATTAAGATATACAATACATTGAACATTTTTCAGATGCGATTCTGATACATACTCACAATCACATTCTAAATGAGTCAACATTTTCAAAGGTTGAAAATGTTTACGTGCAATGGTTACATTTTTAAATGATAATACATTTAGTAATTTTGGTAATTTGCTTATACTAATTTTATATTTGATTATATTATTTCCAACAATTTTAACTGCTTTCAGTAATGGAAATATTGTATCCAATTTTAATTCCACTTTTATAATATCACTGTATTTATTTGATGGTAATGAAGAAAATTCAAGTATTGCTTGTAAAATTAAATGATTATATTTAAATTGTTCAAGTTTTTCCCATACTGATTTTTGTTTCGAGTGTGTTAAATATAATATACGTCTTAAATCAAAACATGTATTCATCAACGATTGATAATCTTTAAAATCGTTAATAAATGGTACAACATGAGTTACAAAAACATCAACAAATTCCATTATTTTATTTTTTTTATCTTAAAAAATCAATTATAATTTTCGATATTTGGAAACAAATTATCCAATAATCTATACTCACCACAACTATCAATTATTTGTTTAACATAATATTTTTTATAGTAGTAATAATGATTATTACTGATTACAACTTTTACAAACGTATCATTAAACATTTCATCAGAAGGCTTCTTATTTAGAATTTTTATATCATATCCTAACCCTTCTGTTAGTTTTCTATAATTATTAATTGTTGTTAGTATATAATCATTATTTTGAAATACATCAATAAGTGCTCCTCGATAGGCATTTAAACTATTTGGATCAGAATAAACACATTTTAAATATTTAATAAATATATCATTTAAATGCAAATATAACGGAACTTCCATAATGTTAATATTATCATTAGTTTCAAAATGATACAATTGTGTTAAAGATTGTAAATCACGAATTGATAATTTTACATTCTCTACTGATAATGCATTTAATAGTGATGGGAACTTGATTTTTATTTTATTTTGCATATCTTTATTAACAATAATCTTTAAAGATCTTAATAATGGAAACAATTCATTTAAATTAAGAGTAATTCTATTTATTGACACATAAGATGAATATTTAGGTAATGAATTTATTATTATAATTGCCTGAGTAATTAAATGATTGTATTTAAATTGATCTATTTTTTGCCAAATATTTTTTTTACTATCATATAAATAAAGACATGTGATTGTTGGTTTCAAATAAAGATTTTGTCTTAAATCTCTGTTTATATTCATTAAAGATTGATATTCCTTAAAATCATCTACAAAATTTATAACATGAGTTGCAAAAACATCAACTAATTCCATTTTATACTTTAAATGCTAAAAAAATAACTTGTAAAGCTCAATGCTAACAAATATAAAATTTATATCTATTACTTTGATAAGATTATCATATTTTTTATTTAACATAATATCGTACAACCTTTATCAGTAATAAGAATACTATGTCCAATATGAGCAACAACATTCATATTTCCAGTTAATTGATTTTGTTGTAACTTTGCGCCATATAAAGAATTAATATACGTTTCTTTAATTAATCTTCTGAATTGAGTATCAAAATATTTTTGTCTCATAGTATTGTCTTTATTGAAGAAATATTTTCTAATATTTGATCCTTGATATGAATTATCAAGTGTTGCTTGAAGATCTCGCAATGAGAAAATATTAGATTGATATTTTTTGGAAATTAATTGATATAATGTTCTTAATGAAGGGAGTCTAGGAGGTCGTTTAGATTCAACTCTATTAACAAAATACATTGTTGGATAACCAATTGTTGCCTCCTGATCATCAGCAGCATCTGTACCAAATACTTCAATTGAAAATGTTTCACCTACTTTCATTTTTGCATCAATACATTCATAATTATTTAATATATTTGAAGATGGATATTTAACACAAGGAATAACACGTTTTGCATTTTGAAGTGAATGTCCACAAATATTAGTCAATGTTGCAATTCCTAACGATTGTAATGTGTCATGAATTTCTTTACTTATATCAAGAAATCTTGCATCTGGACCTGATACTCTAATACCTGCCAAACACGCTTCATTAATTCCTTCAATAATATCATCATGCAATCCTGAAAGTGAATTACTATATGCACATTTGACAATACCAACACCTGATTTATCATTTGCTAATGTTAAAGCAAATGATACAATATCATCTTTTGTTAATTTATATGGTAACATTGGTGCAAAATTATTAACAATATTATTTACTTCAATTGACATTGGAGATGCAACATGTTTACCACATTTTTTAATCATTTCTTCAGTATCAATTGCAAGTTGCATAATATCTACATCTATTGAAATCTTTTCATATGTTTTTTTTGCAATTGCAGTTAATAATTGTCCATTTATTTTTGCAGTGTCTTCTATCTCTTTGAGACTTAAATATTTTGACATTTTTATGTATTTATTTACTAAAAATTAATATAAAAAATGTCCAATATTCAATTACCATTATGGTTACGATTTGAATTAGCAGTAAACAATGATCCATCAATTGATCTTGAACAAGAATTATTACGTTATAAAGATATGAGTCTTTATGCAACAAATTATAAAATCAAAAAGAATAAAAAACGTTGTGATTTATGTGATTCAATTAATTTGATTCAAGTTGAAAATGATGATGGTGCAATAGCCTATATGTGTAGTTATTGTTTTCATACTACAATTGATCAATCTGATACAAATGAAAGTGCAAATATTGATCAAAAATCTTCATACAAACGTATTAATTATTTTAATGAATATATTGATAGATTTTGTGCAAAAAAAATACCTACAATTTCAGAGCAAGATCTTGAGTTATTGCAAATAACAATTAAACAATCCGGTATTGATGATTTATCAAAAATTACTTCTGAACAATTAGATAAATTTTTACAAAGAATTGGACGGTCAAAACATTATTATGATAAGATTTATATCCTCAATTTATTAACAAATAAATCATTACCTGAAATAACACCTTCAGATAGAGAAAAAATGGAAATTATATTTCAAGAAGTTGAATCTGTATGGAATGATGTTAAACCAACAGATTCTAATTCATTTATTAATTATCCATATTTATGTAAAAAAATATTTGAATTACTTGAATATGATGAATATACTAAATGGTGGAAGATGACAACATCATATGATAACATCATTATGTATGATAAAATTTGGTTTAAAATATGTAAAATTTTAAAATATGAATTTATTCCAACATATAAATAATATAATGAATAATATTTTCAGTGCAGAAAAACAAACTTCATGTATGCAATCTTTGATTTTTTCTGATATTAAAAAATCAAATAAAGATGCAATACCTACTCCTGATGATTTATTAGCAAGATCAAGATATGAATATAGTAATCCATATTCAATAATTGCAAGACATAAATCAAGACAATATCATTTAAACCATAAAACTGAATACTCAACACCTGATGAATATTTGGCAAGAAAACATCAACAAAGAGCAAGAAGTTTTATACCTGAAAAGATGTATAACACTCAATTAGTATTCAATAAAACATCAAAACCATATTTACATCAAGTACCAAAAACAAATAAGAATGATCTTCATATTAATCTTTATGCTAGAAGAGCACCAGACAATTTAGTTGATAAATTAGAACGATCAATGTATAAAACTGAACCTGAAGTTATTGCATATCCAATTCAACGATCAGTTGCTGAACAAGGTATTCAAAAAGAAATAAAAGATTTATTATTTAATTAAAATGGAGCATTTATAATTGGCGTTAATGGTTGTGAAACTTTCATTGGCGCTTTATTTTTTTTTGTAAAATGAATAAAAATAAATAATGATAATCCAAATATTAAAGCACGAACAAAATTGATTTTAAAATTCGATTTATTTATTCTATCTATAATTATTTGTGAATCATATATATTAATATCATAATCATCTAATGTATCATTTATTTCATCAATTTCTTTTTTTTTATAAACTAAGAAATTAATTACCATAAAAGCAATAATTGAAAATATTATTATTTTAATCATTTTTATATAATGGAATCTAAAGAATATTTGGAAAATTTCAAAAAAGAATTAGATGCCAAAATTCAAACTTTGGTTACTAACGAATTCAAAACAGAATGGGATTTATATTTAAAACATAGCAATAATGTTATTAATGGAACAACCTTTATTGAATATATTAATACACTTTATTTTATTACAGGGTCACGAAATGGACTAGCATTTATCAACGGAATTAAATCATTATTAGATAGTTTTATTAGTTTAACTGAATATATTTCAAATAAGAATAGACAACTAGGCAATTATGTAATTAATTTACATAAATCAGACAATTCTATTGAAGCTAAAAATTTGTTTATTGATTATTTACCTTACATTAATAGCGCATTCAATAAAATATTTAATCTATTACTTCCTTATACAGTATTAACTCATCTAACAAGTGATAAAATTAATACTGCTTCTAGAGCAGTAATGGCTACTTATATTGTTTTAACAGGATCAGAATTAAATCTTAGTCTAAAAGTAAAAAAACTTTTAGAAGATATAATCGTTATTAACATTTCAGTTGGATATAGTATTGGTCTTTCAAAAAAAGATATTCTAATATATTTTGGTAAACGATATAAGGTATCAATTGCGCTAGTTATAATTGCGTTGATAGTGTTAATTATTTCAATAGTTATTGCAGTTATTTATATTTTTTGTGTTTTTGCAGCAATATTTTTTGCTATCAAAGAAGAACGAAAAAAAGAAAAATTTAAATACTCAAGAGTATTTATTAATACATTATTAGGACCAGCTTATCTTTTATTCATATTATATACTCGTGATTGAACAGCAAGTTGTCTTCCTGATATTCTTGATTTATATTCAGTATTAGGGATTATTGAATCATTTTCAAATACAACTCTAACATTTCTATTATTTTTTATTTTATCAAGATAAGAAATAGATTTAGGTTTACTAACACTATATTTTGTTTTGTCTGGATTGCCATTATAATAATCTGAATGATAATAAATTGATTTTGTACCATTCACATTATTAAATTTTGGTCTTAATATCTTATACCCATTACTTGATGTTTCATAAAAAGAATCTTCATTAGGATTATATAAGGCAATTGGTCTTGAATTAGGTTTTGTATTCATACCACGAACAACATCAAGAATAGTAAATTTTCTTGTTGTATCACTTATAGTAGGTTGTTGTAATTGTTTAAAATGATTATTTTTTTTAATATGATTTATTGTATTAACAAAATCGGCATTATTTAATTTATTCTCAATTATACAATTTGATGAAATTAATCCATTTGATTTTGATCGAACTGTTTTGAAATTATTTGCAATAGTTCTATTATTTTTATTTTTTAATGAAGAAGTATAATTTGGTCTTTGAGGATTATTTAACCATAATTGTTGATAGTTTATAACAACTCTATTACCTGGACCAATAGCCTGATTAATCCAATCAGGATCTTTTTCGCCTGTAAGTTGTTCACGAGTTGGTGCATATGTTCTCCAAGTTCCTAATGGTCTTTGTACATTTTTTGAATACAATACTTCAGGCAAACGGAAATCATTTTCATATTTCATTTGATAATCTTTTTGATAAAATGGATCATCACTAATTCTTCTTTTTTGAATCTGATTAATATGTCCATTTTCGTTACCAACAATTGTTTTATTTCTAAAAATTCTATCTTCAGTTGGTATTGGTTTCCAATATGATGGTCTATGAGATGCTTTTTTTGAATCAAAAAACCATTGTGGTAATTTCTCGTTAGATACTTCAGGAAATCTATTTAAGCCACGATAATTATCTGAATTAAACATTGATTATAAATTTATTTTAAAAATTGTATATATTTAATATAAAATAACTTTATGATGGCCATTCCAACCTAAATCTTGAATGTTTTTTTCAAGAATTGTTTCTAATGGATATCCTTTATTAACATCAGTACATTCATCTGTATCTGAAAAACACATTCTTGTTAATTCTAATGATTTAAAATCTTCAGCAAGTATATCATTTAATTTTCTGTCTGCATTTAATTCAAATTGAATTGGTCCATCAGATGTT
>Ga0265293_10012903_pt1 | contig 10970 bp, 5 predicted proteins | sample Munlanlewell138R_FD_192505 | JGI IMG/M metagenome (GOLD analysis project Ga0265293, IMG submission 192505) | Leachate microbial communities from a municipal landfill in Southern Ontario, Canada - Leachate well 138R | ecosystem: Engineered > Solid waste > Landfill > Unclassified | place: Canada... | reverse complement strand
TACTAATAATGTCGTAAAAAGAGAATAGTGATGCTACCGGCTGCTTCGCAGTAACAACATTCGTTGCTGGAAAATTCACGAGTGAGAAGAACATTAGTGAACATTAGTGAAGAAAACATTAATGAAAAATAACGGTGATGAACATTAATGAAGAACAAGGTGAAGAACATTAGTGAAGAACAATGGTGAAGAACATTAGTGATGAACATTAATGAAGAACATTAATGAAGAACAATGGTGAAGAACATTAGTGAAGAACATTAGTGAAGAACAATAGTGAACATTAGTGAGAACATTAATGAAAACATTAATTGGATTTTCCAGTCGATAGACCAATCAATGATTGTCCATTAATCATTCTAGTCTTTCGACTACGAATGTCAGTTTGTTTAAATGTTGGTATTTTCATTCGTTCAGCATCTTCGTGTAATTCGAAAGTAGTATGAATAACTTCTGGTGGAGCAACTCTACAATCTGTTTTGAATTCAATGAAGTCTTTATGGTCGGTTGTTTTGTCGACGATTGAATCTATTGTTGGGTCATTAATTCTAGTCTGAAGTGATGGATGTTTAACTAATCTACACTTACGTTGGATGTCAATGTTTCTGGCTCTATTAGGGTAATCGTTAGATAATTCAATCTTGAATTCTTCATCTTTCATTTCACCATTAATGTCAAATGCTATTTCTTTCGGAACTTTTGGATTACTACTTTCAAGTTTATCAATTATTGGAATTCCTGAAATTCCATATTTCGAAAGTGAATCAGTTATTAAATCATTAATTGCAGACCAGCTAACATATTTTTCAATTAATCCTATTCGTTGATAACACTTCTCTGGTGCTTCTTCAAGATTTGCATGTTTAAGAACTACTGTCACTAATAGAATGTGATAATTTCCATTTCCAATAGCAAGTTTTTCTTCAATGTTCTGAATAAGCTTGTCTTCATAATCTCTCACTTCGTAAATGTTTCCAAGATATTTCATGCGATGATTATCGACGAAAGTATTCAAAACATTGTCAAGTTGTTCTTCGTCATCTTTATCGAAAATGTAACCTTTCGAAAATACAAATACAACGTTCTCTTTAAACCAGTTATTCTCTATTGGTTTATTCGCGTCGAAGTAATTTAGTAGATGTTCGATATCTTGCATTTTGTTCGTTTTAAAATATGGATTTTTTAATTCCGGTTATTTTTATCGTTATATTGGTAGTTTTAATTTGTTCGATTGTTGAAATTAATAATTACAAGTCAAATAGTTCTTTCGCAATTGATTTACCTAAGACTTATTATAAGAATTCCAATCCACTGTTTTACATTATTAATACGAAAAGTGATGAAGGAAAACAAATGATGAAATCATTAGTGGAGAACAATAGTGAAGGAACTAGTGAAGGAACTAATGAAAAGAACAATAGTGAATCATTAGTGAAGAACAATGAACCGCTACGCGGGTTACCCACCTTTGGTGGAAATCCTACGGGGTTCCGACAAGTCGGGAATGAGTTTCAACCACTTCATTACCATCGATGGTCATTATTGAAATTCATTGCCGAGAAAACTTATGGTAAATCTAAGAAATTACTAAACACTAATACTTTCATCAATGATTTGTTTGACATGATTAGTACTGGTGCGACTGGATTAGCTGCTATCAATCCACTAACTCCTCCGATAGCTACGAATTATGTTGCGTATGGAAAAGGAAAGTTTCTAATTGATGGAGAGAAAGTGTATGTACATAAGTGAAGAACATAAGTGAAGAACATTAATGAAAGAACTAATGAAGAACATAAATGAAGATTCATCATTGAAAAATAATACTAGTGGAAGAACATAAATGAAGATTCATCGTTGACTTTGATTAAAGTTTAATGTATCATGTTTATCTTCGATTTCGAAATCATTGTCGTATTGTAATTGAACGTGTAGATGTGGTTCAAATTCTCTTTTAATATATTCATCATGAAGTAAATCTGGACGTTGAGTGATGTCTGGTGTTATCTTAATTATTTCTAAAACTTCTAATTCTTGACAAAAGTCAACAAATTCCTTTTGAAGAAACATCAAGTCATTAATATTTTTCGCTGCGAAATGGATGTTGGCTTCTATTTTTTTCCTTCGTTGATAGAGTGCTGATGAATTTCTCACCATCGAGAAATCAAGTTTGAAACATTCACCTTCTTTCGTTAAGAATGTTCTAAAAAATGACATAGGAAAGATTGCATCAGTCCAAAGAATGTCATTCATTTTCGGATTAAAATCTCTATCCATTAGACGTGGATAAAGAAAGTTATTATCACTAATGTAAACTTTATTGTCATCATGTTCGCTAACGATGAAACTAACTGCATGACTAGATTCATCTTTTGTCGGACGTGCCATAAATTTTATTAAATCAACTTCAGTAGAGACACTTAATCCATTTTTTCTTTCATGGTCATTGATGGCATTCAGTGTTGCATTAAATATTTCTATGTCAGTATTTCTGAAATGATTGCCAATTTTATATAGTCTTTTTCGAAAACCAGTACCTACAGTAACACCTCGTATGAACATTGTAGAAAGTGCTGGAGATGGAGGAACGATAAAGGGGACTAATGATGAACTATTATCGATGACTATTGATAATGAACTTTTGTCGGTGACTATTGGTAAACTTTCGACAGTCATCATCGGATTCTTATCGACAGTCATCACAATTGGTTTTGAATAAACGTTTGTAAATTGATATAATTTAATTCCTGCAACTTTCACGAATTTATTAATCACTTTCGGTTTTGTTCTTATTTTAATTAATATCTGAATCAATTCTATAGTTATTGTTTTCACGTCGAGAATATCTAAACATCCCGCAAGAAATTGTAAATAATTATCAGTGAAACCAATAGTTGGAGAAAGAATTGGTAATTTATCAAATGACCTAGATGCTGTTAGTGGTGGTGGATGACTGGAACTACTGGAACTACTGCTGGAACTACTAGTGAAAGACATTAATGTATTATCATCAGTGTTTTCCACCGCCTGCTTCGCAGTAACAACATTCGTTGCTGATGTTCTTAATACATCTATTAACATAACCAAATTTGGATTTATTTTTGAAACATCACTCCTGAATTTATTCACATCGACGATTTGTGTTGCTAATATTTTCACAACTTCGAATGGACGATTGTGGTTGTAGTGATAATGTTGTGTAGCAATACTTTCCATTAATTCTCGACAACACTTAACAAATTCATCACATACAGCATTTTTCTTAAATGGAGCTTTCATAAAGTTCGCGTAATCATTATCATCAAAATTTGAACTTAACAAACTTCTAATAATCGATGGTGGAGTTTCATTAACTTTCGCCACCAATTCTTTAGCAATTGTTGGTTTCACTTCATGATGAACATATCTATCCGTTGTAACAATTATTTCTGAACTAATTAGTCTCCTGATTCTAGTTCTATATTGAATAATCATAATTATTATTTCGCAAATCATAGTCATGTCGCCGGTGAAATATTCCATATAATCAATGATTGTTTGTTTCAATGTTGGATTTATCTGTTCTTTAATCAACGTCGAGATAAACATAACATAAATTAAAACATCTGTATTCGGAAGTTTAAAACATAGATTCTTTAAATTATCCAATTTCGCAAGATAATTATTGAGTGTTTTGTTATCTGCTTTGCATAATTTAACAATGAATTCTTTAGGTGTACCGATGATGCGATTCAACGTATTTTCAATTTTACTATCACTCAAGAATAAAGGTTTCGTCGGTAAATCCAATTGTTCATAATAATAGTGTTCAGGTTCACCATCTGGATTTACATTCATACGATTCATTTCTGGTACAACACGTATTGGAAGAACTGTCTCATCTGTAGTACCATAACATCCACGAATGCCACGATATGTTATCAATCTCATCATCGGCATTCTACCATTATCTATCGGCGGAATAGTAATAAGAATAGAATTCAATATTATGGAATTATTTACAAAATCAACATGAATAGAAATAGTGCTGGAACTATTGGTGGGACTACTGGTGGGACTACTGGTGGGATACATTAATGTATTGTCATCAGTGTTTTTCATTAATGTTTCTCCATCAGTGTTTTTCATTAATGTTTCTCCATCAGTGTTTTTCATTAATGTTTTTCCAGCCATCATTTTCGGAATTTGTCTATTTACTAGATACGTACCATTAGCACACACTTCCACATAATTATCAAGCTTATTAACAAATTGTTCATAAATTCTTAACGCATCATCGGGTGGTAATTTACCAATAAAATCATCAATTAATTGACGAACTGGTGGAGGATATTGCCATCGGCTTTCATTTCTCTGATATTTTATCAATATATCTTCAACACTTTCTGAAATTGCAGCATCATCAATATGAGTCGCTGGAACATTAATAACTCTAATAATTGTTGGCGGAAATTCACTAATATGTGAAGACAAAAATGGAGAAGGAATAGCTGGCGGAATAACAATAGAATTCATTAGAGAACTAGGTGGATGTGGAAATCTATCAAGTGAATCATCACCGATGGAACTACTGGAACTACTGGAACTACTGGAACTACTGGAACTGCTGGTGGGACTACTGGTGGAACTGCTGGTGGGATATATTAATGTATTGTCACCATCTCTTTCATCACCATCTCTTTCATCAGTGTTTTTCATTAATGTTTCTCCATCAGTGTTTTCCATCGATGTTTTTCCAATAGAATTCAGTAGTGATAAAGCAGTAGTGTTTTCGGTGAAGAATTTCATTGATTGTGTATAATATGGTTTAAATACATCTATCTCCGTTTGCCAAAATTTCGCTAGAAATACTACGTGTTGACAAATTCTAGGAATTGCAGTCAAATAGAAAACCACTGGTTGGTTGACGTTATTAGAATGTACGAATGCTGCTGACGGTGGTACGTTAAAGTTAATTGTTCTATCAATTTCGAGGAATAAATTTGGAATTACTGGTTTCACAAATTCGAATGATTTATTAGTTAAAATGATGTCGTTGGTTATTTCATTGTATTTTGTCGAAAATGAATATACTATTGCAGGTGCTGGTAAACTAGTATTAACTAATCTACTATAAACAGTCATCGTCGGAGAAAACATTGATAAGATAAACAATAAATGAAAATAAATATGACTTTCCGATTCTATTGCGTCGCCAGTACTAAAACCCCAATATTTATGAACAATACCAGATATTATAAACATGAATGGAGAAATGTTAATATAAAGTCCTCTTTCATTAACACGATTCTTCATTATTAATGCAATATATGTTTCAATAATTCCTAATGCGAGAATAACAAAACAAAGTCTGAAATAATGAATTGCTTCCGTTTCATTAATATCTTTTATTTTGAAATATCCATATTTATAATCCTTGAATTCTTTATCTCTTGACATTTCCTCAAGTCTTCCATTTACCCAATCAACTTTATTTTCCAAATATTTCATCGTGAAATCATATTTATGACCAAGATTTAGAAATAGTAACAGATAACTCATCAACTTGTGTTTATGTTTTTCAATCCACAATGGAAACAAATCTATTCCGTAGAACATTCTTCGGTGGTCTTTAATTGCTTGGTTGAAAGCATAGGCAGCATTAATAATACCTGGCGATAATTGTTCCGCTACGAAGATATCATTCATTAAATTTTTCACAACATTCGAATCAAGAATGTGTAATCCACTAAGACTTACACACCATCCGAAGTAATTAGTAATTGGTTCATGGCCCATGAAATGACCACCAAACGACTGACGATTGTTCATAACCGATAATGACTGACGATTGTTCATTAACGGTGACCGACGATTGTCATTATCGATTATTATCATCATTAGTGCTGCGATGATGAAAATAATAATTAATATTATTATCACGATTGTAGAAACATCCATTTAGTATTTGTTAATTCTTATAAAATGGAGTGGTTTGTGCCTGTAATAGTAATTTTGTTCATTGTAATCGTTGGAATAACATTAGCGTTTATTATCAATCGACAATCACGAACGGTTAAAGAACGAACGTTTATGAACGATGATATTCCACAACCATTAGTCAGTGGTGGTCGTATGAAAAGAAACGTTGTACCATTATTTAATAAATATCTCATGGATGGATTAATTGATGAATTCAATTATATTCTCTATTATTTCCCGGAATTATTACATAAACCACTTAACGAAGAATGTCTAAAAATAATGCTACAAACAAATGAATCAACTACGTTAGATGATATTTTAAGATTGACCGACGTTGATGAAATTAAAGTTACCCATTTCAAATTATTAGCTTTCGTTTTGAAATATTATGAATACATTACGAGAAGGAAACTACCTGGTGGAGTAACTGTCATGGTTTCATCGATGAATATCACCAATGATTTCACCATTAGTGAACAACCATCGGTGAATAGTACTAGTGATATTATTAGTGCTCCTAATGTTTATGCATTTAACAGTGAAATCAATGGTTTCATGAAAAGAGTCGAATCAATTGTTAATTCTAAATTAGTATTAGAACATATACTTTCAACTCTATCGAAGTTTTCACCAACTGCAACAGTACATTGTTTACTTACCGATAGAGACACTAATGAAATGACTGCACCAGCTTGCAACATGATGGTCATAAACGGCAATTCATCATCGATAGTTACCGACGATAGTTCATCAACTATTGATCATCAACATTCATCACCATCATTAATCACCGACGATAGTCATCATCGTTCATTTAAAGTTAATCTTCAATTCAATCATAATGTTCGTCAACCTCCTCATAATATTGCCATCTATAATACTAGAAATCTTGACAATTGCGGAAATGATGTCATCAACGGCGAGACTGCAATAAATAGATGCATACGAATTGCAGAATCAAATAAACAAAAACAACTAATTAAAATATACGGAAATCCATCACCAACTTGTAGATATGCATTAGTTCCATTTTATAACATCAATGCATTAAATCTTACGGCGAGTTTCATGGAATATCTTGAATTTCTCGGTAGTATATGGGATGGTTGTGTAACTACATTCTTCCCTGTTTGTTTCACTTATGAACATCACGTCAGTCGTCGTGAACATGATGCTTACAAGATTGATATTCATTATCTGAAACCTAAAAACTTCCAAAGATTTCTCGATAGACCACCGAGAAAAACAATATACATTCCACAATTTCTTACTTTAGCATCAGTAATCTTAACGACGGAAGATGATAAGAATGCAAACATTAGATTGAATACTAATAGAGAAGTAATATCTATTGACCACCATGCTGGATTTCCAATGGAGATATTACCAAAGGTAAAAATAACAAGAGACTATATCGACATTAAAGAAGTCACTAATGAAATCAGTAATTTCACCATTACTTATCTTCCAATACATGCAGATTCATTACCTCAACCATTGACTCCAATATTTCCGCAGTACACTCCATTAATGTTTTCACATTAGTTCAAGATAATCATTTCTATTAATAACATTAGTATTTAAACCATTGGCTACATTATAGTCAACATCACCGATTAACGCACGTTGATAAGCGTAATGATGTTTTACTTGTGGAAGATTAACATCTGGAGCGGTTATGGATGGTAAAATTGCCCCAATCATTCTTTCAACCAATTGTTCATCATCAATAGTGCTTGGAGTATTTATAGTGAAAACGACAATAGGATTTTTCGCTTTCAATAGAATAGCATCTGTTATATAATTATAAGGAACATTATGTAAAACATTTCCAGTGATTTGTAAATCGCTGAAATAAGATAGTGGGAAATCGAAATTATTGAATCCTGTTCGTTTAATATCCGGACGATTTCTATCAATAATTGATGCACCAGCGTAGACAAATTGAGCAGCAAATCTTGGTTGTTCTCTTTTGATTAATATTGATGCTGTTGTTAATGAATTATCATAGACTCCAAATGCATCGTTGACACTACCAGTGTGAGGATTTCTAGTGTAATAATTATGAACTTTAACATGTTCATTACTACTGTTAATAATTTTATTAATTGAATCCTGTTCATATTGTGGTTCTGAATTCACTTCAAAACCAGCAATTGGTAAATCTTCTAATGTTGTTTCTCTATCTTGAATTTTAGCAGCGAAATTGATTGCATAAATGAAATAATTTAGACGAGTTGGTCGCACTCTATTTTCCTGAGGCATTTGAATTGTAATGAATGGTTCATGAATATCTAAATATAAATTTAACGAAGGATGAGCATCTCGATGATTGGTCGTGAAAATCGTTCCATCATTAATTTTTGTAAATTGAATTTTACCAATTGGAGAAGATATACAACCACACCAAATCTGAGCTAGATGCAAAATATAATTAACGAAATGTCTTGGAGTATTGTAGTCAATCATACTACTACCATCAATAAATTTCGCACTCGGAAAAGGGACAAATTCTGAAATTCGACTATAATCAATAATTTCATAATCTGGATTAACTATTATTGGAGTGAAAATCCCGTTTATAAATAATGCATTCGCCGGTTGACAACGATTTCTTCCTATATCGGTAAACATTCCATGAATTGTTGTCGTTGGTGAAAATGCTGCTAATGTTGTTAATATTATTCCATAAACTTCATAACTATAAGCCAACATAGAAAAACTATCAAGAATTGGATTTTGCATCATATAAGAAACATTATTCAATGCTTTATTAATTTTTTCCATTTCTGATATCAAAACAGCAGTTTCTCCATTATATTTTATCTTATTCATGGTGATGTAAAGTCTAAACATTAATAATAGCAATGTTGTGAAAGCAATTCTGAAATATTTTGGAGATAAACCATTTTGGAAATATAATCTTATTTTTGTATAAAATTCATCACGCATTTTACCCCTACCGGCATTTAACAATAGTTTAGTTTCTTCGAATGGTCCACTTAACATTAAAGATAATGCTAAGAATGAAGAGCTATCAGTTGGTAAATCATCATCTTCACTATCTGGGTCAGTACTGTCCATAGCCAACGGTCCCGCCGGTCGTTGTTCAAGATAATTTAATAACTGCATAGCTTTCGGAATGATTGTAGGAAAACATGTATAAATGTGTCTGTAATCTCTAATTAATCCTAAGATAACACTTCTATCAAAAATTACCATACAATTCCGAAGATGAGGACTTAGAAGTGTAGTCGCAACATGGCCAAGAAAATTACCACCACTAATAACTGTTGGAGGTTTTCTAACTATCATTAGTGCACCTACAACAGCAATTACCAATATGACTATCAATACTATTTTCCACATTTACCTCATTTAAATTTTCAGAAATGTGGAAATATATAGTAGCCATAGTTTTAGTTGTCATTATCTTCACCTCGTTCGTAGTATGGTATTTTAAAAATAAACCAGCTACAGTGAAAGGTGGAAATATCCACATTGGTGATCCAGTTAATCCGGGAAAATTATTACTAATTAGTTCATCTGTCGTCAATGCTCTGATGAATGATGTAGTTTTAATTAATGAAATGTTTCCAAATATTATCTCCGATGCTTATAAGATGATTAATGAAATCAAGCGATATCCAATGACGGAAGATTTGTTTACTTATATTCTCAACTTTCGTCCGAATCTATTAACTGATTTCGTACTATTTCTAATGCTTCATCCAGAAGATACTTATCCAATCACTTATATCAACCGACGAAAGAAAGAATTATTAGGTCTGCTATTTTGTTCTGAAATGATAGATATGGCTAACGGAAGAGTGTTCTATGTTGTAATTGCACTCATGGTAATTGAAAGCTATCTTCAACCAACATCTAACTTGATTGATTATCTGATTGAATTAGCTGGTTCTCATAAACAAATATTCTATTTGTTGTCAACATTTTCTCCGTCAATGACAGTTTACTATCGATGCATGGATATTGATACAATTAACATCATCCATCTTCCGGCGTTAGTACATGAGTTCTACATTAGCAATAAAGAACCAGCTAATGTTAATCTGAATCGTGAACTTTCATTTATTCCGACAAAGATTGAATGTCAATATGATTCAAAGAATTATGATGTAATGTCTGGCGAATACATTAGTAACAACACCATCGATAAAGCTCCATTACATATTACATTTTGGAGAAATTACATCGGTCAATTTTGGGGTTGTCATCCAACTGCTTTCGATAGTTATTATCAGAAGTACATTGATTTCTATTCGAAAGGAGAATCACCAAATCCTAACCACAAGATAGCAGATGCTAGAACTTTTCCGATGTCATTGGTAGATAGTAATATTGAACTTCCAAGTGAATTAACTGCTATTGATTTGATTGCTATTCGTGTTCATAAAATTCACAAACCATTGTCGATATATGGCGAGAGTGTAATGGGCTATAATTCCCATCAATTGTTTAACTATTATGGTACTTTCGCCACTACTGGAAATTATTCACGGGAACAAATTCCGATGATAATGGAGATGTACATATCAGATAGAATGCGAACAGATAGAGAAACATTAACGACAGAACATGCTTATGAACAACAAATCTTGAAATTATTGAATTCTACACCAACTGAATTAGTTGAAATTTATGCTGATGAATACATTGAAAATCTATATTTTACCAACAGTCCATCATTAATGAAATCTACTAATGTATTCTCACCAATGTCTTCCAGTAGTTCCTCACCAATGTCTTCCACCAGCAGTCCATTAATGTCTATCATTAATTCTCCACAATCTTCCAAACCATTTGCTCCATTTTCACCAAACATACCATTCGAAGGAATTCTTAAATTTGCATCAAGAAGACCACCACCACCATCACTACCACCATCCACTAATATATTTCATCCACAATATCCACGAGAAATGTCCCAACGTGATTACGAAAGATTGAGACATAGAATAGCAACATCGGATCCAGATATGGAT
>Ga0265293_10012899_pt1 | contig 10973 bp, 12 predicted proteins | sample Munlanlewell138R_FD_192505 | JGI IMG/M metagenome (GOLD analysis project Ga0265293, IMG submission 192505) | Leachate microbial communities from a municipal landfill in Southern Ontario, Canada - Leachate well 138R | ecosystem: Engineered > Solid waste > Landfill > Unclassified | place: Canada... | reverse complement strand
GCAATCTTCTCGGCCCATCATCGGGCTGCAACCCGTTGAGCATCAAGGATCATCAATGATACAAGAAACCGACATCAACACGGCAACATCGGAGCGCCGGCTGCACGGCGACTATTGGGCGCGCGCGGAGGACGGCGACGTCGAGCTTTTTGGGTATACGTGCACGCATTGCGGAACATGCTACCTGCCCGCCATCGCCACGTGCGCCGCCTGCCGCGGCAAGGACTTCACGAGAACCAAGCTTTCCTCCACCGGCGAGCTCTACACCTACACCATCGTGAGAGGCGCCGGCGGCGTATGGCCAGCCGAATACACCGTGGGCTACGTCGACTACCCCGAAGAAAAAGTCAGAGTGTGCGGCCAGATCCGCGAAACGGACTCCGCCAAGCTGAAGGTCGGCATGCGCGTCGGCGTCGAGCAGGCGGTACTGTACACCGCCGCCGATGGCGCGCCCGTGACTTGCTTCCGTTTTCACGCGCTGGAGCACTGAACATGACGACACGGCCAGTCTATCTAATCGGCGCCGGCATGATGGCTTTCGGCAAGCATAAAGAAACGCCGTTGTCGGAGCTGGCGGCCGGCGCGGCCGCGGCCGCGTTGGCCGATGCCGGTTTCAACGGCGACGAGATCGGCGCCGCCTACGTCGGCACCCAATGGGGCGGCAGCATGGTGGGCCAGCGCGCATTGAAGCACATCGGACTGCTGGGGATGCCGATCGCCAACGTGGAAAACGCATGCTCGAGCAGTTCCACGGCGCTGCATCTGGCGCAGATGGCAGTGGCAGCCGGCATGCATGATGCCATCCTGGTCATCGGCGCGGATAAGCTGACTCACATAGCCGGGCCTCTACCGCGCCACCCGGATGATTTCGACGGTTCTCTGGGCGTAAGCCCTCCAGCCGTATATGCGACGCGGGCGCGACGCTACATGTTCGAGTATGGCGCGACCGAAGAAGACCTTGCCTCGGTTTGCGTGAAGAACAGAAAGCATGCCGTCGATAACGACAAGGCATTGTTCCAGGCCGCCGTCTCGATGGACGAAGTCCTGGGATCGAGGCTGGTCGCGGATCCGTTGACGCTGCTGCAATGCTGCGCCCGAGCGGACGGCGCGGCGGCGGTCATCGTCGGCAGCGAGGCATGGGCGCGCAAGGCCGCGCAGAGCCCGGTGCGCATTCTTGCGTCGCAACTCTGCTCCGGCCTTTACCGTAGCGACTTCAGGGATATGACCAGTCCGGAAATTACGGTGCGCTGCGCGCAAAAAGCTTATGCGCAGGCCGGCCTTCAGCCTAGCGACATTCACTTCGCGGAAGTGCACGACGCCTTCAGCATCGCCGAGATGCTCTATTACGAAGCGCTGGGTTTCTGCGGCGCCGGCCAGGCCAAGCATCTGCTGCGGGAAGGCGCGACCACGATCGGCGGCCGCCTGCCCGTCAATCCCAGCGGCGGCCTGATCGCAAAAGGGCACCCGCCGGGCGCAACCGGCATCGCGCAAGTGGTCGAGGCAGTGGAACAATTGCGCGGGCATGCCGGGAAGCGGCAGGTAAAAGGCGCCAAGAATGCGCTGACCCACTGCACGGGCGGCGGCGTGTCGGGACTCGATCACGGGGCATGCACCATTCACATCCTGACATCTGATTAATCCGCTTAATCCGGATATCATTGGACCAGGTACTATTGGCTATCATGCATTTACCCGGCGCATCCGGGTTCATGCATGGCCAACGTATCGGCAACGATGATTTGAACACCGGAGAACGCTTTGCCCGTCCTGCCAGCATACCGCCCGCCCCTCCTTGCCCTGCGCACGCTTGGCCTGACCGCGGCCACCACCGCCTGCCTGGCGTTCGTCGCGCCCGCCGCCGCGCAAACAGCCGCCGTCACGACCCTGAGCATCGGCACAGGCAGCGTGACGGGCGTGTACTATGCGGCGGGGGCCGCCATATGCAGGCTGGTCCTCAGGCAACGCCCTGAACAACGGATACGCTGCTCGGCCGAACCCACCGGCGGCTCCGTGTTCAATGTCAGTTCGTTAAAGTCCGGAGAGCTCGAGTTCGGCATCGTCCAATCGGACGTCGCCTACAACGCCTACAACGGCGAAAGACAATTCCAGGAAGCCGGCGCCTACAAAAAGCTGCGGGTCGTGTTTTCCCTGCACGCCGAACCGGTAACGATCGTCGCCTCCAAGGGCGCTCACGCCTCGTCATTCGACGACCTGAGAGGCAAGCGCTTCAATGTCGGCAGCGTCGGATCGAGCTCGCGCAACCTGATCGAGCAGTATCTGGCGGCGCGCGGCGAAGACTTGCAGTTCTTCGGCCAAGTGACGACGTTCAAACCGGATGAGCACGGCGCGGCGCTGTGCAGCGGCAAGATCGACGGCTTCGTCTACGGCATCGGTCATCCCTCGGCCAACATCCAGGATCCGACCTCCAGTTGCGGCGCGCTGCTCATCCCGCTGACGGGACCGGCCGTGGACAAGCTGGTGGCCGGCCACGTGTATTATCGAAAGACGGTCATACCCGGCGGACTCTATCCCAACAATCCAAAGCCGACGCCTACCTACGGCGTCACGGCGACGCTGGTCGCCTCGGCCGACGTCCCCGAGGACGTCGTCTATCTTCTGACGCAGGCCGTGTTCGACAATCTGGACGATTTCAAAAGGCTGCATCCCGCCTTCGACACACTGAAGGCCACCGACATGAGCCGCAATCCCCTGCCGGTCCCGATGCATGCCGGGGCGAAGCGCTATTTCAGCGAGCAAAGTCGGCGTTGACTCGGCCTTTACATCGCCACCGATAGTCTTTGTTGAACAAAGCGCAAACTTGGCGCTTTTTCACAGCAATCAAACGGATGTGATGCGATAAATTAAGCTGCTTTACGATCCGCATACCTACATCCGCCTGATCGCGCTCCTCCAGGGCCTTGCCATGCTCCACTTTGGCATGTTGCCCAACCGGACAATACAGGCATATTCCGCAAGAGGACTGCAATGTTCAATTCCGCGCTTGGCCGCTATTTCAGACATCCGGCTCTGCACGTTGCGGCCGGCATCGCCCTCGCGTTGAGCCTTGCCACACCCGCCGTTGCCCAGAAAAAAGTCCTTGCCATCGGCACAGGCGGCATGACGGGTGTCTATTACGCCGCGGGCGGCAGCATTTGCCGCCTGCTCAACAAGAACAGACACAGGCACGGCATGCGCTGCATGGCTCAATCGACCGGTGGCTCGGTGGCCAATGCCAAGGACATCGCCGACGGCAAGCTGGAATTCGGCATCGTGCAATCCGACGTCAGCTACAACGCCTACATGGGGCTGGGACAATTTGCGGGATCAAAGCCTTACAGTAACCTGCGTTCCTTGTTCTCCCTGCACGCCGAGCCGGTCACCATCGTCGTCGGCAAGAAATCCGGCATTCAATCCTTCGACGATCTAAAAGGCAAGCGATTCAACGTCGGCGGACCGGGATCGGGATCGCGCGTGCTGATCGAACAGTACCTGAACGCACGGGGCGACGATCTGAACTACTTCGGGCAGATCAAGGAGCTCGGCCCCGACAAACATGGAGCCGCGTTGTGCGCGGACACGATCGACGGTTTCGTCTACGGCGTGGGCCACCCCTCGGCCAACATCCAGGAACCCACGACCAATTGCGGCGCCCGGCTGCTCGCACTCCAGGGGTCTGCCCTCGATGCGCTGTTGAAAGAGCATGCATACTACGCCAAAGTCGTCATTCCAGGCGGCATGTATCCCGACAACCCCACGGACACCGCTACGTATGGCGTCATGGCCACTCTGATCGCATCTGCCGAGGTACCTGAACACACTGTATATCTCGTCGTCAAGTCCGTCTTCGACAATCTGCCCGAGCTCAGAACGCTACATGCGGCATTCCAGCATCTCAAAGCGGAGGACATGATGACGAACGGTCTCTCCATCCCCATGCACCCTGGCGCGATCCGATACTTCCGCGAGCGTGGCCTACTTTGAGCATCACGCCCCTGGGGAAAAGATAACCGCCATACCCGCCAGCGCCAATCCGGGGCCGAACGGAGCTTGCTGTTCGCCATGGCGCCAACGAAAGAACAGCCCGACCGCGACGCCTATCGAGGAAGCAATTAGAATCAGGCCGGCCAGGGACTGCACGCCCAGCCACGCGCCCAATGCCGCCAAGAGCTTGAAATCACCCCGTCCCATACCCTGACGTCTCGTCATCAACGCGAACACCGCGCACACCAGCCACAGGACTCCATAGCCCGCCGCCGCGCCCAGCACCGCCTCATCGGTGGCCACAAACCCGCGCCAGCCGGCATTGGCGACCAATCCCGTCCACAATAAGGGCAAAGTCAACGCATCCGGCAATAGCCGCGTGTCGATGTCGATCCAGGCCAACGCCATCAACGCGGCGCAAAACGCCATCGCCAATCCGGCCTTGAGCGTGAAACCGAATTTCCAGGCGCAGGCGCAAAAGAGCAGCGCAGTCAACGTCTCTATTACAGGATAGCGCCACGAAATGGGCGCCGCGCAGTCAGCGCAGCGCCCTCGCAGATACAGCCAGCTGAAGACAGGCACATTATGCCGCCAACGCACCGCCGCCCCGCAATGCGGACAGTGCGACCCCGGCTGCGACAGGGTAAACGGCGCGGCGCAGGAAGAAACTGACAGGCCCAGAGTCAGTTGCGATTCATGCTCCCACTGACGGGAGAGCATGCGCGGCAATCGCCAGATCAGCACATTGAGAAAGCTGCCGATCGACAAGCCCAGACAGGCCGCGAGGAGCATCCAGGCGGCAAAGAATTCTTGGTCGAGCATGACGATCGCTTATGCGCAAAGTAAAGCTCAAATTTTAAGCGTCGCGACGATACTGTTTTCTTCGATATGAGCCGTAAAAAATCGCCTGCTTCAGCGAATGAAACCCCTTCGTTCCCACGACAATTTCGTCACGAAACCTCGCTGAAAAACACGGAACCTAATCCTGCCGTCCACGCCAAACCGACCCTGGATCGCGTTTCATATCTCCGAATCTCAACCACTCGAACAGCAGGCCGCAGATGAGCAGTAATGTCGATATTCATTCCCTACTCCGGCAGGCGGTTGACAGAAAATCATCCGACCTCCATCTTTCCGCCGGACTGCCCCCCATGGTGCGGATCGACGGAGACATGGTCCGCCTGGACTATCCCCCTTTGGAACACGACGCCCTGACACAAGGGCTGCATGCCATCATGAACCAGGAACAGCGCGACGAGTACAGGACGCGCCTGGAGATCGACTTTTCGCTGGCCGTACCCGATCTGGCCCGATTCCGCGTGAATGCCTTCACCCAGCAACGCGGCGCTGCCGCAGTCCTGCGCACGATCCCCGAGGCCGTGCGCACGCTCGATCAACTGGGCTGCCCCGCAATATTCAAGGATCTCGCTCATCAGCCTCAAGGGCTCGTACTTATCACAGGCCCCACAGGATCGGGTAAATCAACAACGCTGGCGGCCATCATTGACTATCTTAATCATCATGGCAACGGCCACATCCTTACCATCGAGGATCCAATCGAATTCGTGCATACTTCGCACCATTGCCTGATCAATCAGCGCGAAATCCACCGAGATACGCACAGTTTCTCCGATGCGTTGCGTTCGGCGCTGCGCGAAGATCCCGATTACATACTGGTCGGTGAGCTTCGGGACCTGGAAACCATACGGCTGGCTCTCACAGCGGCGGAAACCGGACACCTGGTTTTCGCGACGCTGCATACAAACTCCGCCGCCAAAACCATCGATCGGATCATCGACGTATTCCCCGCCGCCGAAAAATCCATGGTGCGTTCCATGCTGTCTGAGTCGCTGCGCGGCGTGATCTCCCAGGTTCTCGTAAAACGCACTGACGGCGGCCGAGTACCTGCGTGGGAGATCATGATAGGCACGCCTCCCATCCGCAACTTGATACGTGAAGACAAAGTCGCACAGATGTATTCGACGATTCAGACGGGACAGGCGCAAGGCATGATGACCCTTGATCAGTCATTGCAGTCCTTGGTCCGTCAAGGACTGATTTCCACGGAACAGGCACAGGAATACGCCAAGAATCAACGCGCGGTATCCATATAGGGCGGGCCAATCGAACACGTCCTCCCTTTTTCGTTCATCTGCCCACCTTCGAGACAAACCATGCAGACAACAAGGAGCACCATGAAACGCTATATCTCTCCTTCGCACTTCGAAAAGGCCTTCACGCCGCAACGTCAAGCAGGTTTCACGCTGGTCGAGATGGCCGTCGTCCTGGTCATCATCGGCATCATTCTCGGTGCCGTCATGATAGGACGCGATGCGCAGCGCAATGCCGAGTACACCCGCATACGCCAAAATTTCGTCAGTCAGTGGGCGATGGCCTACAACAGCTACACCCAACGCTTCGGCGTCCCCCCGGGAGACGAAGCCCGCGCGCCGAAGCTCATGGTCAACGGCGCCAACTACCACGGCCCCTTGGGCGGCAATCTGAGTACCGTGACCGAACCTCCGGCGATCTGTACCGGCGAAGCCGGGCCCAACATGGGCCGCGCGGCGGAAAGCCGGCAAGGCTTCTCTCTGAGGGAGCTCATGCTTCGCGCCGGCGTGCAGCTCCCCCAAGGCCGCGGACAGGGCATGGAAGACCGCTATGCGTATCTGGACAGCAACGGCAATCCCCAAGAAGTCAAAATTTGCTTCCAATGGAACCGGCCCGGGACCTTTTCGGGATCCGGCAATGTCATGGTTCTGACCGGCCTCACGCCTGATCTGGCGCGCGCTCTGTCGTCGGCGATCGATGGCAATACCGACGCGAGCAGCGGAAGCTTTCGTCAGGCCGGCATTGCGCAAGGCGCCGGCTCGGAAATGGGGCTTGATTGGGCGGCGAACAATACACAGGTCTACGGCTCGGAAGGAACGGCTACCGAAACGGCCGAAGGCACTGCCGAAGCCCAGGTCATCACGGTCGTCGCCCATTACAAGATGAACCAATAGTCAGCCAAAGAAACTCTCTCACATGAAACGCATCAAATCCCTCTCCTCGCTCGAGAACAGCGGCTTTCAACGTAAACGCCGCTGGCAATTCATCGCGTTTTCCATCTCGTTGGCCATCCTGGCCATGGCGGCCTTCTGGTTTACCCAGGCGCGTTATACGCTGGCCGATGCCTACTCGAAGCTGTCCATCAGCCAGCGTGACCATGCCAGGGCGTTACAAGCCGAAGCCATCGTGCGCAAAGAAGTCGAGTTGGCGAATCTGATCGACAAGACACTCCAGGTAGGTACCGCGCAAAGCATGAACTCTCGCGATTGGGGCGAACGGCGCGTTCAAGTGCGCAATACATCCATGTCCCGGCAGGCCGTGAACGACCTTCTGACCGGCGTCGCCCGGCAACCGGGACGACTGTTCGGCGCCGAACATTTCGATGTCTCGGTATCCCGCGCGGAAGATGGGTTGTTCAGCTCATTCGACGAGTCCTTCCAGCAGCCTGATCTGGTTGTATCGCTCGAAGGAACTTTACTGTTTCAAGTGGATCAGCCATGAATTATGCTCTGCTCTACCAAGGCAATGACGAATGGCAGCTTTTCCAGGACGGAAAAGTCATCCGGCTGCCACCCTACTCGGCGCTCAAACGACCTACGTTGGTCCTGACGAATTTCAGCAATGCCGTCAGCGGTCTGGTCGCTCTCGAAGGCAATCCGGCCCACGCCACGCCGCTGATCGAAAAGCGCCTGCGTTCCGAGGGTATGATCGACCAAGGCTCGAAGATACTTTTACATCAGATCCGCCTGGTCGGAAAAGGCTATCAAGCGCTGTATACCGCCGTCTCCATGGATGAATGGCAGCGGCTTTTCTCCTGGTCGGAAAGTCAGCCCGACCATTGTCTACTGTTTGCGCAAACCAGCCTGTTCTGGAGTTGCACCACGGCAGGCGAAGCACGTGTCTACTATGACGGCAAGAGCCTGACATTCATCGCCAACCTCAAACACCAGATGCTGTACGCCAGCGTCATCACCTTCAGCGCATCGACCGAAGATATCGAAGTGGCCGTGCAAACGCTGGCGGAACGCGTCAAGGAAATGCTGGCGCGCGAGTATGACGGCGATCAGGCGCTACGCATAGGATGGGCGCCGATCAGTTCGCTCAGCGCCACCGAAGCGCAGCGCCTAGCCGACGATTTCGCGCAACGCAGCCTGACACAGGTCGAGCTCGCGCCGCTTTCCACTTTTACCGACGAGCAGAACAACGTCATTCATAGCGCCTTGCCTGCATTGTGCGCATCGCTTCCTTTGTCCAAAACGATCAGTTCCAGCCGTTCGCGCTGGATGTACATGGCGGAACGCAGCCTGCCGTGGGCAAGCTTGGCCTCGCTTCTATTGGCCGTCGCGTTGGTCAGCCAGGCGACAAGCTGGACGCTGAGCGAAAAAGCCGCCAGACAAGCCACGCAGGCCGAGATCGAACGGCGTCAGCCTATTGAGCAGCGTATCGCGCAACTGCAAATGCATAAGGAAATACCCAGTAACTATCGCGTCGAGCAACGCTTCATCGAGCGCAGCCTGACCATCAGTCAACGTCATGATCCAGTCGAAATCATCGAAACCGTGCGCCACTCCAGCACGAGCGGAATACGCATACTGCGCACCTACCTGGCGGACTCGCTGGACGGGAAAACAGATGTTCGAAGCAAATTCGTCGTCGTGGAGGGCGTCGTGGAAGGCGACAGCAATATCCAATCGGGATCGCTATTGGCGCGCTTCGTGGGCAGCCTTCGCAATGCCGGGTATCACGCGATACCGACCGACGGCGCGTCCGCGAGCGGCGCAGCGCAACTGCCCATAGGCTTCTTTTCCTACCAGTTGCGGCCCATCACCGACACGAAGAGCCATTCGTCGGAGCCTATGCAATGAAATACTACAAACCGCGCCTATTGGCACCTGTCGCGATATGCAGTTGGGGCATATTGGTCGCATGGATCACTTACATCTATGTAACGCAACCGGCCATCCGGCCGCTGGCATCGCAGAACCCCAGCGCGGCCATACCCGCACAGCTGCAAGCCGATATTGCGCACGCGACGACGACATGGGAGAGCCTGCAAAACCTGCTTGAAAAAGAAAGCCAGCAGCGACTGGAGCTGACAACCAGCATGGAACTCTTTCCCGTCAACAAATCGGCATCGGGACACAGCAGTCGGAGCCTGGCGCAGGGTAAAGCCTATGGCGGAGGACGAGAACCCGTGGTCAACATGATACTGGCAACACGACAGTCCCGCAGCGCCATGATCGATGGCGTCTACGTCACGGAAGGACAAACATTGAAGAACGGATCACTCGTCGAGCATATTCAGGATGACGGCGTCATGCTGCGCGACAGCTTGGGATTGCCCCGTCACCTACCCTTGAAAAACGCGTTTGAGGCATCAGAGACGCCCGACAGCTCAGATGCCCCGTCCATGCCTTGAACACAAGGATATAGATTGTCATGACCGCACGCACGAACAACCTTCTCCGGCCGCTGTTCATCATAATAGTCATCGGCGCGGCAGCCTATTACCTGTACGGATTCAAGGCGGTCGAGCATACGACTCAGGCAACGCCAGTCGCGGCGAACACATCGAACGACGACAGCCAGCCAGTCACAGCGATACAAGCGGCCGCCAATGACGTTCCGACTGCAAGCCGCGCGGCGGCGCCCGCCCTGACGCGTGCGCCGTGGATGCAAGACGCTGCCCAAGGGGCTTCTCCGCCAGAATCAAGAGAAAATGCGTTCCCCACCCCCTCTGCGCCCGTACCACCTTCCGCGCGCGCCGCGCCGAACCCCGGCGCTTTGGGTAATGCGCTGGATGCAACGGCAACACTGGCCGAAGCGCGTAGGTCGCTTCAGACCTTGCGTGAAACGCAAGGCTCCGACATTGCCGGCCCGATCCGCCTCGATGTCCTGGAAAAGAACCTCGACATCGTGGAACGCATGAACACCGTAGCGCACGAACTTCAACGGCTTCAGCAAGCCAACTCCGATCTTGATCCCAGCTCACCGGAGCTGCAGCAGCATATCAAAACATTGAACGACCTCAGCGGAAAGCTGAATTTGAATTTCACCGTCGATGGCCAATTGCCGCCTATCAAAGCGCCCAAAAAATGATCCGGCGTATCTCTTGCATCCGATTGCTCCAACGCAGACCCGGCCCCGCCGCCTCCTCGGGCTTCAACCTGCTTGAACTGGCTGTCGCGCTGGCCATAATCGGCCTCGTCGCCTTGTTGGGGAACAGCATGATGACCAGCTTTTCCAAAGAACGCAAGCACGTCGATCTTGCCGAGTCGGTGGAAGTGGTCCGGCAATCGCTGTTGACATATCTATTAAGAAACAAGCATCTGCCCTGTCCCGACCTGAGCGGTACGGGATATCCCGGCGATACCTCGGGCAACTGCCCAAGCTCCGCCGATATCGGTTATCTGCCTTATGCCGTGCTGGGCCTGTCGTCCCCCAGGCCCGGCGAAGACCTCGACAGCCGTATCGTCTATGGGGTTTTCCGATCCTCGAACCAGGCCGACCTCGTGCGACCCACCAAGGCTCCCGGCGACGAACTGGATGCGGATGCCAGCGGCGCGTTCATCCATACGCTGGTCAATGCGGCAAAGCTACCCGTTTCGTCACAGCGCCCGTATGTGACCGGGCCCCATGACCCTTTTTCCACGGGCATGGCCGGCGCGAAACCGGAGAACTGCAACGTCGCCGCCTCCAATCCGGCATTCGTACTGGCGGTGCCGGGAACGCCCGGTGAAGGCGTGCATGTCCGGCGCGGCGGCGTCAATGCATCCCTGCTCGACGCAGGCAGTAAATGCTTCGCCGCCCCTGATCGCAAACCCCAACCGGACTATGGCGATGTCGTCCACGCGGAGAGCAAGTTCGAACTGCTCGGCTGGTACGCCACACAAGCCCGTTAGCTCAAAAGCCCGACTCTCTCATCCTCCCAAAAATCGAGT
>Ga0265293_10012898_pt1 | contig 10975 bp, 8 predicted proteins | sample Munlanlewell138R_FD_192505 | JGI IMG/M metagenome (GOLD analysis project Ga0265293, IMG submission 192505) | Leachate microbial communities from a municipal landfill in Southern Ontario, Canada - Leachate well 138R | ecosystem: Engineered > Solid waste > Landfill > Unclassified | place: Canada... | reverse complement strand
GGCGGATCCACCACCGCCATCCTGGTCAACCTGCCCGGCGAGTCATCATCCGTCGTGACTGTGATCGACGGTTATCAGATGGCGCGCAAGGGCCGGGCCGGCCCTGCACTGGCTTCCGCGGCGCTAGGCTCATTCTTCGCAGGCTGCGTGGGCACACTGGTGATCGCCGCCTTCGCCCCGCCCTTGACCGAAGTCGCCTTCAAGTTCGGCCCGGCAGAATACTTCTCGCTGATGGTCTTGGGCTTGATTGGCGCGGTGGTCATGGCGTCGGGGTCACTGCTCAAGGCCATCACCATGATCCTGGTGGGCCTGGCCTTCGGACTGGTCGGCACCGACGTGAACTCCGGTGTAGCCCGCTACAGCTTCGATATTCCGGAACTGACCGATGGCATCAGCTTCGTGGCCATCGCGATGGGCATCTTCGGTTATGGAGAAATCATCGCCAACCTTTCCGTACCGACTGACAAGCGCGAAGTCTTCACCGACAAGGTGACGGGCCTCTGGCCCACCCGAAAAGACTTCCGTGACATGTTCCCCGCCGTCTTGCGCGGCACGGCCATCGGCTCATCATTGGGAATTCTGCCTGGCGGAGGGGCGCTGCTGTCAGCTTTCGCGTCCTACACAATCGAGAAGAAGTCCAAGATGAAGCCCGGCGAAGTTCCCTTCGGACAAGGCAACATCCGTGGTGTGGCCGGCCCCGAATCGGCCAACAACGCAGGCTCACAGACCTCCTTCATTCCGCTGCTCACGCTCGGCATTCCGCCCAACGCCGTGATGGCGCTGATGGTGGGTGCCATGACCATCCACAACATTCAGCCTGGCCCCCAGGTGATGACCAGCAACCCGGACCTGTTCTGGGGTCTGATCGCCTCCATGTGGATCGGCAACCTGATGCTGGTCGTGCTGAACCTGCCGATGATCGGTTTGTGGATCAAACTGCTGTCCATCCCGTACAAGTGGCTGTTCCCCGCCATCGTGCTGTTCTGCGCGGTCGGTGTTTACTCGGAGAACAACAACACCTTCGAGATCTGGATGGTCGCCATCTTCGGCATCATGGGCTACATATTCCACAAACTATCCTGTGAACCGGCTCCGCTGCTGCTCGGCCTGATACTCGGGCCCATGGTGGAGGAAAACCTGCGGCGAGCTTTGCTGCTCTCGCGCGGCGACTGGAGCGTTCTGGTTACTCGCCCGCTCTCGGCCTCCCTTCTGGGCATCGCCGCTCTCCTGCTGGTGATCGTGCTCATGCCCAACATACGGAAGAAGCGGGAAGAGGCCTTCGTGGAGGAGTGACGACCATCGGCCAACCCACTCCTGCAGGCTAATGAAAACCTGGGCACTGCTGCAGTGCCCAGGTTTTTTAACTTGAGAACCCGGATGCCCGGCCCCGCGATTGGGAGCCCACACAATGGAATGACAACTTCTCGTGTCTTCCATCCAATACAGACCGTGCCATTAATGAATGGTACAAGGGCATCACCGCACCCTGCCTCATTACTCAATCCCTCAATTTTTTTCGTCTTCATACACTTTTTGATATAATTGCAGCCTTTCCGGGATTGGGCGACAGAGTTCGTCGCTCAATCTTTTTCGCGGCGACCCGCCCTTTTACTTTTAACAACAGGGGGCGGGCCTCTTTGCCACCGGACCTTGTGTCGTCTATAAAGGCACTGGGATCCAGACAACGGTTTCGCTGCATGGGCAAGCGCTTGCTCGTCGTGCATCAAAACCCGCGAAATCTCCACAACCCACAACCAGGCTCGGCTTTGTGCTCGCCTGTCGTTGTCGGCGTCGTCGGCGTCGTTTCGGCTTGCAGCTTCAGCCACCTCGGTTAACTTGAAAACCGGAGGAAATAACCGTGGCCAAGCAAATCGAGATTGATCACCTTTTCAAGGTCTTCGGCGATGCGCCCGAGCGCGCCCTCGCACTTGCCCGCAAGGGCTTGAGCAAACAGGAAATCGTGCAGCAGACCGGGCAATCCATCGGTGTGTTCGATGCCAGCTTCACCATCGAGCCCGGCGAGATTTTCGTCATCATGGGCCTGTCGGGCTCTGGCAAGTCGACCCTGGTGCGCATGTTCAACCGTCTCATTGAGCCCACTGCAGGCCGCATCGTGGTCGACGGTGAAGACATCGCACAGTACAACGACGCGCAATTGCGCGATTTCCGCCGCAAACACATCAGCATGGTGTTTCAGTCATTCGCACTGCTGCCCCATTTGACCGTGCTGCAAAACACAGCTTTCGGACTTGAACTGGCTGGCATTCCAAAATCAGAGCGCGAAGCGGCCGCCACGGCTGCATTGGATCAAGTGGGTCTTGCTGTCTGGGCGAACAGCTACCCCGATGAACTCTCCGGGGGCATGCAGCAACGTGTGGGCCTGGCGCGCGCCCTGGCTGCCGACCCGTCCATCTTGTTGATGGACGAAGCTTTTTCCGCGCTCGACCCCATCATCCGCTTCGAAATGCAGGACGAACTGCTGCGTCTTCAGCAGGACAAGCGCCGCACCATCGTCTTCATCTCGCACGATCTGGATGAAGCCATGCGCATCGGTGATCGCATCGCCATCATGAAGGACGGCCAGGTCGTGCAGGTTGGCACGCCGGAAGAAATCTTGCGCACACCGGCCAATGACTACGTGCGCCAGTTCGTGCGCGGCGTGGACACGGCAGCCGTGTTCAAGGCCGGCGACATCGCCCGCAAGACACAAGTGGAGGTCTCCGAAAGCCCCTCTCGCGGTTGCCACCCCGCCCTCAAGCGGCTGCAAACCCAGGACCGCGAGTGGGCCTACGTGGTGGATACCCGCCACCATTACCTCGGCGCGGTCTCGGCGGATTCTTTGCGCGAGGCGCTGAAAGGGCGCGAAGGCCCTCTGGGCCTGAAGCACGCCTTCGTGGACACCGTGGAGCCCATCCTGTCGGACACGCCCATCTCCGAGCTCTACGGCCACATGGTGAACCAGCCGGCGCCACTGCCCGTGGTCGACTCCAGTGGCCGCTTCGTCGGCACCATCAGCAAGAACCGTCTGCTGACCTTCCTCGATCCAAACACCGACCCTGAAGGCAACCCGCTGCCAACGCCGGTCTCTGAAGCCGCTGACTCCGCGCAGCCCGCTGAGGCTTGAGAACAGGATCGAGAACAGGAAATTCCATGACTACAACCAATAACAACGTCACCGACCCCTACCAATCCGCCCCCACCGATGCGCAACCCAACTGGCTGGGTGGCCCCGATGCCGTCAGCCAGGCCAAGCCCCCCGACATGAGTGTCGCGCCCAGCACGGCCCCTGATCCCTACCAGTCCGCACCGGCCGACGCGCAGCCCGGTTGGCTGAGCGGCTCCGATGCATCCACCGCCACACCCGCCGGCGCGGCTGAAACCACCCTGGTTTTCCAGGATCCCTACCGCGCTCCGCCGGCGGATGCCCAACCCGAATGGCTGAGCGGACCCGAAGCCGTTTCCCAGGATCTCACGGCACAGGGCGCGCAGGCTGCCAGCGACGGCCTGACCGCTGCGGCCCAATCGAGCAGCCAGGCCAGCGACGCCGTACCAGCCGTGGTCCACTGGTTCGACGGCGGCCTGCCCATACAGGACTGGATCAACCAGGGCCTGAACTGGTTCGTCGGCAACTTCCGCCCTGCATTCCAGGCCTTGCGCGGGCCTGTCGATACACTGCTCGGCGGCGTAGAGGCCGCGCTGCTATACCCTCCCACGCTGGTGATGATCGGCATCCTCTCTCTGCTGGCCTGGCAGCTCACGGGTGGGCGCATGGCCATTGCCACGATGCTTTCGCTGATGATCATCGGCCTGCTGGGCATCTGGTCTGAAGCCATGATCACACTGTCGCTGGTGCTGACGGCCCTGTTCTTCTGCGTGCTGATAGGCCTGCCACTCGGCATCTGGCTGGCGCGCTCCGAACGCGCCAACCGCATGGTCCGCCCAATACTTGATGCCATGCAAACCACCCCGGCCTTCGTGTACCTGGTGCCGGTGGTGATGCTCTTCGGCATCGGCAACGTGCCGGGCGTGATCGTGACGATCATCTTCGCTCTGCCGCCCCTGGTGCGCCTGACCAACCTGGGTATCCGCCAAGTGCGGCCCGACCTGGTGGAGGCCGCCCAGGCTTATGGCGCCTCGCCCTGGCAGTTGCTGACACGCGTTCAGCTGCCGCTGGCCATGCCCTCGATCATGGCGGGTATCAACCAGGCCCTGATGCTGAGCCTGTCCATGGTCGTCATCGCTTCGATGATTGCCGTCGGCGGCCTGGGCTTGATGGTGCTGCGCGGCATCGGCCGGCTCGACATGGGCTTGGCCACCGTGGGCGGCGTCGGCATCGTCATTCTGGCCATCGTGCTCGACCGCCTGACCCAAGCCCTGAGCCAATCCCAGCGCCATGGCCAGCCCTGGCGCCAGCGCGGACCGGTCGGCCTGGTCGGCCGGTTGCTCTTGCGCAACAAACGCGGTGCCGAGCCAACCAGCGGCCCCGCCACCAGCGTTCCACGTTCAGCCTGACGAACAACACAAGCGTTTTTTCAAAGGAGATTCACGCATGAACCCAACCTCGTCCACCCCCCTGGCCACTTTGCGCCGCACAGGCCTGGCACTGCTGTCGGCCGGAGCATTGGCCTTCGCCTCCTTCGCGCCCGCCGTCCATGCGGCCACCGACGCAGAACTACCCGGCAAGGGCATCACCGTCCAGCCGCTGAAAAGCTCCATCGCCGAGGAAACCTTCCAGACCCTGCTGGTGATGAAAGCACTGGAGAAGCTCGGCTACGACGTCCAGCCCATCCGTGAAGTGGAATACCCCACCGCACATTTGGCCATCGCCAACGGCGACGCCACTTTCCTGGCAGATCACTGGGAACCGCTGCACAACGATTTCTACAAGAACTCCGGTGGCGACGCCAAACTGTGGCGCGAAAGCACCTACATCTCCGACAACCTCCAAGGCTATCTGATCGACAAGAAAACAGCCGACGAGCACAAAATCACCAACATGTCCCAGCTGGCCGATCCGAAAATCGCCAAGCTCTTCGACACGGATGGCGACGGCCGCGCCAACCTCACCGGATGCCCCCCCGGCTGGGGATGCGAGACGCTGATCGAAACCCACCTCACGGCCTACAAGCTGCGCGACCACGTGCAACACCAGCAGGGCAGCTACTCGGCGCTGATGGCCGACGTCATCTCGCGCTACAAGAGCGGCCAGCCGATCCTCTACTACACCTGGACCCCTTACTGGGTCAGCAGCGTGCTGGTTCCTGGCAAGGACGTCGTGTGGATGGAAGTGCCCTTCTCGGCGCTGCCCGGGGGCGACAAGACGGATACCACCTTACCCAACGGCCGTAACTACGGCTCGGTAGTCAACACCCAGCGCATCTTGGCCAATCGCGATTTCATCAACAAGAACCCTGCTGCGGCCAAGCTCTTTTCCGTCATGAAACTGCCCGTGACGGACGTCACCGCACAGAACAACGCCATGAACAACGGCGAGAAGTCCGCCGCCGACATCGAGCGCCACACCGACGGCTGGATCAAGGCGCACCAGAGCCTATTCAATAGCTGGCTGGACGAAGCGCGCGCTGCGGCCAAACGCTGATCCCGCCGTACTCCGTACTCTGTACCCTCTAGCGCCAGGAGTGCCCAACAGCCTCCTGGCGTTGCCTCTTTTCAGGGTAAGTAGAAATACAGGCCGCCCACACGCGACAATCACCCCATGACCTGGCAACGCATTCTTACCATCGTAATCGCCGTGATCCTCGGCGCCGCCGCTTGGCGCGCCGGCGGCTGGCAGGGAATTTTCTTTCTCGTCAGCGGCGTGATCTTGTGGTTCATGTTGAACTACACGCGCCTGATCACCATCATGAAACGTGCAGCCGACCGGCCGATTGGCTACATCGGTAGCGCCGTCATGCTCAATGCCAAGCTGCGCCCAAAGCAGCCTCTGATGCACGTCATTGCCATGACACGGTCTCTTGGCGAGCGGCTGTCCGCAGCGGGCACCGACCCCGAGATCTACCTCTGGCGCGATCCCGGCGGCTCCGAAGTCACCTGCGAGTTTGAAGGCGGGCGCCTCATGCGCTGGCGGCTTGATCGGCCTGCCCAAGCAGCCGACGAAACCGAACCCCAGGCCTGGCCCCAAACAGAAAGCAGCACCCCGATCCAGACCTCCCATCCCGGCGAAGCTTAAAATCGCCGCATGGCGGCTGTCCATGCCGCCAACCCAATATCCAAGAGCTGAGGATTTCCCATGAGCGCCCCCGAACTCACCCTGGCCGATCGTGACGGCAAAATCTGGATGGACGGCCAGCTGGTCGACTGGCGAGATGCCAAGATTCACGTACTGACCCACACCCTGCACTACGGTTGCGGTGCCTTCGAGGGCGTGCGCGCCTACAACACCGTCAATGGCACGGCCATCTTCCGCCTGGAAGAGCATACTGAGCGCCTGTTCAACAGCGCCAAAATCCTGCGCATGAAGATCCCCTTCACGAAAGAGGAGGTCAACGAAGCGCAAAAAGCCGTCGTGCGCGCCAACAATCTCGAGAGCTGCTACATACGTCCACTGGTGTGGATCGGCTCTGAAAAGCTGGGCGTCAGCCCCCGCGGAAACACCATCCACCTGATGGTCGCCGCCTGGGCCTGGGGTGCCTATCTGGGCGAAGAAGGCATGCAACGCGGCATCCGCGTCAAGACCAGCAGCTACACGCGCCACCACGTCAACATCACCATGACGCAAGCCAAGGCCGTGAGCAACTACAGCAACTCCATCCTCGCCAACATGGAAGCACTGGACGACGGCTACGACGAGGCGCTGCTGCTCGACTCATCCGGCTTTGTGAGCGAAGGCGCCGGCGAAAACGTGTTCGTGGTCAAAGACGGCGTGGTCTACACCCCCGACCTGTCCGCTGGCGCTCTTAACGGCATCACCCGCAACACCGTGTTGCACATCTGCGAAGACCTCGGCATCAAGCTGGTGCAAAAGCGTATCACGCGCGATGAAATCTACATCGCAGACGAATGCTTCTTCACCGGCACTGCGGCAGAAGTCACTCCCATCCGCGAGCTTGACCGCGTGGAAATTGGTTCCGGCTCGCGTGGCCCCATCACCGAGAAGATACAGGACGCTTTCTTCGACATCGTGAATGGCCGCAATGCCAAGTACGCCAAGTGGCTCAGCAAAGTCTGATCAGGAGCAAGTCATGAGTCAGGCCATCGTCGAATTGAAAGCCAAGGACATCACGCCAGAGGGTGGCGTTTTCTGCCCCAACCCCCAGGCGGACATGAAGCTGTGGAATACCCATCCGCGCGTTTACCTGGACATAGCCCACACCGGGGAAGCCAAGTGCCCTTATTGCGGGACGATTTATCGCCTGACGGACCCGGAATTCCGCGCAGCGCACTGAGTAGCAAGCCAGCGCCACAATCGCTCCAGATCACAGCCCTTCCCCTCCCATTTGCTCAACCGTACCGTGCCACTGCGCCAGCTGTGCCTAGACGCAGCGGTCTTTCTGCTGCTTGCTCTTTCACTATCAGCGCCTTCAGGTTATTCCTGGGGCGCTGTGATGCTGCTTGTGCTCGGTCTGCTCAGCTGGCCGTCCGTTCTGCGCGGCCGCGTGGCATGGCCGCGCGAAATGCAGGCCTGGGCGGTAGCTGTGGTACTGATGGGGTTGGTCTGGAGCCTCCATATCGTCGTCGACGGCAAACTCGTCACCCACTCTCTCGGCCTTGATCGCAGCATCAAGTATTTGCTTGTATTCCTGGCAGTACCCGCGCTGCTGGCTGGCCGCCCTTCGGACAACGCCTTGAACTGGGGCTGCTGGCTAGGCGCATGCGGAGCTGGCCTGACGGCTTTGTGGCAGATAGTCGTGCTGGGCTGGGATCGTGCCGCAGGCTATACCAACGCCATACAGTTTGGCAATCTGGCGCTCCTCCTGGCCGCCTGGAGTGGTGTGCGCGCGATACAAACGCCTGTGCGATGGCAGAAAGCGGTCGGCGCGCTAGCCGTATTGTTAGGCGTGACTGCAAGCATCACTTCCGCAAGCCGGGGTGGCTGGCTGACCTTGCCGGCTCTCATCTTGCTTGGCTTCTGGTTCAGCCAGCCGGCACCAGCCTCCCGAGCTCAAACCGTGCCACGCGCGCTGCGGGCCACTGCCGTCACCGTTTTAGCCTGCATTGCCCTGCTGGCGCTACCCTCCGTGCAGCAGCGCATTCACATTGCTATAGACGAATGGCAGGCACACGAGCAGCGCGCCGAGAACACCTCGGTCGGCATGCGCAGATCCTTCTGGGCTTTGGCTACCGAAGTCGGTCAGGCCCACCCCTGGCTAGGCGCCGGCCAGGACGGTTACGAAGCACTGCAACGGGAGGCTGTGGCACGCGGACAAATCCCTGAAGCAGCGCTGGAGTACAACCACGCCCACAACGAGATGCTGGACATGTTTGCCAAGCGAGGGTTGCTCGGCGTCGCGGGGCTGGCTCTCTTCTTCGTCATACCTGGCTTGATATTCGCGCGTCGGCTCGGAGTTTTTCAGGATGCTTCGGCAGCTGCGCAAAACACCCCTTCTGCCCGCGCAGCCGCGCTATGCGGTTTGATGACCGTGCTGGGCTTTGTCGGCTTCGGCCTCTCGCAGGTCATGTTCGCCCACAACAATGGCAACATGATGTACCTGCTGACCATCACCGTGTGGCTTTCGTGCCTGATCCACTCTCTGCCAGGCCGCCCCCAGCCATGACCGACGCTCCAGCCCCTGGCGCCACCTCACTCGCTGACGCACGCGCGCTTCGCGTGCTGCACTTCGTCTCGGGCGGGTTCTCAGGGGCGACACAAGTGGCCATTGACCTGTGTGGCGAACAGCCAGGCCAGGAAACCCTTCTGGTGTTGCGCCGGCGCGCTTCTGTAGATCCGGCTCCACGTGTGCAACAACTGCGGGCCCAGGGCCTGAGAGTCGAAGTGGTGCCCCGTTGGTCGCATGCCGCCACCATCTGGGCTCTCAAGCGCATCTGCCGCGAGTGGAAACCCGACGTGCTGGTCGCCCACGGCTTCAGCGAACATCTCTGGGGCCGCTATGCCGGGCTGGCTGCGGGCGTACCCCGGCTGATTCACGTCGAGCACAACGTACGCGAGCGCTATGGCTTCTGGCGCCTCAGAAAATCCTTGTGGCTGGCTCAACGGACCGAGCGAATCATCGGCGTCTCCCGTGCGGTACGCGACGCCTTGGTGCGCGTTGGCCATCCTGCCGAGCGCTGCACTGTCGTCTTGAACGGAATCGAGCTCTCGCGCTGGACGCAAGGCCGCCCCTGGCATGAGCGTGAAGACGCCATCGTCATGCCGGCCCGTTTCGCCGGGCAGAAGGATCATTTCACGTTGATCCGCGCTACTGCCCTGCTGGCTGAAAAAGGCCTTCGCCCCACCGTCTACCTCGCAGGCGAAGGCAAATCGAGTTGGCGTCAGCGGGCAGAAGCCTTGGCCCAGAAGCTCGGGGTAAAGCAGCAAGTTCGCTTCCTGGGACACGTCAGCAACATGCCAGAACTCCTGGGCCGGGTAAAACTGTGCGTGCTCTCAACCCACTATGAAGGCCTGGGCCTGGGCCTGATCGAAGGCATGGCCTCAGGGTGCTGCGGAATCGGAACCGATGTCGAAGGCGTCCAGGAGATCCTGACGCACGGGCAAAACGGATTTCTGGTGCCCCATGAAGACGCTCAAGCCCTGGCCGACACCGTGGCGGATCTGCTAAGCGACCCGGCCACCGCCTCCCGCGTGGCTGCCATAGGCCAGGAGCATGTGCACGCCGTCTTCGACCGGGGGCGCATGCGGCAGGAATATCTGGACATCTTTCTTCAGCGCGGCTGAAATCGGTCCTGCCAGGAGCAGGATCAAAGCCAAGCCTTCAGCGCCAGCCTTTGCTGCAACCCTTGAAACCGCTAAGGGCTGCAAGGCAGCCGCAACTCAAAGCAAGCCCCACCCTCTGGCCGATTCGTGCAGGTGACGGTGCCGCCATGCCGCTCCGCGATGGAGCGCACCAATGCCAGTCCCAGGCCTACCCCACCCTCACGCTCACTAGCCCCTGGCAGACGGTAAAACGGCTCAAAAATCCGCTCGCGTTGATCGGGCGGCACACCAGGGCCGTGGTCGTTCACACGCACTACAGCCGTCCGGCCTTCGACGCTCAGCACGGCGCTGACACCTTCTTTGCCCTCCGCCCCGCCCCCATGCCGGCGGGCATTCTCCAACAAGTTGCGCACCGCGCGTCGCACAAGCTTGACGATGCCCGGCACCATGACTTCGGAGACGTTGGGCGCCAACTCCAGCTGCGCATCTACGCGGGCGCTTTCCTCGGCGAGCAGACCAATCAAGTCGACGGCTTCCACCGTCCCCATGTCCGCCTGCTTTGAATCAAGTCGACTGGCCAGCAGGATTTCGTCGACCAGTTGATCGAGCTCAGCGATATTTCGAGATATCTCTGCGCGCGCCGTGGGCGGCGTCTCGGGGCCCATCAACTCAATGGCCATGCGAATCCGCGCCAATGGCGAGCGGAGTTCGTGAGAGGCGTTCGCCAACAGCGACTTCTGCGACTGTAGCAGGGCCGCTTGTGTATCCATCAGGCCTTCTATGCGGGTCGCAGCCGCATTGAAATGGCGCGAAAGATCGGCCACTTCGTCATGACCACCATCCGGCAGGCGTACCGAGAGATCTCCCTCGCCCCAGTGCTGCACGCCACGCTGCAGGCTCTCCAGCCGTTGTGTTAGCTTGCGGGCCACTGGAAACACGCCCACCATCACGCCCAGACCTGCCAGGCCCAGCATCCAAAGGAACCCATAAGGGGGTCTCAGCCAAGCCAGCGGCGGGTCTCCGCGATGCCCGGCCCCCGGCCCTCGGCTACGGGAAGTCATCTGAAGGTTGAGCACTTGTCCGTTTTCAAGCATGACAATGAACTCGAACGCCTGGCCCGGAATTCGCCTGGGCTGCGCTTCG
>Ga0265293_10012896_pt1 | contig 10975 bp, 9 predicted proteins | sample Munlanlewell138R_FD_192505 | JGI IMG/M metagenome (GOLD analysis project Ga0265293, IMG submission 192505) | Leachate microbial communities from a municipal landfill in Southern Ontario, Canada - Leachate well 138R | ecosystem: Engineered > Solid waste > Landfill > Unclassified | place: Canada... | reverse complement strand
ACAAGTAATACCGCCGCTATTCCCCGCCAAATATTTAATACTCTTTTAAAATCTTTTTCTTCCAAAACTATTGCCTCCTATTTTGCAAAATAGTGTTTGCCTATGACTTTTATCACCGGCCTTGACCATATCCACTTATTGGTTGTTTTTGCCGGATTATAATAATACAGCGCTCCCCCGGATGGATCCCAGCCATTTAATGCATCTTGAGCAGCTTTTGTAGCAGTATCCCCCGGAGGCTGAAACATTTGTCCGTCATCAACGGCTGTAAAAGCACCGGGCTGGAATATAACACCTGCTATGGTATTGGGGAAAAGCGGGCTTCTAACTCTGTTCATTATGACACCGCCTACTGCCACTTGCCCTATATAAGGCTCACCCCTCGCCTCACCGTGTATGCACTGTGCCAATGTATATGCTTCGTTTCCTCTGCCGCTTCCGCCGCCGCCTCCACCACCGCCCCCTGCCGTAGGTACATTCATTCCCAATGCCTTTGCTGTTTGATCCCCTACAATACCGTCAACCTTTAAACCGTGCTTTTTTTGAAATTTTATAACAGCCTGCATGGTTTTGTTTCCGTAAATACCATCTATATTGCCATCATAAAAACCCCATCTTTTTAACTTATCCTGTACAACAAAAACATTATCTCCCCTTGAGCCCCATTTCAATAATATAGTCTCTAAATCTCTGCCCAATATATTCTTGAAATATCCGAAATATAACAGTACCACAAAAACAACAAGGGAAGTTATTGAGATTATTATAGCCTTTTTTCTTTTCAAAAAATAAACACCTCCTATTGAATATTTTTTGCAATAGGAGGTAATTTATTCGCTTTTTTACATTTGCTTATTTTTCCTAATTATTTTTGCAACTTTCATATTTAGATTTTTATATATTTCTGATATTTTAAACTTTAACTTTATTGGCAATCTTTCATAATAGCTATTCTGCAATAAACTTATTTCTTCTTTGCTTAAAACTTCTTTCATCTCATTTAAAACATCCTCTGATGTTCCTCCCTGTGCAATATCTACAAAGCATAAGGGGGGAAACATTACACACCACCAATTTCCTCCACTTCCATTACCTATCTTTACATTTAAAGCTTGGTACTCCCCTTTGGGAAGGGTATATTCGCCATATACTTTACTGGGAAACTCATGTTTACTTAAACAAACCTCTACGGGAAAATCCTTATTTATTTTTTTAAGTTCATTTTGTATTCTATCTTTTATGAAGTCTAAATTCTTTTTTATTACCAGTCCTGCTTTTTCCGTATCTGTTATTTCTTTGATAACGGGGCTAAGTTCTTTTAAAACAACATCTCTTACTCTTAGTTTTATTTCTTGATCCTCGGCTGAATCGCTATTTGCAATAATATGCAGTCTTATTATTTTATCTTTTATATTGGCTAAGCAAGTATCTTTATTTATGTATATGTTCATAAATATCCCGAATATAAATAAGGTTATTATGATAAAAGATATGATTTTATACTTCATGCTTCACCTCTTTTTTATTTACTTACCTTTCCAGCTTCATTCGACAATACCTTTATACTAAAGTATAAGACTCTTCGCTATCGCTCAGAGTGACATTTCTAGTTAACAACACATGTTTTCGGCTTTGTCATCCTGAGGCTTTTGCCGAAGGATTTTCCTATCGAGGCATAAGACTCTTCGCTATCGCTCAGAGTGACAAAATGGGAAGGCTAAGACCCTACACTTTCGATCAGAATGACAAAATAGGGAGCCAAGACTCTTCGCTTCTATTATCTCCATAATAACCCATCATATACATACACTATACCGTCTTACCTATTCTCCGCACTTTTACTTTAGCTTCGACCTTAATCTTTAAATCATTTTGAAAGAAGTCATCATAATCCTCAGAGACTTTCTTATGCAAGCGCGGATGATACTTGCTTAAATATTCCTTGACTCCTATTAAGTCCACTTTATACTCTTGCTGCATTTTTTTTATAAGTGCCGTGCTATCTTCAATTACTACCTTTTCCAATTTTTCTTCTATATCTTTAAGTTTTTTATTCTCTAAAAGTTTTTTCCCTAATGTATATTCCTCGATAGCTCCATCAGTTACCATTTCAAAGGTTAAGTAAACTGTGCTTCCTTCTATCTTATCTAATTTGATTTTTCGCTTAAAATACCTATAAATAAGCGGTACAGCACAATTTGAGCATCTGCATTCTATAACTCCGCCTTTTGCTTTACCATTACACCACATATAAGCTATAGTTTCCTTCTCATCTAATTCTCCTATAAGTTTATAATCCTTTATAATACCCATTCCTGTTGACTCTACTTCATCCTTACACGGTATTAAAATCGGCAGCGCTGCATGTCCCTCACTTGTTATAATCTGCTTGGCAAAATCCTTAAAAGTAACCTTTACAATGCGCGCAGCCTCCTTATTATGCTCCGCTATACCTTCTATATAATTTGACAGTAGTGTTTTTGATTTTGGCTTTACTTTAAAAATATCTCCTGCCTTATCTACAGCCATATACATAAGCATGCTGCTATGCAAATGTCGCCACCTGCCTAAGATATCTACTGTGTTCTTTACCAACTCTCCATCCTCTAGTAAGCTTCGACCAAGAAAAATGACCTTTGTATGTTCAAAATTGTGGGCCTTAGAAAACCTCTGCAATAATTTTATAGCACCTGTAGAATATGAAATAGCCTCAGTATCATAAGTCATGAAATCCAATACTTTTCCTTCTTCAGACTCAGCAGTATCAGGATTCACAAAAGTAATTTTATATTTATTTTCTTCATCTGATTCCTTTTCATTGGAATCAGACTTGCCTTTATCCTTTGACTTTGCTTCTTCTTCCTTTCCCCCTGATTTAGTTTCATCTGATTCCGACCCTTCGTTCTCTAAATCTAAACCTTCATCCTCTGATTCTTTTTTGTCAGCTTTATCAATGCCTATGGAAAGAACAAAGGACCTGTTTTCTATCTCTAGAAGATCCCAGCAAGCTGTAAGAAGCAGCGTAAATGCTACTATTATAGATAATATAACCAATCTTTTAACCTTCATTTTTAGAGCCTCCTTTTTTTCGTATCCACGCAATAATAAGCAAAAGAAGCGGAACTATAAAAATTAATACTGATCCAAAATATTGAATCAGATACACGGGCACCTTATCTACTTGTGCAAAATTTTGCGGGAGCACTGATGCCAAATATATAAAAGGAACCATTATTAGCGCAAATTGTTTTTGCTCCTTTGTTCCCAGCAGACAGGATAAAGAATAGGTAAGAGCAAAATAAAAAGAAATCATTGTGGTATATACTGCAAACACCCATATTCCCAACATCACTCCATCCAGTCTTTCTATAAACAAACCGGGGAGATTAACACTTCTCACGTATGATAATAAAGGCCATATCATTCCCTCCACAACTTTTACACCAAACATGCTCAAACAAAGCACGACTATCAACATATAAAATACGGTTACAATAGCGATTCCGACAGAAGCATATATATAAGCCTTTTTTGGCTTTTTCATAAAACCCACATAAAAAAGAAGCAATCCATAACCGGAAAAACTCAATGCCATTACCGGCAATGCCTTAAAAAACTTTGACGGAAGACCATAAAAAACAGGAAGTAAATTGCTGAAATCCGCATCAGTTATACCGGGAAGCATTATTAAAATCATGGGTATAAATAAGAAGGGAAAAAAAACCTCCATCGCCCTTCCGATGCATTCTACCCCGCCCCTAACCGCATAAGTGCAAGCAAGTATTATACTTAATATAATAACCTCCGGCGGTGTGTTGGAAAGAAGAAATAATTTTACCGCTTCACCCATTACTCTGGCTTCATAACCGATAAATGCGGTAAAATAAATAATATATATGAAAGTCAGAACTTTAGCAGGAACTTTTCCTATGATTTCACCGGAGTAAGCAGGCAATGCTTTCCCGGGAAACCTGCAATTCAAAGTGACTAAAATACCCATGACAAAAAGGGATAGAATACCGCCGATTAATACCATTATTACGGAATTGGTACCGGCGGCTTCCGCTAATTCCCTAGGCAACGAGAATATGCCAACCCCTATTAGGGTCATTATCGTAATTGCTGTTATTTGGTATGGGGAAATAATATCATTGTCCTTGATCATCGTCCTCCCACCCTTCTTTGTCTTTTATAGCATTTCTGTTGTTTTTCATCCTTGTTTTGTTATTTGCAGTACTGATAGGTCGTTTAATCATATTGAATAACGGTGCTCTGTATAATGTATCCTTGAATTCTGATGGAATAAAAGCCGCCAAAGGGGAGAAATATGGTATATCAAAGCTTTTTAACTTAATTAAATGGATAATTATCAATATTAAGCCCAACATAAGTCCGTAAAGACCGAGCATCCCTGAAGCCGCAATAAGGGCAAATCGAAGAAGCCTAAAACCGACTGACAAATTATAACTGGGATTTGCAAAAGAAGCTATGGCTGTCACTGCTACGATTATAACCATTATGGGGCTTACTATGCCTGCCCTTACCGCCGCTTCACCTATGATTAAACCACCCACAATTCCTATTGTATTTCCGATTGCAGCAGGCAGTCTCAGACCTGCCTCTCTTAGAAGCTCCAAGGTAAATTCCATAATAAATGCTTCTATAACGGCGGGAAAAGGTACACCCTCTCTTGAGGCTGCTATGGATAATACCAGTTTGGTAGGGAGTATTCCCGTATGAAAGGAAGTAAAGACCACATATAAAGAAGGTAAAATTAAAGCTAAAAAGCTTGCGAAGATACGTATAAGCCTAAGTATCGAAGCGATTATCCATCTATCATAATAATCCTCCGGAGATTGATAAAGACTGTTTAACGTTGTAGGAATTATCAAAGCAAAAGGAGAATTGTCTACCAGTATTATAACCCTTCCCTCATATAATTCCCCTGCCACTTCATCAGGTCTTTCCGTTGCAATTATTTGGGGAAAAGGAGAGTATGGATTATCTTCTATAAGCTGTTCTATATAACCGCTATCAAGAACAGCATCTATATCAATGGTTTTTATTCTTCTTATCACCTCGTCCAAAAGTTCTTGTTTTGCTATATCTTCAATATAAAATATGCCTATATCCGTTTGGCTGCGTCTCCCGATTTGCATTTGTTTAAGTTTTAATTTCGGATCCCTGATTCTTCTCCTTACCAGAGCAGTATTCATCCTTATTGTTTCCACAAATCCGTCTCTGGGTCCGCGTATTACCGTCTCCGTAGAAGGTTCCTCGACAGTCCTGGAAGGCCATCCTTTTGTGCCTATTATTATTATTTTGTCAATGCCGTCTATAAAAAGTGCCGTGTCACCTATCAATATTGCTAATATAGCTTCATTTATATCTGTGGTTTCATCCATTTCAGATGCAATTATAGTGCCATACCTTATCAAATCATAAAGCTTTCCGCCGGATTTCGGCACCTCGGGAGGAATCTCCCTTGAATGAAGCATTAAAGGCCTTAGAATACCGTTAAGAAGAATTTCATTATCAGACATTCCGTCTATATATATAATAGTAAATGCAAGATTTTGGTTTTTACCTATGGCAAAATCTTTATATATAACATCTCCGCAGTCTTTTAAAATCCTTTTTATTATGGCCATATTTTCATCTAAAGATAATTTGCAGGCTATTTTTTCTTTATCTTTTTTCTCATTGGTACCTTGCTGTTTGTTTTTGTATTGTTCCTTATCCTGTTTTTTCGTATCTTTCTCTTTCTTTTTGAAAAAGCCCATCAGATTTGCCCCTTTTTATAGAATTATAAAGCTCTCTATTTATTATGAGCTGACAGAATCGTCAACTCTACTATCTTGAATTGTTTAGCATACTCTGAATAGTATCAAAATTGAAATAGTAAATACCAAGAGCCCACTGCATAAAATGACCGTAACTTTCATATCCTTGCTGAGTCCTTCTTTTTTAAAAGCGGGTACATCAACGATAAATTCATATAATGTTATAATAAATATAGCGATTAAAATATAAGAGTTTTTGTAAATATGGACACATTTAACCATATTCTTGAACATAAAAACCACAGCCTTATTGCAAATTATAAATAGTTTTTGCAGGCTATGGTTTTTATATACAGTTATATTAGTTTTCTATAAAAATAATTTAAGGTAATTGCTTTTAGTATTTGTCATTCAAAATAAGGTATATAAGCATATATGATTTGATTCGATACGATAATATAATATATGCAACTTTCTCAGTATTCAGCATATACGATAAAGTTCGTTCTTCATGCCGGTGTATATTATATAATATTTCAAATTACGATGCTTAAAAAACTGGGGTCACTTCTTTATGGTCAAGATCCTTCGTCGCTATGCTCCTCAGGATGACAGGTGTAGAAGGAGCCTCAGGATAACAGGTGTAGAAGGAGCCTCAGGATAATAGGTGTAGAAGGAGCGTGTAGAAGGAGCCTCAGGATGACAGGCATAAATGTACGAGCCTTACTGCAAAAGCCGGATACAAAGAGAGTTGCATAGATAGGCGCAGCATACTTTATGCATTTTGGTTACAGGTCTCAGCGAAGCCTTTGTTAAAAAGTCCGTAAAGCCGGCAGGACATCGGCTTAGGTTTCACGGGGAGGACCCTTTGAAATCGTTAGGACTTTTCCAAAGGCGAGTGTTAGACCTGTCAAAATCATATCCCGTGTGCTAAGCCTACTATGTAACTCTTGATATATGTTACGTATAGTATACTACACCATTAATGCATATAGTCGAATTCTGAAAGAATCAAAACCGCTTAGTAATCGTTTATAAATATTTTTCTACAAACTTGATATCCGATTCCTTATCTACATCATTTCCGATTTCAGGGTAAGGAGAAATTATTACCGCCGCATTGATACCTAAAAGCTTGTCTACCTTGTCTTTTATTGCATTTATAGTGAGTGTACCTAATGCTAATCGAAGAACAAAGCCAAGGCCCAATATCGCCGCCATCTTAACAGGATTTTTCCTGTTTTCCAGCATTTTATCAAAAAAATCTCTTACCTTGTCCTTAATTTCCGGATTTAAATAAAATGCATTTCCCCCCGTAAAATAGCCTTCCTTTAGCTTTACATAGGTTCTTTTAACTTCAGGATATCTTCCATCATTTAGCTCCTTATTCACTATACAGTAAGTTAAATCAGCACCGGACTCTCTGGATTCCGTTATAAAATGTTCAATGGCTTCAACGGTAATCATAGGTATATCACAAGTCATTAAAAGTGCTTCTTTTTCATCAGGAAATAGTTCCAGTGCGTTTATTGCATTATCTACAATAGAATCTGTTCCTTCCAATACGTAATCTATCTTATCTCCTAAAGCTTCTTCCAGCTTATCTTTTGAACCCACTGCCACAATCTTGTCAATTGCCTTAACATTGCGCAATGCATCCAATACATATTCCAGCATATATTTATTCTTTATCTTCATTAAGGCTTTGTTCTTTAAAACATTTTCTTTTGGAGATGGCTTCTCCCCTGCCAGAATTATTGTATTCATTTTATACACCTCTTTTTTGACTGAGAAATTTTCATAAAGGCTTAACCAGCAGCACCTCACCCACCAGACTCTTCATACCGTCATAGGCATAGTATGCCTTCTTTTGATCATTGAATATTCCAAAGACCGTGGGACCACTCCCGCTCATTGCACTGCCTAATGCCCCATATTCTATTAGTTTTTGCTTAATTTTGAATATCAAAGGACATATTTTTATAGTTACATTCTCCAGTACATTACAAAACTTTTCTGCTAATTTTTCCAACTCTCCTTTATCAATGGCTTCCATCATCCCGGCAATATCCGGTCTCTTTTCAATTTTATTTATATCCAATCCCTCGTAAACTTTTTTCGTCGAAATATTTATATCCGGCTTAGCAAGCAAGATAAAACAATCTGGCATTGGTTTTAGAGGGGTAATCTTTTCGCCCAAACCTTCGGCAAGAGCTGTGCCGCCCTTTAGGCAAAAAGGTATGTCCGAGCCGAGGGATTCCGCAATGTCCAGAATTTCAGTTCTTGACATCCCTAGTTTCCAAGCCTTTCCTAAAAGTACTATTGTAGCTGCCGCATCAGTGCTACCCCCACCTAAACCTGCCGCTACGGGAATATTCTTTTCAATTTCGATTTTAACTCCACTTTTTATATTGTATCTGTTTTTTATTAGTTCTGCGGCTTTGTAAACAATGTTTTGCGTTCCTTCGGGCACCAATTCAGAGTTCGCTGTTACTATTATTTTATTTTCATTTATGGTTTTCAGTTCAATAACATCCCAAAGAGAAACAGATTGCATTATCAGAGAGACCTCATGATAACCATCAGGTCTTTTTGATAACACATCTATCGCCAAATTTATTTTTGCAGGTGCTTTTCGTATATACTTCATTGCATTCACCGTCAATTTTTCTATAGTTTTGATTGAATTTCTAATTGTATTATAATACAAAATAGATATTTTGAATACAAAAACAACAGTCGGGGGGACTTATTTATTTAACCCCCCCGACCTATCACTGCCTTATATTTTTTAGTATCAGAAGTTTGTCTCCCACATTTATCAAATCGGGATTTTGTATATTGTTAAGTCTCGCCAATGCATCTACTGTAGTATTATATCTTTTGGCAATTTTCCATAGAGTATCTCCGGGACTTACAACATATATCGTTACTGCCGGTAATGAGCTGTAATCCGGCTTTGAACCTTCTGTTTTGTCAATGTTAGTTATCAGATTTTTACCTGTTCTGTCATATATATATGCCATTGCGTTTAAAACAACTCTTACATCTATCAGGTTTTCACCAACTACGGCATAATTTATATTTTCCACATAACAGTTTATCCTTGAATGCATTGTAGTTCTGACTCCCGGCATATCTATTATCAGTTTATACGGAAACTGACCGGTAATGCAATTCATCGATTCTCCCGCAAAGGAAGATCTATATAATGCACAGACCTCAACAATACCTTCTATTCCTACTTTGTCCTCCATTATTTTTGTTTCAAGAATTTGCGGTTTTACATCCAAAAAGAATACTCTTTTTATTTCAGGACTACCTTGTTTTATTTTCAAGCTATCCTTAATTACTACGCTGTTTGAACCTTTATATAAAAATTCGTCTATATCATATAGTTTTTTATCCATTGATATTTCAAATTTAGGACTATACATATCAGTCAATACTTCTGTGGTAGTATTATTATAGCTTTTTCCAATGATGTCTATAGAAGCATTTAAAACTATCTTGTTCAGTTCGCTTTCTCCATCATTGGATATTTCTGTATATGATTCTTTTACCTTAGCATATGCAATTGCCTCCATGCCCTCATCAGCTTCCGGTACTTCAATATATTGAGCAAAGGGCACCTCTCCCAGCATGTTTCCCAGCTCGTTTTCCTCCGATTTATAAAGTATATTATAAACAAGATTACCCTGAACTTGGATTTTGCCTTCCATGCTTTCGCTATTTTTTACAATAGCTTGGAGATCCGTTTTTAGCACTTCATTTATAGATAAATCGTTGGCTTCCGGTCGTATTTCTTCTTTAACATTATATTTATCTTTGTTTACTCCTATAATTCCTTTTATACCCAAGGGTTCTCTTAAAACCTGTATGTAGTCGGATCCCTTAGCATCCAATGGAACCTCAATTTCATATATATCTTCTACCATGCAAGCAATATCCATGATAACTTTTACATTAACTTTCCGACTATTGATTACCTGACATTCTATATGCTGTATCGCTGTATCTATTTGCTCTTTCATACGAGGCATTGCACCGGCTATATCGACAGCATGTGTAAAATCTGCGGATATATTTAAACTGTCTAAGGGCCTATCCTCCGTATCTGCAACATATAAAACATCTATTAGTATTCGTCCGTCTATTATTACCTTGTCTACTATTGTCTCTGAATTTTTTATATATACCCTTGCGGAAGGATAGAGTATTTTGTACACATCCGGGTTTATATCAGGCACATTGATATCTTCTTCCACAACAGTACCGGAAACTTCTTCTCCAATTATTCTGCATACTTTTAAAGGCTTTTTTACAAGTTCAACAGCCATCCGCTTTCCTCCTCCTAAATAAATTTGTAGTTGCGTTCTATACTATTTATATGAGGAGGTCTTGGTTTTATGACAGAAAATTATCAGGTTTACATTTACACCTCTCCAACTATCGTAGTGCCTGCTTTTCCTTCCAATGCATCTACAGCTTTGTAAAGTGAGGTGATTATTGCTTTTCTCCCCGGCTTTGACTTAGCAAAGTCCACAGCAGCTTCAATTTTTGGCAGCATGCTTCCGGGGGCGAAGTGTCCTTCTCTTATATATTTCTCCGCTTCCTCAAGAGTTATTGAATCTAAATCCTTCTGATCAGGCTTTTTATAATTTATGGAAACCTTTTCCACCTCAGTAAGGATAACCAATACATCGGCATCGATATCCTCTGCCAGCCTTTCTGCGGCCAAATCCTTATCTATAACAGCGGCAATACCTTCTAAAGAACCATCTTCATTTTCTATAACCGGGATACCCCCACCGCCTACTGTAATTACGATGGTAGAGTTCCATAATCTCTTTACTGAATCCAACTCGATTATTCTTATTGGTTTAGGAGATGCAACAACTCTTCTCCATCCTCTTCCTGCGTCTTCTCTCATCACATAACCTTTTTCCTTAGCAATAACCCTGGCTTCCTCCTCTGTATAAAAAGGACCTATTGGTTTAGTAGGGTTTAGAAAAGCCGAGTCATTTTTATCAACCACAACTTGTGTCACAATCGTCACTACCGATATGTTTTTATTTGTTTTAATAAGTTCATGTTTTAAAGCTTGTTGTATATGATAACCAATATATCCTTGACTCATCGCGCCGCAAACATCGAAAGGCATTGCGGGAGTTACATGGGATGCGGTTTCC
>Ga0265293_10012894_pt1 | contig 10975 bp, 7 predicted proteins | sample Munlanlewell138R_FD_192505 | JGI IMG/M metagenome (GOLD analysis project Ga0265293, IMG submission 192505) | Leachate microbial communities from a municipal landfill in Southern Ontario, Canada - Leachate well 138R | ecosystem: Engineered > Solid waste > Landfill > Unclassified | place: Canada... | reverse complement strand
TAGCCAGAGCCATGATCGACTCCGGTGCAGACATCGTCCTAGGCCATCATCCCCACGTCCTGCAAGGCATCGAGTTCTACAAAAGAGGGGTTATCGCCTATAGCCTGGGAAATTTCGTTTTCGATCTTAACATCCCAAAAACCTGGGAGACGATGATTCTAGAGTTCACCCTGTCACCATCTGGTCCCCTGGATATGAACATTGTACCTGCATATATCTTCGGAGTCCAACCCAGAATTCTAGAAGGGTCCCATAGAGACTCACTTTATCGGCAGATTCGAAACCTCTCCCGTGATACGAATTAGGACAGATCATCCATCTGCTTCTTTATGTCTGGGGAAATCACTTCTTCTAAATTGGTCCTGCGGACTGGCTGCCTACCTTCATACGATTGCCTAGCCCTTTCATGGGCAATTTCGATTTCTTCCTTTAGTTCACGGGCTGATAGCAGGAGACTACCGGCCCCCCGAATAATCACCTGTTGCAGAGCGTCGGAAGTCGCGACGACAATGTCGTACTTCTGCTTGTGGTCGTAAGCGAACTTTTCAATGTATTCATCCGCTGTTTGTGCCTCTTTGGTAAAGACGACATAGATGTTATGATAGCGTTCTTTCTCTTCCCGCCGGCCCGCGACGGCATATGCATCAAACACAACGATAATCTGGCAATTCTTGATTCCTTGATAACTACTCAGCGCATCTAGAAGTCTTACTCTAGCTGTATCTAGATCGCTTTCTGCCAACTCCTTGAGCTCGGGCCAAGCATGAATGACATTATAACCATCAACCAAGAGATAGGTCTCTCTGTACTCCACGGGAGCTGCGGACCTTGGCGCTTTGTACTCCTGATCCAACGTGGGTTTTCGCCTATTCCAGCCTAGTCTCTTCCCTTGGTTGGCCGTTGTGTTTAGAAAGCGGTAATCGTCCTCAGCGAAGTCCTGTTCCTCTCTAATTCCAGGAACCCAACTGATCAAGTCATCCTCTGACTTCTCCTCTTTAAGATATCCCTCAACATGCATATATTCCTTAACCTCATGCCAGGGAACAAGAAATCCAGTCCCCCGAGTACAAAAGACCGAACCTGTAGGGTTCTCTACATCCCGCTCAGAATCATAGCCGATAGCAGCAATGACCTCTTCTTCGTTATGGCACCGCTGATATCCATCAAAGCGAAGGGAGAGTCTTCCCAAGCCCTTCGTAAAGCTCGCTACTTCCTTATGGTAGTTTCGCATGGTCACGACAGGGGCACTTCCGATCAAGACCGTCGTATCGCCCTTTGTCTCGGCAATTTCCCAGCTTCCATACATTCTTTCAATGTCGGTGATGGCCCTTCCCACCGCTTTTTCGGGTACCTCAAGGGTAAAATGATACCATGGCTCCAGAAGAATGGATTCCGCTTCTTTCAGCCCTTGGCGTACCGCTCGATGGGTGGCCTCTCTAAAGTCGCCGCCCTGGGTATGGGTATTATGGGCCCGACCAGAGACAACTGTGACTAAGATGTCCGTGATGTCCGAACCGGTCAATACTCCCTTGTGGGCCTTTTCCTTCAGGTGAGACATGATCAAGCGTTGCCAGCTTCCGGCCAAGACATCTTCACTGCAATCCAGTGCAAACTGCAAACCGCTACCTCGCTCGAGGGGATCCAGAAGTAGGTGTACCTCTGCATAATGCCTGAGAGGTTCAAAGTGACCAACCCCCTCCACACGATTGGCAATCGTCTCTTTATAGAGAATCCGCCCCTCATCAAAGGAAACGTCAGCGTCAAATCTCTCTAGAATCAAGCTCTTTAGAATCTCCACTTGCACATCACCCATCATCTGGGCCTGGATCTCTTGAAGCTCCTCATTCCAAATGATCCTCAGTTCCGGTTCTTCCTCTTCAAGTTGCCGAAGCTGCGGCAAGATCACCCGAGGATCGATACCTACTGGTAGCGAGATCCTGTAAGAAAGGACTGGTTCTAGGATCGGCGGCCGAGAAGCACGCTCGAAGCCCAGCCCTTCACCGGCCCTCGCCTTGCTCAGACCTGTGACTGCGCAGACCCACCCTGGCTTGACCTCATCCACCGCATCGTATTTCTCCCCTGAATAGATTCTTATCTGGTTTACTTTTTCTTCCCAATCTCCATTCGTCACCAAGTCCCTAACCCGGAGACTACCACCGGTGACTTTTAGGTGAACCAGGCGATTTCCTTGCTCATCTCTGGAAATCTTGAAGATTCTTGCTCCGAAATCTCCCCCATACACCGGCATCTCTGTCAAACCTGCCAGAGCATGCATCAATGGCTCGACGCCCTCAAGCTTAATGGCTGAACCGAAGAAACAGGGGAACACATTGCGCTTCAAGACTGCCTGCGCAATCTGCCTATCATCAATCGTGCCCTGCGCCAAATAAGCGTCCATTAACGATTCATCGCACATGGAGAGTTCTTCCAGAAAATCCTCTGTCTCACAGCCAAATTCGACGATTCCATCGTCTAGCTGAAGTCTTAACTCATTCAACAGCTCGTCTTTGTCGGTCCCAGGCTGATCCATCTTATTCACAAACAAGAAGACGGGGATCTGGTACATCCTAAGGAGGTGCCACAGTGTAGCAGTATGACCTTGTACTCCATCTGCACCGCTAATCACCAAGATGGCGTAGTCGAGTACCCGGAGTGTCCGCTCCATTTCAGCTGAGAAATCGACGTGACCAGGGGTATCCAGAAGGGTGAACGAAGTGTCATCCACCTCAAAGAGAGCTTGTTTAGAGAAGATGGTGATACCTCTATCCCGTTCCAGAGCATGGGTGTCAAGAAAGGCATCCTTGTTATCCACTCTGCCAAGTCGCTGGGTCTTGCCACTTAAGAAAAGCATGCTCTCTGACAAGGTGGTTTTTCCTGCATCAACATGGGCCAGTATACCAATGACCAGCTTTTTCATTCTTTGTCATCCTTCATTCCGTTTACTTCCGCATTCTATACTATCGTATCAGCAAGCTAGAGCCAAGTAAATGAATAGCATAAGAAGCCCTCCTAGAGGGCTTCTTAAAATGTTTCCTGGACTCCCTTTTACTTTTGTCCACGTAGCGCTGGATCACCAATATCCCGTAGTCCATCTCCTAGGAGATTGAAACCAAGAACGGTGAAGACAATAGCCAGTCCTGGATAAAGCGTAAGGTGTGGCGCGGTACGAATCGCTTCTCTACCCAGTGCCAACATGCGTCCCCAGCTAATGACAGGCGGCTGTGCTCCTAAACCAAGGAAGCTCAGCGTCGCCTCTGTGGTAATCGCCGTTCCCATGTTCAGAGAAGCGACAACCAAAATCGGTGCAAAACTGTTGATCAGAATATGGCGGAACAGGATTCGACGATTGGTTAGTCCCAAAGCCGTGCCAGCCATCACAAACTCTTCTTCCTTAAGTCCCAAGACCATACTACGTGTTACCCTGGTCATAGCGGGAATCCGAACAATGGCCACCGCAAACATGGCATTAATTACGCCTGGTCCCATGGTGGCGACAATTGCTATCGCCAGTAGAATAGAGGGAAATGCAAGAATCAAGTCCATGATCCGCATGATGATCGTGTCAACCACTCCGCCGACATAACCTGCTACAGCTCCTAATACAACGCCAAAGAGCAAAGACACTCCAGTCGCGGTAACAGCGATAAGCAGCGATACTCGAGATCCAACGAGAATCCGGCTGAGAACATCTCGCCCCATGTCATCCGTTCCAAGGACAAAAGTGCCCCCTAGACCTTCTGGAGCTCGATAGCTGTTCCAAATATCCATCGTGTAGGGATCATGTGGAGCTATCATATCAGCAAAGATGGCCACCAAGACTAGGATACCAATCAATATAACACCAGTCATCGCACTTTTGCTTCGCAATAAATACTTCATCGTCTAGGCCTCCTCACTCGTATCGAATCCTAGGATTCACCAGCGCGTAACACACATCCACCAAAAGGTTGACTACGGTGAAGATGAGTGCCATCATTAAGACCCCACCTTGAACAAGGGGAAAGTCACGCTGGGTAATGGCATTAATTACGAGTCTGCCTACACCTGGCCACGCAAAGACCGTCTCGGTTACTACCGCTCCTCCCAGCATCGCACCGAATTGGATCCCCACCATGGTGATCACTGGCATCAACGCGTTACGCAGGGCATGTTTAACCACTACAACACCCTTCTTCAAACCTTTGGCCTGCGCCGTACGAATATAGTCCTTACTTAATACTTCCAGCATGCTTGAGCGAGTCAGTCTAGCAATAATGGCCATCATACTTGTGCCTAAGGCCAAAGCTGGAAGCAACAAGAATCGAAAAGCATTAATCAGATCATCGGCCCGAAACTTCGTGAACAAGGTTACTAGTCCCGTCATGATAGAGACATCCCTACCAAACATAGGCAACCAATTCACGTGCAAAGCTACATATGATAAAAGAACAAGGCCTAACCAAAAACCGGGCATAGACACCCCTAATAAAGAGACAATCATCGTAAGATAATCCCATATGCTACCTCGTCGGGTAGAGGCAAAAAGGCCCAAGGGAATCCCTAATAAGACAGCTATGAAGACAGAAACCACTGCCAATTCCACCGTGGCACCCAATCTCTCAAAGATTAACGTACTGACAGGTATCGTCTGCCTAATTGACACTCCTAGATCTCCCCGAATTGCCCTGCTAAACCAACGAAAATACTGTACGGGAAGTGGTTGGTCAAAACCATAGACGGCATGAAGACGCTCCACATCCTCCTGCGTTGCTTCTTCTCCCAACAGCATACGAACAGGGTCACCAGGAGCTAGGTGGCCTAGAAGAAAAACTATGATTGAGACACCTATCAGCAGGGGTATCATTTGGATGAGGCGTCGGACAATGTAGCGAAACATCTAGATTACCCACTCCTTTATTAAACCGAGGATACCAGGCGTATGAATACACCTGGCATCCTACGGAAATTACATCCTACTCTTTTGCTCCAATACGGCTACTACTTATTTTTCGTCATGAGGTGGGCATCTTGCCAGGCTGCTGCACCGTATGGGTGAACTTCCCAGTTACCAATGTATGGATGGTGGAGTCCGACTTCCTCGGTGTAGTTAATGAAGCCATAAGGTACCTCACGTACTACGATCTCTTGGGCCTCGCGGTAGATGTCAATCGACTCTTGCGACTCTTGAGGAACGGTGCGGCCAAGGTCGAGTAGATAGTCTACACGCTCATTCGAATACTTACCGTAGTTGTTCGATCCATTGGTGTGGAACTGACGAATCATAGCACGATCAGGATCGAGCTGACCAGACCAGCCAAGGATGAAGATGTCAAAGTCATCGGTTTCTTGTACTCTGGCGAGGTATGCACCCCACTCTTCGATAATGACTTCAACATTGATACCAGCTTGCATGCACTCATATTGCAGGATTTCAGCGATACGCATGCGATCAGGGTTCTCATTTGTGAAGAGTCTGAGATTGATCTGACCAGGTTCATAGCCAGCTTCTCTCAACAATTCCTTAGCCTTCTCTGGGTTGTAGTCATAGCGCACGACGTCGTTGTTAAACCAAGGTAGGGACATGGATACAGGTCCGATACCAGGTGTTCCAATGCCATTGAGTACGATCTGCACGATACCTTCACGGTTGATTAGGTAGCTCACTGCTTGACGTACACGCACATCAGCCAAGGGACCAACTTTGGTATTGAAACCTAGGTAGGTGTAGCCTGTACCAGGTGTTCTTTGTACAACATACTTCGGATCAGCTTCAAGACGGCCGATTTCTTGTGCAACCATGCCACCTTGATAAATGTCAATTTCGCCGGCTTCAAAAGCTAAGAGGCGGGTAGAGTTTTCTGGAATTGCCCGGAAGATCACGTTCGGAATGTTGGGTCTTCCACCCCAGTATTCTTCATTCTCTACCAAAACCAGACGATCATCACGGGTCCAAGAGACGAACTTGTAAGGACCTGTACCAATTGGGCTTTGACGGAAATCTACGCGATCACCATCATGTTTCGGCGTAATTGGCATACGAGCAATGTTGTTCATAAGAAACGCGTTGGGCTGCTTGAGACGGAAGATAATCTCGTGGTCGTTGACGATTTCGATCTCATCGATATCGGCATAGAGGCCCATATTAAGTGCCCCGTTCTCGGGGTTCAACACCCACTCATAGGTATACTTCACGTCTTCAGCGGTAAATGGAACTCCATCGTGCCACTTAACACCTTCGCGAAGTTTGAACCATAGAGTCATGGTATCGTCGCTTACACTCCATTCGGTTGCAAGTGCAGGCTCAAGTTCCATGTTCGTTGCGAACTGTACCAATGCTTGGTTGATCAAGTTGATACGCTCAAAGGATGGAACGTCGGTCTCTAGTCTTGGATCCAAACCTACTGCTTCTGCTCCAGAACCGATCACAAGGGTATTGTTGTCGGCCCCTGCGACCGCGCTGAACGCCAATACAACGAGTAGAGCTAAAGTAACGAACAGACTGCTTTTCCTAACCATTTCAACACTCCTTTTGATATTTTCGTGCTCATCTGTTATTGTAAATTCCACGCGTAAGTGATTTCTCCTCCCCACTTCTGCTAAAAATACGAGTTTCGTAGACGTGATATCCCCATTTAGACAATTACCTCCCGCCCAGAGGGCGTTTCTACTGTTTTTTTCTTGGGCTTTTCCCCCTCTTCTTCAGGGAAACGACCAATTTTACAATAACATAAAGAACCCTGGTTCTATGAGAAGAACGCCCTGTGCAAAGCAAAATACCGGTCAGAATTACTTCTTACCGGTACGATTTGGTGTATCGATGTTACTGTCTAGGAGCCTAACAGCCATGTGGGTCTTGGCAATCCACTCCAGCACCTGGGTAACGCGCAAGCGCTGTTCCAGGTCTTCGATGGAGGCCAAATACTGAGAAAAAGCCTGCTTATATTTCTCCTCCTTCAACCTCGTTGCTAGTATGACTCCATGATCACCGGATCATAGTGGATGATAAGGTGTATCCGGTCCTTTTCCAGAAAGTCTCGTTCAATGCCATCGATGATCTCATGGGTGACCAAGGGATCCCAGTCTGAAGGCATCTCTACATGCGCACTCACATAACGGCGATCAGGGCCGTAGTCGTGGATAATGAGATCATGAATGCCGAGTACCCCCTCATACTGGGCAATCTTCGTAGAAATATAGTCCACCAACTCTTCAGAGGGAGCCTCACCAACCAAGGGGCTGATGGTCTCTCTAACAAGACCTATCCCGTTATAGACAATGAAAATCGCCACACCAAGGGCAGCCCAACCATCGAGTTGTACTCCTGTATAGCCTGAAAAGATTGTACTTAGCAATACTGCACCGGTGGCCAAGGCGTCATTTCTACTATCAACCGAGACCGCCTTGAGAGGCGACGAGTCAATATGTGAGCCCAATCGACCAAAGAAAAGTGCCATCCAGGATTTGACCAACAGAGATACGATCAGTATGGCAAAGAGCGGCTTAGTGTAACTAACGGAAGTCGGCTTGAGTATTTCGCCAATCCCGCCTCGCGCCAGCTCGATACCGACGACTAGCACTAACACAGCTACCGCTAGTCCCGCAATATACTCATAACGCCCATGTCCATGGGGATGTTCCTTATCTGCCTTCTTAGCAGCCATTTTAAAACCAATTAGGACAATAATGGAACCTGCAGCATCCATGAGATTGTTGAGGCCATCAGCCACCACAGAAATGCTTCCTGTGAGGAGGCCGATCGCAACCTTACTAGTCACTAAGAACAGATTGATGAAAATCCCTGACCAGCTTGCGAAAGTCCCTATCGACTTGCGCACGTTCGGATCGGTGGAATCTCTGTATCCCTTCACAAAATACCTGAGTAACCGCTCCATCATACCTTTCACTCATTTCCAATGAAATCACTGTCTTTCCACAGTGGTAAGGGACGGTTCCTGAAGGCTGCAATTCGTTGGTTCGCAACATCGACATAGCCCTCGTCTAACTCGACCCCGATAAACCTCCGCTCGGTCTTTAACGCTGCGATACAGGTCGTTCCACTACCGCAGAAGGGGTCTATGACGATGTCTTCTTTGTATGAGTAGAGCTGAATCAACCGGTAGGGGAGTTCCACAGGAAATGGCGCCGGATGCCGAACTTTCTTCGCCGATTCTGCTCCGAAGCTCCAAATACTCTTTGTGTACTCCAGGAACTCGTCACGGCTGATGGTGTTCGTCTGACTCATCTGACCCGTGGACTTTCTACCAAAGGATCCTTTTGAATAGACCATGATATATTCATGCACATCTCGGAGAACTGGGTTTGAAGCCGACTGCCAGCTGCCCCAGGCGCAAGAAGCACCAGCGCTAGCCCCTTTATCCCAGATAATCTCGCCCCGCATCAGAAAGCCAAGTTCCAGCATGATCTGGTTGATTAAGTGGTTGAGGGGAAGATAGGGCTTACGTCCTATGTTCGCAATATTGATGCAGGCACGCCCACCAGGAATCAGGATCCGGTAGATCTCCTTCATCACATCATATATCAGTTGAAGATACTCCCCTTGATCCAGATCATCGTCGTAGTCTTTCCCTACATTGTACGGAGGCGATGTGATCATAAGCTGTACAGAGTTATCTGGGAGGAAATCAAGTCTGCGAGAGTCCCCCTGGTGAACCTTATCTAGATGCAAATCACAAACCCTATTGAGATCTCCTTCCTCAATGGGCATCTCTTTGACCCCTTGGTAAAGTCGACGATTGTAAAAGCCCGACGAGTCATGGCCTTCTCGGCTCGAGGAACCAAAGCTACGTGTTCTTGTTCTCATCAGTTCACTCCCTTATCGCCAGGATCTCCAAGAGTTCTTCATGAATCTGACCATTTGTAGCACACACTTCGTGTCCTAAAGCCCTAAAAGCCTGCCCATCACACTTGGTCACCTTGCCACCTGCCTCGGTAACTACAAGGCTCCCCGCGGCGATGTCCCATGGATGCAACGAACGTTCCCAGAATCCATCAAGACGCCCTGCGGCAACCTGGCACAAGTCAAGGGCCGCAGATCCAAGGCAACGTACTCCTTGTGATACCTTGTTCGTAAGTTCAAATGACTTCAAGTTATTCTCTGCTGTGGTCGCGATATCATATGGGAAACCGGTGGTTAAAAGACTCTCCCGCAGTGCTGTTTGTTTGGAGACAACAATCTTCTCTCCGTTGAGAAAGGCACCGCTACCCCGCTCAGCCACAAAGCACTCTTGGTTCATGGGATTATGCACTATGCCCAGAACTACTTCTTCACCCTTTAGAAGCCCTAGGGAAACGGAAAAATAGGGGAAGCCATGGGCGAAGTTGGTCGTCCCATCAATGGGATCGATCACCCAAAGATAATCACTGGTTCCCTCTATTCTAGCACCTTCTTCCCCGAGGATTCCGTGACTGGGAAATACCTTTTGGAGTTCTTTCACGATGTATTCTTCCGAAGCCCGATCAGCGTCCGTTACAAGATCAATTCGACCTTTGTGATGAATCGTCACTCCAGCCTTGAGTTTCTCCTTCAAGATAACTCCAGCAGCTAGTGCAATGTTTGTTGCCTTGTGAATCATGTATAAACCTCCAATGTCCGTAACCTACTGTAGTCTTACCACCTTCGACAAGGTTAAACCTAATCCTCCCCTTATCAAAGGCCACAACAGATCGTGAAATCTTATACAAATCTTCCTGAATAGTATTGCCAAGGCCCTTGGATTAGTGATATGGTTAAGTGGAATGATGTCAGGCAAGAAGTCGTCTGTGAAGGGCGATGCCAATACAAAGGAGGAAGGATCGTATGACCCAAAACGTTTATGATGTTATTATTGTTGGTGGCGGACCAGGCGGTCTAGCTGCAGCCATTTATGGAGCACGCTCGCGCCTAAGTACACTCTTGATCGAAAAAGGAGCGCCAGGAGGACAAGCTGCCACAACAGAAGACATGGAGAACTATCCTGGGTTCGCCCGCGGAACAACCGGGCCAGATCTAATGCAAGCTTTTACCGACCACGCCAAATCGTTCGGTGCAGAAATCATCCGCGGTGATGTAACAAGCATCGACATGGAAAACAAGGTCGTTAAGACCAAAGCTGGCGAGACCTACGAAGGCAAGACAATTATCCTCTCGCCGGGTGCAGTTCCCCGCAAGCTCGGTATTCCAGGCGAAGCGGCCTTTACCGGTAAAGGCGTCTCCTATTGCGCGACCTGTGACGCTGACTTCTATGAAGATCTCGATGTAATCGTACTTGGTAACGGCGATGCAGCAGTAGAAGAAGCCGGATACCTCACCAAGTTTGCCAATAGCGTCACCATCGTGGTTATTCACGACGAAGGTATCCTTGATGCAGCTCCCATGCTCCAAGAAAGAGCCTTCAAGAATCCCAAGATCAAGTGGATTTGGAACTCTACCCTAGCCGAAATTAAGGGCGACGCACTTGTTAATGGAGTCGTCATCAAGAATATTAAGACCAATGAGCTAACGGAAATGCCCATCGATGGCGTCTTCATCTATGTGGGAACTGTTCCTCAAACAGATTTCCTCAAGGACTCCGGGCTTGAACTCGATAGCCGGGGCTACATTATTACAAACGAGCAGATGGAAACAAACATTGATGGTGTCTATGGTGTTGGTGACGCAAGGGTCAAGTACCTTCGTCAAGTAGTCACCGCCGCTAGTGATGGTGCCATCGCTGCCTTCGCCGCCGAAAAGTATATGGTTGAAGAAGAAGGCTTTAAGAACTCCGTATTGGAAGAGAAGTTGCCTGTAGCAGTCATGTTCTGGTCACCGATGGTAGAGAAGGCTGTAGAGATGTCTCCCATGATCGAGACCACACTTGAGCGCTTTGCAGGTCAGGTTAAGGTTGTCAAAATGGATACATATCGTAACCAACGGGTTGCCAAGCGTTATAATGTCACCAAGAACCCGACCATTGTTTTCTTCCACAATGGTGAAGTGGTAGCAACCCTCGTTGAGGAC
>Ga0265293_10012893_pt1 | contig 10975 bp, 8 predicted proteins | sample Munlanlewell138R_FD_192505 | JGI IMG/M metagenome (GOLD analysis project Ga0265293, IMG submission 192505) | Leachate microbial communities from a municipal landfill in Southern Ontario, Canada - Leachate well 138R | ecosystem: Engineered > Solid waste > Landfill > Unclassified | place: Canada... | reverse complement strand
GTCAAAGCACCGCACCACGTGGGCGATGAGGCCGACTTCACGGATCGAGGCAAGGAAGCGGTTTCCCAACCCCTCTCCCTTGCTCGCTCCGGCGACGAGGCCTGCGATATCGACGAACTCAACCGTCGCAGGGACGGTCTTCTTGGCAGGGATCAATGCGGCGATTGCCTCAAGACGGGGATCGGGGACCGCAACGATGCCAACGTTCGCCTCAATCGTACAGAAGGGGTAGTTCGCCACCTCGGCAGGGGCAGCGGTAAGGGCACTGAATATGGTGGACTTCCCGACGTTCGGCAGGCCCACGATACCACAATTCAAACTCATTGGATACCTCATTGGATCGGCTCAAACGGCCAACCGGGCAGAGTGTAGCACATATTGACTAACGTGGTAACCACTCGTATCCTAAACAGGATGGGTACCAAAACTACACGCATCCATGAGGTTGCAACCGACGCACAGCGGGCCCTGTTGTTGATCATTTCATCCACTTCAGACACCCAAAGCCAACAAGAACGGAGAGCAGAAGAGCTCTCTGCGCTCGTCGACACCATGGCAGTGGTCGTCGATCGAATCGAATACGTCACACTGCGAACGCCAAACAGCACCACGTTGATCGGCAGTGGCAAGGTCGCCGAAATCGAGGCGATCATCAAGGAGAGCGCTGTCGATCTGGCGATCTTCGAGATGCCACTCAGTCCGCGCATCCAACGCAACTTGGAGGAGATCTGGGGGTGTGCTGTCATCGACCGCGACGAGGTGATCTTGCAGATCTTCGCCGACCGTGCCCAGACCAAGGAAGCGGTCCTCCAAATCGAGCTTGCCCGCCTTGAATATTCGCTGCCCCGCCTGACGCGCAAGTGGACCCACCTCTCTCGCCAGCGGGGCGGTATGCGGGGTACCCGTGACGCTGGTGAGACCCAGCTTGAGATGGACCGACGCCAAATCAGCGACAAAATCCTGCAACTCAAGGCTCAGCTTTCCAAAGTTGTCACCCAGCGTGCCGTACAGCGCAGCCAACGTATTGAATCCAGCATCCCCGTGGGAGCGATCGTCGGCTACACCAACAGCGGCAAATCCTCACTGCTCAATGCGCTCACCGATGCAGGAGTCTTCGTAGAGGACAAGCTTTTCGCCACCCTCGACCCTACCACCCGCACCGTCAAGCTGCCCGGAGGGGAGGAGATTCTCTTAAGCGACACGGTAGGCTTTGTTTCAAACCTCCCCCACAACCTCGTGGAAGCGTTCAAGAGCACCCTGGAAGAGGCAATCTACGCTGACTTCCTCATCATCGTCTGCGATGCCTCCTCCCCTGACATGATCAGCAACTATACGACCACCGTCGAGGTTCTCGAGGAGCTCGGCGCGACTGACAAGCCGGCCATCGTGCTGGCCAACAAGATCGACAAGCTCGAGGACGACTTTGCCGTCTCCCGCCTCCGCTCACTCTACAGCCCCGTCATCGAGAGCTCAATCGTCACCGGCGTGGGCCTCGACCTCCTGGTGAACGAGATCACAGAGCTCCTGAAGAGCCTGCGGCCACTGTCCACCTATCTGATCCCCACCGATCGCCACGACTTGGTCGCACACCTCCACCGTTGGGGACAAGTACAACAAATCGAGTATACCGAAGTAGGAATCAGCGTGAAGGCTCGCATCGACGGGCGCTACCAAGGCCCCCTCTTGGAGTACCTACAGTAGGACGCTCGTCGAGGCTGTGCCACTGGGCGCTCAGTTGAAGCGCCACAGTGCTCCGATGTATCCGCCCATATAGAAGTACGGAGTGGGTTTGATCCAGTACCCCGGGGCGAGGCGCAGATAGAAGTCCAAGGGCAAGTCAGGGTTGTCCAGGCTGTACTTGAGGCCGACGGGAACTATCACCGCAAGGCCAAGGCTCTTGGCACCACTTACTGGAATCCCGACGTAGGCACCCCCTCCCACCGTGACGTCAAAGGCAGCCTGTTCAATCTTGAAATCAGTCACCTTGTAGCTTGCCGCGGCATCGACAGAGAGGTATCCATCGAAGAATCCATATCCGATGTTCCCCACAAGATCAAAATCACTCAACCGGTATTGAAATCCAAGACCCGCATTCGAGCCGAGATTCACGCCTGCCGCAAATGAATTCTTTGCGGAGACCGGGACGAGCACAAGGGTCATCACCAACAGTACAAGTACGGTTTTCCTCATGAATATCCTTCCTTTTGCAGGATTCTTCCCTGCATTTGATGATATCTACGACCGTAGCACAATATCATATTGACTTACTAGGACTTCAAAAGCGGTTTTTGACAACTTTCCTCGCTTCCCAGCCGCAAGCCTAGCGTTTTATATCAAAGCTCGGTACCATACACTTATGGAGGAAGTGTAAAGATATGAAGAGACAACTGAGTATGCGAGCCTTGGTCATCGGACTCTTGGGCTTGGTGGTCATCACCGCAAGCTCCATGTACGTCGCACTGCGCATGGGTGCACTACCCTGGCCTACCATCTTCGTCACCGTGCTCAGCATGGCCGCCCTCTCCAAGGCAAAGGGGTCGACGTTGCAGGAAATCAACGTCACCCACACCATCATGAGCAGTGGGGCGATGGTCGCAGGCGGTCTCGCCTTCACCCTCCCGGGCCTCTGGATGCTCGATCCCGATGCATCGATCCCCATCTCCAACCTCATCATCCTCACCGTCGTCGGGGCAGTGCTCGGCACCCTCTTCTCCGCCCTCTTCCGCACCAAGCTCATTGAAGAGGAGGCACTGCCCTATCCGATGGGCATCGCCAGCTACAATACCCTGCAAGCCGGGACCAAGGGGGGCAAGGGGGCCCGCACCCTCTTCTCTGCCATGGGGCTCAGTGTGATCTTCACCACGGTACGTGACTATCTGGGCAAGATCCCAGCCCTTCTGACGCTGTGGGGCGGCAGCGCCATCATGCCCGCCTTCTCCATGTGGGTCAGCCCGATGGCGTTGGGCATCGGGGCGATCATCGGACCGCTCTTTGCACTCCTGTGGTTCGGTGGGGCGGTCTTCGGTTTCTACATCCTCACCCCGCTTGGCATCCAGAGCGGCCTCTTCGCCACGATGGGAGAAGCCGATCTCTTTCGCCAGAACCTCGGCATCGGGTTGATGATCGGTACCGGCTTGGGAGTCTTCTTCAAAGCCATCGCCTCCCATCTTGGAAGGCAGAAGAAATTACAGGAGGGTCGGCGCCCCTCCTTCAACCGGCGCAGCATCGCTGTCCTTGCCATCATCGCCCTTGCCGTGCTGCTGCTCTCTCTCGGCACCGACCTGGGTCTGGTCGAAGCCATCGTCTTGATGGCAGGCATCTACTTGGCCACCTACCTCAGTGGCATGCTCACCGGACAGACCGGTATCAACCCGATGGAGATCTTCGCCATCCTCGTGCTCTTGGCCATCCAGCTGATCTCCAAACCCTCGATGATCGCCTCCTTCTCCATCGCTGCGGTCGTCGCAGTCGCCTGCGGCCTCACCGGGGACGTGATGAATGACCTCAAGAGCGGCCACCTATTGGGCTCCGACCCCCGTCAGCAGCTCCTCGGCGAGGGCATCGGCGGGGTCGTTGGAGCAGTGCTCTCCGTCTTCGTTCTGCTGGTCATGCGGCGCGCCTTCGGCGGCTTCGGCACCGAGGCGTTGCCCGCCCCCCAAGCAGCCGCCGTCAGTGCGATGGTCGGAGGTCTTGACCACATCCCCGCCTTCCTCATCGGCCTGGGCGTCGGCTTGGCCCTCTATCTGGCCAATCTGCCGAGCGCGACACTGGGTCTGGGGGTGTACCTGCCGATCTACATCTCCTCGATCATGGGTCTGGGCTCGCTCCTCTCCATTATCTTCAAGGCGATCTTCTCGGCCAATGCAACAAAAGAGCAGGTGGGCGAACAGACCGGCCTCATCGCCAGCGGCTTGCTCGGCGGCGAAGGGATTACCGGCGTGATCATTGCCATCATCTCCATGTTTGGCTAGGATGGGATCGATGAAACCCCCCCACTCCCTCTACGGCCTGTCACTGGACGAGATCAGCCAAGCCCTCGACCTGGCCAAGACCTACCAAGCCAAACAGATCAACGAATGGTTGACCAAGGGCGTCACAGACTTCAGCGAGATGACCAACCTCTCGATTGCTGATCGTGAACGCTTCGCGTTCCTGATGGGCAGCGCCTGCTCATCAACGGTCGTCGAGCGGCAACGCGACAGAAGCGGAGCGGCGAAGCTCGCCATCAGGTTGCACGATGGGGCTATCATCGAGGCGGTCCTGCTCACCGATGAGCGGCTGCGTGCCACCGCCTGCCTCTCCAGCCAGGTAGGCTGCGCCCAAGGGTGCACCTTCTGCAAGACTGCCACCATGGGTTTTGTGCGCAACCTCGAGGCGTTCGAGATTGTCGAGCAGTACATCCACCTCCAGAATGAGAGCTCACAGGCGATCACCCACCTTGTCTACATGGGCATGGGAGAGCCGCTTGCCAACACCAGCGAGGTCATCAAATCCATCCACCTCTTCCACGACCCCACGACCTGGAACATCGGACTGCGACGGATCACCATCTCCACCTGTGGCCTGGTCGGCGGGATCGAGCGCCTCACCGAGGAGCGAGTCGCAGTCAAGCTCGCCATCTCGCTTGTCACTGCTGACAACCGCCTACGCTCACGCCTCATGCCGGTGAACAAACGCTTCAACATCCACGAGCTCAAGGATGCGCTGATACGCCACCAACAGGTAAGTGGCAAACGCGTTACCATCGAATACTGCCTCCTCGGTGGGGTGAATACCGATGAAGTGAATGCCTATAAGCTCGCCGATTGGCTCAGCGGCCTCGATGCACTGGTCAACCTCATCCCCTGGAACCGAGTGGAGGGTTTACCGTACACCACACCGACTGAGGCCGAGATCGACCGCTTCGCCCGTCTGCTCGACCGGCTGGCAATCGCCTACACTCGACGGCGCAGTCGAGGCCAAGCCATCGACGGCGCCTGCGGTCAACTGGCAGTCCCGCTGAACACCCTTGAGTACCACCTCCTCACCGACGATGGGGAGTAGCTGAAGAAGGGCCCGATTGAAACCGGGCCCCTTGTATGAAGATCATGTTGCACCTATCGTTTTACTCCAGGATTGCGCGAATCCTGCGTACCCCGGCTGATGAACTCTGCTCCTTGGTGATCTTGAAGTGTCCCAAGAGGCCGGTATGGGCCACGTGCGGGCCACCGCAGACCTCCTTGGAGAAGTCTCCGGCCGAATAGACCTTCACCTGTTCATCATAGCGCCCCTCAAAGAGGGCGATGGCACCCGCCTCCTGCGCCTCCTTGAGCGTCATCGTCTCAAAGCTGATGGGCAGGTCGCGCGTGATTTGCTCATTGACGATCTCTTCCACCCGCTTGATCTCCTCGCTCGTCATCGCTGAGGGGTGGGTGAAGTCGAAGCGAAGGCGATCGACGGTGATGTTCGACCCCTTCTGCCCCACATGGTCGCCGAGGACCATCCTCAGCGCCTGGTGCAGCAGGTGGGTGGCGGTATGCAGCGCGGTGGTCCGCTCGCTATGGTCGGCAAGCCCTCCCTTGAACTGTTGGCTCGCCCCGCTGCGGCTGATCTCCTGGTGCTTCTCAAAGGCTGCCTTGAAGCCCGCCTCATCGACAGTAAAGCCATGTTCTGCGGCGAGCTCAATGGTCAACTCCAACGGGTAGCCATAGGTGTCGTAGAGCTTGAAGGCGGTGCGCCCGCTGATGATCCGGTCCTTGCCCTTCATCAAGTTGGGCAGCATCTTCTCAAATTCACGCTCCCCCTTTGCCAGCGTATCGCTGAACTTCGCCTCCTCGCCAGCCAGCTCCTTGAGCACGAAGTGCTGGTTGTGCAGGAGCTCGGGGTATGGTGCACTGTAGAGGTCAAAGACGATCGGGGCAAGCGCGCTGAGGAAGGCTCCCTCGATGCCGAGCTTGTGCCCATGACGGACTGCCCGGCGGATGAGGCGGCGCAGAATGTAACCCTGGCCGACGTTGGAGGGGGCGACACCACGCTGGTCACCGAGGATGAAGACACTGGTGCGTACATGGTCGGCGAGAATCCTGATGGAGGTATCGTGGGCCTCATCATCGCCGTATCGCTTTGATGAGAGTCGTTCGATCTCAGCGATGATCGGGGCAAAGACCTCGGTCTCGTAGACCGACTGCTTGCCCTGCAGGATGGCGGTGGTGCGTTCGATGCCCATACCGGTGTCAACGCACTTGCGGCTCATCTCCTCATAGCTTCCGTCGCTGTTCTTCTTGTAGCCCATGAAGACGTCGTTCCAAATCTCAAAGTACTTGCCACAGGAGCAGCCGGGGCGACAATCGTCACCGCAGGAGGGACGACCGGTATCGATGAACATCTCGGTATCCGGGCCACAGGGGCCGGTCTCACCGGCCGGTCCCCACCAGTTGTCCTCGCGTCCGAGAAAGTAGATCCGGTCTTCAGGCACACCGAGGCTCTTCCACATCTCAAAGGCGACGTCGTCGCGAGGCACTTCATCATCTCCGGCGAAGACGGTGACGGAGAGCTCATCGATGTCCAGGCCAAGGACCTCGGTAAGAAACTCATGGCTGTAGGCGATGGCCTCCTCCTTGAAGTAGTCGCCGAGTGACCAGTTGCCGAGCATCTCAAAGAAGGTGAGGTGATGGGGGTCCCCCACCGCCTCGATGTCGCCGGTACGGATGCACTTCTGGTAGTTGACCAGCCGCTTGCCCGCCGGGTGGTCGGCTCCGAGGATATAGGGTACCAAGGGGTGCATGCCGGCGGTGGTGAAGAGAACGGTGGGGTCATTCTCAGGAATCAAGGAGGCACCACTGATTTGGGTGTGCTCCTTGGAGACGAAGAAGTCAATGAATTTTTGCCGTAATTCGTTGGCGGTAAGGTGTTTTTCCATAGTATGTGATAGTAGTATTAGGCCTTGGTGATGTCAAGGTGAGTGAGGGGCATCACAAGAAAAGATCCAACTGTGCGCGCGTGCTTTCATCCTTCTTCGCCTCTCCCTTCATCCCAGAAAGCCGCCTGGCCACCCGCCCCACATCCTGTGGCCGTTTGATGACGCTCACCTTATGAAATCGCGTTGGCCAACTCAGGGCCGGGTCATCGACACATTGGCGGAAGAGGATGATGGGCTTGCCGATCCCCCGAGCCCACGTCGCCTGGCGCACTGCCGTGCCTCCGTCCCGGTCTTCGACGACCACCACCACACTGCTGATGGCGCTCATCATGCGATTGCGGAGCAAGAGGTGCACCTTCTCATTCTTGGTCGCCGGCCCAAACCGGCTGATCACCAGGGCTTGGCGGGCGATCTCTTGCTGCAAACCCATATGACTGAGCGGGTAGAAGGCGTTGTGGGTGGTAGCGATGACCGCGATGGTGGGATACCCACTATCCAAGGCCGCGCGATGGGCAGCCGCCTCGACGCCACTGCTGAGGCCGGCGGCGATGGCAAAGCCGGACCTGCCAAGCGATGCAGCGCTTCTTGTCGCTCGATCGCGCCCCTCGCTTGAAGGGGTGCGCGTCCCGATGACCGCCGCCATCGCAGAGGAGAGCATCGATATAGTTCCCTGGGCGTAGAGAAAGCGGAGGCGGGAGGGGCCATCAGAGAGGGAGCGTGGCCAGTGGTCGCTCTCTGTATCGAGGATGACGATTCTCTCGTCCATCTCCTCGTAAAACGGACGGATGGCGAGATAGGCGTCACCGAGCTCAGAGGAGTCGATGCCCAGGTGCTCGGCATAGAAGGTACTGTGGAGCAACAAGGGATCTGAGGCGATGCCCGCTGCCTCAGCTGCATCAAAGATTTCCCATGCCTCTGCCTCTTGGGCAACCCTGAGCAGGGTCTCCCAGTTCAGCGCCCGGTGTCGTATCTCGTCCATCATCTCCCCCACCCGACTCTACCACAGAGGTTTGAAGAGGCGCAAGAAAGGGGCTGGACGAGCCAGCCCCTCTGTATGTGCGTATGGCCATCAGTTGGAGAGCAACGCGGTTGCGATCTCCTTCAAGCCTGCGAAGTGCTCCTCGGTGGGATTCCAATTGACCTTCACCTCAGGGTCTACGACGGCAAAGCCCGCCTTTTTCAAGAGCTCCTTCAACTCAGCATTGCCCTCACCGCTCCAACCATAGCAGCCGAAGACCGCTCCTTTCTTCTTCTTGAGCTGCAGCTCATAGAGGAAGTGCATCCATCCGGCAACCGAGGAGAGGATCGACCTGCCCACCGTCGGTGACCCGACGGCAATGGCCTTGCTCTTGAAGACTTGGGTCATGATGTCGTTCTTGTCGGTCTGGGAGATATTGAAGACCTTGACCACGGTGTCGGGGCTCTGCGCCTGTATTTCGGTTGCCAGCCGATGGGCAAGTGCCTTCGTCCCATCCCACATCGTGTCGTAGACGATGGTAATCTGGTCCTCCTGGTAGTCGTCGCACCAGGCGGCGTACTTCTCGACGATTTGCAGCGGATTGTCCCGCCAGATGACGCCATGACTGGTGGCGATGATATCGATGGGGAGGTTGAGGCCCACGATCTCATTGATCTTCGCCTTCACCAGCGGGGAGAAGGGGGCGAGGATGTTGGCGTAGTACTTGATGGCCTCCTCCCAGAGGGTGCACTGATCGGCCTTGTCGTTGAAGAGCTCCTTGACGCCGTAGTGCTGGCCGAAGGCGTCGTTGGAGAAGAGGATGTTGTCCCCAGTCATGTAGGTGGCCATACTGTCCGGCCAGTGGAGCATCCGCATCTCAACGAAGACCAGGCTCTTGCCATTTCCGATATCGACCGAATCTCCGGTCTTGACGACCTTGAAGTTCCACTCCGGGTGATGGTACTGGCCCACCAAGGACTTCACCGCGTTGGCGGTGCAGTAGATCGGAGTGTTGGGGATCTTCTCCATCAGGTACGGGAGCGCTCCGCTATGGTCCACCTCCCCGTGGTTGACGACGATGAAGTCGATCTTCTCCAGGTCAATCTCCTTCTCCAGGTTGTCTCGGAACTCCTTGGCATAGGGGATCCACACGGTGTCGATGAGTACGGTCTTCTCCTCTTGGATGAGGTAGGCGTTCTGGCTCGATCCGTTGTGGATGGAGTAGTCGTCTCCGTGGAACTTCTTCAGCTCCCAATCGACCTTCCCAATCCAATGGACATTGTTCTTCACTAATCGTTTCATCTCATCACTCTCCTAACTTTCGATGTCAAACGTGGAGATAACTCCTCGACGGTGACCTCACACAAAGCCCCAAATCCGAGAAATCCTCTCGCTTTTCATCTTACGACCGCCTGCGCCTTCTTGCAAGGCTTTTCAGTCATCCTCATAGAGCTCGTTGATAAAGGCCCACGCATCCCCGTCACTGACCCGCAGCCCCGAGAGGAGGTGGTAGTTGTAGAGCAGCAGCTCAAGGTGCTTCTTCTTCACCTCATCGGCATGCAACAAGCCGACTACCGCAGTCAATTCGTCGCTCTCTTCGTCCAGCGTCGCAACTCGGTCGAACTCGGCTAGCATATCCGCTCTCTTCATCATCGTGAAGTTGGGTACAGAGAGGATCAAGGTGGGCATGAACTGACGCCTGGCCAGATTCTCTGCCGTCAAGCGAACCTGCTCATCGGTGGCATCGGGAGGAAGAGCCTCAAACTCTTTTCTCAGTTCTTTCATGTCAGCTCCTTCGTATGAGCAGGATATCGTAGAATCGTGAGGAAGGCAAAGCGAAAGTTATTTTACCGAGTATCGCTGAGATGCATCCTTCTTGATCAAGCCATGGCCCCTGAGCTCGATGACGGCATCACCTGAAGAAAGGTCCAAGGTACTGTCTATCTCCTCTCGGGTCTTCGCTCCATCTTCCATGAGGAGCGCCAGGACCTTCAAGGCGGTGGGCGAGAGCATCCTCATCACGTAGGCCCGGCGTTCACCCACCTCCTCCGGGATTTGGTTTCGAAGGATTGCAAGCGCCTCTTTGTCGTAGAAGAAAGTTGCTTGGATGAAGTTTTCAGAGAGTTCAAAGATCTTCTTAGGGTATATCTTCAAGATTTTTTTCATTCCGGACCCAAGTCGTTCAGAGAGCTCCATATCGGTGAAGATCCTCATCAACTCGCGGCTTCGAGGCAGCGACCGACCCTTGAAGAACTCATCTTCGCTGAGACCAGGAGGAAGACTGCCGCTAGAGAGCACCACAATCCGGTCATCGTAAATTTCGAAGACCGGCGATGTCATGAAGAGGTAATCGTTGTGAATGATGGCGTTGAGTACCGCCTCACGCAGAGCTCGCTTCTCCACCAAACTGATCTCTCGGCGCTGAGCCTCCCCGGTGACCCGTACCACGGTGGTATTGACCATCTCCAGCTTACCCAACACCTGGCGGGCGGCTTTGATGAGGCAGGTGTACCCATATTCATTACGCTCTACGATATCGAGCTTTTCGGTCCCTCTGAACCGCGCCACGGTGATGGGAATCGAGTTCGTATCGGCCATGAGATACGCCACGTAGTTGAACTTTCCCTCTTCAGTGTAAAGCCCGAGGTTCTGCAGGAAGAACTCACTGGTAGCGTCAAAACCTAGCTCTTGGTAGTAAATCCTCAACTGAGAAAAACTGAGATGTTGATTCGGCGAAGGGACGTTGGAAAGCGTATCACGCACGCGGCGGCTATAGAGCTCCTCGATCATCTGCTCACTCATCATGGCAGTCTGTGAACCCACTCTCGTGTAGCACCCCTTGGGGCTTCGTCCATACTTTTTCAGGTAGAAGGGCTTCTCCAGTCCTTGGGCGACCGTGACCTTCACATACTCTTTCTCTGAGTCTTTTTTTACTTCCACATTGAAAAGTCCAAGAGGCGAGGGCAGGATGGTGTTCTTAATGCGGTCAGTAACCGCCAATGCCTGTTCTTTGGCTTGGTCAAGACCCACCACAGAGCCTTCATCATCAAGGCCGAGGTAGAGAACACCGCCAAACGTATTGAGAAAGGCGACAATCTCCTTCTCAACGTCATCGGTGA
>Ga0265293_10012890_pt1 | contig 10977 bp, 10 predicted proteins | sample Munlanlewell138R_FD_192505 | JGI IMG/M metagenome (GOLD analysis project Ga0265293, IMG submission 192505) | Leachate microbial communities from a municipal landfill in Southern Ontario, Canada - Leachate well 138R | ecosystem: Engineered > Solid waste > Landfill > Unclassified | place: Canada... | reverse complement strand
CATATCCTTCTTGCTCAAAAATATGGTATTCTTTTTTTAATGATTGTATTATCAAATCCAAGTTTACATTTGATAATATTGCTAACTTTTTCTTTTCTAACATTTATGGTTCACTCCTTGATATATTCAAAGAAATCAGTCAAAGTCTTCATTTCCGGTACTTCGTCAATAGGAATTTCTACTCCATATTCTTCTTCTATTTCTGCAACAAGTCTCAAGTGCATTAATGAAGTCCATTGGGGTATCGACTTGTACGATGTTTCTCCTGATAGCTCTTTAGAATCCACTTCAAATATTCCGGATACAAATTCTAGAAATTTTTGCATACTTATTCTCCTTTTTCCTTTTGCACCAGTTTATAATATCCTTTTTTATTCAAATTTATCTTTGCAGTGCTGATAGATAATCCACCACCAAATCCCGATAACAGAATTTTTTCTCCCTTTCCATCAGAAAACCACTCATTAGCGTTTCTTGCTATTGTTAATGGAATAGATGCTGAACCTGGATTACCATATTCACCTGCACTCTTCCAAATATCCTTGGGTTTAAATTTAAGCTTTTTACCCAATTGTTCAATCATATATATATTTGCTTGATGCGGTATAAAAGCATCAAATTCTTCTGCTGAATGATTAATTTTCTCCATAAATTGTTTAATAAACCGACTCGCATCTTGGGCTACAAATTTAAATATTTCGAATCCATCCATATAAATATCAATCTTTCTTCTTTTATTGTCATCTTCGTATATATTATAATCCAAATCTGCAATTGTTGTAGGATATTTAGAGCCTCCGGCAGGAATCATGAGCTTGTCTATTCTACTTCCATCCGAATAGAAAGAAAAAAGCCAGTCCTCCTTATTATTACCTAGGGTAAGCAAAGTCGCCGTCCCTACATCTGCCAAAACAGGATATGTAGATTTATCCATTTTGGAAGTATAAGCTGATTGTATATCGCCATCAAGTAATAAGACTTTTTTATTTAAAGCTTTAACTAATGTAGAAGCAATGTATAAGCCATAACCATAACCTGAACAGGCCATATTAATATCAAAGGCTAATGTCGTATTTGGCAAACCTAATCTATACTGTGCAGCAAGGGCATCCGCAGGCATTAGATGTTCCGGAGTAAATGTAACACAGATTACTGCGCCTATTTCTTCGGGCGATGTATTTGTATTGTTTATTAAATCTTTTGCTGCTGTTACTCCTAAGTCTAATGCAGTGGTTCCCGCATCCACTATAGCTTTTTTCTTTATGCCCGTTGCTTTTATTACCGTTTCCAGTGTTTCTTTGGTAAAAAGTTTTTCGCAATCAGCTTTATTGTCTATAATATTCTCAGGTAAACAAGCCACAATGCCGGCTATTTCTATTCCACTAATGTTTAATATATTCATGAATAATTTTACTCCCTTGATAAATTATTTTTAGTTTTAAAAATTAATTTTTCTTGCAGGATTGCCCATGACTTTTTTATTCTCTTTAATATTAGTAACTACAACACTACCCGCTCCTAAATAAGCATCATTTCCTATTTTTCTTTGTGGCACAATCGTTACATGGCTCCCTAAAAATACTCGTTTACCTATATTTACACTGCCAGTAATGTCACAATAAGAAGAAATTGTAGAAAAATCACCAATTACAGCATCATGACCAATCGCTGAAATCAACAATGTGACATAGTCACCTATATTCGTATTTACCGTAACAACTGAATTTGGATATGCAACAAAACCTTCACCTATTTTATTAAAGTCTCCGATTATTGCGGTAGGATGTATTATTTTTTCGAAGATGGCACCTTTTTCTTTGAGTAAAGTTACTACTTTTTCTTTGTCTCTTGGGCTCGCTATTGCACATGCAAACACTTCATTTTCACTTGGTTTCCAGTCTACTATTTTTCCTATTACCTGATAATCACATTCAAATCTTTTTAAAGGTGCTTCTGTATCATCTATAAATCCTTTTATTATCCACCTTTTTTCTACTTTATTAATGTCTTTAATCCATTGAAGTAGTTCCCTACCAAAGCCACCAGCTCCTACTATTATTATTTCTTTCATTAGTTATTCCTCCGATTCTATAAACCTTCAAAAGGTTCCATTGTTGCAGCAGATTCAGAATTTATTCCGTCCTTGTTAAACACCTTTTTTAATGTTAATAGTACAATATTTAGGTCCCTAGTGAATTTTATATCACATACATACTCAACATCTAAATCAAATTTGTCTTCCCAGCTAATAGTATTCCTGCCACTTACCTGTGCTAATCCTGATAAGCCCGGTCTCACATCATGTCTGCGTTTTTGATGTTCATTATAGAGTGGTAAATATTCAACTAGCAATGGTCTCGGTCCCACAATACTCATATCACCTTTAATTATATTCCAAAGTTCCGGAAGTTCGTCAAGGCTTGTGCTTCTTAAAAATCTACCAAATTTAGTAAGTCTGATTAAATCAGGTAATAATTCCCCATCTTCATCTTTTTCATCTGTCATTGTTCTAAATTTATATAATGTAAAAATTTTTTCGTTTAATCCGGGACGTTGTTGTTTAAATATTATCGGACTGCCAAGTTTAATTCTGACTAGTATTGCAATAATCAGCATTAATGGTGATAGTATTATCAAGGCGATAAGTGATAGTATGAAGTCCATTGGACGTTTTATATATTTTTGATACATTATAATGCACCGCCTACTGGGTTTTAACTACTAAGATCACGAAGGATACTAATTATTTTGTGGTCTTAGTGAACCTTGTAGTTTATTTATTCCATAGTTTATTGATTATTCTACACACTCTTTTTAAATCGTCATCCGTCATTTTTGTGTCCGATGGTAAACATACACCGTTTTTAAATAATTGTTCTGATACATTTCCACCAATATAGTCATATTCTCGGAAAAAGGGCTGTAGGTGCATGGGCTTCCATATTGGTCTTGATTCGATGTTTTCCTTTTCCAAGGCTTTCATTATGTCTATTGGACGGAGAGAAGATTCTTCGCTTCGTCCAATAGGATATGTAACTCGGAGGGAAGATTCTTCGCTTCGCTCAGAATGACAGGTAAAGGGAGGCTCAGAATGACAGGTAAAGGGAGGCTCAGAATGACAGGTAAAGGGAGGCTCAGAATGGCAATCAGAGGGAAGCCCAGAATGACAGGTGAAGGGGCGATCAGAATGACTAGTTATAGTAACTTTTGAATGAAGAGTATCCTCAGGCGACCGCAGGTCGCCCCTACTGCTATTAGAGCTATCGGATAATATAATACAGCTCAGCCAATAGTTGGGTTCATTCCAATCGTTGATAGGCATAAATTCTATACCTTCCAAATCTCCCAATTCCTTTTTATAATATTCAAATATGTATTTCTTTTTAGCAATTCTTTTGTCCAATACTTTTAGTTGCCCTCTGCCTATGCCGGCAACGATATTGCTCATGCGATAATTGAAGCCAAGTTCGCTATGTTGATAATGTCTAGCCTTGTCCCTTGCTTGGGTAGCCCAAAACCTTACCTTTGATATGCTTTCTTCATTATCGGATACCAACATCCCACCGCCGGATGTTGTTATAATCTTATTCCCGTTAAAGCTAAATATTCCATAATCACCGATGACACCGGTATATTTACCTTTATAGGTTGTTCCAAGGGATTCTGCAGCATCCTCTATAACAACTGCATTATATTTATTACAGATCTCCATAATCCTATCCATATCTGCCGATAGACCATATAGATGCACTATTATTACAGCTTTTACCTTGCCTTTATATTTTTCGAAAGCTTCTTCGAGAGCTATAGGGTCTATATTCCAAGTTTTATAATCGCTATCAATAAACACCGGAATAGCATTTTGATATATTATTGGATTTGCTGTAGCTGAAAATGTTAGGCTTTGACAAAGCACTAGATCTCCTTTGCCTACACCGGCTGCTATCAAAGCCATATGTATAGCTGCTGTGCCGGAAGATAAAGCAGCAGCATGTCCTATTCCTGCGTATGAAGCTAGTTCTTTTTCAAATCCATCTACGTTTGCCCCAAGAGGTGCTATCCAATTGGTATCAAAGGCTTCTTTGATGTATTCCATTTCATAGCCCTCATCGCTCATATGGGGGGAAGAGAGGTAGATACGGTTGTTTTCTATATTTTTTACTTGATTTTTCATTGAGGACTCCTTTTTTTTAATAATTAAACAGCTAGCCAGTGGACTAGGTGCAGGTTTTAGATTTCCGATTATTTTTTGCATTGTTTGCTTTATTGGCTTTCATTTTTCACCAACTTATTACAAATCGTTGTTAAATAATACTAAGTTTTCACATTTCATGAACTTAACATAGGTTCTATTAACGCAATTATAGATTAACTAACGTATTTTTAATTTTATTCGTAAATATGATTAACGATTTTTATCTTTCAAACATTTCAATTATTCTAGAATTGCTTGTGTCCCCAAAATTTTCTCTTATATCATCATAGTCATATTCCCGTTCTGAAAGTGCAGATTCTAAACTCCCTGATATATCCAAACTACAACTTATATCGGAAATATCAAAATCATTTAAATCTAAACCAACTATTTCATTAATATCTGATATCTCATCGTTAATCAAATCATAAATCGTATCTCCTATTTCATCCACAACCATATTTTCAAGATAGTCTGAAGAATCATTTAAAAAATCTTCAATGTCTGAGGAATCGGCTTTTTCAATAATCCGATTGGTTGAATCGTATAAATTATCAGAAGCCATATCTGAAACTTTATCAATGATTTTTTTAACCAAAGTGTCATGAAAAGCTTCCAATAAATCCTCTTTTTCCTCTAAATTATAATTATTGTTCAAAAACTCAACAATAAAAGATATATCTTCTAACCTCAGTTGTTTTATAATATTAGCCAATTTATTTGTAACCAGAAATATTTTTTCTAAACCATAATAACTATAATATTCTGATGTGATAAGGCTTTTTATCAAACTCCCATATTCTTCCTGTGTGGAAAAATGTAAGTTTATATATGATTTTTCTACAGCAAGCTCTATTATTCTATTTAACCTTTCATCGTAAATTTCATAGTTTACTATACATTTTATATAATAAAAATAAGAAGAATTTTTCAATGTTTTCATTTTAAGCAAATCATCATTGTACATTTTCTCAATAAAATGTTGTTCTGCCCTCTTTGACAAAATTACTTTTAAAACTTGTTCAAAATAAGCGGCATTATCAATAATTTTAATCTGTTCAGGGATATTATTAGCTATTGATTCACGCAAGTAATCGTTCACAGAAGGATTTATTACAGATATATTTATATCTCCTTCATATTTTATTCTTTTTAGTAGCGAACTTGTTAACCTGCACATAACATTTTTGTATTGATTTATAGATGTATCCTTAGTCATTCCACATATTATACGATTATTAAATGCTTCTTCTAATATATGACTATTTATCATTCCATCTGTTAAAGAATATAAGGTATTCATTAAAATGCGGTCTTCCGACTCTATTCTATTTCTAAATTCATCATCCCAAACATCCTCAGGATTTGATAATTTACTCATTATATAATCCATGTAATTACTAGCATCAATTTGGTCGTAATTATATTTGCTTGTAACATACTCAATAATTCTAGGATTGTAATTTTTATGTTCAACAATTTTTAAATAATTTTTATTCTTTTTAATGCATGTAAAGTGCTCTTTGGGTAATCCGCAAAAATATAAATGGTTATATAATATTTTTGCCTTTTCATATTTAGACATTTCATTTAAATCCAATAGATATTTATTATCTCTATGTTCTTCTATAAATTCCCTAAGTGAAATAGATTTCCTTATCGCCTCATTCAAGATTATTATACGACTATTCATTATAACCTTTTTATGCTTGCTTTTCTCAATAAAAGAAATTAAAGATTTTAGTTCGTTTGGTAAAGAGTCTTTTAAGTTCATATAATGCTGGCCTAAGAAATCATCAAAAAATATTACTTCCTTTTTATTCAAGTCTTGAGAAATAGTTTTTTTAATATCAACAATATCATTGTTTGTAACATAGCGTACATCATATCCCTTGCTGATGTAGTATAACAAAATCATTTTTGATATTGTACTTTTCCCTACTCCCGGAGCCCCTGTTATTATAATAACATTATCCTTACTTAGTCTATTAAGGGCAATATTATAAGCATTCGTCTCAACAAATATATTTACCTTGTTTTGGATATCAATCATCAGTTCTGCACAATCAATAAAAACATTTTGGTTATTGATTATGTTTAGCACATTTGTAGCACTTAACCATAATTTATAATTTTTGAAAATAATGTCTTTGCTTTCAGGTCTTTCAAGAAAAGTATTTATAACATTTTCATCTAAAATGAATGAAATGTCTTTCATGTAGCCAGAGAACAAACTTAGAATTTCTTTCTTATTTTTTAAAGTTAGCGATTTGCTTGTACAAACATAATACTTTTTAGGGTTAATTTTTTTTACTTTCGGTATTTCATTTTTAAGACTAGACTTTAATTGACTATAGCTACTGTTTACATAATGTTTTACCTGTATTACAATCTTATGCGGTTCATTTTTATCGCATATATCTATACCACCATCAATTCCTCTTGGAAATGTATAAAGTTTCATTGATAGAATTTCTGACATGATATCACGACATAATATTTCAAATTCATAATCATTAAGATTTGATAGATCAAACATGTTATACCTCATCCAAATCCAGCGCTTACTCGTTATTCATAATGACCATTAAACTTTCTATGTTTTTGAAGATCTGACTATAGTCTATCTTTATTAATTCTGCTACTGCTAATACACTTAATGTTAATATTATTTATATAAATTCTTCAATTTCTTTATTATGTTAGAATGATAGTTTGAAAGGTTATTTTTTCGTTCATTATTTGAATAATATAATTCTAAGATATCCCTATATTTTTAACAACATTAATAATTAAGGAGCATTGCTTTATTATGGAGACATAGGTTTTCGATAATTTTCAACATAATGTTCTTTTATGCTTTTTTCGCATTCCTATACTCTCTATCATTCGTATACTTTTTTAATACCTCAATTAAATTTTCTAAAAATGAAAATATGATAGTTTTATCTTCACTTATGTCATTTATAGTTACGTTTCTTAAGGCCTCTGTAAAAGATATTGATCCATGAGCCAATTCATTTCTCTTTGTTTTCACATATTCCAATTTATCTGGTCTATAGTTCTCATTTGTAGTATCATACCTAATTCCATGTTCTTCTAAGGTTTTTATTATCTGCACGCCATCTAGGTTCCCTGTTGATAGTAACTGTTTTGCATATAAATTTAGCACTCTTTTTTCAATTATATGATCAATCATTTCCTTACTTTTTTTAAAAAAGGTATTTTGATTCGAATTAGGATCTTTCATTACTTTGATCATAGATCTTGTCCATATTTGTTGTATTTTTTTATTAACATCAACGTAGGTTAGCTCTTCTCCTTTAATAGCACTATAAATCGCATCAATTAATCCTGTTATAGTAAATTCAATAATATTATAAAGCATTAATATAACATTTGATTTTAATATATTAATCATAGTTTGATAAGCAATAGGGACCTCACCTTTGTCATTACTGAAAAAATCCTGAAATTCTGTTTTTCCCTCAATTGAACGTTTTTTATCATTCTTTTGTTCTATTAAAATCATAGTGTTAATAAATTCTTCTATCTCGTTTTTTCTTTCATTAAAAATCTCCACAAAATAAACCATCTAATCACCTAACAAAAGTCTATTTCTTACATAATCAATTCGTCCTATTAACCTATTTTTATTATTAGCTGCATCTGACCTAGTATAATCTTTAAAATCTTCGGACTCTAGCCAACCAGTATCTTTCACTACTAGCTCCGGATTTTCTCGTAATGCTAATGCTATTCCTATGGATAACGCTTCAAATCTAGCTCTAGGAGTTGATTTTGAATCAATTGTTTTTTTAAAACCCCTATCCCCTAAAAGCTTTTCTGCGAAATGTAACATGTTTTTAAACTCGTTAAAATATTCGACTTCAAGCCTATTTCTATTTTTTCTAAATTTTTTATTTTCTTTCTGTAAATAATCATCTAAATATCCCCGTACGTCTCCAGTATAACCCTTATATCTATCTTCATAATTATTCAAGTAAGCAAAAAACCTAGTAACTAACTCGAATCCCTCATATCTTTTTTCTGTCTTTTCTGTTCTTGGAGCTAATTTATTGAATAATTCATCTTTAACACATTTTTCTTCTAGGAAATCTTTAAATACCCCACTATAGGAACCCCTTCTGCTTTCTGACGCTGTCAATTTTTGGCCACCTGTATTAATTCGCTTAAATATTTCCTGTCGAGTCTCTATCGTTGTTCCTTCATCTAAATATACTACCCTTATACTTGTATTTAAAAATCGTCTCTGCACTGCTATCTCAAAATCTTTAAATCTAAAACCATCGGACTTCGTTAATATTTTCAAGTTCTTTAGTTCCAAATCATTATCTACAAATTCTGATAATGTATATGTTCGTTGTGCACCATCTACAATTTCTATTCTACCATCATCGGTATCAGCAAAAAACATAAAGGGTATTGGTAAGCCTATCAACAAAGACTCAATAAAGGCACATTTATCACTTCTATCCCAAACAAATTTTCTTTGATATTCTTCAGGCACATAAAATTCATTTTCATGAAATTTTTTAACAAGATGTTCAATCACATAATCTTTAGTGTCATACTTAATATCCTGCTTTTTCTCAGAAATTTGTTTAGAAGCCATATCTATATCATCCTGTCTTTTTCTTTTTTTCAATTTTTTCACCTCCAAAGCCTTTTAAATGATTTAAGATGCTTTCCCCAATAACCTTGCCTAGTTTCACCGGTACGGCATTACCTATATGAGTTCCTATTATCCTAGTAGGTAATTTATGATTGTTATCAAAAAACTTGTAATCGGTAGGAAATGATTGCAGTATTGCACCTTCACGCAAGGTAATAGCCCTGTTCTGTTCTGGATGCCCAAAACGTCCATTTCCATAGCCATAAAATTGTGTCGTTATAGTTGGAGAAGGCTTATCCCACTCCATTCTTCCATATATTGATTTATATGTTTTGCCTGTCTTTTTTTTATGACAGTTCAGTATAAGTGTTTCATCCCAATCTGTCCAATTTCCACCCGGTATAGATTGCTTTATTCTTTGTAAGTTAATTTTGCTTAATCTACTTGCTCTATGCATAGAATCAGTTTTTGAAACTTCGCCATTTTCTATAGGTTCAAGATGTGATATTGCATCTCTAACTGTACAATATGTGTTTTCATTATTAAAGGGTTCATTTAAGGAAATAATTCCGTGTTTAGATGCCAATAAAACTAATCTAATTCTATTTTGAGGTGTTCCGTATTGGGCACAATTTATAATTTTCCAATATACATGGTATTTTAAATTCTTTAGTTTCTTTATGAAATCATCAAATACCTTTTCTTTCGATATTTTCGGAACATTTTCCATGGACACAATATCAGGATTAGTTTCTTCAACTAATCTTTGAAATTCATAAAGTAACTTCCACTTATCATCTTTATATCCTTTTTTATTGTAGCGATACGTGTATCTAGAAAAAGGCTGACAGGGAGCGCACCCCATCAGTATTTTAAAAGCATTTTTGCTAAAATACTTTTTAATTTCAGATGCTGTCACATCTTCGATAGATTTGCCTATAAAAGGCACCTTATTATTTTCAGTATAGGCATACTTGCATGTCGCATCAATATCAATTCCTGCTACGACTTTTATTCCGGCATTTTTGACGCCATGCGTAAGCCCACCTATGCCGCAAAATAAATCCAATGCTTCCACAACCATTCTCTCACCCCCACTAAACAATCATATAAGCTTTATATTCCTACGTCACATAAATTGTTTCAATAACTGACTTTACCTTTATTATACTATATTAACACATGTGCGGTATGTTAATACCTATTAATTACTTTTTACTACGCCGTCAGTTTGCTTGTATCATTATACATTGAGAGCCCCCTACAAAACCCCATAGTTTCGCCATTTTGTATAGTTATATCTATACAAATCATTAACGTTGCTATGTAGCTTTATCGCTGTAAACACGCCCTAGGCGATGATTTATGTAAATAAAGCGTTATCTTGATTCCACGCATTCGGCACTTAAAGAGACGGTGCGTAGTTGGCCATCGAATTCAAACTCTACCCATATTCTTCGTTTGTGTTTGTCAAGTTTAACTATTTTTCCAAGACCGTCAAGTAAAGGTCCCTCTATAACCTTAACTGTACTACCTATTGTCAGCACCTTGGATGTCTCCAAAGTGCCTTGATGCTTATATATCCACATGGAATATTTATAGTCTGAGCCTTGTAATTCTTTAAATATTGTATCATAACCCAATAATTTATAGAATCCGGGGACTCTTCTTACCATTTCAAAATCTATATCATCTTTGGCATATATAAACACATATCCGGGAAACAGTACTTGTTCTTTGTAAAGCCATCGGCCTTTCCGCTTTTCCTGCAATATGCGGATAGGTGCAATTGCTTTTATATTATCATCGGATTCAGTGATAAATTTAGCTGTCGCTTTTTCCGAACCTGTCTTGCAAAATATGCACCATGATTTCAATTTATCACCTACTTGCCGAAGAACTTTATTATTTTTTCTTTATCGTATTGCAGCTCGTCTAGGTTTTTGGTAATGTCATCTTCAAATGTATAGGATGTAATTATTATAGCATCATGGTCGTAATTCTTTATTTCTTTTCTTGAAATTACTTTATAGTTCAAAAACATTTTATCTTGTTTTTCTATATCGTCATCTACTATGCCTATTATATTTAAAGAGGAATTGTCTTTGTCTCTTATTACACCGATTATTGTTTCAGCCACTTCGCC
>Ga0265293_10012889_pt1 | contig 10978 bp, 12 predicted proteins | sample Munlanlewell138R_FD_192505 | JGI IMG/M metagenome (GOLD analysis project Ga0265293, IMG submission 192505) | Leachate microbial communities from a municipal landfill in Southern Ontario, Canada - Leachate well 138R | ecosystem: Engineered > Solid waste > Landfill > Unclassified | place: Canada... | reverse complement strand
AACGATTCCAGCGACGACAAAACTCTCGCCGTGACGCTCCACGATCTTTCCCTTATCGTGGAATTGCTTGTAAGTGCCGTCCTTAGCTTTAATACGATACGTCGTTTCATAAACCGCCTTTTTGCCGGAATAATGGTCAGTCATTGCTTGCATCGCCGCGTCCTTATCATCTTCATGAATAAGGTCCGTGAAGTGCGTGAAATGCACGAAGTCTTTCGCCTCGTAGCCTAGCATGTCAGTTTTATGACGCGAAAACGTCAAAGCGCCACTCGGAAATTCCAAGGACTACCAGGCCATATCGGCTGCTTCGAGTGCACCTTCGATGTGTTGCCTATCTGTTTTTACACCGTCTATCACTCTTTGACCTTACGCTTGTTCAAATAAAAAAGCAAAGGGTCTACAGAGAGCCGGGTCGTTTTAACACGAATATGTCGGAATGACCGGTACCACGACACCAGCAGTCGATCCGGTGCCGGGATTCAGCGTGTCACGGTTACACCCGTTATTACTGGCCATATTTTCAAGCTCGTTCTCATCGATGGCATACTTGGAACCCCATGGGTTACCTGCCTTCAGCCCGCTCAGATTCACTCCAGCCGCTTGACCGATTCTATCTAAGGTCGCTTCATACACCGCCTGGGTGCCGCAGTTAGTGCAGTTACTAAGCGTGATATCTTTTAAGACCTTGTCTTGGTTCAAGCGGGCCGTCTGAATCGCTTTCGCGAGCGTCGACAGGTCGGTGCTTGCTCGGTTAACCTTGGCTTTCTCTTGAATCGTGCCATAGGCCACCACAGAAATGGCCGCCAATATACCGATAACGACTATGACAATTAGCAGTTCCACGATAGTAAAGCCTGTTTGTTTTGCCCACCTACTGCCTTTTAGTATATAGCATTCCTAAAATTTGCCACACATGACGGGGCGTATTTTATATGTCGTCGGCGGACTTACTGCGACTGGACCGATTCGGTCGCCCGGTTAGCGGTGCTCTGAGCTTCTCCCGCCTTGTCCATCGCCATAACCGCGACGGCGATCGCAATCGCCGCGGTGATTAAAGCGAGAATCGAAAGCCACTTCGCCAGCTGCGAACTGGCGTGAGCATCCCGAGCATCGCGCCGCAAATGATGCATGTCATTCTGATAATTATTACCGTAGTTATAGTCCTGATCGGCCATACCCATGCCCTCCGTTTAGGTTGTTCTAATATTGTGCTCTTTTTGTCTATCTCAGCTGTGAGCTCGTTCGCAGCCATAATAAACAGGTATCAGATCAAACCGTTCGCAACGCCACTTAGGCATGAAAAAGCCTTGAGACAACAATATATCAAGGCTTTTCATGACTCACCACCATAGAGCAAGTTATACCTGTCGTGGCAGGGATTAGCGATATCTTAGCACTTAGAATCAAATCATAAACCGAAAGGCACTACCTTCGGAGATACAACATAAGTCTACGGGTTAAACTTCTTTTGCCTGTGAATATTAGCTGCATGCTTAGCGTGTGCCTGAAGAACATCATACTCGAATCCCACATTCGCGGAAGTCGCTATGAAATGCTCAGTATTCAACCCCATCCTGTATACTCGCCGCCGTTTGCAACGTTTGACATATTTTGGAACACTGGTGCAGCTAGTTCTTCGAGTGCCTTTTTGGCTAATGCGGCCCTTGCAGCTCTGTCTAGTCCCCCTTCAGGGGGTTTGATACGTCTGTCAACTTCAAGTTGTCTACGCCACCTGTCATCATGAGCAAGCTCTTGAGCAAATTCAGTGTTTTTAGTTCTGCCGATGTTAATACCATCGGTCTCAAAATTTTCTTCGATAATTTGATTAAATCTGTGATTTTTATCGATCATAAAGTTATATTATCATATTTATTCTTTTAAGTCAATAATATTAGATAGAAATCAAAAACATTCTGCTATGCAAAGTGTTAATGTTATAATATCCGTAGAAAAATGCAAACGGAATATGGGGTAGCATGATCAAAAAATTTATTAATAATGGGTATAAAAAATTATCAAGTCTCAGTATCGCTGCTTTACTTGTAGTTAGTGGTTCTGGCATAGCCCCACTCTTATTTAGTTCAACCGCCCATGCCAACATGTTAGGCCCTGTAAAAGGAATATATATCAGTGAATTCAGTTCATACGGAAGCAATGACTGGATTGAGCTCTACAATACCAATAGCAACACGGTCACTTTAAGCGATCTGTGGATACAGTATGGTGACCCCCAAAAAAAAGTTAATCTCGATGGATACATATTAGGTAGGAGCCACGTAGTAATAGATGTAGCAGATAATTTGGACCGAGATGGTGGTACCTTTAAGTTGAGTAATGGATCTTCCGTTCATCTTATCAACTATGGCAATACTACGGCTATTGGATATAAAATCAGCGCACCTGGAGATGGACAGGTCATGGCTCGTATAGCCTATTTATATCCGGACTACAAGAAGTGGGAGCTAACCAGCAACGCTACACCAGGCAAAGATAATAACCCTGCATTTCCAGCTCCTGCAGTAATCTCACCAATGCCTGACTCTATTCAAGAAAGCAATAGCGTCACTTTTTCTTGGCATCCAATTTATGGGGCCGGTTTGTACTCTCTTGCTATCTCGGAGGATCCAAACTTTTTGCAAACGACTAAACTAGACTCTAACGGCATCCGATACCTGCCGTATTCGACGGAGCGTACCTATAACTTGGCTGAAGGTGTGTACTATTGGCGAATTAGCGCATACAAGAGTGGTGCTTGGAGCCCATGGAGTGAAATATACACTCTCACGGTGGACAAAGCTGCACCAACAGTAGCATTTGCTCAGCCATCACCAGACGAAGGATCGTACATTAATAATGACTTCGATGTCACGCTGACAGCGCATGATAGCAGCAAGCTAGACTCAGCTACCGTGAGCCTCCTTAACAACAGTAACCAGAATCTAGATGAACGCTGGGAGGCTGGCTGTAGTTATAATGACCTTGATGTATCTGATCTTACACAAACCTGCCGTATAGTGCTTCCCGCTGAACTGCCCGATGGCACCTATACAGTACAGATAGACGGCCAAGACCAAGCTGGCATCAAAGCAGTCAGCCAAAGTCGTTCCATACATATTGATCGCACGAAGCCTGAGGCTTCAATGTTAATTGAACCATCCAACAGCTTGGTTACACGTGGCTATAGCATCGCACACACATGGACCGAAAGCTCCTCCACTGACGTAGACCATTATGTTTTAGAAAGGTATGATGACGCCGAAACCACCCGCAAACTATCGTCAGAAAAAACCACTACTACAAGTAGAGCGTATACCTATACCGAAGATCTGACATATTGGTGGAGGGTAAAAGCCGTTGATAGAGCCAGCAATGAAAGTGACTGGAGCGAGCTTCGGAAAGTCACCTTAGACAACACTGCTCCGACATTTAGAGGTGAAACCAACTACAATATACTAACTGGAGAAAAATTAATTCTCGCACCAATCGTCGATGAAGAAAACGTGACCTATCAATGGACACTGGGCGATAACAGGAAAAATATTCTTACAAATCGAAACTCAAGCCTAAATGACCCGACGCTTACGATTGGCAATCTTCCAAAGGGTGAATATTCAGCGACACTAGTCCTCACCGATCAAGTTGGCAACGCTACCGACCCTATTGAGTACCATATCACTGTGAACACACCTTCTTTATTTCAACGTATAGTCGGATTAATACGCACAAACTAAGTGTCACCCTCAAATTTTCGATTATTTTTGCAGTACTTTAGTTGTAAAGTCTTGTTCTCTTCTCGATGTTCATATTGGTTTCAGTTCTAGTCTGGAAATCAAAAAGTCAGAACCTTTTTTACAGTTCTGACTTCATTCAATACGGCCTGGTTCACAACGATAGAGAAAGTTATAACTGCAATCAAGGGAAAATGCCAAGCTATTTAGTGTTAACTTGAGCTATGATTTCTAAAATGCGGTCTACAGTTTTATCAATTGAAACTTCTGAATTATCAATAATGTAACCGAATTTAGGAGATGCTATACCAGTATCGTAATGATGCTTAACTCGCGAGACCTCCCATTCAGACAATTCACGGTTTCCTCGTTTTCCTTGAGCAACTTCTAGTCGTGGAGCTAAAGTGATGACTACTTGTGGACGTGTTTCAATTTCATTTTCAAAACGATCGAAATCTTCTTGCCTAACAACATAGTTAGCGATAACGTCTCGTCCTTGTTTCGTAAAGTCATTGATGGTCCGAATAGCTAGATCCATCGACTTATCTAGGTCTGTCTCCAAATTAAAATTTGGAATCGTGTCATTAAGGTCGTCGACATTTACAAGTGCCGCACCTAGTCTTTCAGCTAAAACTCTTGATGTGGATGTCTTACCCGAATTAATGCTACCGCTAATAAAAACCAACATCAATTCATCATAACAAAGTCTAAGGGTTTCAATTCCATTCTGGGTATACAAAAAATCAGAACCATTTTCACAGTTCTGACTTTATCTAGTACGCCTTGGCTCAGCTTGCAGATCACGGAATAAATGCGAAGCCCGTGCCTTGACGGCTGGCAACTCGCTGCTCAGTCCGTATTCCAGCGCCGTCCTTGTCTCAGTTTTATAGTTGGATAGTGATTCCTGATATTGAAAATCGCCTGTAAAGACTCGGTACGAACAATACTACTAGTAGTAGAGTGATAAAAATCATGAAACCATATTGTAGACGCTGTCATTAAATCGTCCGGAGACAATTTAAGTCTCGGTAGAATTTGGGCAAGGTGCCAGCGGACTTCTTTTTGCGGAACGTTAACTAATATATTAATCAGATCATCTTTAAGCTCATATAGTTGGTATGAGTTGTGTCTACTAAACTTTTCAAGACAATCAGCCGCACGCATTGCCGCAGCTTCTGATTGACTCTGCATAATTTCCAGTACGTTACTTATCAAATTCGGATTCGAAGCAAGTAGCCCAACAGCTTTATCAACGTTCCTAACGGTACGTATGTCGCCTTGAACTAAGAGATCGCACTATTGACCATCCATGACTTCATACTAACAAAAACAGACTCTTTAGTAGCGTAAATGCTTACTTGATGGCCTGTAGAAATATGACTTTTATTTTAATAGTTAGGTTAGCTAATCCTCTTTCATAGCTGCCAATAGAGTTTAGCAGCAATTTCAATAAAAACTACTGGTGAAATCGCCGCAATCCACATGACATATCTTGGCAACCTTCCACGTAATGCTTGGACATATACAGCAAACGCGATAGGGATTAATAGTATCGCCAAATAATCACTAGTTTGGGCTTGGGAACCGGCAATGCCCACTCCTTCTCTAAAAGCGCCAGAAATCAAAGAAAACACTAGAACGTAGCTACTTGATGCGATAAGAAGTAACAATGAAATCACAGTCGAAACTGTAGTATGTTTTTGCTTCATTTCCGCAATCATAACATCATTCATTATCAAAATCACTATGCTTACGCTTGGCTCCGCTTACAGGTCACGGACTAGTTGTCGTTGAAGTAACGTGAAACAAGAAGTTTGAGGTGGTAGTATAAAAGTATGGAAGAAGGCCATTTGTCTATACCAGCTATCATAACTATTCTGCATCTTGTTAATTTATTTTGCTTGATAGTTCTAATACGTAGCGGTATCCAAATCCTCTACGATCATCCAAAGCTTTATTGGACAGACCATACCAGTGACGAGAATTGGTGGATCAAATTTGGCAAGAAAGTTATGCCGAAAGACAAGCTTTGGACAGCACGTGATGAGGCTGAAACCCCACCGAGAGCTGTGATGGCTCTTCCTGGCGGCAATCATAACTTGGGTACGGGGCGGCACTGGCATTTTACGGCAGCGATTTTATGGGTTATTACCGGCGCCATCTATATCGGTTACATGCTCTTGAGTGGTGAATGGGCTCGGTTAATACCGACGAGCTGGGATGTCGTACCAGGAGCCCTCACGATGATGGGCAACTACCTAACGCTCAACATTCCGCCAGAGGGTGCTAGCTATAACCCGCTTCAGCAGCTAAGTTACGCTTTTATTGTATTTATCCTAGCTCCGGTGCAAATTCTGACCGGACTCGCCATGTCACCGGCATTAACTAGTAAACACCCTGGACTACTAAAAATATTCGGTGGTCGGCGTCAAATCGCCCGTAGCTTGCATTTTCTGGCCATGGTTGGCTTCTCAGTATTTATCCTCATCCATGTCACAATGACGATTGGTTTCCATACTTACGACAGTATTAAGCGCTTTGTCACCGGCACTACCGACATCGATTTTGCTGCTGCGCTGACTTTTTTCCTAATGATCATGGTACTGCTGCTAGTGTTTAATATCTGGGCAACTATGTTCTCGCTCAAGCAACCACTCAAGATTCGTAAAGCACTCATGAAACTATACGTACCTGTACTCAAACTACTATTCGGACATATGAAGTCACGCCAGAAATACACCAAAGCGGATATTTCGCCGTTTTTCCGCGTCAATGGTTACCCGCCAGAAACTGAAGAATTTCATAAACTGCGGGCCGGCGGCTTCAAGGATTGGCGGCTTAAAGTACATGGAATGGTAGAAACCCCACTTGAGTTATCTCTCGATGAGATAAGGTCGATGCGCAAACAAACGCAGATAACAAAACACGTGTGTATCCAGGGATGGACTGATATAGCCGAATGGTCTGGCGTACCAATGCGCGATATTCTCAGGCTGTGTAAGCCTAAAAAAGGTGCCAAATACGTCATATTTCACAGCTACGATGTGTACGACGACGGAACCGAGTTTTATGCTGGCTTACGCACCAGCGATATGCATGACAAACAAACCATACTGGCCTATGAAATGAACGGCGAAACACTGCCGCTAAACCATGGCGCACCGATTCGACTACGTCAAGAGAACAAAACTGGCTACAAGATGGCAAAGTGGATTAAGTCGATCGAGTTTGTCGATGACTTCTCACATATCGGTGGTGGACGTGGAGGTCATCGTGAAGACCACTTCTTATTCGATTGGGAAGCTTCTATCTAAAGCCCTCAGCTAGAGAATCTATAATGTGCGAAAATTATAAAACAGGTCATTCAGTAACATAAATGCTTACTGGATAACCTGTAAAATATATGCTCTTAGCTCAACACGATAGAGGAAGTTATAACCGCAGTGAAGCAAGATCTAAATGATATGGCTATTCTAAATTAGCAAGATAATCACGAACCTTCGCAAACGGTTTCATTTTAGTGGCGTACGTTAGTTCATTCTCTTCTTGTGTCATCTCAGCTCGAGTAATCGTATAACCCTCATTGATAAAGAATTGGTCAAAACCAAATCCATTTTCACCCACTGGGTACTTTGCTATAGTTCCGGGCAACTCGCTATCAAAAAATTCCATAATCTCACCGTCAAAATAGCCGAACGTACATTTAATAACAGCTGAGCGATCTTCGAAACCATCCAGTATACGACAGCATGCTTCGTTACCAGCTTTCTCAACGAACCATTTAATATAAGGCCCGGGAAGTTCACCTAACGCATTGAATATAAGGCTCACATCCTCAACAAGCACGGGTGTGCCGCAAACATCATAAGCCTGCCTAAGCTTGTGTTCGACAATTTTATGAAGATCAGTCGATTGAATTTCGTCGAGTTCAACTTTTTGATGTTCAAGTTGAATACCAAGCTGACGAGATAGATAATCGGCCTTGCTTTGATTGCCGGTAATGAAAGTAGGTAATTTTGACATACTCTCAGTAAAGCAAAAACGCCTTCCTTTTGGAAAGTGTTTATGCTTGGCTCAGCTTACAGGTCACGGATTTTGTAGCAAACTACACGTCTCTACGATACTATTGGAAACTTTTGAGGCCAACTATATACACCCGAACCTCACGCAATACCTTAATGACAAACCGAAAGAAGCAGATGGTATGAGCGGTCGATTAGATTCATCTCTGATGTTAGTCGATTATCCTTAATATCATCCCATAATTGACTTTGGTCAAGGAAAGTTGGGGCGGACAGCTCTATAGTCAGAGGTACGATTAACCAAAAGGAGTGTCTATGATAAGTAAAACCTTTCAACTGCAAACCCTAACCTGCCCAAGCTGTATCAACAAGATAACTGCTGGTGTCAAGTCACTGCCAGGGGTCGAGCGAGTCGAAGTACTATTCAATTCCAGCCGAGTCAAAGTCGACTGTACTGAAGACAGCTGTTCGCCAGACGATATCAAGCAGACTATAACTAAATTAGGTTACGAGATTTTGGATGAAAAATAATCTTCCAGCCAGCCTAGGCGTCAGGCTGGCTGTTGCAGTCAGCCTGACTATCGTTGGTTTGCTGTTCAACCTAGCCTTAGGCTGGCTGTTGATCGGCAATATACTGCTGGTGTTAGCGACGGCTATCACGGCCCTACCGATCGCCAAGACAGCTTTTAGCGCCCTGCGCTACAAGGTAATTGGTATCGACCTACTGGTGACTATTGCTGTATTTGGGGCGGTATTTATCGGTGAGCACTGGGAGGCAGCTATCGTGGCTGTTTTGTTCACGCTGGGTCACTACTTGGAAGCGCGGTCCATCAACAAGACTCGCAGTGCTATCAAGTCGCTACTGAACCAGGCGCCAGATGTCGCTTGGGTGGAGCGAGATGGCCAGATAGTCGAGCTACCGCCTAGCGAAGTGACCTTAACCGACACCGTTATAATCAAATCAGGTCAAAAGATCCCAGTCGATGGTGAAGTCAGCAGCGGTCAAGCTTCAGTCAACCAAGCTACTGTCACTGGCGAGTCCATGCCAGTTGACAAAGTGAGTGGCGACTACGTCTACGCTGGTAGCATTATCACCTCTGGCTACTTGAAAGTTAGCGCTGAAAAAGTCGGCACCCACACGATGTTTGCTCGTATCCTCGGGATGATTGAAGATGCCCAAGACAAAAAAGCCAAGACCCAAGTTTTCCTAGAGCGGTTTGCTAGCTACTACACCCCAGCCATTGTCATCTTGGCAGTTATCATCTATCTATTCAGTCAAGATATGTATTTGGCGCTGACACTACTTGTCATCGCTTGCCCGGGCGCTCTGGTGATCGCCACACCAATCTCAATCGTCGCTGGCATCGGCAATGGCGCTCGCAATGGGCTACTGATCAAGGGCGGCGAATCAATTGAAAATATCGCCGCCTCCAGAGTCGTAGCCTTCGACAAGACTGGTACCTTGACCGAAGGACAACCTCGGGTTGTATCAGTCAAAACATTTGGTGTCAGCCAAGACGAGCTACTAAGCCTAGCCGCCACAGCGGAATATTATTCTGAGCACCCGCTTGGCGTCAGTATCATCAATCATTACACCAAAGTGACCAAATCGTCGGTGATCGCCCCTCTCGAGACCGAAGTCCTGACCGGGCTTGGTATCAAAGCAAAAACTAATAAAGGCCTCGTCTTGGTTGGCAATCGCCGACTGATGCACCAATCGAGTGTCAAGCTCGATCAGCCGACAGAGGACTACTTGCGCGCTCAAGAGACCGCTGGCGAGACGGCTATGATAGTCGCCAAGGGACAGACGATCATTGGCGTCATATCGGTCGCCGATCCAACTCGCATTGAGGCCAAACAAATGATTAAACAGCTACGAAGCTCGGGCAAAAAGATTGTCATGCTGACTGGTGACAACCAACGAACCGCTCAAGCTATCGCCAAACAGCTAGATATCGACGAGATTTACAGCCAGCTGATGCCGACCGACAAAGTCGAGCACATCGCCCAGCTACAACAAAAATATGGCAAGGTTACCATGGTCGGTGACGGCGTCAATGACGCCCCAGCTCTAACCGCGGCTGACGCCAGTGTCGCTGCCGGCGGTAATGGCAAAGATATTGCCATGGAAGTAGCCGATATAGTACTGCCCTCAGGCGATATCAGCAAGCTTAGCTATGCACTGGGCTTGAGCCAGGCGGTTGTCCGCAACATCAAGACCAACATCTATTTTGCCGTCGGCTTGGTAATAGTTCTGCTGATCGGCGTCCTGACCAAAAACGTCATCATGAGCCTAGGCATGTTGATCCATGTCGTCTCGGTACTACTGGTGATTACGAACGCTTCCAGGCTACTAGGATATACTAAAGACAATGCATAGCTGTCTATCAAAAGTACCAATCTTTCGTCACCTCAATCCTGAGGATATGGATTATATACACCAATTCATCTGGCCAAAATCTTTTCAGAAAGGTGAATCTGTCCTGCTGGCTGGCCACTATACGCCGGAGCTATTGATACTAAATCGCGGTAATATCAAAGTCTTTCGCACTACTGATGATGGCAACCAGCAAATTATCCGCCAGCTGGCACCCGGCGACTACTTAGGCGATACAGCCGTATTTGCGGCCCAGGCTGCCGAGTACGACGCCATCGCGCTCGAAGATTCATCTTTTTGCAGCCTATCGAAAAGTCACCTCCATCAAATCCTCGAGCAACATCCTGATATTAGCATCAAGCTGCTGGCCGACATGAGCCAGCGACTAGAGGTCGCCGAGACCCAGCTCGAGTCGCTTGGTCAAAAGTCAGCCGAGCAGAGACTGCTCGAGGCTTTGCGAGTCTACTCGACAGGCCAGACTAGCTTTCGTTTGCCTATCAACAAAAAAGACTTAGCCAGCCAAATCGGTGTTCGGCCGGAAACACTGAGTCGACTACTAAAACGGCTTCAGGTTAATCGGTTGATACAAATAGATCGCAAGATCATTACTATACTATCAAAATAAAACAGGTTATCCGGTAGCGTGAATACCTACTGGATAACCTGTAAAATATATACTCTTGGCTCACCACGATAGAGGAAGTTATAACCGTTATAAAGCAGGACTTTATGGGTGTTTGCCAAAGCAGGGCATGTATTGACGCCCGCACTAGTGGGTATACCCCCTAGCTTGGCCAGGCTGGAGATTTGATTATTCTTCGTTAAGTGGAACTGCGGGGAGTGCACGGTTC
>Ga0265293_10012888_pt1 | contig 10978 bp, 8 predicted proteins | sample Munlanlewell138R_FD_192505 | JGI IMG/M metagenome (GOLD analysis project Ga0265293, IMG submission 192505) | Leachate microbial communities from a municipal landfill in Southern Ontario, Canada - Leachate well 138R | ecosystem: Engineered > Solid waste > Landfill > Unclassified | place: Canada... | reverse complement strand
CGGAATGGTGGATTTGGATCATCCGGTACTGAGTTCTTATTTAATGTCAGCCCGATCTTATCCAGCGCCTCTTCGGCCTCTTTGCCGTTGATACCAAAACTCGTCTGCACATTTGCCAATATCAAATGATTACTCGTTCCACCGGTTACCAGATCGAATCCCCGTTTTTTGAGTTCATCAGCAAGCGCAGCAGCATTATCAAGGACCTGTTGAGCATAGACCTTAAACTCCGGCCGCAAGGCTTCGCCGAAGGCAACCGCTTTAGCGGCAATGACGTGCATATGCGGTCCGCCCTGCATGCCAGGGAATACGGCACGGTCTATGAGCGTAGGAATATTTTCGATAGTTTTTTCGGGAGCCCTCAGCGGGTTGCCGACAACACCCCGGGACAAAATCATACCGCCGCGTGGACCACGCAGCGTTTTGTGTGTCGTCGTCGTAATGACATGGAACCCATAATCAAACGGATTTTCTTTTACGCCAGCGGCAATAAGACCGGCGATGTGGGCCATATCAGCCATGAGCAGACATTGGTCACCCACTTCCTTGGCTATCGAAGCAAATTTCGCATAATCAAGGTCGCGCGGGTATCCCGAGAACCCCGCCAGGATAATCTTCGGTTTATGCTCTAGCGCCAAATCGCGAAGATGATCGTAGTCTATCTCACCAGTCGACACGTTCTTCATCTTGTAGGGGATGAAGTTATACAGCTTGGCGGAGCGGGTCATAGGATTCCCGTGCGTCAAATGACCACCGTGAGATAAATCCATCGCCAGAACACTATCGCCTGGCTCGAGCCACGCGCTGTATACCGCCTCGTTAGCAGGCGCTCCTGAATGTGGCTGCACATTGGCGTGATCAGCCTTAAACAGTTGTTTAGCTCGGTCGATTGCTAACTGTTCGAGTGGATCAGTAAATTCCTGACCGCCATAGTACCGTTTGCCCGGATAACCTTCGGAGTATTTGTTTGTAAAAACAGATCCAAGAGCCGTTAAGACATCTTGGCTGACATAATTCTCGCTGGGTATCAGTTCAAGCCCCTCGCGCTGTCGTCGCTCCTCACCAGCGATCAATTTTGCAACTTCATCATCTTTCATATATTCTCCCTTATTTGCTTGCTTCCCGTGATGATGAGTAATTGCTATACCATACATCTATATTATCATGATAGTTTTATATCGTATGTGATATACTTAGACTATGTCTGGCTTAGATTACAAGAAGCGTTTAGGTGAGTTAATCCAAGAAAACCGCGTCGCTCGCAAGATGACACAAAGCGAACTAGCCAAGGAACTCGGCACTTCCCAGAGTGCTATTAACCGAATTGAAAAAGGCGGACAAAATATCAGTATCGAGATGCTTGCGCGCATCAGCGAAGTGCTTGAAATCAATCTGGTCATGCTTAACAATACAGGCAAGATCAACTTCAAGGTTCACGGCGGCAACAAGCTTACAGGGACCATTGAGGTCAAAACCAGCAAGAATGCAGCAGTTGGCTTGCTTTGTGCCAGCCTCCTAAACAAAGGCAAGACGACACTGCGAAGAGTAGCACGGATTGAAGAAGTCAATCGCATCATCGAAGTTCTCGACAGTATCGGTGTTAAGACAAAGTGGCTAGAACATAACGACCTAGAGATCACTCCTCCGGCACGCTTGAGGCTCGAATCTATGGACATCAATGCCGCCAAGCGCACCCGTACTGTCATTATGTTCCTAGGTCCTCTCTTGCATCAGTATGATGATTTCAAACTCCCTTTTGCCGGCGGATGCAACCTCGGGACACGTACCGTCGAGCCGCATCTTGTGGGACTGAGCGCCTTTGGCATGGATGTCGTTGCCAAACCTAACACGGACTATTACCATGCTACCGTTCGGCAAAAGTCACCTGACAAAACCATTTTGCTGACCGAACGCGGCGATACGGTCACAGAAAACGTCATCATGGCTGCCGCTTTATATGACGGTGTCACAACAATTCGTAACGCCAGCCCCAATTACATGGTTCAAGACGTCTGTTTCTTCCTTCAGAAACTTGGGGTCGAGATAGAAGGCATCGGCACCACCACCCTCCGTATCCGCGGCCGTAAATCCATTAACAAAAATGTCGACTACTATCCGTCCGAAGATCCCATCGAAGCTATGAGTTTTATCGCCGCTGGCGTAGTGACAAATTCCGAGATAACAATCGCCCGCGCTCCTATCGAGTTCTTAGAGCTGGAGCTCGCCGTTTTAGAGAACATGGGGCTGAAGTACGAACTCAGCCAGGAATACACCGCCCGTAACGGCAAAACCCGCCTCGTCGACGTTCATCTTTATCAATCAAAACTGACCGCACCCAAGGACAAACTTCACAGCATGCCGTTCCCAGGCGTCAACATGGACAACCTTCCCTTCTTGGGCCTCATCGCCACCGTCGCGCGCGGGCGCACACTTGTCCACGACTGGAGTTATGAAAACCGAGCGATATACTTTACCGAACTATCCAAGCTGAACGCCAATGTCGAAATGGTCGACCCGCACCGTATCTACCTGACTGGCCCGACGCGCTGGAAACCAGCCGATGTCGTCGCACCGCCCGCGCTGCGCCCCTCGGTAGTCATACTCATTGCTATGCTCGCGGCACCGGGCGTCTCGACCCTGCGTGACGTCTACTCGATAAACCGCGGCTACGAAGATCTGGCGAACCGATTGAACTCCCTCGGAGCCCATATCGAAACCGTCCAAGGCATCTAGCCGAAATCTCCCCTGTTATGCTACAATTAATTTCGTTGTATATACGGCGGATGTAGCTCAGTTGGTTAGAGCGTCGGGTTGTGGCTCCGAAGGCCGTGGGTTCAATTCCCATCATTCGCCCCATATATATATGCGGGTGTCGTATAATGGCTAATATATCTGCCTTCCAAGCAAATGATGCGAGTTCGATTCTCGCCACCCGCACCAGATTGATTCAAACGATAGCCTCCAAGGAGGTTATTTTTTATTATGCATATGCATTATTGACATTTTGAGCTTAATATGCTACAATATTATCATGTCATCATTAGATTTCATTCGCCCGCGCAAAGATACCGCCTACTCTGACACTGAACAGATTATTACGCTTGGCCAACTGATTACTGAAGCCAGAAAGTCGAATGATAAGGAGTTGGTAGAAATTTACCGCGAAAGATTGCGCGAAGTGCAGGAATCGAAGCAAAACACTGAAATCCGAGATAAACAACGTAAAAAGTTTCGTGAGCGAGCTCTGGGTATAGCTGCTTTCGTAGGTACTGGCTCTGCTATCGTAGGGGGTCTTACCGCAATCAGTCTAGGCATACAACACGACAAAGATAATGCTAAAGCCGAATTTGTCGAGCAGCTTACCGCCGCCGCAGCCGACGACGGGTTCGAATATGTATCGCATAAAAAGTACGTGGGAGGCAGCGTCGACCTGACCGTCGAGGCGGCGCCGAACTGTACCCTAACGACCGTCAAACTGGATTATGACAAGGATAATCGTTCCGATCACGAAATCTGGACCTACACGTTCGAGACCAGCGAAGGCGAGGTCACCGTCCAAAGCGCCGCCGAGGTCATCGGCCGCTACGGCACCGAGCTCTGCCAAATAAAAGGGTAGTAGCCAAGAACTTCGCCAAACAGGGCGACCTAGCTAAAAATAGACCGATGGCTATCGGTCTATTTTTGCTATACTAAAGTGAAATTGATCATAAAACACACATGACAAACCATACGACACACATGAAGACTCGAGCGTTCACAATTGTAGAGCTGCTTATCGTCATCGTCGTCATCGGCATCCTTGCCCTCATTACCGTTGTGGCATTCAACGGCATTAAAGCCAAAGCCGTCACCGCATCAGTCAAGTCCGATCTCGCGCAGGCAGGGAAGCTCATAGAAAACTATCGGACGCTCAACGGTCAATATCCTTCGGATCTTACGAACGTCAATAACGGCAATGGATATACGGCCAGCGACGGCAACACAATCGAATACACCAGCAACAGCTCGACATTCTGCGCCACTGTCAGCCGGGGTAACGTCATGTACAAGCAGCTGAGCGGCTCATTCGAACTCCAGCAAGGCGCGTGCCCTGGTCACGGCCCGGCGCTTCCTGCCGAAATCGTGGAATATAACGTTGCAAACTACCCGAACACCACTACCTCCTACCCGCTCCCTATTTCGACCGCCATCCAACCAAGCGACATTCTTGTTACCATCTTAAAAGAACACTATGCCGTGTGGGATGCCTACATATCTATCAATGGGACTCAAATAGCACCGAAACTGAGCAAATCAATTGGTACCGGCGCCAAAGTCATGGACATTACCGTCACGACTGGTATCGCCGCGGATTCGAATATCACCCTTATGACAGACGGCTCCAATGTGGAGTTGTCCTACTATGTCATTCGTGGTGTGCGCAACCCATCAGCCCTCACGACAACCGTCGCAGGATGGGTTGGAGATGGGGATGATGGCAATAAAGCAGCCGGCTTCGTACGCACCATCCCCGGTCAGACCTTGAAGTCGGGTCAGGTAGCCATACTCGCCGTCGATGTACTCTCGACCGGAGGCGTCGTTTTCCCTTACAACTCTACGCCCACTGCTAATCAGTGGACGGTTAATAACGCAACCACAATTCCAGTCAGCGCGTCACTGATCGGCACCAGTAGCACAAGTACGCCCATTCAAAGCAGCATCCAGATCAACAGTTCGAATTACGTTGCCGGCGCACTCCTCATTCTTGGCAATTAAATTCTCTTTTGCTTGTTATAATGATTTACGTGCCCTGGTAGCTCAGCTGGATAGAGCAGAGGACTTCTAAGCCTAAGGCCGTTGGTTCGAATCCAACCCGGGGCACCAAGCATAGGCGTATTCAGTCTCATGGACGAGACTCATAATCTGTTATAGTGTTGACATGCCGCCAGACAATAATCAAATACCATCGCCCGCCACTATAGCTTTCGGCAGTGGAGACAAAACCTTGATAAAACCTAAGAAAAGTAGCCCCTATCGAAGTTATAAAGTGCTTTGCTTTTTAATGTTGATTCCTCCTTTGCTGCTTGGCATGTTTCTTGCATTCGTGTCGATCTTTCAAGATAGTGGTATCACGCAAGAACAAAGCAATGCTCAAACCATATTGTTTGTACTACTGATGATTCCTACGGTGTATTTAATGATCGTATGGAACTTCTCAGCAATCCCATTCTTTCTTTATTCTGCTTTTGTATTGAGTAAAGCCACAAAGCCGAAAATCTCGATAAGCACTATAATATTATCTGTTATTTGTATGGTGGTCATACCCACGATGTATTTTATTAGTATCTTTAATATAGACGATGGCTCGACTGAAATTACGGATTTACTCCTGGCTCCCTACCTGTTGACTGTCAGTCTGTTTGATTAATTTTTTTATTGGATCACCGTACATTTTCCATGAGTCGATCATTGCCTAATGCCGAACGTTATGACCGGTTTGTATTAACAAGCGCGAATCTTTTGATCGAAACGAATACCCGTGCCGATCGCCACCTGCGTATTCCATCGCAGCATGATAGACTTGCTTCGCACATCCAAGCCTTCCGATGGATAGAGCTTGAACTTGGTCGAAGGGCCGCCACTCACGTCATAGGATTGCAGGAGCTTCAGATTACTGACGACCATCATAACGGCGAGGATTTATTAAAGAGCATGAACCATAGCTTTGGACTATGGCATCCCCACTCGCGTAAAAGCAGTGGCGAACATATCGGAGCAATCAGCAGCCGTGACCCGGATTCGTCCGAGATAATACCGCTCGACAACAACCGTTATGCGCTCGCCCTGCGGTTTGGCCAATTCTGTGTCACTGTAGCCCACCCAATATATTCGGACGCCAAGCGGCGAGCAAAGCAGTACGATGCCCTGCTTGAATATTTAGAAGACGAACCATATGCCGCGCTCATTGGGGATCTTAACGAAGAGCCGCTACCTTTCAGTAGCCGTCGCAAATTAGGAAAAATAGGGCTTGAATCGGCTTTTACCCGCACCCACCAAGGCCATCCCGTCACCCTTCCGACTCCGGCGTATAAACCGTACCGCTCGTGGCCAGCACGAATCGGCTTTGAGCTGCTCGGCGGCGGATTGCGCTACGACGATATCTATGTCAGCCAAGCCATGAAGGTCGACATGGCGGGAACGATAACGGCCGACAGCGACCATCGATTCGTGTACGCCGATATACGCACGCCGGTCGGGATATTCCGTCAATAGCATGAGCGATATCGAATCAGGTATACTACTAGCATGAGTATCATACTAGTCATTCACATCATCACTTTTAGCACATCTATCGTATTAACTACCGCCCTTTTGCTACAGACCGTATTAGGACGGATCACCTCTGGTCGCGTCGTAGCAATCAATCAATTAGTGACAGCCACCGGCATCATTACCGGCACCGCGCTGCTTTTTACGGCACCGCTTGGCCTGCACTGCGCGGTCCTGCTTAGCTACGTTGCGGCATTCGCGCTCGCAAGCGTATATATTTCACACCGCAAGGTTCAGCTACTGCCTGTAAAAGAATCTTAGCCGTTCCCCGATGCGATCGCGTCGGCGCGATCCGCCTTACCCATCGTATCCTCAACCTCTTTGGCTGAAATAGTAATCGAAGCACCAGGCTTTACAGCACCGGAAAGAATTGCTTTTGCCACATTATTCTCTACGACCCGCTGGATCACCCGACGCATGGGCCTGGCACCGAGGCGCGGGTCATACCCTTTCTTCACTAACAGCCTTTTGGCACTATCCTCTACCATCACTGATACTTTTTGTAGGGCCAAGGTCTTATTCACTCCCGCGATCATGAGGTCGACAACTTGCAGAAGTTCTGGCTCTTCGAGAGGCTTAAAGGTCACGATTTCGTCAAATCGGTTGAGGAACTCCGGGCGGAACTGATTCGAACTGATCAGTTCGTCTATCAATTGCTCCTCAAATTGCTCCATCTTATAGCCACGGTCGATATACTCTCGTATCCGGTCGGCACCTGCGTTCGACGTGGCGATGATAATCGCATCGCGGAACGACACCTCACGGTTCTTGACGTCACGAAGTATTCCTTCGTCGAGTAGCTGCAGCAATGTCGCAAGAACGCTTGGGTGTGCCTTCTCAATTTCATCGAGCAAAATGACACTAAACGGTTGCTTCATGGCTTGCGACGTCAGACTGGTAGGGTCATCGGCGCCATCGGCAATGAGCCGGCCGACGTCCTGACTGCTGACGAATTCGTTCAAGTCCAAACGAATCATCCTGTCCTCGCCACCAAAGTACACATCAGCCAAGGCTTTGGCGAGTTCGGTTTTGCCTACTCCGGTCGGTCCAAGGAACAAGAATGTCCCGATGGGGCGATCCTGGTTACGCACACCTGCCCGTGCGCGGCGCAGAGCGTCACTCACCACGCCTACGGCGCGGACTTGATTAATCATACGTTCATGAATCAGGTCCTCTAGGCTGAGTAATTTCTGGCGCTCATCCTCCTGACTGGCGGTTCCTATCCGGATGTCCATCGTTTTCTCAATCGCCTGCTGGACGGAGTTCATCGTCACGAGCCCGTTCTCGGCGTATCCTGCCGCCGACTCCAGTAATTTCAAAGCCCTCCCTGGCATAGCCAAGTCGTGAACGTATCGTTCACTCAACCGGTACGCCTCGGCGAGCGACTGATACGCATAAGTAACCTTGCGGTTAAATTCAGTAATGATTAACTGATCTTGCATTACCCTTAACGTATCCTCTTGTGAGGCCGGCTTGATTGATACACGGTTCAAGCCGTTTACGAGCGATGAGTTTCGCTGGCCTATCTGCAGGAAGCGTTGCTCGTCCATGGTCAGGATCAGCCGAAGCCGACCAGCCTCAATGATTGGCAGCAAGACATTACTTAAATCGACAGAACCGATACCTTCCTCAAAGAACAGCTGTGCATCATCCAGACATAAAATCACATTTTTTGCCGCATATGCTTCGCCAAATATTCGCATTATAAGTTCTTCAAGTTCGCCCCGTCCTGGGGCGGCAGATATAAGAGCGGCCGAATCAAGCATGACAACTTGGCGGAATTTCAACGAAGCCGGTAGTTTAGAAGAACCGTCAAGCAGTGTCTCGGCGAAGGCATGGACAATACTTGTCTTACCCACTCCTGCCGGCCCTACCAGTACGGCATTCTGCCGGCCAGCGGAGGAAAATGTTTCCACCAGCTGCTGCAACGATTCTTGATGGCTTTCAAGCTCTACGTTCAGCAACCCACCCCCTGCGATTTGCTGACTGATGTTCTGCCCGAATCGAGCAAGCAGAGGCGTATAGCCAAATGACCAGTCCCTTCCAATACCCCCGGTCGCACGACGTCGTGAATGGTTCTTTATTAGGCCCTGAAGATGATGCTGCCATAATGTCCCCTTCTTGATATCGCTAAGGTCAAGATGATTGTGAGCAAGTAGGGCCTCATGATCGGGAAATTCTCGGAAAATCGCATATATGATCATGCCGGCGGTTATCGAGGAGTAGCCGACGTCTTCTCGGACTGAATCGGCGATTTCCCAAATTTTCGCACTATCCGATGCCTCAGCCGAAGCGATTTCCGTTAAAAAGTTCGGCGTGATTCCAAAGCGAGCGGCAAAGAACAGTCCGGCCCGCGTCATCATCACAGCCGAAGCGATTTGCTTGGGCGAAGGATTTTTGGGCAGGTAAGAAAGTACGTCGGCAGCCAATAAGCCATCGACGGTTCGACTCTCTTTCGTAATCGGCACGTCACCGAGTTCACCCGCCTGCCAACGAACGACCATATACGGCCAGGCCGCCAACGATGCGACGAGCCAGCCCAAAGATGCTCCGACTATGATCAAACCTACCCCGAAGAGAATCAGGATGACCGTCAAAACGATGAGAAGACGGAGCCCTATTCCCTGAATATGTCGACCAATCCGCGATTTTTGCGAACGAGCGCTATCATAGTCGACGCTTAACGCCATGACGGCACCCATCCAGACAACATCATCACGAAGCCGATAAGCGGCAAAATCGGCACGATGAACCATAATATGGCGGTAATTACCCCCATCACCGCTTGGCAAATCATCCAAAGCGACCCAACGACGATAATGACGGTTCGGACGACTGCACCGATGACGCGCGATATGAGCTTGTCGACGAACGCCCGCCATTTCAGTCCGATAGGTCCGCTCACCTTGGCGGCTGAGATTTGCCTGAACGGCGCAAATAACGTCCGGGCAAGCAGTCCGATAGAAAAATAATCATAGGACACAAATAATTGCTCTTTCAGCTTGAGCCACTGGCTTATCCAGCCGGCTCCATACCACCACGAGATCGCCCACACGATAATCATATCCATATTGTACCGTACTTTGCCGCTTCCACTTACGCTATAATGGGGCATATGCCAAACCCACCCATACCCCTGACGACGCTGCTAGGCAAAGCCGTGCGTGAAGTCGCCAAGCTCCGCGGTGGAGGCTCAGCCCTACCGGGGTTATTCGTTGAAACAATTGACAAGAACTTCATTCGTCGCTGTCTCGACCAACTCCCCGAAGGGGTCATAGTCGTCAGTGGTACGAACGGCAAGACAACGACGACAAAAATGGTGGTAGAGCTTCTCGAAGGTCAAGGATTAAAAGTATTCACAAACCGAACGGGAAGCAACTTCACCCGCGGCGTGGCAGCCGCGCTACTCGGAAGCATCGATAATCGAGGAAAATTAGACGCCGATATCGCCGTACTCGAACTTGACGAAGCGCACGCCGTTCATTTCGTGGCCAGTATCCAGCCTCGCTATAGCCTGCTTTTGAATGTCATGCGAGACCAGCTGGATCGGTTTGGTGAAATCGATACGACGGCGGGTATGCTGCGTGCCGTCGCCGAGGCAACGACCGATACGGTCGTCATTAACCGAGAAGATCCGCGCTTATTAGCCTTGTCGACTGATCTTTCCGCCAAGAACGTCACCTACTTCGGACTTGACCCAAGTCTGAGACAACATTTTCCAAGTGACGATGAATTACGCGGGACATCCGTCGAAATCGGCCAGCTTCCAGCCGCCCTCGGTACCCTCGAAACCCTGAAAGGTCACACGGCAACTATCTCCCTGGAGAACACGCACCTGACGGTGACGCTAAAGCTCGAAGGTATCTATAACGTGTTCAATTCGGTCGCAGCTATTACCCTTACCCGCTCCGTCCTGGGCAGTAAGTTCGATCAAGCAAAAGCCAAGGTCAGCCTCGAATCGATTACCCCGGCGTTCGGTCGCGGCGAAAAACTGACCGTCAACGGTCAGCCACTTGAACTGGTTCTGGTAAAGAATCCAGGCGGCTTTCGCCTCGGCCTTCGCTCGTTCGACCCGAAGGGATACGCCACTATGATTGCAATCAACGACAACTATGCCGACGGTCGAGATATGAGCTGGCTATGGGACGTTGATTTTGAAAGTTTGAAACCGGCGATATCGCACGTCACCGGTGTGCGAGCCTACGATATGGCGCTTCGTCTACAGTACGATGAGATAGAGATAGGCACTGTCGAGCCGAATCTCCGTCAAGCTCTCAGTAGTTTTATCGGTTCAAATAGCGATCGTCCGAAACGGATATATTGTAGCTACACCTCGATGCTGACACTTCGCCGTGAGTTATCGAAATACACCGACGTAGAGGTAGTATCGTGAAGCCTAAGCTACATATCGTCCAGCTATACCCCCGCGACATGAACATATATGGCGACTGGGGTAACGTACTGACACTCATGCGGCGCGCTCAGTGGCATGGCTATGAGCCGGTGCTTCATGAGTACAATCCAGATGATGTTTTCCCAGAAATTGTCGATATCGTCATCGGCGGTGGTGGACAGGACGCTGGCCAGGGAAAGATTCAAGAGGATTTACTTGCCCTCAAGCCTACCCTGCACACACTCGTTCAGTCGGACACACCGATGCTGGTCATCT
>Ga0265293_10012887_pt1 | contig 10978 bp, 6 predicted proteins | sample Munlanlewell138R_FD_192505 | JGI IMG/M metagenome (GOLD analysis project Ga0265293, IMG submission 192505) | Leachate microbial communities from a municipal landfill in Southern Ontario, Canada - Leachate well 138R | ecosystem: Engineered > Solid waste > Landfill > Unclassified | place: Canada... | reverse complement strand
TCTAATGTGGGAATAAGTCCTAGGTCATCTAAAGACATAGGTCTTAAATCATATATTATCTTCCTAACATCTTTCAATGTTCCCCTAATAACACCTTTTAAATTGTTAAGTTCAGATTTAGCCCTTTCTTGATCCATATCTAGCAATTTTTCACACAGTTCCGCCTTTACAATAACATTGGCCAGTGATTGGGCTGGTCCATCATGTATATCCCTTGCTAATCTAAGTCTTTCCTCTTCTTGTGCTTCAATTATTTTAATACCTAAATAATGCCTTTTACTTAATTCATCTACAGTTTCTGCTATGTTGTCTGCATTACCCATTAAGTATTCTGTAGCTACACTTATCTGCTTATTTATGTTTTCTGCTTTTTTATATACTTCATATGCATTCTTTAGTCTGATTTCTACTTCTTTTCTTCTGGTAATTAAATTCTTTTCTTCTTCTCTTTTTAATAAAAGTTCTAACCTTACTTCATTAGCTACATCATAAGCTTCCTTAATATCTTTTTCATCAAACAAATGAAAATTCTTACTTTTGCTAGATAGATTGTTTCGACTTTTCCTATCAAGTTCCTCTAGCTTCTCAACTTGAAGTAATACATCTCTAATTTTAACTTGCAGACTTTTTAATTCTTCTTCTAGCCTCTTACACTCTTCTCTTGCGTGGTTGACAATTTCAAAAATTTCATCCTTACTTTCTTTTATAGTATCAATGGTGGCTGCTAATATTTCATTAAGCCTTTTAATACTAATTTGTTTTTTTTGCATAATTTGCTAAACCTCTAATTTTTGTATTTCTTCTATCTCATCATCAGATAAGATTTTCTTCAAGTCAATTAAAATTAAAAGTCTTTTTTCATCTAGTTTTCCTACTCCTGTAATATACTTTTTATCAACGCCACTAATAAAAGAAGGTGCAGGGTCAATTTGTTCATCATTTACTCTAACAGTTTGAGAGGCCTCATCTACTATAAAACCGATTTCCCTGTCATCTAAACTGATCACAATAATTCTAGTATCTTTAGTTATATCTGCTTGTCCCAAAGATAATCTCTTTTTTAAGTTGATTATTGGTATAACATTACCCCTATAATTTATGACACCCTCAATAAATGTAGGTGTGTTTGGTAAGGCAATAGACTCCTCATAGGGGCCAATTTCCTTAACATTCATTATGTCAATACCAAATTCTCCCTTGCCTAGTTTAAATACCACATATTGATTTTCAGCCATTTATTATACCTCCTCTATTACTTTATATTTATATAGTATATACCCTTAATATACTATAGATAAATACAAAATACTATCTATTCAAAGCTTTATTTATTTTTTCTTCTAAGGATGTTCCATATTTATAGTTTGTTTTTTTAGCTTCACATAAATATTCTTTAAGCTCACCGTTGTAAAGTAGTACTTCCCCAAAAAGAATTCTTTCTAAAGAATGTTTGATTTTATTAATTACAAAATCCTCACTATTATCCCATTGATTATTAATTGAATCTACTATAATCATACTAAGAGCTTCTATAACTTTATCGTTATCATATCCTTTTTTTACTAAATAATCTAGGTCTATAGAATTATCAGAATAATACCTTTCATTTTCCCTAGCTTCTTTAAGCAGAAATCTAGTATAACCAATTATACAATGGCTTCCAATGCACTTACCGCATTTTTCTTCACCTAAGCAAATGCCATCTAATGTTTCTTTTAGAATATTTGTTTGATTATAAAGCCTTGAAGCAGCTTCTTTAATGGGCGAGATTTTACTTTTTCTCCTTTTATCAACTAAGTTCTTTATTAATATTAACTCAATTATTAAAATAAATGCTAGATAAATTACAATATTCATCACATTAATATAATTCCTTGGAATAGTATTTAGTAACTTTAAACTCCCAAATACTATAAAAACTATTGATGAAACAATTTTAATAAAAAGATCAGGGATTTTTTCGCCAATCCTAGAACCAATAAATATTCCCAGGCCAGATGTTGCCACCATTCCTAAAGTAGTTCCAATCAATATAAATAGAGGGTAACTTCCTTCTGTTGACAAGGTCATAGCTGTTAATTGAGTCTTATCGCCTAATTCCCCTATAAAAAATGCTAACGCCACCGTTGTCACAGGGCTTAAAGCTTTTTTGTTTTTTACCTCATCTGCATCTTCGTCCCTTAAAGCCATTATACCAAAAACAACAAACATAATTCCAGCAATAATTTGAATTAGGTTCATAGGTATTACTTTAGATAAAAATCTACCTAATACTATTGCTATTCCGTGATTAAAAGCTACTCCAAATACAACCCCTAAGATTACATCTTTTACTTTATATTGTGTAGCAAATGTCATAGCTATTATCTGTGTCTTATCTCCCATTTCTGCTGCAAAAATTAATAGAAATGCCCTAATTAACTCGCTTATCATCTTGCTTTCTTCCTTCCCTAATGAAAAGACTTTTAGTCTAACTGTGAACAGACTAAAAGCCTTGTTTTATTATTTAACTAAAAGTTTAACATGTTTTTTTGTATACGATTTCACCTTTCTTAATTACAGTATCAGTATGATTGATTCCAAAATGATATAAAATATATTCTAAATTTGGTGAATCAAAAATTACAATATCACCTTGTTTACCTGCCTCAAGACTTCCAATTTCATTTTCTAAACCAATGGAAGCTGCTCCATTTATTGTTACCGCAGTAATTACTTCTTCTGGCGTTAATTTCATAATCAATGATGCAAAGCTCATAATAAGCTGAAGGTTTTCCGTTGGACAACTACCAGGATTATAGTCTGTAGATAAGGCAACTGGGACTCCTTCTTCCACCATTTTTCTAGCCTTAGCAAATTCACCTGTCTGTAAATTAAAACTTGTACCTGGTAAAAGATTGGCTATTACACCTTTTTCAGCCATTTTCTTGATTCCATTATCGCTGGCAGCTATTAAATGATCTGCTGTGATACATCCAATTTCAGCTGCTAGTTCAGCCCCACCTAAAGGTTTTATTTCATCAGCATGAAGTTTAGCTTCCATGCCATATTCTCTGGCAGCTAATAAAATTCTTCTAGATTGTTCTACTGTAAATACTCCTTCTTCACAAAACACATCACAAAACTTTGCAAGCTTATTCTTCGCCACTTCAGGAATCATTTCGTTTATTATTATATCTACGAATACTTCTGGATTTTCCTTATACATTTTAGGTATGGCATGGGCTCCCATAAAGGTTGAGACTATATCTATAGGATGGTCTTCATTTAATGTTTTAGCCACTTCTAATTGCTTTTTCTCTGTATAAAAGTCATCTATTCCATAACCACTTTTAGCCTCTATAGTAGTTATTCCAAAGGAAATCATCCTATCTAAACTTTTCTTTGCTTGATTATATAATTCTTCAAAGGTAGCCTCTTTAGTAGATTTTACTGTACTATGAATACCCCCACCTGCTGCTAAAATATCTAGATAAGATACACCCCTTAACTTCATAGCCAATTCATTTTCACGAGAACCGCCATGTACCAAATGGGTATGTGAATCAACTAACCCAGGAGTCACTGTTTTTCCTGTTCCATCTAGTACAACAGTATTTTCATCTATTATTATATCAGATGGTAACTCTCCTTCTCCTACATATATTATATTCTCACCATTTAATGCTAATATACCATTTTTTATAATTCCAATATCCTTTAAGGCTTCTTTAATCCTAGGCTTATTTTCTCCCCTTAAAGTTATTAAATTATCTATATTCTTTATAATCAAAGAAGCTTTCATTCCATCACCCTATTCCATCATTCTTTTCTCTAAGACTTGACCATAATCAAAATTTTCTAGTCTTAAATAATAGTCTGCCACATCTATCATAGCAGCCATAGGAAGTAATCCTATTATTTCACTACCTATTACATTTACACCATATCTCCTTGCTTCTCTCTCTATCACATCGAATACTCTAAATAATGGTGTTTTAGTATAATCTACCATATTCATAGTCACTTGTACAATATTTCTCTCTTTAATTTCTATGCCTAAAGCTTTACAATATTTAAAACCTCCACCACTAGACCTTATTACCTTAGCAATATTTTTTGCTATATTAATATCGTTAGTACCTAGGTTTACATTAAAAGCTACCAAAGGCATCCTAGCCCCCACTGCAGTAACACCTGCTTTTTCATTTATGTCAACAGGCCCAAAATCTGGAGTCCACTCCTCTTCCTTTAGCTTAATTTTCATTCCTTCGTATTGTCCACGCCTTACATCAGCTAAGTTTTCCCTACTTGATATTGTTGCTGATTTTTCATATAGATATACAGAAATATTAAGTTCTTCTCCTATTTTTTTGCCCAGTATTTTTGACAACTCAACACATTCATCCATTGTTACATCTGATATAGGAATAAGTGGTATAACATCTGTTGCACCCATTCTTGGGTGCTCCCCTTGATGGTTTCTCATATCAATTAGCTTAGAAGCTACTTTGCAGGCATTAAATGCTGCTAAAATGACTTTTTCAGGTTCACCAATAAAAGTAACCACTGTACGATTATGATCCTTATCCATTGAATAATCTAATAACTTTACATCCTCTACAATTCTAATTTCTTCTACTATTTTTTCAATTATTTCCTTATTTCTTCCTTCACTGAAATTGGGCACACATTGGATAATTTTAGCCATTTACATCCCCCTAATTTATTTTTTGCTTTTTTCATTAACTAATCTTTTTATTAATTCATCATCTGCCACATATGGAATTGTTATATGATCCGTATCTTTAAATTTATTATTATATTCAACACAAGTAGATATAGAGTTCTCATTTCTAGCCCATGCTCTTCTTGCTACTCCTCCCATTACATCCCAAGGCATTGCAGTTCTTAATATCTCATCTACTCTTTCAGATCCATCCAACACCATTCCAAATCCACCGTTAATAGATTTACCTATACCTACACCTCCACCATTATGCAATGCAATAAGGCTCATTCCCCTAGCAGCATTACCTGCAAAACATTGAGTAGCCATGTCTGCCATAATATTGCTACCATCTTTTATATTGGCCGTTTCCCTAAAAGGAGAATCTGTTCCACCTGTATCATGATGGTCCCTACCTAGCATTATAGGTCCAACCTCTTTATTTCTAACCATTTCATTAAACTTTAAAGCTATTTCTGTTCTTCCTAATGCATCTTGGTAAAGTATCCTAGCTTGAGTTCCTACTACAAGACCATTTTTTTCAGCATCTCTTATCCATATATAGTTGTCTCTATCCTGACCCCTTCTATTTGGATCTATTAACTCCATGGCCGCCTTATCAGTTTTAATTAAATCTTCATGATTACCGCTTAAGCAAACCCATCTGAAAGGTCCATATCCATAGTCAAATAACATTGGACCCATTATGTCTTCTACATAAGATGGGAAAATAAATCCTTCAGATTCATCAATACCATTTTTTGAAATCTCTTTAGCCCCCGCATCAAAAACAGCTTTCATAAAACTATTTCCATAGTCAAAGAAATAAGTGCCTCTCTCCACTAATATCTTTATCAACTTAAAGTGGTGTATCAAAGATTCATTTACTAATTGAGTGAATTTAGCCTTATCCTTTTCTAGCATTTCTGTTCTTTCTTCAAAGCTTAATCCCTGTGGGCAATACCCACCATCATAAGGTGCATGACATGAAGTCTGATCTGATAAAAGCTCTATATGAATATTATTTTCCACTGCATATTCTAATAAATCTACAATATTTCCATGATATGCAATGGCTACAGCTTCTTTATTTTTCATTGAATCATAGGCATATTGAAATAACTCTTTTAAATCGTCAAAAGAAATATCTATCCAACCTTGATCTAGTCTAGTTTTTATTCTTGAAAAATCTACTTCTGCAATAATTCCTACTCCATTTGCTATTTTAGTAGCTTTACCTTGTGCACCACTCATTCCGCCTAATCCTGAACTTACAAACATGTGACCCCTTAAGTCACCATCTTCCTTTACTCCCAGTTTCATTCTTCCTGCATTTAATATGGAGTTATAGGTTCCATGAACAATTCCTTGAGGTCCTATATACATCCATCCTCCGGCAGTCATCTGTCCATAGTTGGCAACTCCCATAGCTTGTGCTTTAATCCAGTGATCTTGATCATCAAACGCACCAATCATAAGGGCATTAGTAATGATAACCCTAGGACTTGTAGTAGACGATCTAAATAGACCAACAGGATGACCTGACGCTATTACTAGGGTTTGATCATTAGTCAATACTTCTAAGTATTTCTTGATTAGTCTATACTGCATCCAATTCTGACATACTTGACCAGTTTCTCCGTAAGTAACTAATTCGTAAGGATATAATGCTACATCAAAGTCAAGGTTATTATCGATCATTACCTGAAAAGCTTTTCCCTCAATACATTTACCTTTATACTCATCAATTGGTCTTCCCTTTATGTTTCCATGAGGTCTATAACGATAACCATAAATTCTGCCATAAGTCATCAGTTCCTCTAAAAATTCAGGTGCCAATACATGATGCAAATCCCCTGGAATATACCTTAAAGCATTTTTCAAAGCAATCTCTATCTCTCTTTTGCTTAAGGTCAACTGTCTCTTTGGGGCTCTCCTTATTCCTGGTTCAATTTCAGGCATAGGTGGCAACTCACCATCTAGCTTAATAGTCATGGCTTTAGAAATCTCAAAATTATCAATCATAAATTATCCCTCCTATAATAATTCTCCAATTTCTTTTTCAACTTCATCAACTATCTTCTCAGATATAATTATGTCTTCACATTTATTTATATCAATGTACATAACTCTATCATCTTCTACATACTTAATATTATCTCTAATAATATTATACGCTACTTTAGTTCCTTTTCCTAACCCTTTATCTTTTCTTAAATCGATTGCCTGACAAGCAGCTAAAATTTCCATAGCAAGAACCTTTCTAGTGTTTTCCATTATTTCCCTAGCCTTTCTCCCAGCTATGGTTCCCATAGACACATGGTCTTCTTGATTTGCTGATGATGGTATGGAGTCTACACTAGCTGGATGAGCTAACACTTTGTTCTCAGATACTAATGAAGCAGCTGAGTATTGGACTATCATAAAACCTGAATTTAATCCGCCCTTTTCTACTAAAAAAGCTGGCAAACCATTACTTAAAGAAGGGTTTACAAGTCTTTCTAGTCTTCTTTCCGATGAATTTGCTAGTTCAGCTAAACCCATACCTAAAAAATCAAAGCTTAATGCCATAGGTTGACCATGGAAATTTCCACCTGATATAACTTCCTCTTCATCAATAAATATTAAAGGGTTATCCGTTGCAGAATTCATTTCAATCTCAACTTTTTCTTTTACATACTTAAAGCAGTCTTTACTACCACCGTGGATTTGAGGTATGCACCTTAATGAATATGCATCCTGAACCCTTGATTCTCCTTGTTTAGTCACCATAGAGCTATTTTCTAATAAAGCTAACATATTTTTTCCTGTATTTATTTGGCCTTCATGGGGTCTTACCTTATGAACCCTTAAGTCAAAGGCATCAGTTATTCCATTTAATGCTTCCATCGTTAAAGATGCAGCAATATCAGCGGTTTTGCTAAGTATCATAGTATCATATATGGTCAAAGCACCTATTGCAGTCATTACTTGAGTTCCATTTATTAAAGCTAATCCTTCTTTGGAAGTTAATTGGACTGTTGGTATATCTGCACTCTCCATAGCCTCTTTACCAAACATCCTTTTTCCTTTATATACTGCTTCTCCTTCACCTATCATTACTAATACCATATGGGATAAAGGAGCCAAGTCTCCACTTGCTCCTAGAGATCCTTTTTCGGGTATGACTGGATGTACTCCTTTATTTAACATCTCTATTAAAGTATTTAAAGTTGACAGTCTTATTCCAGAAAAGCCTTTAGACAATGCATTAGCCCTTAAAAGCATTATGCCCCTAACAATATCTTCATCCAAAGGATTTCCTACTCCACATGCATGGCTTACTATAAGATTCCTTTGTAAGTCCATAGTTTCTTTTCCTGTTATTACCACATCACTAAACTTTCCAAATCCAGTGGTTATGCCGTAAACAACTTGATTTTCTTCAACAAACTTATCCACCAACGCCCTAGCATTCTCTACTTTAGCGACTGCTTCTTTAGATAATTTTACCTCAGTACCATGCCTAACCACCTGAATAAATTGATTTAGGCTTAAACTATTTCCATCAATAAATACTTTTTCCATCTTGCCATCCTCCATTCAAATTCATTAGTATACTCCATTATCTAATTAAAGTGCACAATAAAACCACAGATATTATCTGTGGTTTCTAGAATCGACAAATTTTATTGAGGTAAATTCTTTATACAACATAATTTCCCTACCCCTATTTATCATATTTTATACTTTTAACTAATTATATCACAATATTAGGAAGAATAGTTAATAGTTTTTTTATATTATGGCTGCAAAAATATTAGCAAAGTTTTTAGATAGGTTGAAACTATTAAAATCAAATTCCTTATTCTTCAAAGGAGTCGTAATATATAAAACACCCCTCACTTCCTCATTCTTTATCAAAGGTAAAACAATTATAGATTGCCAATTTGGTAGCCCAGATAAAGAATCTACATTATCTAGATTTTCCCAATCTATTAAGAATTCTCCTTTTTTCCTCTCAATAACCTTACTGATTATTTTATTATTTAATGAAGGTGTTTTAGTTAGACTTTCATTTAATCTAGAACGAGATAAATACTCCCTAGTTTTTTCACCGCTAATAAATATCATAGTTGCACACTCTGCATCTATAGTATCTAGCAGTCTATCTAAGAATACTGCCGTCTTTTCATATCTAGGGGACTTATCCTTTATTAGTTCAATTATATCCATCAATGCTAAAATATTTCTGTTGTCTTCCTCCGTATTCCCAGTTAGAATACCAGCCAGCTTATCAACCCTATTAGCTGTATTATCCATTTGAGAATTCCATACAACTACTTTATTTCTTCCTGTTTCTTTAGCATAATATAAAGCTTGATCTGCTTTTTCGATTAAATCATCCCTAAACTGACTATGATATGGGAAAAGAGATATTCCTATACTCACAGTAACTGGATAATCAATACCTTGTATCTTTAAAGCTCTAATATTTTGTCTTATTTTCTCTCCTATTTGCTTTGCTTCTTCTTCTACAGTGTTCTTAAGTATTATGACAAACTCTTCTCCACCATATCGAGCTACAATATCTGTACTTCTAACAGTGGATTTTAAGACACTTCCTATTAAAGAAAGTATTTCATCTCCTTTTCTATGTCCATAGGTATCATTTATCCTTTTAAACCTATCTATATCTAACATTAAAATAGAAAAGTTCCCATTTGCTGATTTCATCAGAGATATCAATTGTTCGAATTTTGTTTCATAATATTTTCTTGTAAATGTACCCGTCAATTTATCTGTTGTAGCCATGGATCTAAGCTTATCGTTTTCTAAATTAATAAATACTAAAGAAACAAGGCTTCTAACCATCTCTAATCTTTCAAAGTCAAACCTATTGAATACCTTATCTGTTTCTAAATAAATATAGCCTTGGTTATTTCCTTCTTCATACAAATGCTTTCTTCTATCAAATTCTAGACTTGTTTCTTCTTCAGATACCATAATAGGAACACAAATAATTCCCTTAATATCATTAGATAAAAAGTCCTTGTAGCTATAGTTATAGGTTTGGCAAGTATTGCTATTAATAAGAACTCCTTCCTTTGACCTTAATCCTAGATTTAAAATACCTTCATTCACATGATGATTAAGATTATTGTCTAGAGATGAAATCACCACATAGTTATCTTGTTTTTCATCGTATCTTAAGATAAGCCCTTTTTTTGCAAAGGTTTCTTTGCCTATAAATCTCAATATCAAGTCTATATTTTGTCTAAAGTCATCTGTAAATCTAGAAATTAAGATTTCTACACCACTAATATTCAAAGCTTCCCCATAATTATCCATTTGGGTTATTTTTACAAATTCTTCACTGCCAATAATGTCAACTAGAGGATTGATATCAAAATAGTCATATAAATAATTCTCATTTATATCCCTTAAAGGAATATAATCTATATCATGCTGAAATACTTCTTTTACAGCCTTTACTACCTTTTCTTTTATCAAATCTCCCTTTCTACTTCTGATATAACTAAATTTTAATTCTGAATCAGGTATCTTAAGGGTTATCTTATAGATGGTATCTAAAAGTTCAAGCAAGTATTTAATAGATTGCCTGTATAACCCCTCTGAAAATAGTCTAAATCCAATAATCATATTTAAGAACAATTTCATACAGTATATGTTCTTCTTTAAAAACCTTTCTTCTAAAAGAATTAAGTCTTCAATGGATTCCCTTGTAGGATTTATATTACAGAGTATGGTTTCTCTTATGGTTTCAAGAAACTCAATCTCTACTAAATATATTAATTCAGAATCCTCCTCAAGTAAATCTGCTGCATAATCATTATCCCCATTCAAAAGACTTATTATGGAAAAATACAAAAGTGCCTTTCTCCTATCAACTAGGAACTGTCTACCCCTATATTCTTGCCTAATCTTTTCTATTTCTTCTTTATTAAAGTATCTTTCACTAAAGAATCGTAAATAGAGTATCCTACACTGCGACTTTAAGTAATCCTTAATATTAAATTCTTTACAAAGCTCTCCTGCCATTCTTGTATGCTTTATTCCCTTTTCCCATTGACCTAAATATCCATAAAACATTCCAAGAAAATCATTATATTTAGATTTGTTTTCTACATTGGATATTTGTTTGGTCTCAAATATTTCCTTTAAGTATATATAACATTCGTAGGCCTTATTATATTCTGAATTAGCGATATATATATTTCCCAAATTTATATGGGTTGAAAAAATCATATTTAAATCTTGAAGTTCTAT
>Ga0265293_10012886_pt1 | contig 10980 bp, 12 predicted proteins | sample Munlanlewell138R_FD_192505 | JGI IMG/M metagenome (GOLD analysis project Ga0265293, IMG submission 192505) | Leachate microbial communities from a municipal landfill in Southern Ontario, Canada - Leachate well 138R | ecosystem: Engineered > Solid waste > Landfill > Unclassified | place: Canada... | reverse complement strand
AAAAAGATATTCCTTCTCTTTTTGTTTATAACGAACTTTCCATTATCAGCGACGGTTTAGAAGCTCGAGCCGGTACCATCTCAGCTAATTTTGAATGGTTCACTCGTTGGCGAACTATTGATGGCAGAGAATTAGTCCCCAATTCAACACCCCAACTAGAAACATTAATAAAGGGACTATTTGAAAAAGATCGGTTATTGGATTTAATCAATAACTTCATTGTTTTTGAATCTGATGGGGAAGAAATAACTAAAAAAGCCGCCGCTTATCACCAATACTTTGCCACCAATAAAGCCATTGAAAGCACTCTCGAAGCAACGAAAAAAGAAGGAGATCACAAAGCCGGGGTGATTTGGCACACACAGGGTTCAGGAAAAAGTCTGACCATGACTTTTTATGCCGGAAAAATTATTCAGGAATTGAATAATCCTACTTTAGTGGTTTTAACTGATCGTAATGACTTAGATAACCAGCTCTTTGGCACCTTTTCCCGCTGTGCTAATTTATTACGACAAACACCAAAGCAAGCCAAGGATCGGGAACACCTAAAGGAATTATTAAATGTTGCCTCTGGTGGAGTAGTTTTCACTACCATTCAAAAGTTTTTCCCGAAAGAAGGTAAAGACCAATACCCTCAATTATCTGATCGGCACAATATCGTTGTAATTGCTGATGAAGCCCATCGGAGCCAATATGAATTTATCAAAGGCTTTGCTCGCCATATTCGTGATGCCCTACCTAATGCCTCATTCATTGGTTTTACTGGCACACCAATAGAATTAAGTGATCGTAATACTCGAGCAGTTTTTGGTGATTACATTGATGTCTATGATATTAGCCGCGCCGTTGAAGACCATGCTACCGTGCCGATTTATTATGAAACGCGTTTGGTTAAATTAAACTTCAACAACTCTTTAGAAAAAAGCATTGATAGTGAAATCAATGATCTTCTTGATGGGGAAGATGTGGTTTTGCAAGAAAAAGTAAAAAATTATGGTACTCGAACAGAAGCAATAATTGGTTCCGAAAAAAGAATTAAGCTGGTTGCTAAAGATATTGTCAACCACTTTGAAAATAGACTGAGTACTATTGACGGTAAAGGCATGATTGTCACTATCAGCCGCCGTGTTGCTATTGATTTATATGATGAAATTATTAAATTACAACCAGAATGGCACAGCGATAATGACAATGAAGGTTTTATAAAGGTGGTCGTTACCGGCTCAGCCTCAGATCCAGCTGATTTTCAACCCCATATCCGCCCTAAGCAAGCAAGGCGCCAATTAGCCAAAAGAGTTAAAGATCCCAACGATTCTCTAAAATTAGTTATCGTCTGCGACATGTGGCTAACAGGCTTTGACGCGCCCTGTCTGCATACTATGTATATTGACAAGCCCATGAAGGATCATAGCCTAATGCAAGCAATTGCTAGAGTTAATCGAGTTTATAAAGATAAACCAGGTGGATTAATTGTTGACTATATTGGTATCGCCCCTGATCTAAAAGAAGCTTTGTCTTATTATTCAAAAAGTGATCAAAAACAGACTGCTATTCCTCAAGAAGAAGCAGTTAGCTTGATGTTAGAAAAATATGAAATAGTCAAAGATTTACTAAATGACTTTCATTATCAAAATTATTTTTCAACTAGTGCCAATCAACGGACCCGAATTATCACCGCCACAATAGATTATGTTTTAAAGCAGGAAAAGGGCAAAGAAAACTTTATCAAAGCAGTTTCTGAATTAAGTAAGGCTTTTTCTCTAGCAGTACCCCATGAAAAAACTAAGGAAATAAGAGATGAGCTAGGTTTTTTTCAGATAATTCGCGGTGGATTATTAAAAATGGAACCTTCCGATGGGGGCCCAACGAAAGCCGATTATAGTGCCGCAATAAAACAAATCGTTTCCTCAGCCGTTATTTCCGATCAGGTAATAAATATTTATGACACCGCTGGTATTAAAACCCCTGATATTTCAATTTTTTCTGGGGAATTCTTAGAAGAGGTAAAAAATCTGGAACATAAAAATGTTGCCCTAGAACTATTAAAAAAATTAATAAATGATGAACTAAAAACTTGGTCCAAGAAAAATCTAGTCAAATCGCGATCTTTTTCTGAAATGTTATCTGAGTCTATTCGTCGTTACCAAAATAGAACCATTCAAGCCGCCCAAGTGATTAATGAGTTGTTAGAGTTAGCAAAGAAAATTAAAGAAGCCAAAGATAAAGGCAAAGAGCTAGGCTTGAATGACGAAGAAGTAGCCTTTTATGATGCTTTATGTAACAACGAAAGCGCTGTCAGAGAAATGAGTGATAAGGAATTGCGAAAAATGGCCAAAGAGTTAGTGATGATGATCAGAAAAAATACCACCATTGATTGGACAATTAAAGAAAGCGTTCAGGCAAAGTTAAGGATTTATGTTAAAAAATTGCTTAAAAAATATAAGTATCCACCCGACAAACAAGAAGCGGCGACACAATTGGTTTTAGAACAAGCTGAATTAATGGCCAAAGACTGGACAGGAGAAAATGAATAAAATAATCAAAAAACAGACAGGGGCAATAGGAGAAAAGGAGGTCATAGAGCATGTTCGTTGTCCAAACTGCCTAAGCAGGCTTATATTGCTTCCCGAGGGTTTCCCGATGTACGATGTTCAATGTTCTAGGTGCTTATTTAGAGCGCAAATAAAAACCGTAAGAAGCAAACCAAAACCATCAATTTTTGGCGCAGGTTGGGCAATATATGAAAAAGTTTTAAAAGCTGGTTATTTAACGCCGCCCTTAATAGTAAATTTCAAGTGGAAAGCAAAAAACGGGGGATTGAATCAAGAAATTAGATTTTACCCATTTATTGCCAAAGGAAACATTCAAAAGTATAAACTTTCTGAAAAAGCAAAAAGAGCAAATTACTGGATGTTTAAGTATGTAAAACTAAATAAAATTCCCCACATAACATTATACACTCAACATCAGCCAAACCAAATAGTTTAAAAACCAAATGAAAAATATTCCCTCAAGTATTAAAATTCTTTTGCTAATAGTAATTGCAAGTTTTGTAATAATTGGTCTGCCCGACTCTTCTTTTAAATGGGTAATTTTGGGACTGTTGTTGGTATCTTATCCTTTTATCGTTGTTTATTTTGTTGCGGCAGGAATAAAATCAGTTGTCAAAAGCATTCGTCAACAAGCTAAAGAATTCAAACAATATTATAATGAATTTGAACTAACGGACGTTTCCTTGAAAAAGGGAATACTTTCTCTTACCGTAATCCAAAGAACAACAAATGAATAAATACCACCAAAGAAAGGGGAATATTTACCAGCCGGGGAGCAGGGAACCGTTTGCTATTAGCCGGTCAAAAATTGATCTATTCTTAGAATGTCCCCGGTGTTTTTACCTTGACCGGCGCTTGGGTTTAGGCCGGCCTTCAATGCCCGGCTTTACCCTAAACTCAGCCGTTGATCAACTGTTAAAAAACGAATTCGATTTACTGCGAAAAAACGGCGAAGCTCACGAACTGATGAAAAAGTACCACATTGACGCTATCCCTTTTAAGCATCCTAAATTGGATGAATGGCGAAACAATTTCGTCGGCCAGCGGCATTTACACCAAAAAACTAATCTTTTGGTCTTCGGCGCCGTTGATGATATTTGGATTAACAAACAAAAAGAACTGTTAATCGTTGATTATAAATCGACCAGCACTTCAAACGAAATTTCCCTGGATGATGAATACAAGCAGGGCTACAAAAAACAAATGGAGGTTTATCAATGGATTTTTCGCCAACTTGGCTTTGCTGTTAACAACACCGGCTATTTTGTTTACGCCAATGCCGGAAAAAACCGGCCCAAATTTGACGCCAGGTTAGAGTTTGAGTTACAAATCATACCTCATGAGGGCAATGATTCTTGGGTCGAGCCGACAATTGAGAAAATCAAAGATTGTCTGGATTCCGACCAAATTCCCGACTCGGGAGAGAATTGCGAATATTGTGAATATCGAAAGTTGATTAAAAAAAAAGAGGAATAGAAGAAACCATTTTATAAGTTATAATGAATAAGGAGGTGAAAGAAAAATGAAAAGAATAATATTAGTTTTGGTACTAATGATTGCCTTATTGATTGTGCCAACTGTGATTTTGGCTCAACAAGGACAATCAGGCCAAGGCTCTCAACAGCAAGATAGGGTTCAAGACCCAGCCGCTCACGAAGAAGCAATCGTTGCCCCAGAAGGCAACCAGGTTCAAAACCAAGTTAAAACTCAAAATACAGGCGAAGACAGCCAATTAAATATTAATACTCAAGAAAATTTCCAAGTTAATGAGGACAGCCAGGGCAGAAGCGATATTGCCAGACAAAACATGAGCAATGTGGCCCAAAAAGTAGAAGAGCTACTGGAAAGTGAGGGGGTCCAAGGTGGTATCGGCCAACAGGTAAAAACTATTGCCCAACAGCAAAAACAAGCTCAGGCTGAAATAGGGGATCAGTTAAAAAAGCTTGAATCTCGCCAGGGTTTGATGAAGAGGCTTTTTGGCGCCGACCAAAGGGCGATCAAAAACCTTAAGCAGCAGATGGAACAAAACCAACAAAGGATTCAAGAATTGCAGGAACTGCAAAATCAGGTTGCTAACCAAGCCGAAGAAACCCAAATTCAAGAATTGGTTCAGGCTTTGGTTGAGCAAAATACCGCCCTAGAAGAGCAAATTCAAGCCGAAGAGCAAGTGGGTAGCATTTTTGGCTGGTTATTAAAACTGTTTGGCTAAAAAGCGCCTGATCAATATGAACAATTCAAGGCAAATAAAACAGATTGTTAAAAAATCTTATGCTAACATTGCCAAGTCCTCTTGTGGTTGTTGTTGCTCAAACAAACAAGCTCAAAGGCAATCAGGGCAAATGGGCTATTCTGATGATGAACTGACTCAAGTTCCAGAGGGGGCAAATCTGGGTCTTGGTTGTGGCAACCCGGTGGCTATTGCTTCCCTTAAAACAGGAGAAACAGTTTTAGACTTGGGCTCCGGGGCCGGATTTGACGCTTTTTTGGCAGTTAAAAAAGTCGGTGAGACAGGCAAAGTGATCGGGGTTGATATGACCGACGAGATGCTTAGAAGGGCCAGAGAGAATGCTAAAAAGGGTGGTTTTGACAATGTGGAGTTTAAAAAAGGTGATATTGAAAATTTGCCTTTAGAAGATGAAGAAGTGGATGTGATTATCTCCAATTGCGTGATCAACCTTGCTCCGGATAAACAAAAGGTATTTAGAGAAACTTACCGAGTATTAAAATCCGGTGGAAGATTAATGGTTTCTGATGTGGTTTTGACTAAACCATTACCTGATGAACTGAAAAACGACGAGGAATTGTTAAGTGGTTGTGTAGCCGGAGCGATATTAAAGAAAGATTATCTGAAGTTGCTTAAAAAAGCCGGTTTTTCAGATATTAAAATTCATAAAACTGCTCCCGGCTTTCTGAAAGACTACACTGAAAGCATTACTTTTTCGGCGGTTAAGTAGTTTAAGTAAGAAATTATTATTGCCCTCAATGCTGTTTTGGTTTTGATGGCGATAACCATTAGCCCTTTGTTTATGGTAAACTTTTTAAAGAATAAAAAATGAAAAAGATACTCTTAACATTGTTAATACTTGTTGGTGTTGGGGGAGTGGCATTGGGCGCTCGTCTTCTTTTGGGTGGCAACGAGGATACTTGGATTTGTGTTAACAACCAGTGGATAAAACACGGTAACCCTAGCGTCCCTATGCCCATCGAGGGGTGTGGAGAAGAAATAGTTTCAGAAGAAGAACAGGTTATTGGAGGCGATAGGGATGAGAACGGATGTTTAGTAGGGGCTGGATATAGCTGGTGTGAGGCAAAACAAAAGTGCTTAAGGACATGGGAGGAGCCTTGTGTTGGTGAGCGAACTGATGAAGAAATGATCAAAGAGGCTTTGGTGACCAAGCACAACTGGGAGACAGAAGAGGTAAAAATTTCAATTGCCAAAAACGATGGGCAATATGCAACCGGCGGAGTTGGCAGTAAAACCCCACAGGGTGGGGGCGGCATCTGGTTTGCCGCTAGGGTAGATGATACTTGGCAAATAGTGTGGGACGGCAATGGAGCAATAGTGTGTGAAGATTTAGCTGATTATCCAGATTTTCCGGTAGACTTAATACCAGAATGTTATGATTCTTCGATTAATAAGACGGTGAGGCGATAAAAGATAATTCTATAAAAATAGAAAAGACGGAGATCATTAGGCAAAACAGGGTTTTTGCCTAAATTGCGTTGGCGACAGGGCTTGTTTTGTTGGTACCTTTTCTGGCAATGCGGTTTGACTGGCGATTGCCCGACCCGGGCTATTCAATGTCTGATAAAGTAAACTGGGCTCTATCTGATTTTATTGTGATGGGGACGCTTCTTTTTGGCATGAGCTCTTTATATGTTTTAATCAGAAGAATAGGCAAGCATAGGCTTGTCATTGGCATTGCCTTTTTGTTGGCCTTTCTTTGGCTCTGGGCAGAGTTGGCAGTTGGTGTTTTTACCAATTGGGGCAGTTAAGAAATTCTATTATGAATATAGGAAGTTGATTAGAGGGGGGATAAAAAAAATAAGCAATATGGCCAACAAAATAAAAGTTCGAATTCGGCTAGTGATTATAAAAAACGGCCAGCTTTTGGCTTATTATGACTCAATAGACGATTATTATTTTTACATTGGCGGCAAGTTAGAATTTGGTGAAACGATAGAGGAATGCTGGAAAAGGGAAGTAAAAGAAGAGTTGGGCGAAGAAGTGGAATTTACTTTTAAAAAAATTCTTTATATCCGCGACTTTATTTTAAAAAAAGACGGCGAGCACAGCCTAGAATTGTTTATCTTGGGCGATATTAATAAATTCGAAGAAATTAACGGGCGGCCCGATCCAGAATTTGATGGTAAAAAGTGGCCCATTTGGCTTGATATTAATAATTTACCCGCTAATTTATATCCCAAACAATTAAGTAAAAAAATATTAGAAGATTATCAAAACGGCTTTCCCCAAACAGGAGAATATATTGGCCCAATAGAATAGCAAATACCAAGAAACTCCCTAAAAACTATCTTTTCCTTCCAGGGCCCTCTATAATGTTGGGGTACTACAAGTACCAACACCATGAAAATAAAAACTTTTCTTATCCTAATCTTTTTCTTGCTTTTGCCCCAAATAGCCGGCGCTATCGGCGCTTATTTTACCTTTCCGGCCATTGATTCCTGGTACCAATTTTTAAATAAACCCACCTGGTCTCCTCCTAACTGGCTTTTTGGGCCGGCCTGGACCACGCTTTATTTTTTGATGGGTTTGGCCTCCTTTTTTATCTGGCAGAAAAGGGAAGACCCCAAAGCCAAAAAAGCCTTAACAGCCTATCTTCTCCACTTGCCGCTAAATTCTCTCTGGTCGATTATATTTTTTGGCCTAAAGAGCCCCCTGGGAGCCTTAATAGAAATAATCTTTTTATGGGTAGCAATTCTATACCTAACCATCTCCTTTTTTAAAATTAAGAAGGCTTCCGGCTGGCTGTTTTTGCCTTATTTATTGTGGACCAGTTTTGCCTCGGCCTTGAACCTGGCCATTGTTCTTTTAAACTAGATGAGAATTTGGGATTTGCCGGTAAAAGATTTGTGTAAAAATCATCTTTTAGGTGAGCACCGCGAACTTCACGCCATCTGGAGCATTTTAACCAAAAATACTAAAACAAAATTTAAGTAGTCAGCGCAAACTGTTTTCGCAAAATTATTCACAATCTTAGAAAGGAGAATTTTCGGGAATCCTTAACAAGTTTTGATTTAGAAATTAGCAATCTATCCTCCGAAACCAAAAAAAATGTTTTTCAACACAAACGAAACCGATGATAAGATTCTGAAAATGGTCGTGCTGAACTCAAAAAAAGCCTAATTTTAATTACGCTCGATAACCCAAAACTAGAGGTTGATTTTTTGTAGGAACACGCCTTTTCAAGGCTTATAGGGTTCGGCTTAATGTTTTTACTTGGGTCCTAGTTAAAACAAGTTCGCTCTGCCTTTTCAATTGTTTTCCTTAACCATTCAGGATATTTTTCATCGTTGATAATTGTCTCCGCACTTATCCATTCAAAATTCGAATGTTCCTCACTTAGCTCAACCTTTTCTTGCTTGGTCGTACAAAAAAAATCAACTCCCGTTAACTGAAAGCCTTTATTTTCCTTAGCAAATGTCCAGGCATTAAAAACTTGCCCCACCTCGACATCCAGTCCGGTTTCTTCTTTGGCCTCCCGAACGACTGCCTCCTCAAGTTTTTCCCCAAATCTTATTCTGCCTCCAGGCATATCAAAAGTATTAGGATTAATATCTTCAAGGTCACTCTTTTTTAAAACTAAAAACTTTTTCAATTTAGTATTAAAAATAATCGCTTTAGTTGCTACCCCGAATTCTGGCATAGTGTTATTCTATAAAACTCATTAACAAACTTCAACTTTTATTGACCATTCTCAACTCGGTTTTGATATTAGTTGAAAGAATAGTCATATTGTCGGTATTAATTGAATATTTTAAGCCAATCTTGTTGAAATAATTTAAAGGAATATCCTTATAAGACTTGAGCGGAGAAAACAGAACGTTAGAGGTGGGACAGATTTCCAATTCAATGTTTCTGGCAATAACTCTTTTTAACAACTCATCCCGGCGTTTGTTCACTTTTCGCGAATAATTTACAAAATTGTCAGGAACCCAAAGGAATACACCATGGCCAATGCCGTCAATTGGGAGTTTTAGTAATTTATCAAAATAGCTCAGATATTTTTCAGGGGAAATATTAGTAAAATTTTCACCGGCATGAACTGATATTTTGAGCTCTCGATTGTTTTGTGAATGGCATTTTTTATTAAAAGATGAAAGCCTGTCTACCGCAGAAGAAATAATATCTATGTTGCCAACGTTTTCGTTTCCTGAAAAATCACAAAGAGAGTTTTCCAAAAATATGGTTTTAATTGGAAATCAGACAGATTACCTGTATAATCAAGCTGGATTATCAACTAGCCAATATCAAAACAAACGAGCATGAAGACAAAAGTATTTTTCGCCGCATCCAGTGATGTTTCTCAGGAAAAAAGGGAAAGATACAAAAAGATAATTTCCTTGATCAAAAATCAGGGTTTTGCTGTTTCTCAGGTAGTTTTTCGAAAAAAAGAATTTGATTTGCCTTCAGGGGAAATTGATTATCCTCATATCTACGACAGTGTAATTGATGAGATAAATCGATCTGACTTATTTATTGCTGATATTAGTTATCCGAGCAGCGGTGTTGGCTATCAAGTTTACCATGCCTTTTATCAAAAAAAGCCGATTATTGCTTTGTTTACAGAAAATGAAAAATCTAATCCCTCTATGGTTATCCGGGGAATTAAATCAAAAAAATTTTTTGCTTTAAAATATAAAAATCTTGAGGATTTAAAAAATAACCTTTTACCTTTACTTAAAAAAGCCAAGAAACAATTAAGGGTTAGGTTCCATTTGGTTATTGACAACAAAGATTATTCTTTTATCGAAACGGCTGCCAATAATCTAGGAATAAGCAAAACAGAATATCTTAAAAAGTTAATCCGCTCTGCCCGCGAAAAACTATTAGATGAAAGAAAGAAATAGCCGGGTTTTTATTATTGAAGGCGTGCAGGGCAGCGGGAAAACAACTGCCGCAGAGCATTTGTCAGAAATGGGCTATAAATCGTTTAGGGGTATTCCCCCAGCTCAAGAATTGGTTGTTAATCGAGAAGCAGAAAATTGGAGACAAAGCATCGATGTTTTAGAGCTAGCAACAAATGGCTCTGATGGATCGACTTCGGCAATGGATAGATCTATCTGGTCACTAGTTGCTTATAACATAAGAAAAAAACCTCATCATTCTTCCTTGATTTATGAACTTGGGAAAAAAATATTTGAAAGAAGAATGGGCAAAGGAATTTGCTGCACAATTGTTTTTTTAGAAATCGATCCAGAAATAAGTTTCTACAGAGAAGGCGGTCATTGTGTTCATTCTCCCCGATCAATTGAGGATGTCTCTGAAGAAGTCCGAGCATATCAATGGTTAATGGAGAATTTGGAAAGAGATGGTTTTAATGTGATTCGTATTAAAAACAGTGATATCTCAAAAGAAGAGTTTCTTAGTCTTGTTGAGCAAACCGTAAACACAATTGGCTAATCAGATAAGCTTTCTGCCGCAACTGCCAGCCCAGAAACAACACTCGTAAAAACGTCTGTTCCTCTAATATGACCAGGGAAGATCCTTCGTAACATTTCATCTACAAAAAAATTATTTGAAGATCCCCCAACTTTTAAAACAACATCAATTTCCTGCGGGCTGATTTGTGCTTTTTTCAGACAATCATCCACACATTCCTGAATAAGTGCAATTCTTGATCTTACTATTGCTTCAAATCTTTTTCTGCTTAGTAGCTCGTCGATGTGGATATTCCTGTGATTGTGTCTGATTTGCCTTGTCCCGTTTGCCGAGAGTTGTGTTTTAACAAATTCTATTTTCCTTAAAATTGAATATACTTGTTGGTCTTCAACTAATGTAATCAAACGACTGACCGCTTCTCTGTCACTGCAATTTGAGTCATTGGCAATACTACGTAAAAACTCAAATGTTCTATTTTTTTCCCTATGCTCTTGCAAATGCCATTCGGTAATATTGTGATAAAAATGTGCTGGCATCGGCAATTCTTTTTTACCATAAGTTACGTTAGAGCCAAAATATTTTAGAAACATGTCTTCAAAAATATCTTTATCAAAATCTGTTCCGCCAAGATCAACACCGTGACTTCCTAAAACAGTTTTAGAGAGTTTATCAATGGTCAATGCTTCTCCGGCAGTTTGAGAATCATTGAAGTTAAGAACCGAAACATCTAAGGTTCCTCCTCCGAAGTCAAAGACAAAAATTTTATGAGGTTCTCCTGTTGAAAAATATCGCTCGTAATACAAA